>Ga0136617_10003390_pt1 | contig 14248 bp, 9 predicted proteins | sample AntDrymUQ3222106_2_FD_129672 | JGI IMG/M metagenome (GOLD analysis project Ga0136617, IMG submission 129672) | Polar desert sand microbial communities from Dry Valleys, Antarctica - metaG UQ322 (21.06) | ecosystem: Environmental > Terrestrial > Soil > Desert | place: Antarctica: Dry Valley... | reverse complement strand
GTTCGCATTCGCACGGGAACCACTCGGCGGCGGAAGCTGAGCATCAGATGCTGATGCCCGGTATGCTGAGCCAGCAGCAGATGGACGCCTTGAGAATAGCGAAGGGCCCGGAGTTCGATCGTCTGTTTTTGACCGGAATGATCCAGCACCATAATGGAGCATTGGTGATGGTAAAAGATCTGTTCGATACAGCCGGTGCGGGACAGGATGCTGAACTGTTCAATTTCTCGACGGACGTCGACAGTAGCCAGCGGGCCGAGATCAATATTATGCGAAACCTGTTGGGTGAAAAACCCGTAAGAGAGAAACCATGAAACGAATTCAAACTGTTGCTTTCCGTCTTTTTACCATCTCTGTTGGTTTGTTGCTTGCCACCGGGGCGATTGCACAAACTCCATCGCCTTCTCCGGCGCAGCCCCAACCCGCTCCAAACCCTTTCGGCCTTGAGATGGCTCCGCCATTGCCGGCGGGTATGACCGGTTCAAATGCCAACGATCCGCGATCAAAATTGTCATCTGGAATGTTTAATGCCGGCGAAGCCTCTATGGGCATCAAACACATGTTATTGCTCAAGAAGCCGGACGCGTTTGACCTCGGTACCGATCCGAGCGATCCCAGGGTAGATAAAGCTCTCGGTGCAATGGGCATTCCAAAGGGCGCGCCCATACCGGCGCCGATGAAGATGCCAATCGCCGGGTTGGCTCTCGCCAACTCTGACTTCGCGTTTCAGGGAAACCACCTTTTTCTCGGCAACTTTTACGGTATCAATATTTACGACATCGCCGATCCGGCAAAAGCAAAGCTCGTGACATCGATGTTGTGTCCAGGCGGGCAAGGCGACGTGTCTGTGCACAGGAATCTGATGTTTATGTCGGTCGAGATGCCAAACGGAAGGCTCGATTGTGGTGAGCAGGGATTTACGCCGCAGACGCAGCCGGGCCTGCCGGCGGCTGAAAAGGATCGATTTCGCGGAGTCAGGATCTTCGACATCTCGGACATTCGAAATCCTAAGCAAGTAGGAGCGGTTCAAACCTGCCGCGGCTCGCACACTCACACTCTGCTCGTCGACCCCAAGGATAAAGCCAACATTTACATCTATGTGTCGGGAACTTCATTTGTCCGTCAGGAGGCAGAATTGGCCGGCTGCTCAGGCGGCCCGCCGGACAAAGACCCAAACACTGCTCTGTTTCGCATTGAGGTGATAAAGGTTCCGCTCGCGGCACCGCGGGAAGCAAAGATTGTTTCGAGCCCGCGAATTTTCGGCGACCCAAAGACCGGTGCCCTGAACAGTCTTGCCAGCGGCGCTACCCACGGAACGGGAAGGCCGTCCGAAACCGACCAGTGCCACGACATTACTGTTTACCCGGAGATCGGACTCGCCGCCGGCGCCTGTGCGGGCAACGGAATTCTGCTCGATATTAAAGATCCCGCGAATCCGAAGCGTATTGACGCGGTAAATGATCCAAACTATGCCTACTGGCACTCGGCGTCTTTCTCGAACGACGGCAAAAAGGTCGTATTCACCGATGAATGGGGCGGCGGAATGGGGGCTCGCTGTCGAGCTAACGACCCGAACAAGTGGGGAGCGAATGCGATCTTCAATCTTACGGGCAACAAGCTGAATTTTGCAAGCTATTACAAGCTTCCGGCCGCCCAGAGTGAGAGCGAGAATTGTGTCGCTCACAATGGCTCACTCATCCCGGTTCCCGGCCGCGACATCAAGGTACAGGCCTGGTATCAGGGCGGCATTTCTATCATGGACTTTACCGATCCAGCGGCCCCGGTCGAGATCGGCTACTTCGATCGCGGCCCGATTGACGCGAAGATGCTCATGATGGGCGGCTCGTGGTCCGCCTATTGGTACAATGGCCACATTTACTCGTCCGAGATCGCACGCGGGCTCGACATCTTTGAGCTGACGCCGACCAAGAACCTTACGCAGAATGAGATCGACGCGGCGAAAGCGGTTCGGGTGGCCGAATTGAATGTGCAGAACCAGGAGAAAATTGAGTGGCCCCGCCAGTTAGTCGTTGCAAAGGCGTACGTCGATCAGCTCGAGCGTTCGCAAGCTCTGCCTACGGACCGGATTGCAGCCATTCGGCAGGCGATCCAAAAAGCTGAGAGTTCACGAAGCGAGCTCGGAAAACTCAAAAGCCTCGCACGGTCGTTGGAGAAGAACGCCGGCCTGACGAAGAGTGGAGCAGACTCAGCCCGATTGCGAGCCCTGGCTGAAATCCTGAAGCAACCCGCACTTTAATCCTTTCGAGAGCGAACTCAGCGGCTGTGCGAGAATGTCGCCCCGTCAAATCAGCCGTCGGGCGGTTGGTTTGAGCATCAATGCGATTCTCCATTCGGAGGTCAACGATTTTTTGTCGTACTCTCCGGCATTTCGACCGTAACATCTTCCGGTAAATTATTGGATTGCGTAGAATGCTTTCTTCAACAAACTTGTTCCGCTTTTCTCTTTCAACTTGGAGTTTCGCGATTTCTTCACGTTTCATAAAAGGCGCGGGAACGTTCGGATTATTCTTACCATCCGGGTCTTCAAAAGCCTTTTGGAAGACGATGTGTCTAAGGCGTAATGTAACATTCTCGCCGCCGTACTTGTCATTTTTAACTTGTTTATCTTCAAACTTAACAATGTGGTAACCCAAATCACTTTCAATCAAAGTGTCGGCAATTTGACCTTTTTCGAGTTTGAGAGCGGCGTCTTCAACTTCCTGCCACAGTTCACCCAGAGGGCGATTTTCATACAGACCGCCCTTATTTGGTCTCACGGTCTTCGCTAAACTCTTTAGCAAGCTATGAAAAATCTTCTCCGGCTTTGGCGCGCTGCAAAACCGTTTTAGCTTTCTCCAGCTTTTTTCCAAATCATATTCCGGATGGGCGGCTAAATAAACCGCGATGTCTTGCTCGGTCGGTCTGATCTTTTTGGCCCAGTGTGCTATTAAGTAGTCGTTCGTCAAAATTCCGGCTTCAACTATTTTAAGTTGCAGCTGCACCTCGGGTCTTTGCATAAAATCAGAATCTGCTTTTGCTTTTTCAGCGAGGTTTTTCATCCGAGCTTAATCCTCCCGAAGCTTAGTTAACCTATCGCCCGCAGGAACTGATTGGTAAAACTCAACGCCCTTTGCCTCAAAAGCGGCTTTTGAAATTTTCTGCATCGTCTCTGTTTCCAAATTGAATTGTTTTTCGTTTTCCGGGTTATTCCAAATCGCCTCTAATTCTTCTTTGGGAACTACATAATATTTACCCTGTTCGTTATCTGCATCGCCCAGCGCTGCAGCGTTGGGTAATTTTCCTGAAAAAAACAGTCGAAAGACGCAGGTTGGTTGCGCGAGATGCCGTACACATCCATTAATTAAAACTCCCATGGATCGGACCAATTGTCGCCGTAAAATGAGAGACTACACTTCGGAAAATTACAAGATGGTTAGAGGACTGTTAAATTTGAATAAAGAATGTGTTACATATAAAAATGTGGGAAATTTCCAGATCGATAACATCAGAAGCTCGAAAGGCGCCTAAAAATCGCGGCTAAAAAGCTCGGGCGTCGTCACTGCGACGATCATGGTCCGGGTTGTTGATGGTCTTTGGGGCTGTATGCTAAAATTCGCGCGGGACGGCTCCTTATTGTTACTAAATCGTGGAGCCGCACCGCATCGCGTGCGACCAAATCGAGTACAGGCACCTTGACGATGCAATTGGAGATGGCCGATGACTGCTAAGGCTAACGATTACTAACTTTAGAAACCACTTGCAAAATTTGATTCTTATTTATCGCATTGGGTTCGTCGGGCATCAAATTTGCAAATAGACCCGATTATAATGGCTAAAATTGGGACATTGTTACAGGACCGGTTTTTGATCGAGGCGCAGATAGGCCAGGGCGGAATGGGTGCGGTGTATATTGCCGTCGATCAAAGATTCGGCAGCCGCGTTGCCATCAAGGAGACGTTTTACCAGGATAGCGAATTAGGTGAGGCTTTCGAGCGCGAGGCGCGTCTCTTGAACAGCTCACATCACCCGATCCTGCCTCACGTGTCCGACTACTTTAGCGAAGGCGGCGGTCATTTCCTCGTAATGGAATTTATCGAGGGCGAAGATCTGTCTGAAATTCTAAAACGCGAGGGAGCTTTCCCGATCGGCGACGTGATTCGTTGGACTATGGAAATCCTTGACGGACTTGACTACCTCCATTCGCAGGATCCGCCGATCATTCATCGGGATATTAAGCCGAATAACTTAAAGTTGACCTCGCGCGGCAATATTATTTTACTTGATTTTGGATTAGCGAAAGAAACCTCTGCAGAAATCATGGAAATGAGGAGTGTTTTCGGATATTCTCGACGGTATTCACCGCTCGAACAGATTGAAGGCACGGGCACAGATGCTCGATCCGATATTTTCTCACTCGGTGCCACGGTCTTTCATCTATTGACGGGTAAACCGGCAATAGATGTCCTGGCTCGCGCTTCGGCCATTGTCGCCGGCAGACCCGATCCGCTTCAGCTCGCAAATGAATTGGACGAACGTGTACCCCCGGGGTTGGCCAGCATTATACAATCTTCCCTTGCCTTGAACGCCGACCGGCGGTTCGTTTCGGCGAATGCGATGCGAGTAGCTCTCGAACAAGCAGTCAGTTCGGATCCGTCGCAGGAAGTTGAAGCAGCTGGCGGTCAGACGGTAAAGACCGCTGCAGTCGAGAGTTTTCCGGCTCTTCTGGCTTTTAAAGCCGATATGGAGCAAAACGCGGCCGAAATAGGGCATTACGATACAATTCCCGTTCTGTATCCCGCTGCCGCAGCTTCCGAAGCACCAGTCGCTCCAACGCAGTCGCATGCGGCGCGAGAAATTCCAGTTCGCAAAGAAGTTAGACCGAATGCTTGGCTTAGGACGGCGGCATGGACAGCGATAATTTACGGGTGCGTGATGGCGGTCGCGTATGGTATTTACGTCTCGAAGTCATCAAACGAAGCGGCTGAGGCACCTGTCGATCAGTCCAGTTCATCTCCCGCTACGGCGGAAGAAACGCTCAACGATACGCTCTCACCAGCAGCGGACGAGCCTACAGTGTCGCCCTCCGAAGAGCGTGCACAATCAAAAACAAAACCCACAAACATCCGCCGAAGCGACGAGACACGAGAAAAGCCCGCTAGCCCCGAGCAAGTCGAAACGGTCGAAACAACTGTAAAATCTAAAGTTCAAACGCCGCGTACGCGAAACACGCAGGCTCGGCAGACGAGCCGCCCGGTTCCGGGCGCTAGTGAGACGGAGCCGCCCGTTTCCAGAATTGACACGATTTTTACGGGGATTCCACCCGAAAGGGAAGAAAGGGAAACCCGAAGGCAGCTCCGGCGGCAAAGGATATGGGAAGAGGGAGAGAACGACTTACGCCGCCGTAGAAGAGAGATTCGCCGGGAAAATCGCCGCAGGTATCCACCGTTTTAGTTGAGTCTCTTATTCGATTTCGCTTACTGAACTTATATCCAAACTCGTTATGGGTAAAAACAGGTTCGCCGATCGACTACTTTTGAAATTAGCGGATAACTCTCACATCGCGCTCGCTGAAAATTCGCCACCCTCCGTTTGTTTGACGCCATCTTAGTTCCTGAACGACCTCGCCGCTGCGAGTCCTTGCTTTGCCGACGACTTTATACTTTTTGCGAAATCGCATGATCGCCGATCGGTCGCCTTCTTGGAATATGATCTCCGGTTCTTCGGCAGCTATATCGACGAATCTGGCGGTTGAAAAAACACGATTTTTTTCGAGTCGCACGGCGTTTCGAGTGACGTTGCGAGCGAGGTAAAACGCTTTTAATTCGGACATATAAAATGTCATCTGCCTTTCAATATTTCGTTTATTAGTTGCATCGATCCAACCGTTGAGAGCGCTACGAAGTGGGCCGACCTTATTACTAACGGCATCAGCGGGTGTGATCCCGGAAGGGTTATGCGTATTTCCTGCGTCCGCATTTGTGCTTTGTCTCGCAATCTGCCCTTCGCCGTACGTGCCCCAACGCACGATGTCGGCCACTTTATCATAGACGGTTTCGATAATAATCGGATCTGTGAGCTGTTCCGCATAAATCCTGCGAGTCACACGGAGCCGTCGGCCGCTGTCGACGGATTTGAACGCAACATTGACATTGTCCCTGGCCTCTCCGCTGGATGTAAACGTCAGCGTGTCGTTGTTCATCTCTACGCTCGAGCTTACGACTTTGCCTCCCGGTGTTCGTTCCCTGCGCGTTTTTCCGTCCGCAACAAATGTAACTTTGGGAGCTCTGGACGAGCCGACGCTTACCCGTTCGCCACGACACTCGATCGCGAGCATGTCGGGAGGCGTGAGACGCACCGATAGATCCTGGAAAAAACGTTGCTGCTCAGCAAGAGAAACGCTGCTCGCAGCGCGTTCAACAACCGAGTAAAGCCGATCGCTGTCAGCAATGTTGATTCGGTAAGCGCCTGTCATCTGACACGGGTTATCGCGGCCGGTTCTGACGGATTTAGTCCGCTGTCGCGTGTCTTGCGCGTTGGCCACACCGCTAATGCTCCAAGGTAACATTGCGGCGATCATCATAATGATGTTTATTCGTTTCATTGAAGCTCTTTACAAACCCGGGCGTCCTTAACCACCCTGTTATAGATGACCGTCTCTTTCGTAAGGTTGAACCTAAAGATAGCACGGTACGCTCGAAATCGCGGTGCTAAGTCTCTACGAATTCAGTAAAGTCAATAAGACCCGTATGTGTTACAAGGAAATATAAAACCCAGTAGTGGTCTGGCTGATTGATTTGTTAGTGTTGTTTCGTGTGAATTGGTGGTTCCAGGCCTTGGTCTCAGAACCGAAACCTCTAACGACGCGAAAAACCGCGAAATAATCAAACTGAACCGCAGTCAAGACTCCTTCGAACAGAAATAGATTCGTGTAGAACCACTTAGCCTCCACGGAACAAAAAATTGATTTTGCAGACCGTTATTCGCCGGTTTATTTCGGTCATCCCCATCAAAATCAGAAGTTTTGACGCCCGCAGACCGTAAGAGATTCAGCGTTAGCAATTGTGCCGCCGGGTCAATAGCGACGGATTCTTCCAAATCCAGGTCGCAGATCCAGATACGGCCTTTGCCCAATGGAATCTCAAACAACACGGTCATATATTGTTCCGGCACTCGCTCTGCCGCAATGTAGCCGTGCGGAGGAATAAAGCGGATGAGTTCACGCGCTGAGCCACCCTTTTTTAAACGGTGCGCGCTGCTTGCCACGAAAACGCGCCAATCGTTTCGGCGTCCCCACCATTTAATATCCATTGCCTTTAATCCACGGGTCAATCTCGTGTTGGCAGACGGCGCAATATCGGCGTATTCGCCATTTACGTTTCTCACGCTCAGGACATCATTCGGAAACAAATCAACCGCCGCTTTGCCCGGCGAAAATAAAATCGCCGTCGCGCCTTGTTCGACTAATTCGCGCCCGCGTCGGCCCGATTGCAGAGTTTTCAACGCATCTTCGCCGCCTATTAAAAGAATCGTGGACGAGGCTTCGGAGTTGGCGGGCATTTCCGCCGAAACTGTTTGGAAAATTTTTGATTCATTGACGAATTGCCGCAAATCATTGCCGGGCGAAAGCAGCACAGCGCGGCTGTTTGCAAGCGGCGCGGCTGCGTTCGGACGTTGTTTTAAAAATATTTCGATCTTGTCGCGTGTACGGCTGATTTCGATTTTGCCGTCCCACAACCGAAACACCAAATCGAGCGACTGCCGCCCTGCTTTCGTTCGCGGAACGCGAAGACGAATAGGCACTCGAACACCAGCGTAATACGGCAGATTTTCGATCTTTCCGACATCCGCGGCGGCAATCACTTTTTTTGTCTTTTCGTCAACAAACGCCATTCGCAGAGTCAACCCGCGAAAATCGCGGAACTGCTCGTCGTCGTTGGTTATAAAAACGCCGGTTTCAATTTCGTCGCCCGCGAAAAAACGCCGTCGTCCCGTTTCCAACGCCAGACCGACTGGCGACCACGCATCGCGCATCGCATCAACAACCGGATACGGCTTGATCGTCCGAGCGTTGTAGCTGTGCGCGAACCAGCATTCGGCGGAAAACATCATAAATCCCGCGGTACGGTCGCCCCGTTGAAAGCGAAGCTGCTCGGCATAGCGTTTGGTCATCGCTCGATGATGTTCAAGAAAAATAGCCGGGTCGCTGCCCGGTTCGGCATCCTTGCCGACCCACGCCTGCGGCGTAAGCAAATCGCGCGTGTAGCGTAAAACCGGTAAGCCCGTATCCAAATCAGGATAGCCTGTGGAAATTTCCTGCCCGATAAGCGGACGATTTGGCGTGAGATTTTTTATGTCGGTATTCGTATCGACAACGAAAGGTGAATCGCCATACCAGCCGCGATAACGGTGAATATCATCAACATCGCCATCATCAATATTGTTCGGCTTCAAGGTCCCGTTGTAGAAATCTATCTCGCGTTTATAGGTCGAATCGGCAACGATTGGTCGAAACGGGTCGAGACGTCGCGTTTGTTTGACGACTTCGGAAAGCTGTTTCCATTTTTCGAGATTTTTGTCATCGCGCAAGAGCATTTCATTGCCGATCGTCCACAGCAAAATGCTAGGATGATTACGCCCGCGCTTCACAACATCTTCATTTTCCATCAACCAGTGCGCGAACATTTCGGGCGGAGTCGCTCCGATCTTTCCGGCCAAAGCCCACGGGCGAATACCTTCGATGCTCACGCCCAAACCGATTTCGTCAGCCGCGTCGAGCCACGCTTCGTTCCACGGCGTGGCGTGCGTCCGCGTGACACGCTGATTGGCGTCATGCATCAGCTTTATCAATTTTCGCGGCAATGCCGTATCCCAGGAATTTTTGCCATATGGAAGTTGATTCGAACCTCGCAGCCAATACGGCTTGCCGTTCAAATAGAATTTGTTGCCCGTCGTTTCGAAGGTGCGAAAGCCGACTTTGTGTGTCCATTTATCCAGAATCTCGCCTGATTTTGACTCGAGCGTGACATCCAGACGGTAAAGATTCGGATCGGCGGGTGTCCACAATTTCGGTTTAACATTCTTAATAGTTAGATTCTGTGACGTATTATTTTCGCCGAGTTCGACGGCGACGGGTTCAGCGGATGCAAAAACTTTATTCGTTTTGACGTCCGTCCAATGCGCTTTCAAAAGAGCGAATTGTTTGCCCGCCAAACTTCGCGTTTCGACTTGCACGCGAGCGCTGTCTAGCGACGGAATAAACCACGCATCTTCAATCATCGCGGCATCGCGCACGACTAATTTGACCGGCTGCCAGATACCGTGTAGATCGTAGCTGCGGTTGTCCGCGTCGGGCGAGAGCGGTCCGAACATTCCTTTGCTCATGGTCAAAATCTTGGAGGCGGTCAAATTTACCGTGACGGCTTGACCGAGCGAAAGCGTCGAAGCCGGAATTTTTTCCATTGAAACGAAAACCGAAACCAGGTTGCGCCCGGCTTTCAAGTGCGTGGTCAAGTCATATTCGAAGCGGCTGAACATGCCGGCATGTTCGCCGAGCGATTGACCGTTGCAGAACACCTTGCTTTTCATCGCAACGCCGTCAAATTGAATGAAGATACGACGGTTCTTCGGCAATGCGGGAACCTCCAACTGCAGTTGATACCACCCGTCTTCGGCGCGGTTTGTGTCAAAGCCGAGCTTTTTGAGCCGCTCCGTTTCAAATATTTTGAAATCTTCCGAATCGTCGAGCCACCACTGCGTTCGGTTTAGCAGTTGCGGTACAGGTACGGTAAAATAATCGGCAGTAGAATTGGAAGTCTGGGGCTGTTCGCCGGCTTTAACCAGATAGCCGGGCTTATAAAGCCATTCGCCGACCAGACTGACTTCCGCGCCCGCTTTCAGCTTTGCGGCATCAACCGTCACGCGGCCCCGCTTAATACTGTCCAGCCCATAAACACCGGCCGAAAGAAAAACCACGCCAAATAGAGCGGCGTATAAAATTCGATGTTTAGTAATTTTCATTTTTCCAAATATTAAAACCTAGTAAGAGCTTGTCTGACAGACTGCGTTGAGGTTAAAGCCCCGAATTCAATAGTAATAATCATTATCCGTTCGACTGCGGCTCCGACTGCGCGTTTTGCCCCAAAATCGCCAACGGTCCTTCGCGCAACCCCCTGAGCCAGAGCTCCAGGTTCTCGCATCCCGGCGGCCAAATCAATAACACGGCGAACGTGCCGTAAATCGGCAGATGCCCAACCAGTTCCGTCCAGTTAAAGACTGTTAGAGTCAAGTTAATTGGTATCCAGGCAAGCAAAATAATCTCGCGCGGAAAGATACCGAAAAGGATCCACAAACCGACGAGCAATTCGATTGCACCCGCGCACAATAGAAATGTCTCGTTCGACATCGGAATACCGATAGCGGGCGTGAAATTGAGCGGATAGCGTTCGAGAAAATCCAGGGCGAGCGGAATGTTGGCAAATTTTTCGGTGAATGCAACGACAATCAGGCTCAAACCTAAACCCGTCCGCAGTGCCGTGATAGCTTTTCCCATAAAATGCGCGGACGGCTCAATGCGTGGCAAAATCAGCCGGTCAACAGAAATCGGACCGCGTCCCGCAAGGAAAAAGAACGCGGCGAATCCCAGATACATCACGCTTTCCAGCATCGGCTCAAGACCGACCAGAAAAATTCCCGCAAACCACAAAATGGCCAATACAACGGCCGCGATTCTGGTTAATGCTCCGTAAAAAATCGCTAGCGCAACACCCATCTGCACTAAACCAATGACATACGCCCAACCGCCCGGAAGCTGGTTGTTTGGTGTGAACAACACGCCTTGAACACCGCTTACCAAAAGAGGAACGGCGACATGGATTCCGAGTATTGCCGGGATCAAACCATATAACGCGGAGCGGCGGTCATCCGTTGTGCCAAAATTTTCCGGTCCCGGTACAAATCCTCGGCCGCGCTTTCGCCACCACAATCCGGCGACAAGCGTTGCAAATAACGCTGTCCCGACCAAAACAAGCGGCAGCGGACGAAAGAATAAATCCCAACGCAGGTTGTAATTTTGGCTTGCGTGAAACCATTTCTCGTGTGCCAAAACTTGAGATGTAGATGCGAAAAACATCGTCAAGCAAAGTGCAATCCTTCCTAAGTTGGTTTCCATACTGCTGTTCCGTCGAAAAGACGACTGACTCGGTCTCCCTGCCTGATCTCATTCCGCAGATACAGTTTTTCCATTGATAAATAGTCGCGCATCGCCCACCGCTTTAACAAAGCCACGAGCCATATTGGTTATCTTTTCAGATTCTCCGGCGCGAATGGCTTTAACATCAACTAAATCACTTCCGACACCGACGGCGATTGCTCCGGCGCGAATAAAATCACCCATTGTCAACAGCGTAACACCGCCAGTCGGCATCAACTCAATCTGCGGAAGCGGAGTTTTTATAGCTTTCAAATAATTTGCACCGCCGACAGCATATGCTGGAAAAATCTTCACCACGTCGGCTCCGGCCTCCCACGCCGCAACTATCTCCGTCGGCGTTAACGCACCGGGGAAAACAGATATATTCTTGCTCCGGCAAAGTTCAATGACCTTCAGGTTCAGGACCGGACTGACGATAAATTGTGCACCGGCGGCCATACAATCTTGCGCCGCTTCCACATCCAAAACCGTACCAGCGCCGATAATTGCTTTGTCGCCAAAATCGCCGACCAGTGAGTCGATCAGCGAAACCGCGTTCGGGACGGTCATCGTTACTTCAAAAATCGAGATGCCGCCTGCCAGAATTGCGGTGATCAGTCGTCTCGCTTCGTCTTTGGAATCGGAGCGAATCACCGGAACGATGCCTGTTTCCCTTATTTGACTGATTATTTGCTCTTTCGTCATCTGTTCACGTCTCCACCTGCGCCGTGCATCAAATTTTCGACTTCCGCGATCGTTACCGACGAATTATCGCCCGGCGAGGTCATAGCCAGGCAAGCGTGAGCAGCGCCGCATTCGACCGCGTATTGAAAATCCTTTTCGATCTGCAAAGCATAAATTAAACCCGAAGCGAAAGCATCGCCACTGCCCACGCGGTCAAGTACGTCGATATTTTCGTAATTTTTCGCCTTGAAAACTTCGCCCTTTGCATAACAAACAGCGCTCAAATCGTGGCGGCTCGCCGAATGAACCTCGCGGAGAGTGGAGGCGACGATTTTCAACTCAGCAAATTCGCCCGTCATTTTTTCTGCAGCTTGCCGAGATTTTTGCGCGTTAAACCGCGACAGCCGAGCGTCAAAATCCATCGCGCCGAAAACGACATCGGCAAACGGTAATAATTCGCGGTTGATTCTATTGGCAGCATCGCGTCCGCCTTTGTTTTTCCATAAGGAATCACGATAATTCAGATCAAAAGATACAATCGCGCCGTTTGCCCGCGCCGCTTGCATCGCTTCCTTTGCAACTTCAGGCGTGGTTTCTGACAATCCTACGAAAACGCCGCCTGTATGAAGCCAACGCGTTCCGTTTTGGTGAAAAATTCCGTGCCAATTGATTTCACCCGTTTTAAGTTTTGAAACCGCCGTGTTTGCGCGGTCGAAACAACTCGATGGAGCGCGAAGCCCGAAACCGCGCTCGATAAAATAAAGGCCGTTGCGCGTGTCTGTGCCGCCGTCGCGCCAAACAATTTCTGACCCATCAACTCCGCCTTGCAGCACAAAATCTTCCGCCAGTCGCCCTAAAGCGTTATCAGCCAAAGCCGTAACAATCGCCGTTTTCCGCCGGAAAACTTTTGCCAAACTGCGGGCGACGTTGTATTCCGCGCCTCCGTCAAAAACGCGAAAGGTACGCGCCGTGTGAATGCGCTCGTTTTCCGGATCGAAACGCAGCAGAACTTCGCCCAGAGAAACCAAATCCCAACGGCAATCTTCTTTTGTTTTGATTTTCGGTTCTGCTTGTTCTATTTTTCTAATCGTTCCCCTCGCTAAAAAATCAATTTCAAACCGAACTGCAACACGCGCGGTCCGCCTTCGCCGAGACGCGGATTGCCTGCCGTTACGTCGGGCGTTTCGCTAATCGCGCCGAAAGCCCCGCTGATTCTATCCACATTCGGCAAACTGAAATTCGGATGATTGAAAAGATTGAATGCTTCGGCGCGAAATTGCAGCGAAACATTTTCAACAATCCGCGTCGTCTTGCTGAGCGAAAAATCGAAAATATTAACGTGCGGACCGATGATGGAATTGCGCGGCGCGTTGCCGAAAGTTCCCGCCGCCGGAATGGTAAATGCGGCGGTATTGAACCATTGTCCAGCCGTGCGCGGACCGCTGTTCGGATCGCCCACGAGGTTCGGACGGTCGTTCAGTTCACCCGTGCCACTGACATCCGTACTCAAAAACGGCGTAATCGGAATGCCGCTCGAAGCAGTATAAATTCCGCTCAGTTGCCAACCGTTGGTTAAGCGATTTTCTCCGAATCTCTCGGGTAGAAAGTTCAAATCATAGACGAAGTTAAAGGTGAAGCGATGTCGCACGTCGAAACTCGAAACGGCGCGTTCCGCCCGCAGGTTGTAGCTGTCCTGCGGAAACGAAACGCCGCGTGTGCCGCCGTAAATCCCGTTGGAAGCATCGTCAATTGATTTTGACAAAGTGTATGAAACATTCAGATTCAGCCCGCTCGTCAAACGCTGTCGGACGTTTGCTTGAAAAGCGTTATAGCCGGAACTTGCCGAAGCCTCAAGATAGTTTATAAACGAATACTGCGGAAATTGGGCGTTGAACGGACGGCGCGATTGTCTGGTTGCCGCCGGTCCGGGCGTGGCTTGATTGATGTCGCGCACGCGATACAATTTTCTGCCTTGCGAACCGACGTAAGACACCTGTAAAACCGTATTCTTAAACAATTGCTGCTGCACGTTTGCATTGTAGTTAAAAATATACGGCGTACGCTGGTTGATGTCGGTGGCGAAAAGCGCGATGTTCGAGGTCGGTAGTCCGCCCGTTGCCGCGCCAAAGATAGATACGTCCGGACCGAATGGAACGGTTGCGGTTGACGGAAAAGTTACGTTGAAAACGCCTAAACCCGGCAGCGGATTCAAACCCAAACTTCCGGGTCCGGCGTTTTGAAAACTCTGCAACTGGAAATAATCCTGCGAAGGCGTGTCGTAATACATTCCGACCGCGCCGCGCACAATCGTTTTGCCTTTGCCAAAAACATCGTAAGCAAAGCCAAAGCGCGGCGCGAAATTGTTGTAATCCTGCT
>Ga0136617_10003389_pt1 | contig 14248 bp, 14 predicted proteins | sample AntDrymUQ3222106_2_FD_129672 | JGI IMG/M metagenome (GOLD analysis project Ga0136617, IMG submission 129672) | Polar desert sand microbial communities from Dry Valleys, Antarctica - metaG UQ322 (21.06) | ecosystem: Environmental > Terrestrial > Soil > Desert | place: Antarctica: Dry Valley... | reverse complement strand
GGGAGCGGCGGCGGCGGCGAAGAGCTCTCGGCCACGGAAGCAAGCATACTTCGGATGCCTGCGGCCGACGTTGGTTCGCACACCGATGGTTGCCAATGAGAACGAAGCGCAAGCAGAAGCAGCCGAGCAAGCCCGCTTTTGCGGACGCGAGTGGAGCGGATCGGACTCGAACCGACGACTTCCTGCTTGCAAAGCAGGTGCTCTACCAACTGAGCTACCGCCCCGGGGAGATGCAGGAAACGCGGTCGAAAACTCCGGTTCGCGCCGCCTGTACCTCTTCGGCCACAGTTTAGGAGGCTACTAGATCGGAGATGGATGGCCTCCGCCTGCTTTCGGCCCAGCGGGGGCGCGAACGCTGAACCCTATGGCGAGGGAGATGACGCTTAAGGACTCAGGCCGCCGGCCTCAAGCGCTCCCGGGCACGATGCCTGGCCAGGGTGATGGAGTTCACGAGCTGGGCGAAACGGCTTCTCTATCTCCCGTTATCACACCATAGGTCCACTCTGGCGCTCGCCTTTTGCCGTCTATCTTGCCGTCAATCAGTACGTATGCCATTTTACTCATCACCGTAGAGGTTGCGCAAGAGTGCCTCCAGCTCGTGCATATATACCGCGTGGTCATGCTCCGCAGCGTGGTCGCGCTTCTCCGCCTCGGCGCCGCACCACATTGCCATGGTCTCAGCGGCTACGTCTCCAGTCACGAAGAGCTCATTTCGACTTCAGGGTCGGCGCGTGGGAAGGTGCGTGCGCGATTGCGCGGCTTCACGAGGGCTCACGGCGCCTTCCACGTGAGTCCCAGCCCGCACCGCTGCTTCTTCTCTCAGGGCTTCCGCCTTCGCCCGGTCCCGTGCATTCGGAATGTTGAAAGCCTCGGTATAGCCCACCCGATTGCAGAGACGATGCGCCAACCGCACGTTGCTGGCCACGAGTCGCCCGCCGTCCTTTTTCAAGATGGGCCAGTGGTCGGCGGTTGGAATCCAGTCGGGTAAAGGGCGCGACATCGTTTCGAAATAGCGCCTGCCCCCAAGTTCCTCGGGGTAGAGGCATTCCTCCATCTCACACTGAAGGTCTTTGATGTACCCGAGTTCTGCCGCCTTGAGGAGGGCGCGCCCGGAGCTAGACTTGCGGTGCACTCCGAGAGATCGGAGCTCGTTTGCAAACAAGTGTTCCATCCAGGGATTTATCGGCCGCCACGCTTCCACCTTGAGAGCGATATCCGCCGGCTTCCGGCCCAGCGGGGGCGCGAAGGCTGGACCCTATGGCGCGGGAGATGACGCTTTAGGGCTCAGGCCGCCAGCCTCAGGCGCTCCCGGGCACGATGTCGGGCCGGTGTGATCGAGTTCACCAGCTGGGCGAAACCAAGGAGATCGGCCTCTTGGCGCAAGTGTCCGAGGCTGTGTGCCTTCTTGCGGTAGAAACTGTCCTCGAGGTTCCGATTGAGGGACTCGGCGTCAGCCCGCCTCGCGTAGAGCGCCCGAAGTCCGGATCCCCGGGCGAGATTGCCCGCAGGTTCTCTGCCCGGTTGAGACGCCTTGCCTCCTCTTCAGCGGAGTTGAGCAGCCGGACGGTGATCTCCCGGGTCGCATACTCCTTGGGCATTTCGTACTGGTTGTAGAAGCGGTACGCGGCCTTGTCCTTTTGACGCAACACATGTCGCGGGTCATCCTGGACACATCGCGCGGGTCATCCTGGACACTCAGGCTCATTAGGCTGACGGAGGGGCCTCTACGTGCATCGCCGACCTCGGCCAGCAGGCAACGCCCTGGAGATGCGCCGTTTCCTGCGCCGTGTCCCCGGTGACGAGGACGTTTGATCGTCACGAAAGGCAGGAGTTCTGCACGCATTGCATCACTCCGACGTGAGCGGCCGTCGTCTCATCAGGTCACTGCGGTGCTAGATGTGGGATGAGCGCGCTCTCCCCTGCGTTCGATCAAAAAGGGTCTTACACGGACGCCTAGCACGGCTATGACGAGAACAAGGATCTGCGCCAGCACCGTCGGAATGAAGAACTGAAGAAGTGCCAAAGAGCCGCCGAGCATCAATCCGCCGATCACGAGTCCCGGCAGGGAGCCGACGCCGCCGAGGATCACCACGAGGAACGCATTGACGAGGAGCAACAGCCCGAACTGTGGATCCAGTGTGCTGATCGGGGCCAAGAGGCCGCCGGCAAGTCCCGCCAAACCTGAGCCGATGGCGAAGAGGAACGCTCGGACCCAGCTGACGTCGATCCCCATTGTCTCCGCGAGTTCAGGGTTGCGCACACACGCACGCGCGCGAAGGCCGAAGGTTGTCCGGGACAACAGAACGAAGATGCCTGTGATGAGAAGAACATCGACGACAACGATGAGCAGTCTCCACTTTGGGATGTTCACATCAAGCAGCGTGAGCGACCCTCGCAGTGGATCCCGCACCTGGCGGGGCACCGCAGAGTAGATGAGTTGCACTCCCTGGCGCATGATGACCGAGAGACCGAAGGTCACAAGCAAAGAATCGAGTGGTCGGTCGTAGAAGATTCTGAGCAACGAACGCTCTATCACGAGGCCAAGAGCGGCTGCGCCGAGGGGAGCCAGCATGACACCAGCAACCGTGCTTCCGGTCGTCTGTTGTATCGCGTAGGCAATGTAGGCTCCGACGAGCAAGAACTCGCCATGAGCGAGATTGACGAGTCCAAGAAGCCCGAAAGTGAAGTGCAGCCCGAGCGCGGTGAGAATGAAGACCGAGGCGAGGCTCAAGACGCTGAAGGCGTTCGTGAGCAGATCGCTCACAGTCCTAGCCTCTTGCGGATGATGCCCGAGTCATGCAGCTCGCGCATATCGCCCTTCTCGACCACCGCTCCTCGCTCCAGCACATACGCGCGCGTGCCAACCGCGAGTGCCGTGTCGACGTTTTGTTCGACGAGGACGATTGAGCAGACTTCAACCAGCCGCGAGAGAGCCGAACGGATCTGAGCGACGATCACCGGGGCCACGCCCTCAGTGGGTTCGTCCATCAGCATGACCTTCGGTCGGGAGACCAGACCCTGTGCGATGGCAAGCATCTTTCTCTCTCCACCGGACAGTGTCTGAGCCTCCTGACTCAAGCGCTGACTCAACACCGGAAAGAGCGTCATGACTTCCTGGTGGGTCTCCGCTCTCTCGCTCACGCGAGAGGCGATTCCGAGATGGTCTTCGACGCTCAATCCCGGAAACACCGACGAGCCTTGGGGTACCCAGCTCAGTCCCATGTGCGCGCGACGATGCCCCTTCCACCCCGTGACATCACGACCAAGCAAGCGCACCTCGCCCTTTCTGACTGGGAGGACTCCCATGAGTGCGCGCAACAACGTTGTCTTTCCTGCTCCGTTTCTTCCGATAATGCAAACGACCTCATTGGCGCCGAGTTCGAGGCTGACGCCCCGCAAGACCTTGGTTCGCCCATACGATACGTCGATGGATTTCACGGCGAGCAACGGCTCCGGGGTCAAGCGAGCCTTCCGAGATAAGCGTCCTGAACGTCGGCGTTGCCCTGCACCTCAGCTACCGTCCCCGCCGCCAGGACCGAACCCCTGTGCAGGACGGTGACGTTGTCGCTTACCAGGCGGATGAACTCAAGATCGTGTTCGACGATCATCATCGCCGCAACCGCCTGCTGTTCCCGAAGAGAATGGAGCAGATCCGCGGTGTGCCGGCTCTCGGCACGAGTCATGCCTGAGGTTGGTTCATCGAGGAGCAGCAACGCTGGATCAGTCAACAGCACCATCCCGATCTCGAGCCACTGCATCTCGCCGTGGCTGAGTTCCCTCGCTTGCCACGACCGCTTGGGCTCCAACTCGATGAGGCCGAGGATCTCGTCGATCCGTTCATTCTTACCTTTTCGCACGCGTTTCTTGGGCTGGGCGCCCAGAGCTAGGTTTTCCTCCACGGTGAGGTCGTCGAAGACGCTGGTGACCTGAAACTTGAGCGCCATTCCGAGACGTGCTCGCTGGAAGGGAGGGAGATCGGAGACGCCCTGTCCTCCGAAGATAATGGCGCCTTCGTCTGGCAACTCCCTGCCGTAGATGAGGTGCATCAGGGTGCTCTTCCCCGCGCCGTTGGAACCGATCAATCCGCGCATCTCACCCTGCTGCAGAGTCAGCGAGACGTCCTTGATCGCGGTGAAGCCGGCGAAGCTTTTGGTAACTCTTTGCACCTCGAGCACGGGGGGGGGAAAGGCATTCGTCCCTATTCGCGCGCTCGTCATGTGTGGCTACACTCTCGACCTGGATTGATGGAGAAATCCAAAGAGGCCCGCGGGGAATGCCACGATTACTGCGACTAGGACGACCCCGACCACGAGCAGCCACGTATCGAGAAAGGTTCCCGAGAGCCGGGCGTTCAGCAGGCTGAGACCAACCGCACCCACGACGGGCCCGATCAAAGTTCCCCGCCCGCCGAGCGCGACCCACAGAAGGACGAGGGTCGAAAGCTCTACTCCAACCGCGCCCGGCGAGACGATCCCGTCGTGAACGTGAAAGAGTGCTCCCGCCAATCCCGCGATCGCGCTAGACATAACCAGAACCCGGCGCTTTACGGCCGCGACGTCGTAACCAAGCAGTGCAACGCGATCTTCATTCTGGCCGATGCCGCGTAGAACGAGGCCCGTGGGCGACAATATGTACCGTCTGAGCAGCAAATAAACGATCACGAGAAGCGTCGCGGTGAGCCCGTAGAAACCATAGTCCCTATCGAAGTAGAAGAGGCCGGGCAAACCGAGTCGTGCGCCGAAGAGGATGCCGTTCTGACCTCCAGTGATATCGCCTCCGGCGTTGGCGAGACGCTCTGAGAGAACTGCCATCGCAAGCGTGACCACGGCGAAGTAGACGCCCCGCAGGGCGAGTCGGCCGGAGAATACGAAGTAGCCGAGCCCTAACGCCAGTAGCGCCACGGCTGCGACCGCGGTAGGAAGCGCAACCCAGAACGGCAGGGGAAGGAAGCCTACTTCGCGAACGGTAAGCATACCAACGACGTAGCCCGCCCAGCCGAAGAACGTCGCTTGGCCGAAGGTGAACATCCCCCCATAGCCCCAAACGAGGTCCACCGACAGAGCGAAGATGCCGTACAGAAAGAACTTACCGAGCTGATCCGCGAGGAAGGCGTCCTCGGAAACGAGAGGAAGTCCGACGATCACGGCCACAGCGGCGACCTCGAAGACGAGGCGGCGCCGACTATGTGCCCCGCGTCGGACGCTCCTTCGGCTACGTTTCGCCCGGTTCAGAGATTGCAGTCTTGCTCCGGATTCTGATCGGCGAACGAGTCGATCAGCTTGTAGCCGTCTCCCTCGACCTGCACAAGGTTGATTGTCTGCTTGAGGTGATGGGACGGCGTCATCTCGACGGGACCCGTTGGTCCATTGAACGTCTGACCGACCATAGCCTCGGCTACTGCGTCGGGCTCGGTGCTCTCTGCCTCTTCGACAGCTTGCTTGTAGAGGTACACTGCGTTGTATGCGGGTGGGCCTTCCCCGCCCGACGGGATCTCGTTCTCGCCGAACTCTGCCTGGAAGTTGCCGAGGAACTCGTCGGCCTTGGGGGCGTCCGCGACCGTGAAGTAGGGCAGCGTCGTGTACATTTCTTGAGCGAGCTCCGCCACAGCGGGAAGGTCGGGATCCCCGACGAATATGTTACCGATGCCGAATTGGCCAGAGAGTCCTGCATCGTCGATCGCTTTGAGAGCGGCGCCCCAGACCGCTGGGTAGAGGACGAACACGTAGTCGGGCTGAGTGTTCCTGAGGGCCTGCACGAGCTCGCTGAAGTCCTCAGCCACGAGCGGGAGATAGAGCTCCGAAACGACTTCGCCGCCGTTCTCCTGAATAATCGGCTTGGCGATCTCGAAGCTTCGCTGGGGCCACACGTAGTCGGCGCCGAACAACAACACTCTGGGTCCGAACTCGTCTTGAAGGAACGGGATGAATGGTCGGATCTGTTGAGCAGGCACGGCGCCGAATGAGAAGTAAGTATCGAAACACTTACCGCCTTCATAGGTCTCGGTGTAGAAGAGGAGCTTGCGGTTGTTCTCGACGACCACCTTCGTCGCCGCATCGTTGGCGTCGGATCCGATGGGACCCATGACGAGATCGACGTTGTCGCTCTGGACGAGCTTCGTGGCCTTGTCCACCGTCACTGCGACGTCTGTCTGGATGTCCTCGACTAGCAACTCGATCGGCCGGCCCATGATGCCCCCGGCGTCGTTAATCTCCTTCACGGCAAGCTCGGCGCAACGATTGAGACTCGTTCCATAGGTGGTGAAGGGACCGCTGAGGTCGGCGATCACGCCGATCTTGATCGGTTCACCGGAGCTTGAGCCCCCACCTCCTCCGTCATCGTCGCCGCAGCTGGCGAGCAGACCGGAGAGCAGGGCACCCGCTCCAGCGATGCCCCCTCGCCGGATGAGTTCTCTTCTCGTGACCGTCACCTCGGTCTCCTTTCCGGAATGGACCTCACCGCGCGTGCCAAGTGCTCACAACAACCTTCTTGTCCGTATAGAAGTCGACGGCATCGTTAGCTCGCCCTCGCAGGGTGCCGAAAAAAGAAGCCTTCCGACCTCCCACCGGATAGAAGGCGATGGGCGCGGGTGTGCCGACGTTGATACCTACCTGTCCCACATTCACGCGCCGGGCGAACTCTTTGGCTACGCCGCCCATTTCCGTATAGATCACTGCCGAGTGGCCGAACGAGCTGCGATCGATGATCTCGATCGCTTCATCGGTGTTCCGGATCGACTTCAGGCAGCGCACGGGTCCGAAGAGCTCGTTGTCAAAAACGCGCATGCCCGGTTCCGCCTCGAGGATCGTCGGACCCAGCCAGTATCCGCCCGGGTTGCGCTCGACCCTAGCGCCTCTGCCGTCGAGCAGGACCTTGGCCCCCTCCGTGATCGCGTGTTCTATTTCGGCATGCGCGCGTTCCAACGACTCTCGGGAGATGACCGGGCCCATCGTCATACCTTCGTCGTCTTCTCCAAGTCGTATTGCCCCCGCCGCCGACACGAACCGGTCCCTCAGTTCCTCATAGCACTCCGCCACCGCAAGGATGTTGGATCCGGCGAAACATCGCTGGCTGGCCTGCCCAAAGGCGGAGTTGACCAGGTTGGGAAGACACTTGTCCAGGTGAGCGGATTCGGTCACGACAAGGTGATTCTTGGCTCCCCCTTGGCACTGCGCCCTCTTGCCATGTTGGGACGCACTCTTGTACACGGCCTCGGCGGCGCTCGAGGATCCAACGAAGGATATGCCGGCCACGTCCCGGTGACTCGTCAGCTGGTGCACCACCGGCACTCCTCCGAGAATCACGTTGACGACGCCGGTGGGAAAGCCGCACTGCTCGGCTAACTCGGCGATGCGGACCGTCGTGAGGGGGCACAACTCACTCGGTTTAACGACGACTGAGTTGCCGCAGGCCACGGCCCAGGAGAAGTAGAGCGGGATCATTGCCGGGAAGTTGAACGGGGCCACGATGGCGAAGACCCCAAGCGCCTCGCGCACATACTGAGTGTCCACTCCACCGCTCACGTTCTCCGAGATGCTCCCCTTGAGCAGCTCGGGGATGGCGGAGGCGTGCTCGACGTACTCGAGCGCTCGCCCCATCTCGCCGAGTGCTTCCGAGTAACCCTTGCCGTTCTCTTCCACCATGATCTTGGCGAGCTCGGGAGTGGCGTCAGCGAGCCTTTGTCGGAGCTCGAACAGCACGGCCGCTCTCTTCGTTACAGGGGTAGCAGACCACGCCGGGAAGGATCGCCGCGCAGCAGAGATTGCCGCTTCGACCTCGGTGTCCGTCGACGACGGACACCAGGCGATCTGTTCGTCCGTGGCGGGATTCCTGACCTCGCTCCCCTCCGAGGAGTTAGAGATGGTCCAGGCCCCTGCTATATAGTTCTTGAGCGCCTGCACTAGTGCCCTCCGACCGTCATCCAGGGGATAGCGACCTTTCGGGTGGGCGGTGGGCTGTTACGACTCCCGTAGACGCGCACGACTCCATCGATGAGCACGGCGGCGATCGCGGGCGTGTCTCCTATCGCCAGGGCTTCGAGCGCGTTGTCCGCCTGCGAGCCCCTAGGGGCATCGGCGATGACGATGTCGCCGGCGCGCCCGGGCGCGATCAGTCCGACATCGAGGTCATACACCTTCGCGGTGTTGCCGGTGGCGAACGCGATCGCTTGCTCGGGGGAGACCTCGCCCAAGGCGGTCACCCATGAAAGCGTTCGGAGGATGCCGAGGGGTATAACTCCGGTTCCGGAGGGCATGTCGGTGCCCACCAGTAGGCGGTCCAGGGCACCCCTCCGGGCGCTAAGCTGCACCACCTGCTTTAGCGCCAGCACGTTGCCGCACTGAACGACCTCGATGGCTACCGACGACTCGGCCAGGATCCGCTCGACGTCGGCGAGCGGAGGAGCGGTAGGTCCACCGTTCACATGAGCGGCCACATCGGGCCTGACGGCCAGCACCAGATCGGCCCCGATGACGCTGCTTCCGGGGACCGATGCGCCGCCCACGTGCACCATCACTTTCATGCCGTGTTTTTGCGCCCACCGCACCATGGGCTCGCTGTCCACGGGCTGTACGATCCCGGAAATCCCGATCTCCCCTACGAGTCGCACGCCCGCTTCGGCCACCTGGGCGAAGTCCTCCTCGGTGAGCCCTCTCTCCAGGAGCAGGGCCCCCGCGTGGACCTTCACGCCAGCCGGGCGAAGATTGTAAAAGGCCTTCGAGGCGAGAACCGCCAATGCCTTGGTGCCTTCGCGATCTTTGGGCCGCCCCGGCGTGTGCACCTCTCCCGCCGAGATCATCGAGGTCACACCACCGTGCAGGCAGCTCTGTATGAAGTCGATCATGCGCTGGCGAGGGGTGAAGTCCCCGAGGACCGGATGGACGTGGGAGTCGATGAGCCCCGGCATTATGGTGGCGCCTCCCGCGTCGATCTGATGCTCTATCGAAGCCACGTCTACGTCGCCCGAGCGACCGACGTCGTGGATACGGCCATCGCGGATGACGACCGTGTCGGCATCGATAATCGGCCGCTCGAGATCGCCGGAAACGATCGTGCCGGCATTGCGGATGACTACGTCGCTCATTCGGATCCCCGCCTCTCTTCGGGCTTGTTCGATGGCAACATGCTCAGCGTAGCCCGTCCTCCCCCTTGGCTTCGGATATCTGAAGGCCTCCCACGCGTGCGTGTGGACGTCCTCCATCGGACAGCGCCACGGCGATCACGATCTCGTTGGGGTGGGGGGAGTCCAGAACCCGTAGCTCCATGGCGTCGAAGTGAGTGCGTACGAATGCTGCATCTTTGAAGTGCAGCGGGATGTCTATAGGGCTTCCGGGGACGCCTCGTTTCTTTGCGGAGGGAATAATCGCCTTTCCGCCTCCCACCGCATCTCGCAGAGGGTTCCCGAACTTGGGGTGGATCAGCGCAGCGACGTGCTCGAGCTCTCCATCCGTGCCCACGATCCCGGCCTTGCCATAGCTCTCGGCTTGTCTTTCCAAAGCCGCAGCTGCGCGCGTGGCCAGGAACCCCCCGAGCCTCTCACCTTCTTCGATCAATTCGGAGAGGTCTTCTTCGTACCGCCCCGCATAGGGGTTCAACAGCACGGCCGCGACCGCCACTTTGGTAAGCGGGGGATCGACCTCCTTGGCGCCCTCGCGACGGGTTTCCTCCACCACGGTGACGACCTTACGGATGTCCACTGTGCTCCACCTTCCTAGCCGCTGAAAGGCCCTAACACATGCTTGTGGATCAGGTCCAGTTGCCGAGGATCGTTCGATATGGGTGTCAGTATCATGTACTCAAGGTCGACCTTGCGGAGGTCTTCGATGCGATTCTGGATGTCATCCACGTTGCCCAAGAGGTAGGAAGAAGCGAGGTCCTCGGTTGTTCGGTGAGTGCCCATCACGCGCAGGAAGTGAGGCAGTTGCGCGTCGAAGGCGACATCTCGAGAGGGCGTTTCAACGATGTGAACGAACTGAGTGTGAGCAAATGTGAGCGTCTTGGGATCGCGCCCGTTTGCTTGGAGGAACTCTTGGACGACATCCCAGTCGGCCTTCACCATGTCTGCGTCGCTTCCGCTCGAGCGAGCCATCCAGCCGTCGGCGCGCAGGATCCTCCGCAGCACTCCCGGTGCTATGTACGGCTTGTCAGGCGTTTCCGGAGCGTGACCCAAGGATCCCCCAGCCACCCACAACGGCGGAGGCGAGGAAACCTTGGGATAGATCGTCACATCATCTACTTGCCAGAAAGAGCCCTTGAAAGTCACGGCGTCCTCACTCAGCAACCGCGATAGGAGGTCGAGGGCTTCGTCGGTACGCCGACCGCGTTGACGCAGCGGGACATCCATGACCTCGAACTCTTTGGGATCCCATCCCGTCGCGATGCCGAGCGTGAATCGACCTTGCGCCAGGAGGTCCAAGGTGGCGATCTCCTTAGCCAAGAGGACGGGATGGCGCAGTGGCAGGATGAGTGCGGCCGTTCCGAGTCCAACTCGGTCTGTGACCCCGGCCGCAAAGGTGAGCGTGGTCAGTGGATCGAGCCAGGAGACCCCGTAAACTGCGGGAGCCACGAGCAGGTGGTCGATCACCCAGATGTCCTCGAAGGGCAGCGAGTCGACTTGGCGGCAGTAATCGCCCAGTTCTCGGGCGTCGTCGTGGGTCAACTCGGGCCAGGCGAACGAGGGGATCCGCAGTCCGAATCTCATGCCGACCTTCCTCCACCGAGGGCGGAGTCAGCACGTCGTCCCTGTATCCTCAAGAGCACCCCGTTCGGATCTGGTCGAAGTACATCGTGTGACCGAGAAGAAGATATCGTAAGGTTGGCTGCCAGAAGAAGTCAAGGTCGCCTTGCTTACCATGATGCGGAGCGCGCGTCATGGTCGATCTTTGAGGGGTGCCTCGTAAAGCCCAGTAGCTTCGAGTATTATCTCGCCGCTTCCGTGGAAGAAGCGATCCACTTGTTGGATACCCTCGGCGAGAGCGCCAAGCTCATCGCAGGCGGCCAGAGCCTCGTCCCGATGATGAACTTCAGGTTGGCTCGCCCCACAGCGCTCGTCGACATTGGACGCATCTCCGGGCTGTCCTACGTGACGCTCGGAGGCGAAGGCCTACGCATCGGAGCACTGACCCCTCACCAAGCGATCGAGACGACCAATGATCCGGCAGTCCTCGCGGGCTACTCGGTGTTGGCTCGTGCGGCGCGCTGGATCGGTCACCTTCCCATCCGAACGAGAGGAACCTTCGGCGGGAGCTTGGCGCATGCGGACCCAGCCGCCGAGTGGTGCATCTTAGCGCTGCTCCTTGATGCCGAGGTCGTCGTTGTTGGGCCCTCCGGCACCCGGACGATCGGGGCTCCTGATCTGTTTCTTGGGTTTCTGACTACCGCCTTGGCGCCGAACGAAATGATCCTCGAGGTTCGCTTCCCCGCCCCCGCGCCGAATTCCTCGTTTAAAGAGTTCGCCCGACGCCAGGGCGATTTCGCGGTAGTCGGGGCGGCCGTCTCGGTAGACCATGATGGCGCCGCATGCCGGTCCGCGCGCGTGGTCGTCGGAGGCGTGGAATCGACGCCTGTGCGTGTTCCGGAGGCTGAAGCCATCTTGATCGGTGCGCCGCTCGATCCAGCTCTCCTTAGCGAAGCTGCCGGCGCGGCAGGAGGAGCACTCAGTCCCGTCTCGGACGTGCACGGAAGCAGTGATTACCGTCGGCAGCTGACGAAAGTGCTCGTCCGCGCCGCGCTAGAAGAGGCCACGGGATCTGGGGTCGGTAGGCCGTGACCACGCCGCCGGCAGAGCCGCCACCGACTTGGATTGGTCAGTCGGTGCCTCGAGTCGAGGATCCGCCTTTGCTAATGGGCAACGCCCGGTTCATCGACGACCTCGAACCTCCCGGCACGCTGCATGCGAGCTTCGTGCGCTCTCAGTTCGCTGCCGCCCGGATCGAGGGAATCGAGGTCCAAGCCGCTCGATTCGTTCCGGGCGTCGAAACCGTGTTCACCGCGTCCGACGTCGGCGGGGGACTGCGGGCGGTGCTCAACCGCTTCGAGTTCACGCCCACGGTGATGCCGCTGTTGGCTTCCGAGGTGGTAAGGCACGTCGGTGAGCCGATTGCCGTGGTACTCGCCGATTCTCGTTACTCCGCAGAGGACGGGGCCGAGGAGGTGATCGTCGACTATCAGCCCGAACAAGCGGTTTCGTCGATCGACCGAGCTCTCGCCGCGAGCGGGCCTCGAGTTCATGCGGACATGGATCACAACCTTCTGCTGGATGTCACGATGTACGATGACTCTGAGCTCGACCGCATCTTCTCGACGGCGCCGCTTGTGCTTAACGCGACCTTTGCGACGGGCCGCGTGACCGCAACGCCGATGGAAGGCCGGGGAAGCGTCGCGGAGTGGGACCATCGGGAAGACCGCCTGATTCTCCACGTTTCCACTCAGGTGCCGCACTTAGTTCGCACCACGGTTGCAGACGTGATCGGGGTACCTGAGCACAAGGTGCGTGTCGTAGCTCCGGACGTTGGAGGGGGATTCGGCCTCAAGTGCGTGGTGGGGCGCGAGGAAGTGCTCATCGCTGCGTTGGCCCTACGCCTGAAGCGGCCAGTGAAATGGATAGAGGATCGCCAGGAGAATCTCACGGCAAGCTTTCACGGCCACGAACAACGCTATGACGCACGGGCGGCCTTCGATTCCAACGGGCTCCTGCTCGGCCTCGACGTTGACATCTTCTGCGACGTGGGAGCGTATTCGTGCTTTCCCTTCACCTGCGGCGTCGAGCCGCTCATGGCGGCAACCGAGATGCCGGGTCCCTACCGCTTTCACCACTACCGGGCGAGGGCTCGAGCCGTGGCGACGAACAAGGCTCCCATAGCGCCATATCGTGGCGTCTCTCGTCCCCAGATCACGCTCGTCATGGAAAGACTGATGCACAAAGGTGCTGTGCGCCTCGAGATGGATCCCGTAGAGATACGCAGACGCAACCTCATATCCACCGACGAGTTTCCCTACACGGGGGTCACGGGACTCATCTACGACCCTGGCAGTTATCGTGAGTCGCTCGACCTTTGCGCCATCAAGCTCGATCAGGATTCGTGGAAGCAACGGCAGGAGCACGCGCGTCGCGACGACAGGTTGCTCGGCCTCGGCTTGGCATGCTTCTCCGAGCGCACCGGTTATGGGACGCCTGCTTTCGCTCAACGCAAGATGGGGATCACGCCCGGGTTCGACAGCGCTGACATACGCATGGACCCCTCGGGGAGCGTGACGGTTGCGGTGGGAACGTCGGGGCACGGTCAGGGACACCGCACGACTCTGGCGCAGATAGTAGCCGATGAGTTGACGATAGATCCGTCGTGTGTACGCGTGATCCAGGGAGACACCGATCTCACGCCCTATGGGTGGGGAACCTTCGCCAGCCGCTCGATGGTGATCGGAGGAGGCGCCGCCAAGCTGGCCGCCGCGCGGCTTACGGAACGGCTCAAGCGGATCGCGGGTCACCTGCTTGAGGTTGCTCCCGAGGACATCGAGTTGAGGGCTGGCCGGTTGCAGGTGCGCGGCGCGGCGGACGTGGCGTTGACCGTCTCGGACGTGGCGCGGATTGCTCACCATGCTGCCCATCGCCTTCCCCCGGGCCACGAAGCGGGCCTGCAGACCCGGGCCGGCTTTGATCCCCCGGGAACCTATTCCAACGCCACTCACGGGGCAGTCGTGGAAGTGAACGCCGAGACGGGGGAGGTCCATATCGATCGCTACGTCGTGGTTGAGGACTGTGGCGTCGTGATCAACCCCATGATCGTTGATGGTCAGGTGCGCGGCGGGGTTGCGCAGGGTATCGCAGCCGCTCTGTACGAAGAGTTGCTCTACGACGAGGATGGCCAGCTCATGACCGCTACGCTTATGGACTACCTCGTGCCCACGGCGGGGGAGATACCGACGATAGACATCCACCATCTCGAGACTCCGTGCGCCTACAGCGCCACGGGTGCTAAGGGGATGGGCGAGGGAGGTACCATCGGCGCCCCTGCGGCTCTTGCCAATGCCGTTTCCGATGCCGTAGCACATCTAGGGATAGAGATCGACACCATCCCAATAACGCCCGCTAGGCTGTTGGCCCAAATCGAGGAGGCGACTCGTCGATGAAGCATCCCCACATCATGACCATCGCTGTGAATCGCCGCCAGCATGAAGTTGTCGTAGACGCGCGCAGAACGCTCGTGGACCTACTGCGCCACGATCTCGGGTATGTCGGGACCCGTGTCGGCTG
>Ga0136617_10003388_pt1 | contig 14249 bp, 13 predicted proteins | sample AntDrymUQ3222106_2_FD_129672 | JGI IMG/M metagenome (GOLD analysis project Ga0136617, IMG submission 129672) | Polar desert sand microbial communities from Dry Valleys, Antarctica - metaG UQ322 (21.06) | ecosystem: Environmental > Terrestrial > Soil > Desert | place: Antarctica: Dry Valley... | reverse complement strand
GAGTAGACGATCTCCATCGCGCGGCCGCCGAGCACGTAGCTGGGGCGCACGAGCAGCGGGAAGCCGACGCCCGGCGCGGCGGCCAGCGCCTCGTCTCGCGAGTGCGCGGTCGCGTAGGGCGGCGCCTTGAGGCCCAGCTCGTCCAGCAGCGCGCCGAAGCGGCCGCGGTCCTCGGCGAGGTCGATCGCCTCGGGCTGGGTGCCGAGCAGCGTGACGCCCGCGGCCTCCAGGCCGGCGGCGAGCTTGAGCGGCGTCTGGCCGCCGAACTGGACGATCACGCCCTCGGGGTGCTCGACCTCCACGATCCCGAGCACGTCCTCGAGCGTCAGCGGCTCGAAGTACAGCCGGTCCGACGTGTCGTAGTCGGTCGAGACCGTCTCCGGGTTGCAGTTGACCATCACGGCGTCGCGGCCGGCCTCGCGCACGGTCATCGCGGCGTGCACGCAGCAGTAGTCGAACTCGATCCCCTGCCCGATGCGGTTCGGGCCGGAGCCGAGGATCATCACGCTCGCGCGATCGCCGCGCACCACCTCGTGGGCCGGCGCGCGCGCAGCGGGGGCCGTGCCCGCGGCCGGGCGCTCGAGCGCCGAGTAGTAGTACGGCGTCTCCGCCTCGAACTCCGCGGCGCACGTGTCGACCGCGCGGTAGGTCCGCTCACCACCGCCCTCCCCATCCGTGGCCAGCAGCGCCAGCTCGCGCAGGTACCACGGGTCGATCCCGGTGCGCGTGCGCACCTGCTCGACGCTCGTGCCGCGGCCCAGCAGCTCGAGGATCACGTCGAAGCGCTCCGCGCTCGCGGTCTCCAAGCTCTCGAGCAGCGCCTCGGTCGGAACGCCCTCCGGCGCCGGCGAGTCCAGCTCGCGCGAGCGCATCGCCTTCGCGAACGCCTGCCGGAACGTCCGGCCGATCGCCATCACCTCGCCGACGGACTTCATGTGGGTCGAGAGGCCCGCGTCCACGCCCGGGAACTTCTCGAACGCGAAGCGCGGCCACTTGACCACCACGTAGTCCAGCGCGGGCTCGAACGAGGCCGGCGTACGGCGGGTGATGTCGTTGGAGATCTCGTCGAGCCGGTAGCCGACCGCCAGGCGCGCGGCGATCTTCGCGATCGGGAACCCGGTCGCCTTCGACGCGAGCGCCGAGGAGCGCGACACGCGCGGGTTCATCTCGATGACGATGATCTCCTCGGTCACCGGGTTGACCGCGAACTGCACGTTGGAGCCGCCCGTCTCGACCCCGACCGCGCGGATGACCGCGATCGCCTGGTCGCGCAGGCGCTGGTAGAGCCGGTCCGTGAGCGTCTGCTGTGGCGCGACGGTCACCGAGTCGCCCGTGTGCACGCCCATCGGGTCGACGTTCTCGATCGAGCAGACGATGACCACGTTGTCCGCGCCGTCGCGCATCACCTCCAGCTCGAACTCGCCCCAGCCGAGCACCGACTCGTCGATCAGCACCTGGCCGATCGGCGACGCCGCGAGCCCGCGGGCGACGATCTCGGCGTACTGCTCGCGCGTGCGGGCGATCCCGCCGCCGCGGCCGCCGAGCGTGAACGCCGGGCGGACGATGGCGGGCAGCCCGAGCCCGTCGAGGTCGGCGAGCGCGCCCTCGAGGCTGGTCGCGATCACGTTGCGTGCCGTGCGCAGGCCGGCGGTGCGCATCGTCGCGTCGAACGCCTCGCGGTCCTCGGCGCGGTTGATGGCCTCGTAGTCCGCGCCGATCAGCTCGACGCCGAAGCGCTCGAGCGTCCCGTCCTCGTGCAGCGCCTTGGCGAGGTTGAGCGCGGTCTGCCCGCCGAGGGTGGGCAGCAGCGCGTCCGGGCGCTCGCGCTCGATGACCTGGGCGACCGGGCCGGGCAGCAGCGGCTCGACGTAGGTCGCGGTGGCGAACTCCGGGTCGGTCATGATCGTGGCCGGGTTGGAGTTGACGAGCACGACCTCGTAGCCCTCCTCGAGCAGGACCTTGCACGCCTGCGCGCCCGAGTAGTCGAACTCGGCCGCCTGGCCGATCACGATCGGGCCCGAGCCGAGCACGAGGATCCGCTGGAGGTCGTCGCGCCTAGGCATGCGCGAAGTGGGCGATGAACTCGTCGAACAGCCCGAGCGAGTCGTTCGGACCGGGGCCGGCCTCGGGGTGGTACTGAACGCAGCCGGCGGGGACGTCGAGCAGGCGGATCCCCTCGACGGTGCCGTCGTAGAGATTCACGTGGGTCAGCTCGGCGGCGCCCAGCTCGGACTCGATCCGCACGGGCGGGTGGGACGGTGTCCCCCGGACGGCGAAGCCGTGGTTCTGGGAGGTGATCGCGATCCGGCCGGTGCGCAGGTCCTTGACCGGGTGGTTGGCGCCGCGGTGGCCGAAGGGCAGCTTGAAGGTCTCCAGCCCGGCGGCGCGCGAGAGCAGCTGGTGGCCGAGGCAGATGCCGAACACCGGCTTGGAGGCGATCAGGGCCCGGATCGTCTCGACGACGTAGTCCAGCGCGGCGGGATCGCCCGGGCCGGGCACGAGGAAGAAGCCGTCGGGGTCGCGGGCGAGCAGCTCGTTCGCGGGCGTCGTGCACGGGTGCAGCTCGAGCACCGCGCCGCGCGACGTGAAGTTGCGGATGATCGAGCGCTTGATCCCGGTGTCCAGCGCGACGATGCGCGGACCGTCGCCGCCCTCGCCATGGACCTCCGCCTCGCGCACGGTCACCTCGCGCGCGAGGTCGCGGCCGATCATGCTCGGCTCGGCCCGCACGCGCTCCATCGCGTCGCCCTCCCCCATCGCGCCGGGGAAGATCCCGCCGCGCATCGCGCCCGCCTCGCGGATGTGGCGGACCAGGGTGCGCGTGTCCACGCCGCTGATCCCCGGCACGCCCGCGTCGCGCAGCCACGCCAGCCAGCCCTGCTCGGCGGCGGGCGCGTCGGCGGCGTCCACGGCGTCGCGCATGATCGCGCCCACAGCGTGGATGCGCGCGGACTCCATCGCCGCCTCGCTGACGCCGTAGTTGCCGACGTGCGGCACCGTGAACGTGATCAGCTGGCGGGCGAACGACGGGTCGGTCATCGACTCCTGGTAGCCCGACATCCCGGTCGTGAACACGACCTCCCCCGTCACCGGGCCGTCCGCGCCGACCGCGTCGCCGTCCAGGCGGGTGCCGTCCTCGAGCAGCACGAACGCCGGGCTCTCGCCGGTACGGCCAGCGCCGCTCCCGAACGCCGGGCTCGCGCCGGTGCGGCCAGCGCCGCTCCCGAACGCCGCGCTCACGCCGCTCCCACCACGGAGAACGTCCGCTGCCGGTAGGCGATCGCGCCGGCGGCGACCGTGGCGAGCACCCGCCCGCGCAGGCGCCGCCCCGCGAAGCAGCAGTTCTCCGAGCGGCTCTCGTATCCGGCTTCTCCGACCTCATGTCCGGCCTCTAGGTCCACGAGGCAGAAGTTCGCCCCCTCCCCCACGGCGATCGCCGGCAGCGGGAGGTCGAGGAGCGCCGCGCCCGCCGAGAGCCGCTCCACGACCAGCGCCAGCGACAGCACCCCCGGCAGCACGAGCTCGGTGTAGAGCGCCGCGAACGCGGTCTCCAGCCCGGTCGTGCCCATCGGCGCCTCCTCGAAGGGCACCTCCTTCTCCTCGCGCGCGTGCGGCGCGTGATCGGTGGCCACGCAGTCGATCGTGCCGTCGCGCAGGCCGGCGATCAGCGCCTGGCGGTCGCGCTCGGAGCGCAGCGGCGGGTTCATCTTCAGCCGCGTGTCCAGCCCCGAGGCACCGCCCCGGCCGGACTCGAGCAGGATCCGGTCGGTGAGCGTCAGGTGGTGCGGCGAGGCCTCCGCAGTGATCCGCACCCCGCGCGCCTTCGCCTCCGCGACCGCCTCGACCGACTCGCGCGCGCTCAGGTGCTGGATGTGGATGCGGCCGTCCTCGTAGCCGGCCAGCGCCGCGTCGCGCGCGATCAGCGTCGACTCCGAGATCGACGGGATCCCGGCGAGCCCGAGCCGGGCCGAGACCTCCCCCTCGTGCATGACCCCGCGGCCCGACAGCGAGGGGTCCTCCTCGTGCAGGCACAGGACCCGGCCGGCGAGCCGCTGGTACTGCAGCGCCTTGCGCAGGATCCCCGCGTCGTGCACCGGCCGCCCGTCGTCGGTGAAGCCCAGCGCGCCGGCGTCGGCCAGCTCGGCCATCTCGGTCAGCGCCTCGCCCTCGAGCCCGCGGGTGATCGAGGCGGTGAAGCCGACGGGCACGCGGGCCTCGCGCCGGGCCGCGTCGCGCAGCGAGCGCAGCACGGGCGCGGAGTCGACCACGGGGTCGGTGTTCGGCATCGCCACGACGGCCACGTAGCCGCCGGCCGCCGCCGCGCGGGTGCCGGAGTCCAGGTCCTCCTTGTGCTCCTGGCCCGGCACGCGCAGGTGCACGTGCGGGTCGACGAAGCCCGGGAACAGGTGGCGCCCCTCGCCGTCGAGGACCTCGGCGCCGTCGGGCTCCGGCAGCTCGCCGGGGGCGCCCAGCTCGACGATCACGCCGTCGCGGACCAGGACGTCGTGCGGCGCGTCGATCCCGCCGCGCGGGTCGAGCACGTGCGCGCCGCGGACCAGCAGATCGGCGCCCGGCCGGCGGCGGTGCTCGAGCGGCGTCATGCCCCCGCCCCCACCGGGACGGCGGTCCGGTCGGGCGCCGTGCGCCCGGCGAGCAGCTCGTAGAGGACGGCCATGCGCACGACGACGCCGGCGGCGACCTGCTGGCCGATGACCGCCTGCGGGGAGTCGATCACCTCGGCGGCCAGCTCCACGCCGCGGTTGACGGGCCCGGGGTGCATCAGCACCTGGCGGGCGCCGAGGCGACGGCCGTCGATCTGGTAGCGGGCGGCGTATTCGCGCAGCGAGGGCACGAAGGAGTCGCTCATGCGCTCGCGCTGCATCCTCAGCGCGTAGACGACGTCGGCCTCGCCGAGGTCGTCGAGCGTGTAGGCGACGTCGCAGCCGAGCGCCTCGACGCCGCGCGGGATCAGCGTCGGCGGCCCGCACACGGTCACCCTCGCGCCCATCCGCGTGAACGCCTGGATGTTCGAGCGCGCCACGCGCGAGTGCACGACGTCGCCGACGATCCAGATCGAGCGGCCGTCGAGCCCGCCGAGGCGCTCGCGCAGCGTGTAGACGTCCAGCAGCGCCTGCGTCGGGTGCTCGTGCTTGCCGTCGCCCGCGTTGACGACGCCGGCGGTCGTCCAGCCGGCCACCAGCTCGGCGGCGCCGACGTGCGGGGTGCGGATGACGATCAGGTCGGGCTGGTAGGCGGAGAGCGTCTGGACGGTGTCCTTGAGCGACTCGCCCTTCTCGACGGCGCTGCCGCCGGCGGCGAAGTTGATGACGTCGGCCGACAGCGCCTTGGCGGCCAGCTCGAAGCTCGAGCGGGTGCGGGTGGAGGCCTCGTAGAAGAGGTTGAGCACGCGCCGCCCGCGCAGCGCCGGCACCTTCTTGATCTCCCGCTCGGAGACCTCGGTGAAGGACTTCGCCCGGTCCAGGATCCGCTCGATGGCGGACCGGTCGAGGTCCTCGATCGACAGGAGGTGCCTCATGCGATCGCTCCTTGGAGGGTCACGATGGCCACCTCGTCGACTTCGTCGACCTCGGTGACCCGGACGTTGACCCGCTCGTCGCGGGAGGTCGGCAGGTTCTTGCCGACGTAGTCGGGGCGGATCGGGAGCTCGCGGTGGCCGCGGTCGGCGAGGACGGCGAGCTGGACGCGATCGGGGCGCCCGTAGTCGAACAGCGCGTCGATCCCGGCGCGGGCGGTCCGGCCCGTGTAGAGCACGTCGTCGACGAGCACGACGCTGAAGTCCTCGAGCCGGAACGGGAGGTGCGTGGCGTGGACCGCCGGGTCGGCGCCTCGCGTGGCGAGGTCGTCGCGGTAGAAGGCGATGTCGATGTCCCCGAGCGGGACCTCCTGCTCCAGCAGGTCCTCGACGAGCCGGTGCAGGCGGGTGGCCAGGTGCGCGCCGCGACGGTGGATGCCGACGAGCGCCACGGGACGGCCCGCGTGCTTCTCCACGATCTCGTGGGCGATCCGCACGAGCGTGCGACGGACGTCGTCCTCGTCCAGGACGACCCTCAGCTGCGTCATATGGTCCTTCCTGGCCTCACGGGGCCGGGTTAAAGGGCGTGCTCAGGAGAAGCTAGCAGCGGGGGCGGCGGTGAGTCTTGGGCCTCGGTCGACGAACTTCTGGCACTGAGGAGTGGTGATCCGTGCCGCGTGAAGGGTCAGGCTCGGGGGGTGGGACGAGTTGACCACCGTATAGGGGGCGGATCCGTCCCACCCCCTCCCCGGATGGGCTGATCGCCCGAATCGCCGCGAAGCAGCGTGGGTCGTTTGCCGGGCGCAGCTGCTGGCGGCCGGGGTGGGCAGGCGCGCGATCGAGGCCCGGCTGAGCGCCGGTCGCCTCCACCCCCTTCACCGCGGGGTGTACGCCGTGGGCCACCGGGCGGTCGGGCCCCGCGGGAACGAGATGGCGGCGGTGCTCGCCTGCGGCGACCGCGCCGTGCTCAGCCACCATTCCGCGGCCGCACTATGGGGTATGCGCCCGCCCTGGCGCGGGCCGGTCCATGTGCTGGGCCGGCACACCGCGCTCAGCGGTGTCGTGGCGCACAAGGCCCGAGCCCTCCACCCCCGCGACACCACCCGCCACCACGGCGTCCCCACCACCACCCCCGCCCGCACCCTGCTCGACCTCGCCGACCACGTCCCGCTCCGGGCCCTGGAACGCGCGCTCGCCCAGGCCGAGGTCCTGCGCCTCACGAGCCGCGACGAGCTTCACGCGTTGCTGCAGCGGTCGCCGGGACGCCGGAACCGCCTGCACGCCATCCTCGCCCGCGACGCCCGCGGTCCCACCCGTTCGGAGTTGGAGGCGACCTTCCTCGCGTTCGTCGGCGCCCACGAGCTCCCGCCGCCGCGGGTCAACCACAAGGTCCACGGCTACGAGGTCGACTTCCACTGGCCTGAGGCGCGCATGGTCGTCGAGGTCGACGGCTACGCCTTCCACGCCCATCGTGCGGCGTTCGAGGCCGACCGCGTCCGCGACGCGACGCTGCAGTTCCCACGGCTGGCGCGTGGTCCGGCTCACCGACCGCCGCCTCGCCGAGCGGCCGCGAGCGGTCGCCGACCTCCTCGACGGGCTGCTCGCTCAGCCCGCCGGGGCCGGCTCGCGGTCGGCCTTGACGAGCGCGGGTGCGCCCCGCTCCGGGAACGGGACCTCGATCGAGTCGAAGTCGCGCGGGACGACGGTGTCCGGGAAGATCGCACGGGCCTCGTCGCGGACCTCGCGCGGGAAGTAGCGGGTGGAGAGGTGGGTGAGGGCGAGCAGGCGGACGCCGGCGTCGCGGGCCAGCTCTGCCGCCTGGGCCGCGGTCGAGTGGCCGGTCTCGCGCGCGCGGGCTCGCTCGTCGGAGAGGAAGGTCGCCTCGTGGACGAGCACCTCGGCGCCGTGGGCGTGCACCTCGACCGCCTGGCACGGCGCGGTGTCGCCCGACAGCACGATCCGCCGGCCGGGCCGCGGGTCGCCGACGACCTGCTCGGGCGAGACGCCGCCGACGCTCTCCCCGCGCTGCAGGCGTCCGAAGTCGGGCCCCTCGCTGACGCCGAGTCGCCGTGCGGTCGCCGCGTCGAAGCGCCCCGGCCGGTCGTCCTCGACGAACGCGTAGCCATAGGCGTCGACCCGGTGCTTGACCGCGAAGGGAGTGATCTCATAGCCGCCGAAGCGGACCTCCTCGTGCGGCTCCAGCTCGACCAGCTCGAGCGGGTAGCCGGTGCGTCCCAACACCGGCCGCAGCATGGCGAACAGCGCCGCGAGGCCCGGCGGCCCGTGGATCGCCAGCGGCCGCTCGCGTGCGCGCAGGTCGAAGGTCTTGAGCATGCCGACCAGCCCGAGCCAGTGGTCCAGGTGGAAGTGGGTGATGAAGACCGCGTCCAGCTCGGGGAGGCCGATCGAGCGCAGCAGCTGCTGCTGGGTGCCCTCGCCGCAGTCGAACAGCACGCGGTCGCCGCCCGCGCTCAGCAGGATCGCGGGCAGCCCGCGGCGCGCGCTCGGCACGGAGCCGGCCGTGCCGGCGAAGAAGAGCGAGAGGTCCATGGTCGCCGCCTGATCCTAGGTGCCGGGACGACCGGGGCCGGCGGCCGCGCACCGGCGGAGCGCAAGGCGGCCGCGGCCGGCCGTCAGTCGAGCTCGACCAGCTCGAAGCGCACGTGCCCCGCCTCGACCGTGGCGACGCCCATCGTGTGGCGCGGTGCGCGGCGGCGCTCGGTCGGGGAGCCGGGGTTGAAGATCGCGAAGCCGCCGCCGTCCTGCTCGAGCAGCGGCAGGTGGGAGTGGCCGAAGACGACCGCGTCCGCCTCCGGGAAGCGGCGCCGCAGGCGTGCGAGACGCCCCGCGGCCGGGCCGGCGTCGTGGAGCATGGCGATCCGGGCGCCGCCGGCCTCGACCGTGCGGACGAGCGGGAGCCGCGCCTGCAGCGCCGCGGAGTCGACGTTGCCGCGCACCGCGTGCACCGGCGGGCCGAGCGCTTCGATCTCCGAGAGCACGGACGCTTCCATGAAGTCGCCGGCGTGCACGATCGCGTCGGCGGCGGCCATCCGCTCCAGGCACGCCGCGGGCAGCTCGCGGCGGCCGCGCGGGAGATGGGTGTCCGAGACGATCGCGAGCCTCAGCGCGCCGGGAGGGATTCGAACCCCCGACTTCTGCCTCCGGAGGGCAGCGCTCTATCCACTGAGCTACCGGCGCGTACGCCGACGCATGCTAGTGCACGGCTACGCCGTGGCGTGCGGGACGACCCACGCGGCCATCGCGATGAAGTGCACCACCGCGGCGGCGATCACCAGCGAGTGGAACAGCTCGTGGAAGCCGAACGTCCGCGGCCAGGGGTTCGGCCGCTGGGCGGCGTAGATGGTGGCGCCCGCCGTGTAGAGGATCCCGCCGGCGAGGAAGAGCGCGAAGGCCGCCACCCCCACCTCGCGCAGCAGCGCGGGGATGGCCACGGCGCCCGCCCAGCCGACGGCCAGGTAGGACGCCGCCTGCAGCGTGCGGGGGGCATTGATCCACGCCAGCGCGAACGCGACGCCGACGATCGCGCCGGCCCACACGCTGACCAGCACGACGACCCGCAGCGTCCCGTCGAGCACCAGCAGCGCGACCGGCGTGGAGGTGGCGGCGATGAAGACGTAGATCGCGCTGTGGTCCAGCCGCCGCAGCAGCGGCTTCCAGCGCGGGCTCCAGCGCCAGCGGTGGTAGAGCCCGCTGGCGGCGAACAGCGCGCACAGCCCGGCGCCGTAGATGGCGGCGGCGACGCGCGCCTGCCCGGTCGGGGCGAGCGCGACGAGCACCGCGGCGGCGACCGCGGCGAACCAGAAGGCGTACACGTGCAGGAGCCCGCGCAGGCGCGGGATGACGACGTCGAACGAGGCCGGCCCGTTCATGAGCGCACAGGATAGATGCGCGCGCCGCGATCGAGCGCCGGTCACACGGGCTCGCGGGCGGCCGCGGGCTGGGGGCGCCCCCTGACGCCGCGCCGGGCGAGCCCCTCGCGGGACCGCGCGCCAAGCCGGGTGCCCGCACTTGCCCGCCCGGAGCGCGCCGGATACGGTGAGCGCGCCGGCCGGGCGCATCCGCGTGACGGACGCTCACCCGCGCGCTGACCGATGCCCGACGGAAACCCCACCTCCCGCCGCTCCTTCTTCCAGCTCGGCGCCGGCGCCGCCCTGTTCTGCACCATCGGCGGCGAGGAGGTCGACCTCGCCCAGCCCGGCGCAGCCGAGAAGGCCGATGCGCTCGCGGCGCGCGTCGCGCGTCCGCGCGCCGCCGCCCGCGCCGCGCAGGAGCTGCCGCGGCCCGAGCCCGCGCCCGGTGGAGTCCGGCGCGAGTACTGGGTCCAGGCCCGCACGACCGGCTGGAACATCGTCCCCACCGGGCGCGACGACTGGCACAACCGCCGCATCCGCGGGAGGACCGCCTTCCGCGCCTACGTCTACCAGGAGATGACCGCCGGCTTCGCGGCCGCCAAGGGCGGCCTCTCGATGCCCGGCCCGACGCTCTACGCCGAGGTCGGCGACGTGCTCGTGGTCCACTTCCGCAATGCCGACAGGCGGCTGCGCCAGGCCGTGACGATGCACCCGCACGGCGTCCGTTACAGCCCGGAGCACGACGGCGCCTTCCTGGGCGAGTACACGCGCGCCGGCGGCTTCGTGGGGCCCGGCGAGGAGTTCACCTACCACTGGGAGTGCATCCCGGACGCGGCCGGCGCCTGGCCCTACCACGACCACGGGCCCAACCACACGCTCAACACCTTCCGCGGCCTGTTCGGCGCGATCGTCATCTCCGAGAAGGGCGCGAAGCGCCCCGACGTCAACTACACCCTGATGCTGCACCAGTTGACGCCGCCGATCACCGGCCTCGACCGCTCCTTCCAGTGCATCAACGGCCGCGCGTTCGCCGGCAACACGCCGACGCTGAAGGCCAGGGTCGGCCAGGACGTCGCGATCCACGTGTTCGGCATGGACTCGAACTTCCACGACTTCCACATGCACGGCCACCGCTGGCGCGACACCGGCGGCGCGCCGACCGACAGCCAGACGGTCGGCCCGGCCGAGACCGTCACGGCCCGCTTCATCGAGGACAACCCCGGTCGCTGGCTCTACCACTGCCACGTCTTCTCCCATCAGGACGAGGGGATGACGGGCTGGTACGACGTCGAGTGACCGGCGCGGTGCCGTCCGGTGGCCCCGGTACGTTGGCGGCCGTGGCGACGCTGTCCACGTGCCCGAGTTGCGCCTCCCCCTACCTCCAGCCGATGCGCTGCGAGGCCCAGGAGTCCGACGAGGTGATGGTCGACCTACGCTGTTCGGACTGCATGACCTGGCTGCAGGTGTCCTTCTCGCGCGCGGACATGGAGGAGCTGGACCGCCGCCAGGTGCAGTGGCGCGAGGAGATCGTCGCCGCCTACGAGCGCTCGGTGTCCGAGAGCATGGAGGCGCTCGCAGCGATCCTCGGCCCGGCCCTGGCGCTGGACCTGGTCGGCGCCGACGACTTCGCGCCGCACCGCCCGCGGGCGCGTCGCTAGCCGCCGCCGGCCACCGCGGGCAGGATCGTGACCTCGTCGCCGTCCGCGAGCGGCGTGTCGAGCCCGTCGAGGAAGCGGATGTCCTCGCCGCCCAGGTAGACGTTCACGAACCGCCGCAGGGCGCCGTCGCCGTCGGCGAGCCGCTCGCGCAGCTCGCCGTGCTCGGCGTAGAGCGCCTCCAGGGCCTCGCCCACCGTGGCGCCGTCGACCGCGGCGGCGGTCGTCCCGCCGGCGGCGTCGCGCAGCTGGGCCGGCAGCTTGACCGTGACCGCCATCAGGCCGTAGCCCCGGCCCCGGCACCCGCGAAGGCCGCGTCGAACTCGTCGACCGACGGCGCGATCTCGGTCACCTCGAAGGTCCCGCGCACGGTGTCGAGCGTCTTGAGGCCGTCGCCGGTGATGTAGAGGACGACGCGCTCGTCGGGCCCGATGTCGCCGCGCTCGGCGAGCTTGGCCAGCACCGCCGTGGTCACGCCGCCGGCCGTCTCGGTGAAGATGCCGGTGGTCTCGGCCAGCAGGCGGATGCCGGCGCGGGTCTCGTCGTCGGTCACGGAGTCGATGCCGCCGTCCGTGCGCCGCGCCAGCTCGACCGCGTACGGGCCGTCGGCCGGGTTGCCGATCGCCAGCGACTTGGCGATCGTGTCGGGCTTGACGGGACGGCAGACCTCGGTGCCCGCCTCGAACGCCGTCGCCACCGGCGAGCAGCCGAGCGCCTGGGCGCCGTTGAAGGCCGGCAGCTCGCCTCCCACCAGGCCCGCGTCGATGAACTCCTCGAAGCCGCGGGCGACCTTGGTGAACAGCGAGCCGGAGGCGATCGGCGCCACGACGCGGTCGGGTAGCTCCCAGCCGAGCTGCTCGGCGACCTCGAAGGCGAGCGTCTTGGAGCCCTCGGCGTAGTAGGGGCGCAGGTTGACGTTCACGAACGCCCACGGCCGGTCGCCGGCGAGCTCCGTGCAGAGGCGGTTGACGGCGTCGTAGTTGCCGCGGATCGCGACCACGTTGGCGCCGTAGGCGCCGGTGGCGAGGATCTTCTCCTGCTCGAGGTCTGCGGGGATCAGGACGTAGGACTCCAGGCCCGCGGCGGCGGCGTGCGCGGCGACCGCGTTGGCGAGGTTGCCCGTCGAGGCGCAGGCGATCGTCTCGAAGCCCAGCTCGCCGGCGCGGGCGAGCGCCACGGAGACGACGCGGTCCTTGAACGAGTGCGTCGGGTTGGCGGTCTCGTTCTTGACGTACAGCTCGCCGAGGCCGAGGCGCTCGGCGAGCCGGTCGGCGCGCACGAGCGGCGTCCAGCCCGTCGGCAGCAGAGCGCGCGGGGCGCGCTCCAGCGGCAGGAAGTCCGCGTAGCGCCACAGCGTGTGCGGGCCCGCCTGGATCCGGCGCTTGAGCTCGGCCGCGTCCCCCTCCGGAGCGCTGTAGGCGACCTCGAGCGGGCCGAAGCAGCGCTCGCAGACGTAGCGCGCCTCGAGCGGGTAGGTGGTCGAGCACTCCTTGCACTTCAGGGCATCAGCCGGCATATGTGAAACCTCCGCCCGTGGAGTACGCGAGGGAGGCTTCGCGAGTGCGACGCCTGCTCCGCATCTCCCAGGCCGTCGTCTTGGAGCCTGATGGAATTGCCACCGTTCCCCGCTTGCGCGGGATGGTTGGCGGGGTTTCAATGGGCCAGTCCCTCCACCCCTCTGGATGCTTGCTGCTCTGTGCTCGGAAGCCTAGCAAGCGTCCGGCGAGGGAGAACGGCCGGGCGCGTAGAATCTCACTGTCATGACGCCGACCGCCGACGAGCCGTTCAGTCCGGGCCATGCCGAGCCTGCCCCGGTCCCCCTTCGGTCGCCGCTCCGCGCGGTCGCGCACCGCTGAGCGCACCCCGGAGCGCGACGAGCCGCGCGTCGAGATCGTCGAGGCCCCCGGCCTCCGCTGGATCAACATCGAGCGTCCGCGGCCGGTCGACCAGGCGTGGCTGGAGGAGCGCTTCGAGTTCCACCCGCTCGACTACGAGGACATCTTCTCGCGCAACCAGCGCCCGAAGCTCGACGAGTACGACGACTACCTGTTCATCGTCCTGCACTTCCCGCGCTACGACAAGAAGGTCGCGCGCCTGAACGCCGCCGAGCTGGACCTCTTCGTCGGCCCGGACTACCTGATCACGATCCAGAACGAGCCGCTGCAGGCGGTCGAGTACCTGTTCGAGCGCTGCCGCTCCAACGAGGAGCTGCGCGACAACCTCTTCTCCAAGGGCCCCGGCTACCTGCTCTACAAGATCGTCGACGACTGCGTGGACGCCTCGTTCCCGATGCTGCGCAAGATGGGCAACAAGCTCGAGCGCATCGAGGAGGAGATCTTCGAGGGCGAGCAGTCCGCCGAGGTCGTGCGCGACATCTCCAACGTCAAGCAGGAGATCATCAACTTCCGCAAGATCGTGCGCCCCCAGCGCTCGGCGTTCCGCGACCTCGAGCGCACCAAGGCGCGCTACATCGCCGAGGACCTCGACATCTACTTCGACGACATCAACGACGCCTCCGAGCGCGTGTGGGACATGCTCGAGAACTACAAGGAGGTCGTCGAGGGCCTGGACGCCACCAACGAGTCGGCGATCGCCCACCGCACGAACGAGACGTTCCGGGTGCTGACCGCGATCTCGGTCATCGTGCTGCCGCTCACGCTCGTGGCCTCGATCTGGGGCATGAACGTCGGCGTGCCGGGCGAGAACACCGTCGCCGCGTTCTGGGCGATCCTCGGCTTCATGCTCGCCTTGCTGGTGGGGATGGTGCTGTACTTCCGCCGTCGCGGCTGGCTGTAGGAGCCCTAGCCCGCCACTCGGCGGCGAGCAGCGCGTAGACGATCTCGCTCTGCCACTCGCCCCTGACGTACTCGTTCTCGACGAAGCGGGCCTCCCTGCGCATGCCGAGCCTCTCGAGCACGCGCGCGGAGGCGGCGTTGCGGGCCTCCAGGCGCCCGACGATCCGCCGCATCCCGTAGGCCGTGAAGCCGAGCGCGAGGAACGGGCGGCAGGCCTCGGTGGCGTAGCCGCGGCCGTGGTGGTCGGGGTGCAGGATGTACCCCAGCTCGCCCTGGCGGTGCTCCTGACCGGTCGACCACAGCGCGCAGTCGCCGAGGAACGCGCCGGTCGCCTTGGACTCGATGACGAGCGTGAGGGCGTCGCCGTCCGCGGCGACGCCGGTGGCGGCGAGCT
>Ga0136617_10003387_pt1 | contig 14250 bp, 11 predicted proteins | sample AntDrymUQ3222106_2_FD_129672 | JGI IMG/M metagenome (GOLD analysis project Ga0136617, IMG submission 129672) | Polar desert sand microbial communities from Dry Valleys, Antarctica - metaG UQ322 (21.06) | ecosystem: Environmental > Terrestrial > Soil > Desert | place: Antarctica: Dry Valley... | reverse complement strand
CGTCCAGCGGGCGATCACCCACGACCAGCAGATTCGGTGGCGCGACAACACCTACACCGGGCCGTGGACGTTCCAGCTGGCCAGCACCGGGCGTGTATTCAGCGTTGCCGAGTGGCAAGCCGATCCGTACCGGCAGGACGCGGGCAGCACCTTCACGGCCGATGAGTCCGAAACGGTGTGTCGATGACAACGCCCCAGAGCAGAGAAGCGAGCGTGCGCGATGAATGAGAGCGACGTCCAGGACTTCTGGAACTCGCATCCGTGCGGAGACCACATCGTGGGCGGGCTACACAGTGGGTTCGCGGACGACTACGAACGCTTCTTCACCGCCTACGACGCGTGGCGCTACCGCCAGGAGGCCCACATCCCGTCCTGTTTGGACCGGGTCGACTGGCACGGCCGGAAGGTGCTGGAGATCGGGCTCGGTCAGGGTGCCGAGTCGGAGCAGATCATCCGCCGTGGCGGTCGCTGGTCGGGCCTCGACCTCACCCAGGAGTCGGTCGACCGGGTCCGCGCGCGGCTGGAGATCCGGTCGTTGCCGCACGACGATCTCCAGCGGGGCAGCGCCTTGGACATCCCGTGGCCGGAGGCCACGTTCGACATCGTCTTCAGCCACGGCGTCCTGCATCACATCCCGGACATCCGGTCGGCCCAGGCGGAGATCCACCGGGTCCTGCAGCCCGGCGGCACCCTAGTCGCGATGCTCTACGCGCGGGCGTCGCTGAACTACCAGGTTAGCATCAGGCTGGTTCGCCGCGCCGTTCTCGCCGCAGCATACCCGCTGCGGCGCTCGCGGTATCTTCCGGCCTCGCCGACGCTGCGCCAGCACCTGGACAACGCGCAACGCGTCGGCCTGCGCCGCTACCTTGAGTTGGACACCTTCACTCACCGGAACACCGACGGCCCGCTGAACCCCTACGCCCGGGTGTACTCGCCGCGTGAGGTCGCGGAGGACTTCCCCGACTTCGACATCGTCGACACGTACACGCGCTACATGCATGCCCCGCCCCTGCCGGTGCGGAGGCTCCCCGCGGAGCGCTGGCTCGGATGGCACCTGTGGGTGTACCTACGGGCACGACCGTCGCTCCTGCAACCGGACGCGCCCCCGCTCATCGATGAGGCGGGGCGCCATGATTGAGGCGTGGCGGTCGGGTGGTAACACCATGGCTGCTGCATCGCCGGGCGGACTGCCGGGTGACACCGTCATCCACACCCCGCGCCTGGTCGGCGTGGCGTGGGTGTTGCTGCTCGTCAACACACTGGGCTACACCAGCGTGGATCTGATCATCCCGCTCCCGCGTCCGGTCGCTCAGATGATCACGATGGGTGCGCTGACGGCAGCGTTCGGGCTGGCGCTCGTCCTCAACCCGCGGGTCCGCGTGCAGCCGAGTGCCTACCTGCTCCTGCTGAGCATGCTGGCGCTCGTTAGCATCGCCTCGAGCATGCAGTCGGGACTCGGGTCGCTCCTGCGCTGCTTCCGGCTGACACTGTTCGTGGCGACGCTGTGGCTGCTCTCCGCGTGGTGGCGCGGCGACATGCGGTTCGCCCGCTATCACGTACGTGCGCTGGGCGGGTTGCTCCTCACCGTGCTGATCGGCCTCATCATCTCGCCGGGTGGGGCACTCTCCGGCCCCGACGGTCGGCTGGTCGGCGCGATCTGGCCCATTCCGGCGCCGCAGGTCGGCCTGTACTGCGCCATCGCCACCGGGCTCTCCGTTCTGCTCTGGCTCGCGCGGAACATCGACGGTCGCAGCGCCGTCGTCGTCTCGGTGCCGGCGGTCGGACTCCTACTGCTCAGCCACACCCGTACCGCGTTGCTCGGCCTCGTGACCGCGCTGCTCCTGGCCGGTCTCACCCTGGCGTTCACCAACGCGCGAGCTCGGCGCACCCTCGCCGCGGCGATCGGGTTCGGCAGCGTGGTCGCGGCGGCCTTCGGTCAGGCCGTGATGACCTGGCTGCAGCGCGGCCAGGACGCCGAGGAGCTCACCAGCCTCACCGGCCGGGCGAAGGTGTGGGACCTCCTGCTGGCGGAGGATCGGAGTCTCGGCGAGCAGTTCTTCGGTGTCGGCCTTACCGACAAGTCCTTCGCCGGTCTCCCCATCGACAACGCCTGGCTGTCGACCTACCACGAGCAGGGGTGGGTAGGCGTCGCGCTCGTAGTCGCGTTCCTGGCCAGCCTGCTCGCCGTCGCGGCGCTTCGGCCACCGTCCCCGGAACGCGCGTGCGCCGTTTTCCTCATTCTCTACTGCATCATCGCCTCGTACACGGAGGTCGGTCTCGGCGATGCATCTCCCTACCTGCTGAACCTGGCCGTGGCGGCCTCGCTGCTGGTCCGCCGCCCGGAAACTCGCCTGGCCGAAGGAGCGGTGCGCGGATGAGAGCGCTCGTGGCGCACGACCGGTACCGGTCGGAGCAGCCGAGCAGCGAGGACCGCGTCATCGATCAGGAGAGAGCGCTGCTGGCCGATGCCGGGCATCAGGTCAGCACCCTCGAGCGGCGCAGCGACGACATCGCCGCGTATCCCTGCTCGGGACGAACACGTTCCCGTTGCTCAGCCCGTCGGTCATGGCCGCCTGCGCCGACGCGGGCACACGTGCAACCGCCACGAAGTTCGCGCTGGTGGCCACCGCCGTCTACCGAGGGCCGGGGAGGAATGTCCGGTTCTGAGTGCGTACCCGTCGACTCTGGCTGTGGAGATCAGGTTCGGCAGGTTCCCGTAACGAAAACCGCGGCTGCAACGACATCAATAGCAGTCACGCGGTGCCGCTCGTCTCGATGGATGAGCAGATTTCGCACCGAGGTCCGAGAGGTGGTCAGTCCGTGAGTCAAGCAGGTGTCCTTCTCGATCGGGACGGCACGATCATCGTCGATCGCGGCTACGTCGGATCAGTCGAGCGGGTCGAATTCATCGGAGGTTCGATAGAGGCCATTGCCGCGCTCAACAGGGCCGGCATCCCGGTGGTGGTGGTCACCAACCAGGCTGGAGTCGCTCGCGGCCATTACGGCATCGAGGATGTCCAGCAGGTGCACAAGCACATGATCGCCGAGCTGGCCCGCAAGGGAGCGCACATCGATCTCTGGTTGTTCTGCCCCTACCATCCCGACGGCATCGTCGAGGCTTTCGCCCGCGCGAGCGCGGACCGCAAGCCCGCTCCGGGTATGGCCCTGGCGGCGGCACACGCTCTCGACCTGGACCTCTCGGCGTCATGGGTGGTGGGCGACAGTTCCGCCGACATCGGTCTCGCCATGGCCATCGGGGCGTGTCCGCTGCACGTCGGCCCGCCCGGTTCCGCCGATCCGGAGGTGGCCTCGTTCCCGGATCTCGCGGCAGCGGTCGAGTTCGTTCTCGGTCGGGGCGCCACCGGCAGTGACGACGAGGTGTCCGGCCGACGGAGCGCTCGGCCTCGGTTCCCGGAGCATCGGTTCGACCGGGCCGACGCGTACGGCGGCGCGTACGTCGCCGAATTGTCCCGTGCGTTCGGCACCGTCAACCTCGAGCAGATCAGCCGTGCCGCTGACATCCTCGTCGATGCCTATCACCGAGACGCGGCCGTTTTCGCATGTGGGAACGGCGGTTCTGCGTCCATCGCCAACCACATGCAGTGTGATCACGTGAAGGGTGTCCGAAACGGCACCGACCTCGTTACTCGCGTGTACAGCCTCAGCACGAACGTCGAGCTGCTGAGCGCCATCGCCAACGACCTCGGCTACGACTCGGTCTTCGAGTACCAGCTGCAGTCCCAGGCCCGGCCAGGCGACGTCCTGGTCGCGGTGTCGTCCTCGGGTCGCTCGCCGAACATCGTCCGGGCGCTGGATTGGGCCGAGGCCAGCGGCATGCAGACCATCGCCCTGACCGGGTTCGAGGGCGAACCGGCACGCTGGCGGGCCACGGCCTCGATCCATGTTGACTCGGCCAACTACGGGATCATCGAGGACGTACACCAAGCATGCATGCACCTACTGGCCCAGTACGTTCGGCAGTCACGGATGACCCCGGACGCCGTCGCGTCCCAGACGTTCTGACGTCATGCGCGTTGCCATTAACCTGCTCACCGACGATCCCGCCAATCCGTCGGGTGCCCATTGGTTCTGGACCCACATCATCCCTGAGATGGCGAAGCGGCTCACCGACGACGAGGAGTTCTATCTCCTGGTGAGCCCGAAGTCTCGGTCGCTCCACGAGGGCTACGGCCCCAATGTCCACTATATCACGTTTCCCTGGTCGAACGAGCGCCAATGGCTGCGGACCTTGAGCGAGCACCTTTACACCCCGGTTCGGCTACCGCCCGCAGGAATCGATGTGTTCAACACGTTGCTGGCGCCGTTGCTCAGCCCGGCGCCGTCGCTCGTCGTCCACCTCAAGTCATTGCACGCGTACACGGCTCCGGCGTCGGTTCGTCCGGCGGCGCGCCTGTACCGGCGCATGAGCTATCCCCATACCGCCCGGCTGGCCGACGCGCTCATCATCAACTCGGAGAGCCTGCGGCAGGAGGTGCAGCAGTACCTGGACGTCGATCCGGCGAAGCTGCATCTGATCCGGGAGGCGGTGGACCACGACATGTTCCGACCCGGTGACCGCGACGAGGCCTTTAGCCTGGTGTCAGCGAAGTACGGCATCACGGAGCCGTTCGTTCTGTTCGTGTCGTCGCTGTGGCCGTACAAGAACTGCGCCGGCTTGCTTCGCGCCTTCGCGACGGCGAAGGCGGAGCTCGGCGGACGGCAGCTCGTCGTGGTCGGCCCCGGCCGTGACGTGAGGCACGCTACCGAACTCCGCGCGTTGGCCGACGAACTCGGCGTCGCCGACGACATCGTGTGGGTCGGCGGCGTGCCGCTCCAGGAGACGGTCCACTTCTACCAGGCCGCCGATGTCTTCGTGTACCCGTCGTTCAACGAGACATTCGGCCTGCCCCTCCTGGAAGCCATGGCATGCGGCTGCCCGGTGGTCACGTCGAACGCCACCTCGAACCCTGAGACGGCCGGTGATGCGGCGCTGCTGGCGGACCCCAAGGACGCCGAGTCGATCGCTGACGCCGTCGTCACGGCCTGCGGCGCGGAAGGTGAGCGGCTCCGGAGGCGAGGGCTAGTGCGCGCGGACGAGTTCACCTGGGCGGCGACGGCCGAGCGCACCCTGGCAGTGTACCGCGAGGTCCACTCCCGCCGACCGCGTCGAGGTCGGCGGCGATGAGAATCCTCGTCACCGGTGGAGCCGGGTTCATCGGCTCCCACACCTGCGATCGTCTCGTCGCGCTTGGCCACGACGTTGTCGTGCTGGACGCGCTGACTGCACCCGTCCATCGCGACCGCACGCCCAACTATCTCACGCCCGGTGTCGACCTCTTCGTCGGCGACGTCGGCAACCGCGACCTCGTCACCAACCTCCTGCGCCGGGTGGACGCGGTCTACCACTTCGCCGCCTACCAGGACTACCTTCCCGACTTCGCCACGTTCACCGACGTCAACATCACATCCACGGCGTTGCTGTACGAGATCATCGTTGCCGAGCGGCTCGACTTGGGTCGCGTCGTGGTCGCCTCGTCGCAAGCGGCGATGGGCGAGGGTCTCTACATCTGCCCGGATCACGGTGAGCAGACGCCCGACATGCGGTCCGAATCCTCGCTCGAGCAGTCGCGATGGGACCTGACCTGCCCGGTGTGCGATGGCCCGCTCGAGATGCTTCGGACACCCGAGCGCATCACGAACCCGCACAACGCCTACGGGATGTCGAAGCACGCGGAAGAAATGCTGGCGGTGAACCTCGGGCGCCGGTACCGGATCCCGACGGTCGCCCTCCGGTACAGCACCGTGCAGGGCCCGCGACAGTCGGTCTACAACGCGTATTCGGGCGCGTGCCGCATCTTCTGCCTGCACTATCTCCAGGGCATCGCTCCCGCCCTGTACGAGGACGGTCAGGCTGTCCGCGACTATGTCAACATCCATGACGTCGTCGACGCCAACCTGCTCGTGCTCTCCGACGACCGCGCAGCGGGCCATGTCTTCAACGTCGGCGGTGGAACAGGCTACACGACCGAGCAGTTTGCGGACATGGTGCGACGTCAGTACGGGTCCGACGAGCCCGGCCGCATTAGTGGCGAGTACCGATTCGGGGACACCCGGCACATTCTCTCCGACATCGACGCCCTCAAGCAGCTCGGCTGGGCGCCCGGGCGGACGCCGGCGGCCTCGGTGGCTGAGTACGCAGCCTGGCTGGAAGGAATGGCGGGTCTCGACCAGATCCTGGGCGAGGCGGATGCCAAGATGCGGGCGCTCGGCGTCCTTCGGAAGGCACAGCGATGAAGGCCCAGCGATGAAGGCGTTCCTGCTGGCCGCCGGTCTGGGCACGAGGCTGCGCCCGATCACCGACAGCACGCCGAAGTGCATGCTCCGGATCGGCGATCGGCCGCTCCTCGACATCTGGCTGGACGCTCTGGCCAAAGCCGGGGTGCACGAGGTGCTCGTCAACCTGCATCATCTCGCCCCCGTGGCGCGCTCCCACCTGGCCGCCCGCAGTGGGCCGCCCGCGGTGCGGACGGTCGAGGAGCAGGAACTGCTCGGCAGTGCTGGCACGCTCCTGGCCAACCGCCGTTTCGTGGACGGCGAGGAGATGTTCCTCGCGGTCAACGCGGACAACCTCACCGATTTCGACCTGGGGGTGCTCGTCGACGCGCACCGCGCCGGCGGTGCGATCGCTACGCTGTCATTGTTCCGCGCGCTCCGGCCGTCGGAGTGCGGCATCGTCGATGTCGAGGACGGTCGCGTCGTCGGCTACGTCGAGAAGCCGGCTGACCCACCGAGTGACCTCGCCAACGCCGGCATGTACGCCTTCCACCCGAGCGTTCTCGAACTGATCGCCGGATCGCCGCCGAAGGACATCGGCTACGACCTGCTGCCGCGGCTGGTCGGCCGGGCACGGGCCGTGACCCTAGGCGGCTGCTACTTCATCGACATCGGCACCCCGGCCGCGCTGGAGCGCGCTCGGGACGAATGGAAAGTGAGGCGGGCACCGTGATCATTACCCAGACCCCGTTGCGGATCGGCCTTGTCGGCGGCGGGACCGACCTGCCCGGCTACTACCGCGAACACGGCGGTCGGGTCCTGAACGCGGCGATCGACAAGTACGTCTACGTCATCGTCAAGCAGCGCTTCGACGACGAGATCTACGTCAACTACTCGAAGAAGGAGATCGTCTCCCGCGTCGAGGATCTCCAGCACGAGCTGGTCCGGGAGGCCATGAATATGACCGGGGTCCGCGGCGGCGTGGAGATCACCACCCTGGCCGACATTCCATCGACCGGATCGGGTCTGGGTTCGTCGTCGTCGGTGACGGTCGGGTTGCTCCACGCTCTCTTCGCCTACCAGGGGCAGCAGGTGACGGCCGAGGAGCTCGCCGAGCGAGCGTGCGCCATCGAGATAGATCGCTGCCGCAAGCCGATCGGTAGGCAGGACCAGTATGTGGCTGCCTTCGGCGGAATCTGCGACATCCAGTTCGGACCAGGTGACCGGGTTGTGGTCGATGGGAACTTCCTGTCGGCGCCGTTGCGCCGGCGGCTCCAGGGCGAGCTGCTGCTCTTCTTCACCGGCATCACCCGCAGCGCCGACACCATCCTCGCGGAGCAGACGGCGAACCTCGCCGACAGGATCCCGCAGCTCAACCAGCTGCGGGATCTCGCCGGCGAGGCAGCGGGTGGGCTGCGCAGCGGCGATCTGGATGCCCTGGGCACAGCGCTGCACAAGGGCTGGCAGGCGAAGCGCACGCTCGCGGCCGGTGTATCGAATCCGCAGATCGACGAAGTCGTCGAGGCGGCGCTCGAGGCCGGTGCATCGGGGGCCAAGGTGACTGGCGCCGGCGGTGGCGGCTTCCTCCTGGTCACGTGCCCGGTCGAACATCAACGTGCGGTGCGCGATCGGCTCGCTCATATGACGGAGCTTCCCATCAAGCTCGAGCCGCAGGGCTCCCGAGTGATCTTCAACGTTCACCGCGACATCTGGAGCTGAGCCGGGATCGGGTCGGAGTAGTGGCGCGCGCCCGGCCGTGCCTGATGCGCGATCGCCGTACTCGAAAGTTCAGATCCGCGGGCGGAAGGTCGGACCGGTTCTGCAGCCGCGCCTCGCGAACCCGGACCGTCATCGTTTGGACCCCCGGGGGGCGACAACTATCCGGGTTCGCCGTCCTTTCCGCCGGCGATGTGCAGGCGTCGCATCTGTCGATAGGCGATGGCGACGCCCAAGCTATAGGCGCCGCCTGCCGTCACGCTGGCGAGCCCCGCCCCAATGAGTCCAAACGCCTGCGCGAGCACGATCACTGCGGTGATCGAGACGGCCGCGCTCACCGCGCGGGTCGCCCAGAGCTGCCGCATCAGCCTGGCCGCCTTCACAGCCTGGCCGAACCCGAAGCTGAGCGCCAGGAGCACATACTGCACGGCGATCAGCCTGGTGATGGTGACCGCGCCGGTGAATTCCTCGCCGTAGGTCAGGCGCAGCACCGGTTCGGCGAAGACCGCCAAGAGGCCGCAGTACAGCATCGTCACGGCAACGACCGCCGCGGTCAGACGCCGCGCGTAGGCGGCAAGGCCGGGCACGCCATCCCGCCGGAACCGGCGGACCGACTCAGGTAGTCCGATGTTGCCGCCGGCGACCAAGACGACGACGACGGGGCCGATCAGGCCGGCTCCAGCCCGGTAGAAGCCGAACTGGCTGGTGCCCAGAAGTATCGGTAGCACGAGGAGGTAGCCCTGATCCGCTGGGAACGCCGTGCCGAACTCGGCGAGGAACCAGCGACTGCGCGGCCAGAGTGCGCGCAACTGCGCGACTCCCCCGCGGGCGGTCGGGCGGATACCGTTCAGGCTGATCCCGATCACAGCCCCGACTGTCGCCCCGAGACCCCACGCCGCGAGGAACGCTGCGGTGCTGCTGACGCCGAGTGTGAATAGGGCAATCGAGGCAGCGCCTTGTACCAGAGCGAACCCCACGTCGCTGAGCAGTGCGCGATCGGGGCGTTGCAGGCGGAATGCCGTCGATCGGCAGTAGTCGTGGGCGAGCAGGCTCGGTATGCACGGCGCGAGAGCGAGCAGCGCCACGGCATCGATTCCGGCCAGCTCGAGGACGACGCCGGCTATCCCGAGGAGGGTTGCTACTGCGACGCCGAGCACGAGCGAGGCCAGCAGTCCCTCGGGGAGCTGCGCGTGCCGGCTGTCGGTGGCTCCGGTCACGGTCATCGGCTCGGTGACCAGCGCCCGGTTGGTGCCGACCACCGCGAGCCAGACGAGGAAGGCAACTCCGAACGTCCCGAGCGCGTCCGCCCCGCCCGCGCGGGCGATCAACACGCCGAGCGCGAAGTTGGAGGCCGAGGAGATCAGCTGATCCACGAGGATCAGCCCCGCTCGACAGCCACTTCCGATGCGACGCTCCCGCATCCTGGCGTCCCGTCCGATCAATGCGGGCACATCCCGCCATCCGGCTCATGATCAGCGTTCCGGCGATGCGAGCAGCAGAGCCCAGCCCGCATCGGCGCGTGGCGGTGTGTGCTGGTCGCGAAGGAACGGAGCGCAGACCAGGGCCGTCGCGGCCGTGCAATCGGGTACATCAGGGTGTGCCTTCGGCGAGCTTGCCGGTTGGGTCGATACCAAAGGTGTTCCTGAGCCCGGGGCTCTCCATCAGTCGCTCGAGTGCACCCGCCGGTGTCGACCAGGACAGGCACCGATCCAGCTCGCCGAAGTCGCGCCGAAAAAGATCGACCAATCCAGAGGCGCCCACGCCTTCTCGTACGACGTGGTGCACCCTCATGTGCGCCGAGAGGGAATCGTCACATCGACCCCGCAGCCGACGCAGTCTTGTCCGGGCCCGGCGATCGGGTCGCCGCGGGTGAGGGACTACTAGTAGTCGACGTAGGCCGTCCGATCGGCGAAGGTGCCCCTTCGCCTCCGTCGCCGCCCGGATGCGTGTTCGGAACTCCTGGACGTCGCGCTCCCTCATGGATACCCGTGCTCTACGAGGGATCACCGATCGGCGGGCCGGCATCGGCTCAGCATCGCTGCCCGGATGAGTCGACGGAAAACGTGTTGCTAATGTCCTGCCGATAGGGCTCGGCTTGCCACTCGGCCACGCTGAACACGCGCCCGGTGCTGGCCAGCATGAAAGTCTACGGCCCGGTGTAGGTGTTGTCCCGCCATCGGATCTGCTGGTTGTAAGTGATCGCCTGCTGGACGACCTCACCCATGTACGGCGACCAGTCGGGGTAGGTACCGACGTTCGACAACACCGCCATTCGGCCGGCGAAGCCCGGCGCACAGCCGACGATCGCCGGAGTGTGGACGAACGTGTTGTCGTGGATGTCGACCCGCTGCGTCTTCCACGGGCAGCCGGTGTCAGCCCGACGGCCAGGATACAGGTGGCTGGTTTCAGCATCACGTCGACGCGGGCGACCGACGCCGCGTTGACACAACGCGGTACATGCCACAGGCCAGCCCGGTCATGATCAGGACGAGGTCGACGGTGTCGGCTGCACGCACGTCGAATCCGGGTATCAAGGACCTCGAAACGGTGTGCATGTGCAGGACGACGAGCACCAACGCACCCACCATGATCCGTTCGGTGACACTGGTGAGTTCGCCGCGGACCGCCATGCCGACTCCGAGGGCAATAGGTATGAACAGCAGAAGTAGATCGTACCTTGAGTGGTAAAAACCAATCTGTATTGACGTGACGACGACGGTCGATACCAATAGCGGATTGCGGGTAAGCCGGACGGCGACCAGCGCAGCGGCGAGCGCCAGTAGGGGAACGCCTGCCTCGATCCAGAGGGGTGGATCGACCAGGCCGTAACGCGCCAGCTGGCCTATGAGGTCGAACCGCTGCTGGCCAGGGAACCTCAGCCCAGTGGGCGCGACCTCTGAATTCAATACTGCGAGATCGCGCAACACTGACCGCACGAACTCGACCGGACCCCCGGTGGCCACCGTGCAGACGATCACCACCGGCATTGATACGAGGGCCAAACTGATAATACCCCGCCAAACCTCACGGTGGCGGCCGCCAACGAGCCCGACCAACACAATTGCTCCGAATTGCGTCTTGACCAACCCCAGTGCCACACCCACCGCGCACGCCCGGTCGACGACTGTCCGAGGTCGAGTAGGTTCAGCGTCGGTCGGCCTGCTGCTCGGCGCCCTCAGCCCCGTCAGCGAGCGCAGCACAAGTGCAACGCCGAGCACGGCAAGCAAACTGCCCATCTGGACTGAAAGGGCGCCACGCCCTGGATACCAGATGTTCATCCACAGCAGCCCGGCCGGCACGGCGACATCGGCAAACGTGGGCAAACCCCACCTGCAGATGACCCGCAGCATGACAACCGCGACGCCGAGCGATATCACCTGGAAGACGATGACCGAGACCAGGTAGGGCAGTGATGCGAGGACGCCGGCCAGCAGCAGCCACGCCGGTGCGTACAGGGAGAAGGGCAGGGCCCACGGGTTCGCGGCCAAGTAGGTCTCGGGATCGTAGGGATTGCCGCCGCCGAGCAGGAACCGGCCGGGCGTCCAGATGGTGTCCCGAAAGTCGAGAAAGTAGCGATCTGATCCCCGGAAGGACTCCCCGGGCAGGATCGGATTACTGAGCATGACCGAAAGCCTGACGGTCACGGCGGCCGCTACCGCAAGCCAGAGCGCGAGGACGATCCGGCTACGCACCGTTGGCACGCTTAGGAGCTGTGCGATTCGATACACCGTGGTCACCGTCGACCCCTCCGTTCTTCATCTGGGGAGCACCGATGGTGAGCGATTTGACGACCGGTGTCGTCACCATGAGCCATCGGCGCGACATCGAGGTCTCGCGCACCGCCTGCGTTCCTCTGGAGCGCGGGCCGCCCGAAGGCAGCGCCGGCGCTCGGCGGGCACTGTGGCACCGCCTCGTCCTCGCCGCGCGTGAGGCTGTCGCGCACTACCGAGGGTAGGTGTCGACTCAACACGAGGGACCAGACGAGTTGTCGGAGAATGTGCTGCCAGGGTCCTCTCGATAGGGCTCGGCTTGCCACACGGCCGGGCTGAAACCGGGGCCGGTCTCGAAGGCGACGAAGGTCCACGGTCCGTGATAGGTGTTGTCGTGCCAGACGTTCTGCTGATTGGAGGTGATCGCCTCTTGGACGACCCTTCCCATGTATGGCGACCAGTCCGGGACGGTGCCGTAGTTTGAGAAGACGGCCATTCGCCCGGCCATGCCGTTTGAGCAGCCGACTACGTCTGGTGCGTAGGAGAAGGTGTTGTCGTGGATGTCGAGTCGCTGCGACTTCCACCGGCAGTCATCATAGAGCGGCGTGTCGTTGATTCCGGGCGGGGAGCACTTGGTCGGCGACGTCACCAGTCGCGTGCAGTAATCCGTAGAAGTGTTGGCCGGACTGTTGCAGTATCGGCCGGCGTTCTCCCACGCGGTGATTCCGGACCAATTGTTCTGCAGGTTATTGTCATAAACCTCGATCTTGTTGGTACGCGCCGACACGCGTGGCTCACCGCCGGCCTCGCTGAGATAGATCGCCGCGACGGAGAAGTTGTCGTCCCTGTCGGCAAATTCCCTACCCGTGACGTACGCGTTGTTCCGAATCGTGTTGTTGCGCAGTACGAGATTGTAGCTTGTCTCGTAGACCAGCGCCTCCGCGTCATTGTTCTCGATCAGGTTTCCCTCGACGAGGAAGTCGTTGTTGTTCGTGTCAGCCCACAGGCCGACACCGCGATTGTCGTGTACCCAATTGTTTCGCACGTCGGCCCCGTTGACATCCCAGAACTTGACGCCACCCGTGCAGCCGCAGCCACCCGGGAGCGTGTTCTCCAGGTCGTCGGTGTTGTTACCAGCGATCTCATTGCCCTCCATGACGAGGTCGCCCCCGAAGGCGTTCATCCCGTACTGTCCGTTGTTCCGGAGACAATTGTGGAGCACTTGCTGACCGAAACCCGCCATGAGGCCAGCGCCTTGGTTCTCCTCGATCGTGTTGTGCTCGATCACCCAACCCTTGCCCGAGTCATGGTTGACCACCCCCTCATTGACAGGCGGGACGAAACCGCGGATCGTGAGGTGGCAGATTGTCACGTTCGACGACTTGAACACGAACGCGTACCTGTTCAGTCCGCGCCCGTCGAGAATCGCGCCCGGGGCACCGATGTACCGGTTGCCGTCCTTCGGGGCGATCTGTGCGAACGGGTCGCCGCCCAGGGTGTGCGTGCCGGGGGCCAGCCAGAACGTGGTCCCGGGCGGAGCGGCCCGGTTCTTGTCGGCCAGGTCGCCGTCGACGGCCGGGTCGACGACGGCGAGCACGGCATTGCCGAGGCGGCGGAACTCCTCCGCGCCCTGGCCGAGCACCCGCTGCTCCCATGCGCGGCAGGCGAAGAAGCTGCCGAGGAGCACCACGGCGGTCATACCGGCGAGGGCGCCGGGCCGATGGCCCGCGAGGCTCCCGTCGGTGAGAACCAGACCGATCCGCAAGCAGACGGCGATGATGACCAGGTCCGTCACCAGGACGGCCCTGCGATAACCGGACTCCCACGTGGTGACAGCCCCGATGCCGGGCCGCGTACTCACCGAGGCTGCCTGGCTCAGCCCGAAGTGTGCAGACAACACGCCCTCCGCTCAGACGTCGAGGCTCAACCAAGCTCGCTGCGGAGGCCGACCGCCGCCGCGGACCCACCGGTCAGGTGAGTCCGCGAGCCGATCTTGTGAGCGTCGCCTGCTCGTGGGCTGGAGACCGCTCTCTCCGCCCGCTATATCGCGACGGAGGGCCACGCGTTACAGCGTCTCTCTCCACTGAAGGGGGAACTGACCGAGCGTGCCGCGGCGGTGCCCACCGTTACGTCACTCTGCGTGTAGCCCTGATCTTTCAGCTGACCCTGCGATCGGGTGTACGCCGTTCATGGGGGAAAGAGCACCACGAACGGGGGCCAGCCGGCACCGCGTACCGTGCGCAGCAGGGGTGCGCGCACGAGATGGCAGAGGCCGTCCAGGCCAGGTTTCGCCAGGTGCGCAGCGACATCGTCCTTACCGGGGCTACGCACCTCCAGCCACCACTGGCCGGTGAGCGGCCGCAGAGGCGAACCGGCACACCGACGAGACCCGGTACGCCCTCGCGGGGCGCGACCTGGGCGCGGTGCTCACCGAGTTGCGTCGCTGCCGGGATCGCCCGGCCGCTGGGCAACGCCGAGTTGGCCACGCTCGCAGCCAGGCGCGGGCGGACGCCGCAGTCCATACCGGCCGCCCGGAGTTTTTGGCCGCCCT
>Ga0136617_10003386_pt1 | contig 14250 bp, 5 predicted proteins | sample AntDrymUQ3222106_2_FD_129672 | JGI IMG/M metagenome (GOLD analysis project Ga0136617, IMG submission 129672) | Polar desert sand microbial communities from Dry Valleys, Antarctica - metaG UQ322 (21.06) | ecosystem: Environmental > Terrestrial > Soil > Desert | place: Antarctica: Dry Valley... | reverse complement strand
GGGGTTGTTCGGGGCTTTCGCTTTAACCCGCGTGATGGCGAGCCAACTCTACGGCGTGTCTGCTACCGACCCGTTGACGTTCGCCATCGTCGCCTTGATGCTCGCCATCGTTGCGCTCGCCGCTTGCTACATCCCGGCGCGACGCGCAACGAAAGTTGATCCGATGGTCGCGCTCAGATACGAATGACGATTTCCGAATGCGGATTGATATGAGACGAGTTTTCTTCTATTCCGTAATCCGCATTCGGAAATCCACGACCCTTTGAGGTGTTCTTATGAATACTCTATGGCAAGACATGCGCTACGGTTTTCGCATGCTCTGGAAGAGTCCGGGCTTCACGCTGGTCGCGCTCACCGCGCTCGCGCTCGGCATCGGCGCGAACACGGCGATCTTCTCGGTTGTCAACGGCGTGCTCCTACGCCCGTTGCCGTACCGCGACTCTGAACGGATCGTGACGCTGTGGGAGCGGAACCTCAAAGAAGGCATTGAGCGCGATGACGTTTCGCCCGCGAACTTTCTCGATTGGCAAGAGCGCAATCAAACTTTCGCCGAGATGGCTTTCGCCAACCCGTTCAGCTTCGACTACACGGGCGGAGACGAGCCGGAAGTGCTACGCAATGCGCTTGTCTCGCGTGGATTCTTTCAGATACTCGGCGTCGGCGCGCTCTACGGGCGCACGTTCCTGCCGGAAGAGTACGACGCGGGCAAGAATCAGGTGGTCGTGCTCGGCCACGGTCTGTGGCAGCGTCGCTTCGGTGGCGATCAGAAAATCGTCGGTCAGACTTTGACGCTCGACGATAAGCCTTACACGGTTGTCGGAATAATGCCGCCGGAGTTCAGGTTGCACTTGTTCGACAAACCGGAGGAGATGTGGGCGCCGCAAGTTCTGACCGAAGATTTGCGACGCCAGCGCAAAGCGACTTACCTGAAAGTCATCGCGCGCCTCAAACCCGATACAACCGTCGAGCAGGCGCGTGCGGAAATGGACACTATCGCCGCGCGTCTCGCCGCAGAGTATCCGAGCACGAATGAGGGCGTTGGCGTGACGACCATCACGCTGCCCGAACAGATAACGGGCAAGTGGCGTCTGGCGTTGTTTGTGCTGCTGGGAGCGGTCGGCTGTGTTCTTTTGATCGGGTGCGCCAACGTCGCCAATCTGTTGCTGGCGCGCGGCGCGTGGCGCGAACGCGAGTTTGCAATTCGCGGGGCCATCGGCGCGAGTCGTCGGAGGCTCGTGCGCCAACTGCTGACCGAGAATCTGATGCTCTCCGTCGCGGGTTGCGCGGGCGGACTCCTGCTCGCGTGGTGGGGCATTGATTTGCTCGTGGCGCTCAATCCCGGCGACCTTCCTCGCATTGAGCAGGTCGGGCTGGACAGCACGACGCTTCTGTTCGCCGTGTGCGTCGCTCTCCTAACGGTGTTGATCTTCGGCCTTGCTCCCGCGCTCGCGTACTCGAAAACGGATTTAAGTCTTTCGCTGAAAGATTCCGGGCGCACTACGACGACGGGCTTGGCGCAACGGCATCTGCGTAACGGTCTGGTCGTCGCGGAGATTGCGTTGTCATTTGTGTTGTTAATCGGCGCGGGGCTCTTGCTGCGGAGCTTCGTCGGACTGCTCAATGTCGATCCGGGATTTGCCGCCGACAAGGTGGTCGCGCTTCAAGTTTTCATCTGGGACAGATATGCGACACCGGATCAACGGACGGCTTACGTCAACGAAGCGATCCAAAGCATTGGCGCTCTGCCGGGCGTCGAAGCCGCAGGGGTGACGACTGCCGTGCCTTTTCTCGAAAGCAGTTCGACCACTTCTCTGCCGCTCACCATCGAAGGACAGCCCGCGCCACCCGCCGGTCAAGAGCCGGTCGCGCAATCAACCGTGGCGACAGCGGATTACTTTCCGGCGATGGGGATGCGGCTGCTCGGCGGGCGTCTCTTTAATTCATTCGACACGAAAGACTCGCCGAAAATCGCGCTCATCAACGAGACGATGCGGCGGCGTTATTGGGCGGACGAAAACCCTGTGGGCAAGAAGTTCACCTTGCGGCGCGCGACACGGGACAATCAGGGCGCGACCACGCTCGAAATCGTCGGCGTGGTCGGCGACCTCCGACACCTTGCTCTGGACAAAGAGCCGCGCCCGGAGTTCTTCCGCCCGCACACACAGTCGCCGAGCGGCTCAATCATTTTTGTCGCGCGGGCGACGGGCGATCCCTCAAGCCTGATTCCCGCCATCAAGACGCGCCTTTTGGAAATCAACCGCACGCAGCCGTTCTACCACGTCTCGACGATGGAGCAACTGCTTTCCGATTCGCTCAAGGCGCGTCGCTTCAGTCTGACGCTGCTCGGCTCGTTCGCCGTGCTCGCGCTCGTGCTCGCGGTGACGGGCATCTACGGCGTGATGAGTTTCACGACGGGGCAGCGGACGCACGAGATCGGAGTGCGAATGGCGCTCGGCGCGCGCGAGGCAGACGTGTTGCGGCTCATCATCGGGCAGGGCATCCGGCTGGCTCTTATCGGCGTCGCGCTCGGTCTCGTCGTCTCGTTTGTCGCGGCGCGATTGTTGACGGGCTTGCTCTATGGGGTAAGCGCGAGCGACCCCTTGACCTTTGCCGGAGTCGCGGTCTTGCTCGCTGCGGTGGCTTTCGTTGCGAGTTACATTCCGGCGCGGCGGGCGACGAAAGTTGATCCGATGATCGCGCTCAGGTACGAGTGAGTCGCTTGAGATATTTAGGAGGTGCGTGATGGCAAGTTGGTGGCAAGACCTTCGTTACGGCGTACGGATGCTCGTCAAAAGTCCCGGCTTTACATTCGTCGCTGTCGTCGCGCTCGCGCTCGGCATCGGCGCGAACACGGCCATCTTCTCGGTCGTCAACGCGGTGCTGCTGCGGCCATTGCCGTTCGTGAATGCGGAGCAGCTCGTGAAGGTTTATGGAGGAAGGGCGCGGGGAGGGACAGGTTACACACCCGTTTCCTATCCTGACTTTGCCGATTACAAAAAACAAGCGCAATCCTTTGACCGGGTCGCGAGTTACAGCTTGGCGGGCACTACGCTGATGAGCGGCGGCGACGAGCCGGAGCGTCTTGATGGCGCGGTTGTTTCCGCCGAACTGTTTCCGATGCTGGACGCGAAGCCCGCATTGGGGCGTGTCTTCTCAGCGGAAGAAGATCAGCCCGGCGCGGCTCCCGTGATCGTGCTGAGTTATGGGTTGTGGCAGCGTCGCTTTAACTCCGACCCGAAGATCAGCGGACAAGAAATCATAATCGGCGGAAGAACCGCGACGGTGCTCGGCGTGATGCCCGCAGACTTTAAGTTTCCTGTGCAAGCGGAGAGGGTGGATTATTGGTCGCCCCTTTCTTCCGACCCCGGGATCGCTCCCCTGCTGACGGCGCGGGGGATGCGTTTCCTTCCGGTCATAGCGAGCCTCAAGCCGAACATCACGCTCCGGCAAGCCGAAGCGGAGATGAACACCCTCGCCAGTCAACTTGCGGCGCAGTATCCGGAAACGAACACGGGCGGGAGCGTTCATCTGGAGTCGCTGCACGAAGACCTGGTCGGCGATATTCGACCCGCGCTGCTGGTGCTGCTGGGCGCGGTCGGGTTCGTGCTGTTGATCGCGTGCGCCAACGTCGCCAATCTTTCGCTCGCGCGGGCGGCAGCTCGCTCGAAAGAGATTGCCATCAGGACGGCACTCGGTGCGAGTCGCATGCGCGTCGTCCGGCAGTTGTTGACGGAGAGTTTGCTGCTTTCGCTTTGCGGCGGAGCCCTCGGATTGATGCTCGCGCTCTGGGGAGTCGATTTGCTGATTGCGCTGAGTCCTCCCGATGTTCCGCGTCTGGCTGAGATAGGTATCGACGCGCGCGTACTCGTGTTCACGCTCGGCGTCTCGATCCTCACGGGAATCGTCTTCGGAATCGCGCCCGCGTTGCAAATCTCGAAACACGATTTGAACGAATCGCTGAAGGAAGGGGGCAGAGGTTCGACGGAAGGCTTGCGGCGCAATCGCGTGCGCAGTTTGCTCGTCGTCTCGGAAGTTGCCCTGTCGCTGATGTTGCTGGTTGGAGCGGGGCTGTTGATTAAGAGTTTCCTGCGCTTGCTCGAAACTAATCCGGGCTACGACACCGAGCACGTGCTCGCGGCGGACATCGCTTTGTCGAGAACCAGATACCCCGAACCCACACAGCAGGCGGCTTTCTTTCAACAAGCGATTCAGCGCGTCGCGTCACTGCCTGGTGTTGAAGCCGTGGGTGTGACGAATCTCCTGCCGCTCGGCGGCGCAGACGCCAGGATTAGCTTCAACATTGATGGGCGTCCGTCCTTTCCGAGAGGGGAGACACCGGCTGCCAGATACCAGATCGCCAGCCCCGACTACTTCCGCGTGATGAACATTCCGTTGCACAAGGGACGCTCATTCACAGAGCAGGATGCGAAGGACTCTCCGCCCGTCGTCATCGTCAGCGAGGCTTTCGCGCGCCGCTTCTTCGCGGACGAAGACCCGATTGGAAAGCGAGTTCTCATTGACACCGTCGAAAAGAATCCACCGCCGAGCGAGATCATCGGCGTGGTAGGCGACGTGCGGCACGGGCGGCTGGATGCGAAGACCGAGATGGGTTTCTACGTCCCATATCTTCAAAGCCCCGCGCGTAACATGGAGTTGGTCACGCGCTCCAAATCAATCGAGCCGTCTCTGCTGACAAGCAGCGTGCGCGGCGTCATCAAAGAGATAGACAAGAACCAGCTTATCAGGGAGATGCGAATGATGAGCGGGCTGGTCGCGCGGTCGGTCGCGCCGCAACGCTTCAACATGTTGCTGCTTGGCATCTTCGCCTTCGTCGCTCTTGTCCTCGCGGCGTGCGGCATCTACGGCGTGATAGCGTACTCCGTGGCACAGCGCACACACGAGATCGGCATCCGCATGGCGCTCGGAGCGCAACCCGCCGATGTGCTCCGGCTCATCGTCGGGCAGGGCATGATGCTCGCGCTCATCGGCGTCGGACTGGGGTTGTTAGGGGCTTTCGCTTTAACGCGCGTGATAGCGAGCCAACTCTACGGCGTATCTGCCACCGACCCGTTGACGTTCGCCATCGTTGCCATAATGCTCGCCATTGTTGCGCTCGCTGCCTGCTACATCCCGGCGCGGCGCGCGACGAAAGTTGATCCGATGATCGCGCTTCGTTATGAGTAACTTCAACTCGGAAAGCGAGAAGTGAGTGATGAAAGTGAGAAGTGAGTGATGAATACTTTGTGGCAAGACATACGGTTCGCGCTGAGGATGCTGTGGAAGAATTGGAGCATGACTGCTATTGTCATCGTCGTGCTGGCGTTGGGCATCGGCGCAAACACCGCGATCTTCTCGGTCATCAACGCGGTGCTCCTCAGACCTCTGCCTTACGCCGACCCGGACAGGCTCGTGCGGCTTTCGGAAGACAGCCCGCAAGTCCCGCAGATGTCCATCTCATACCCGAACTTCCTCGATTGGCGCGAGCAGAGCAACGTCTTCTCCGGTCTTGCCGCGGTGCAGTTTCGCAGCCTCAACCTGACGGGCGCGAACGAACCCGAACGCTTGGCGGGCAGAGCGGTCTCGGCAAATTTCTTCGACGTGCTCGGCGTCAGGCCCGCGCTCGGTCGCGGCTTCGCGGCGGATGAAGACCGTCCGGGCGCGAATCGTGTCTGCCTCATCGGTCACGGTTTGTGGCAACGTCGCTTCGGCTCGGACGCAAGTATCATCGGCAAGCAACTGACGATGAGCGGCGAGCAGTTTACGGTCGTCGGCGTGTTGCCGGAAAGCTATCGCTTCGGGACGCCGACCGATGTGTTCGTGCCCATCGGCTTGCGCGCCGACGAGATGACGGAGCGCAGCAGTCATCCCGGCATCTACGCGATTGCGCGTTTGAAGCCGGGCGTGACGGTTGAGACGGCGCGCGCCGAAATCGTCGCAATTGCGGAACGCATCGCACAGCAGTACGGGATGCAGGGCAACAGCGCGACGCTCACCTCGTTACAAGAATTCTTCGTCGGCGACATACGCACCTCGTTGCTCGTGCTGCTCGGCGCGGTCGGCTTTGTCCTCATCATCGCGTGCGCCAACGTCGCGAATTTGCTTCTGGCGCGGGCGGCGTCGCGGCAGAAAGAGATAGCGATTCGCACCGCGCTCGGCGCGGGACGGTGGCGCATCATTCGTCAGCTTTTGACGGAGAGCATGGTGCTCGCGCTCGCGGGCGGCATCGGTGGGTTGCTCTTGGCAACATGGGGAGTTGATGCCTTGCGCGCGGCGAGCGTTGACAGTCTGCCGACAACGGCGCAGATCGACTTGGATCGCCAAGTCCTGCTCTTCACGCTTTTCATTTCACTTATCACCGGCGTCGTCTTCGGGTTGGCTCCCGCGTTCGGCGCATCGAAGCCCGACCTGAATGATATGCTCAAAGAAGATGGGCGCGGGGCGACCGCCGGCGGACGGCGCGCGACGGTACGGAGTCTGCTCGTCGTCTCAGAGATCGCGCTTTCACTCGTGCTGCTCATCAGCGCGGGGCTGCTGGTCAAGAGTTTCTGGCGGCTGCTTAATGCCGACCCCGGCTTCGCCGCGCAGAATCTACTCACGATGCAACTCGCGCTCAAGGCGAACGAGGGCGAGGGCGGCAAGGTGCTCAACTTCTTCCGTGAGCTGGAAGGGCGCGTCGCAGGACTGCCCGGCGTCGAAGCGGCGGCGTACTCGAACGGGCTTCCGCTCCTCGGTGCGAGCGATACTTCATTTGCGATAGAAGGACGCCCGCACCCCGAACCCGGCAAGCAGCCGCAGACGATGCTCTACGCGACGAGTCCCGATTACCTGCGGGCGATGGGCATCCGCCTCATCAAAGGCAGATTCTTCACCGCACAGGACACACAGCGCAGCCAGCGCGTCGCCGTGATTGACGAAGCCTTCGCGCGCCAGCAGTTTCCCGACGAAGACCCGATTGGACAACGCATCGCGGGGGACGGGGATGCTCCGAGTGCCGAGATCGTCGGTGTCGTCGCGCACGTCAAACACTTCGGCTTGGACGCAGACGAGAGCATCCAAGCGCAACTTTATTTTCCCTTCAACCAAGCACCTGACGACGCGCTGCCGTCGCTCGCGGGACGCATGAACTTCGTGCTCCGCACGACCGCCGACCCGTTGAATTTGACTGCCGCCGTGCGCCGTGAGGTGCAGTCACTCGACCCGAATCAACCCGTCTATAACGTCAACACGATGGAAGAGACGCTCGACCGCTCGCTCGCTGCGCAACGGCTCTCGACGACGCTGCTCTTGCTGTTCGCCGCCGTCGCGCTTGTCCTCGCCGCCGTCGGACTCTACGGCGTGATGAGTTACGCCGTCACACAACGTCGTCACGAGATCGGCATCCGCATGGCTCTCGGCGCGCAAACAGGCGACGTGCTGCGGCTTGTCGTCGGGCAAGGCATGACGCTGATTTTGATTGGAGTCGCGCTAGGTTTAGCAGGGGCGTTCGCCGCGACGCGCGTGATGGCAAGTCTCTTGTATGGCGTGAGCGCGACCGACCCCGTCATCTTCTTCAGCGTCGCCTTGATGCTCGCCATCGTTGCGCTCGTCGCCTGCTACGTCCCGGCGCGACGCGCGACGAAAGTTGATCCGATGGTCGCGCTCAGATGCGAATAGGAGGAATTATGGCAACGCTGCTGCAAGATTTGCGTTATGGGTTTCGGATGTTGTGGAAGAATCCCGGCTTCACCGTCGTTGCGGTGCTTTCGCTCTCTATCGGCATCGGCGCAAACACGACGATTTTCAGCGTTGTTAATGGAATCTTGTTGCGCCCGCTTCCGGGTATCAGTAATCCCGCGCGCCTCGTTGATGTCCATGCGACGGACGCCGCCGCAAACAGCAGTTACCACTCATTCTCTTATCCCGATTACGTCTATTACCGTGATCATAGTAAAGCGCTCGACGGCTTGCTGGCTTACAGCATGGCTCCGCTTAGTTTGAACGCGTCGGGGGATCAGCCGGAGCGCGTGTTCGGCATGATCGTCTCCGGTAATTACTTTGACGTGCTCGGCGCGCGTCCTGCGCTTGGCCGCTTTTTTCTTCCCGAAGAAGATGCGACGCCGGACACGCATCCCGTTGCCGTCATCAGTTACAACTTGTGGCAGAAGCAATTCGCCGCAGATCCGACGCTTGCGGGAAAGACTGTCACGCTTAACGGCCACACGTTCACGATTGTCGGCGTCGCAACGGAAAACTTTCGTGGCACATGGGTTGGCTTGCTGCCCGACATCTGGGTTCCGACGATGATGCAGGCGAAAGCATCGCCGGGACGCGACGCGCTCGGACGCAACGCGCGTTGGTTGCAAGTAAGCGGACGTTTGAAAGACGATGCGTCCGTCAGTCAAGCGCAAGCTGAACTGAGCACGCTCGCGAAACAATTAGAGCAAGCGAATCCGGAGACGAATCAAGGCGTGGGCGTTGATGTGCGTCCGGCGAGCACGATTCCCGGCCAACTGCGCGGCTCGGCTATCGGCTTCATGGGCATCTTGATGGCAGTCGTCGGATTGGTGCTGTTGATTGCGTGCGCCAACGTCGCAGGGATGTTTCTCGCACGCGCCGCCGCACGACGTAGAGAGATGGCGATTCGTCTGGCGATGGGCGCCAGCCGCAGTCGCATCGTCCGCCAGTTGTTGACTAAAAGCATGTTGCTCTTTGTCATCGGTGGGACTGCCGGTGTGCTCGTCGCTTTTTGGGCGACGGACTTCTTGCAGGCATTCAAACCGGATTGGGGAATGCCGGTCTCTTTCGACTTCAGCATGGACGTGCGCGTGCTCGGATTTACTTTGCTGGTATCGCTCGCTACCGGGCTCATTTTCGGACTTGCCCCCGCGCTGCAAGCTTCCAAGCCTGACGTTGTGCCCGCGCTGAAAAGCGACACGCCGGGCGCAGGCGCGCACCGCTCACGCACGCGCAGTCTGTTTGTCATCGCGCAGGTTTCGATCTCGCTCGTATTGCTCATCGGTGCAGGCTTGTTTGTGCGGAGTTTGCAAAACGCAGGAACTATCAATCCGGGTTTCAATTCCGCTGATGTGATAACAATTCCCTTTGACCTCTCAACGCAGGGCTACGACAGAGAGCGCGGGCAAGAGTTTTATCGCCAACTCATCGAGCGCGTTCAAACCGTGCCGGGCATTCGCGCCGTCGGGATGGCGAGCACTGTGCCGCTCGCGGGTGCGAATCGGCAAACCGGCATCAACATCGAAGGATTTGAGCCGCCCGCCGGTCAACGCTCGTTCTACATCGGCACGAACACCGTTGACTCGCGCTACTTTCAAACCCTGGAAATACCCGTCGTGCGTGGGCGCGCGTTCAACGATGCCGACAGAAAAGATGCGCCACGCGTCGCCGTCGTCAACGAAACGCTGGCGCGGAAATTCTTTTCCGGTTCCGACGCTTTAGGAAAACGCTTCACGCTTGGCCCGGCAGGTGATGCGAGCGATTCACGAATCGAAATCGTCGGCGTCGTCAAAGACGGTAAGTACGAAACGCTCGGCGAAGATGCGCGCCCTTACGTTTATTTCCCCGCGCAACAATCCTACACGCAGCAGATGACTTTGTTCATTCGCACCGCTCCGGCTGACGCGGCCAACGTCGTGGCGACGGTGCGTCGTGAAGCCAGCACGCTTGATAAGAACTTGCCGCTTCGCCGTGTGATGACGATGGCTGAGCAGATCGGTTTCTCGCTTATTCCGTTGCGCATGGCGGCAGCAATTGTCGGCGTGCTCGGACTGCTCGGCTTGCTGCTCGCGGCCATCGGAATCTTCGGCATCATCAATTACTCGGTTACACAACGCACGCGCGAGATCGGTATTCGTATGGCTTTGGGCGCGCAGACCGGCGACGTGTTGCGATTGGTAATCAAGCAGGGAATGTGGCTTGCGATTATCGGCGTCGGCGTCGGTTTGATCGTCGCGTTAGCGGCGACTCGTGCCCTCGTTAGCTTGCTCTACGGCGTGAGCGCGACAGACCCGTTAGTCTTTGGTGGCATGGCGGCGCTGCTCGCACTCGTCGCATTCATAGCGAGCTACGTTCCAGCGAGACGCGCAACAAAAGTTGATCCGATGATCGCGCTTCGATACGAGTAGCTTCAACTCGGAAAACGAGAGGTGTGTGATGAACACTCTGTGGCAGGACATACGATTCGCCGTGCGTATGCTGTGGAAGATCCCCAGTTTTACGCTCGTCGCCGTTCTTTCGCTTGCCATCGGCATCGGCGCGAATACGGCGGTGTTCAGTTTGGCAAAGTCGCTGCTCTTTCCCGCGTTGCCGTTTAAGGATGCGGCGCGACTTGTTGATATGCATGAAGAGTCGAGTGCTCACAGAGGCCCTCTCTCCGTATCTTATCCGGCATATCAAAACTTCCGCGATGAGAACAAAGTGTTCGGTTCGCTGTTGTGTTGGGGCAGGCTGCCCTTAAGTTTGAGCACGGGTGAAGCGGCGGAGCAGGCATTCGGGATGATCGTCTCCGGCAATTACTTTGCGACGCTCGGCGTGCAACCCGCGCGGGGGCGCTTCTTTCTGCCAGAAGAGGACGAGGCGCCGGGCAAGCACGCGGTCGCCGTCATCAGTCACCGCTTCTGGCAGCGACGTTTTGGCGGCGCGGCGGACATCATCAATCGAATCGTCACACTCAACGGGACACAGTTCACGGTCATCGGCGTCGCCCCCGAAAAATTTACCAGCACAATTCCGGTCTTCGCGCCCGACGTGTGGGTGCCGTTGATGATGCAGGAACAGGTGATGCCCGCGAGTCGTTGGTTGGGGGCGCAGAGCGCCGAATGGTTGGAAATGACGGGGCGGCTCAAGGAAGGCGTTTCAATCGAGCAAGCGCAAGCGGACATCAGCCAGCTCACGCGTAACTATGCGGCGGCGCAACCGGCTTTCAATCGCAGAGAGGGCGAGCCGGAACGGAACCGGGGCGGCGTCGAGTTAGTTCCGGTCGGCTCGCTCCCGCGTGACGAACGGATGGCGCTGATGGGCTTTCTCGGATTGCTGCTCGCCGTCGTTAGTCTCGTCCTGTTAATTGCGTGCGCGAATTTGACGAGTCTACTGCTCGTGCGGGCAACGGCGCGACGGCGCGAGATCGCGGTGCGTTTAGCCCTGGGTGCCAGCCGCTTCAGATTGATCCGACAGTTGTTGACCGAAAGTGTGTTGCTCTGCCTCGTGAGCGGCGCGCTTGGGTTGCTGTTCACATTCTGGATGATTGACTTGCTGATCGCCTTCAAGCCTCCGATTGATATTCCGATTGAACTGAACATTCCCGTTGACACACGCGCTCTCGGCTGGACGTTTATGCTCTCGCTAATAACCGGAATTATCTTCGGACTCATTCCGGCGTTGCAGTCATCAAAGCCGGACTTGTCGCGGGCTCTGAAGGACGACGGGCACGGCCAGGGTTGGCGGCGTTCGCGGCTCCGTGATCTGTTTGTGACGGGACAGATTGCGATGACTTTGTTGTTGCTCATCTGCGCGGGACTCTTCCTGCGGGCGCTGGCACATGCCAGCACGGTGCATCCCGGCACTGAGCCGGAGCACATTCAGACCGCAACTTTAGACCCGCGATTTTTCGGTTACGACGAGCGACAGACCCAGGAGTTTTATCGTCAATTGCTCGAACGTGTCCGCGCCTTGCCCGGAGTCGAGGGCGCGGGGTTGGCGATGATGGTTCCGGTCGGAGAGGCACAAGCCGGAACTTTGATCGGCATTGAGGGCAGCGAATCGTACACGGCGGATTTGAGCGACGAGCATTCGGCGGGAGTGAAAACCGAATATAACATCATCTCATCAGGCTACCTGCAAACTATGAAGATTCCGCTTTTACGCGGGCGCGATTTCAGTGATACCGATAGAGATGGCGCGGCGAGCGTAGCGATCATTGACGAGACGATGCAGCGTCGTTACTTCGGCGGAGTCAATCCATTAGGCAAACGAATCAGGGACGCTGAGCGAACCTACGAGATCATCGGCGTCGCGCGAAGTGGAAGCTATCGCACGCTGAACAGCGAACCCCGCCCGTTCATTTACCTGCCGTTCGCACAACACGCTGACGAGAGAAGTTCCCGCATGATGCTGCATGCGCGCTCTGCTGACAATGCCGCCAACATTTACGCGGCGCTCCGCCGAGAGGTCGCCGCGATTGATCGAAACATCCCGCTGCAAGAGCCGTTGACAATCGGCGACTACATAAATTTCGCGCTGCTCCCGCAACGCATTGCGACGAGCGTGGCAGGAGTTTTTGGTCTCACGGGCTTGATACTCTCAGGGCTAGGCATCTTCGGAATGGTGAGCTACTCAGTCGCGCAACGCACGCGCGAAATAGGGATTCGGATGGCGCTCGGCGCGCAACAAGCAGATGTGCTCTGGATGGTTTTGCGACAAGGATGGCGCGTGACAGCGCTCGGCTTAATTATCGGAATAGCACTGGCACTCGCCGTCACGCGCCTTTTATCAAGTCTGCTCTACGGTGTGAGCACAACCGATTTGGCGACGTTCGTTGTCGTGTCATTGCTGCTGGCTGTGGTAGCAATGCTCGCCAGCTACATTCCAGCCAGACGCGCGACGAAAGTTGATCCGATGGTCGCACTCAGATACGAATAAAACAGTGATAGGTGATGAGTAAAAGACAAGATTGTTTGTTCCTATCACCTATGACGTATCACTGAGAGATTGAGGTACTCGCATGAACGCATTATGGCAAGACATTCGCTATGGTTTTCGCATGCTCTGGAAAAGTCCGGGCTTCACGCTGGTGACGGTGCTCGCGCTCGCGCTCGGCATCGGCGCAAACACAGCCATCTTCAGCGTCGTCAACACGGTGCTGTTGCGCCCTCTGCCCTACCCGAACGGCGCGCGCGTCGTCTTCATGGGCGAATGGTCGCAGCAAGTGCCGGAGATGTCTGTTTCCTACCCGAACTTCATAGACTGGCGCGAGCAAACGCAGACGCTTGAGCAACTCGGGGCTTTTCGCGGCGCGAATTATGTTTTGACCGGTGTCGGCGAACCGGAACGACTCGACGGGCGGCAAGTGTCCGCCGGTTTCTTCAATGTGCTCGGCGTGACGCCGGCAGTGGGTCGTAATTTCTCGCCCGACGAAGACAAACCGGGCGCAACTCCCGTCGCGCTTGTCAGCCACGGCTTCTGGCAACGGCGGCTCGGCGGCGATGCGTCAATCATCAACCGACAACTTCTGCTCAACGGCGAAAGTTTTAATGTCATCGGCATTCTGCCGCAGACGTTTGAATGGCAGTCGCCCGTAGACGTGTGGGTTCCCATCGGCCTGCGCGCCGATCAAATGGGCATGAAGGAACGCGGCAATCATCCGGGCATCTATGTGTTGGGGCTCTTGAAGCCGAACGTCTCGGTGGAACAGGCGCGAACCGAAATCAAAGCCATCGCCGCACGTCTCGCGCAGCAGTATCCGAAGTCGAACGAGGGCAACAGCGCGGTGGTTGATGGCTTGCAAGATCGTGCCGTGGAAGACATTCGCCCTGCGCTCTTGATCCTGCTCGCGGCTGTCGGCCTGGTGCTGCTCATCGCGTGCGCCAACGTCGCCAACTTGCTTTTGGCTCGCGCCGCCTCGCGCTCGAAAGAGATTGCGATTCGCACCGCGCTCGGCGCGGGCCGTTTGCGCATCATCCGGCAGTTGCTGACGGAAAGTTTGCTGCTCTCGGCGATGGGGGGCGCGCTCGGCCTGCTCTTCGCCATGTGGGGCATTGATGCACTGCTCGCCGTCATCCCCGACAACGTGCCGCGGCTGCTTGTGATGGGCATCGGCCTTGACGGGCGCGTGCTCGCCTTCACGCTCGGCATCTCCGTCCTGACGGGCATGCTCTTCGGCCTCGCGCCCGCGCTGCAAGCTTCGAAGTCGAACTTGAACGAGTCGCTGAAAGACGGCGGGCGCAGTGGTTCGGCGGGGGCGAGTCGCCAACGCGTGCGCAACCTGCTTGTCGTCTCCGAAGTCGCGCTCTCGCTCTTGCTGCTGGTGAGCGCGGGGTTGCTCATCAAGAGTTTCAACCGCTTGCAGCAGACGGAACTGGGATTCGACCCGGAGAACATCTTGACGCTACGCGTGCCGCTGCCGGAGTCGCGTTACAAAGAGAACGCCGTGGTTGAAAATTTCTGGGATGAACTGCTGCGCCGCCTGCGCTCGGTTCCCGGAGTGGAAAGCGTGGGATTGACGCGCGGCTTGCCGATGAACGGCGGCATCGAATCCGG
>Ga0136617_10003385_pt1 | contig 14250 bp, 10 predicted proteins | sample AntDrymUQ3222106_2_FD_129672 | JGI IMG/M metagenome (GOLD analysis project Ga0136617, IMG submission 129672) | Polar desert sand microbial communities from Dry Valleys, Antarctica - metaG UQ322 (21.06) | ecosystem: Environmental > Terrestrial > Soil > Desert | place: Antarctica: Dry Valley... | reverse complement strand
GCGCCGCGCGGCGCCCAGAAAACACTGGCCTGGCCTTCAAAACGAAAGATCGACCCGTAAACGTTCGGTTTGCCGCTCAGCACACAAGCGTCGTTGACCAGGTAGCGGGTCGGAAAATTATCAGTGCCGTCAACGATAATGTCGTAATGCCGAAAAAGCCGCAGCGCGTTGTCACTCGTTAGCCGAGTTTCGTGCGTTTCAATCTCGACGTGCGGATTTATATCGCTCAGGCGATCTCGCGCCGATTCGATTTTCGGGCGCCCGATGTCTTTGGTGCCATGTATTATTTGCCGCTGAAGATTGGAGAACTCCACCACATCGAAATCGACAATTCCCAGACAACCGACACCCGCAGCCGCTAAATACATCCCTAACGGTGCACCCAATCCGCCTGTACCAATCATCAACACGCTGGCAGCTTTCAATCGTTTCTGCCCCTCGACCCCAACCTCCGGCATGATCAAGTGGCGGCTGTAGCGCGCAATCTCTTCATTGGAAAGCGAAGGCAGTTCGGCTGCCAAATCCGCTTCCGCGGTGGCGCCGCCGGCAATCGAAGGGACAATCATTAACGTGTCGCCGTCTTTGACGGGCGTTTCGGCGCCGGATTGATGGCGGATGTCTTCGTCATTGACGTAGACGTTAACGAAGCTACGCAGTCTGTTTTTGTCGTCGTAAAGGTGGCGCCTAAGATCCGCGAACTGAGTGCTCAGCTGATTGAGGACCTCACCGGCGGTGCCCGCCTCGACTTCAAATTGGGAAAGGCCTCCGGCAAACTGTCGCAAGGCGGTGGGTATTGTGATCGTGACTGACATTTTTAATTCCTTTCGTCAACTTACGTTTAGGATTTCTTCCCCACTAAAGCGTGAACGATCCGGTTGCATTTCCCAGGAAAGCAGGTCTTCGGCCCGGCCTGACTTAACGGCGACGACAATGTACGAATAGACGGGCCAGGCGTGGTCGAGATCATATGCTGACGGCACTGCCGGGTGATCCGGGTGCGAGTGGTAGAAGCCCACGACGTCAAGGCTTTTTGAAGCTGCGTATTTCTCGCCTCGCATCAACTCCTCCGGCCGAATCAGAAACCGATTGCGTTTTGCTTCTTCCTCGCGTGCATTTGAAATCGGATATATCTCAGAGCAGACCTTGCCGCCGCCATCCTCCGAAAAGCTACCGAGCAAAAGCCCGCAGCATTCATACGGATAATCGCGCTCGCCATGAGCAGCTATTTCGTTCTGTTGCTGTGCAGCCAATTTGATCATTTAGCTTCGTCGTCATTCAAGATACCGCTCGGCCCCGTCACAAAGGATTGTGACTACGACGGCACTCCTTGCCAGCGTGCGCGCCAATCGCAGCGCTGCAAACACGTTCGCTCCGGAACTCGTGCCGACGAACAGCCCTTCTTTCTCAGCCAAACGTCGCACCATTTGTTGAGCGTCCTCCGTGGATACTTCGACGTTCTCGTCGGCAAGGGTGGGATCGTAGATTCCGGGGACCATTGCCGTGGCCATATGCTTTAGGCCCTCGAGCCCGTGCAACGGTGAATCGGGCTGCATTGAAATCGCGCGAATCTCCGGATTGAATTCTTTCAAACGCCGGGCGACACCCACGAACGTGCCCGAGGTTCCCAGGCCGGAGATGAAGTGCGTGATGCGGCCTTCGGTCTGCTCCCAGATCTCGGGTGCAGTGCTTTCGTAATGGGCGCGCCAATTGGCCTCGTTGTTGTACTGATCCGGGTAGAAGTATTTGTCAGGCTCTTTCTTGAACATCTCGCGGGCGTTTACCTGCGCGCCATCAGTCGACTGCAGCGGGTCTGTTTCGATCACCTTGACACCGAAGCTGTCCAAGATCCGTTTACGTTGTCGCCCTGCGTTCTTGGGAAGGCAAAGGGTGACCGGATAACCACGTGCGGCTCCGATCATCGCATAGGCAATTCCGGTATTGCCGCTGGTTGCGTCGAGGATGGTCATTCCTGGCAGCAGTGTTCCGTCGCGTTCGCCGGCAAGAATCATGGCCAACGCCGGACGATCCTTTACTGAGCCGCCTGGATTCAAATGCTCGGCCTTCGCTAAGACTTCGACACCTGGCGGCAACTCGCGTGTGGTTCGACGCAGGCGAATTAAAGGCGTATGGCCTATGCTTTCCTCGATGGAGTTCTTCGTAAGAAGATCTGGTCGTTCGACGCTGGCGCTCATGATTTCCAAATCTCGGTAATCCTCTGCAAGAGTTCGATGCTGCCCGTCAAAAATAAAACCGGTCGCGATTTCCTTTTCAGGCTCGCGACCGGTCTATCAAAAACTTTTGCTGCGCTGGTTTTAGGTCAGGGGCCCTTTCACGCTGCAAATGCTCTCCCGATCGCGTCCCAAACAACAGGGGCAATAGGCGCAATTGCAACAGCAGCAATGGTAGGCGTTATGCATTTGATCCTGATAACTCTGTACGAGGACTATAGGCAACCTGCCGAAACCCTGTCAAGCCAACCCGCCAGCCGGCGGTGTCATATTCTCATAATCGTGCTGCTCAGTCCGCGAACGACCGACGTGGCCCGGAACTTCAGATGTTTTAGCACTCAACCTGGTACTGACCCGTCAGGGTGAGGAAATTTGCAGGTTGGGAAGGTGGGCAAGCGCAGCGCGCCCCGCTCCAGCGTAGCGTCTTTCGTAGGCTACAAAAACCGCGCGATTCCTATGCTGAACTCAGTCCGGCGAGTCTTTAAGAAAACTAGAGTTGATGATGCTGCGCTTGAGCGGGGGCGCGCTGCGCTTGCCCACCTTCCTCACCTGCGAATTTGCTAAGGTTGGATAGCCTTAACGTCCGCGTTTTATCCGCGTGCATCTGCGGCTCTTTATTTCCCTCCGATACAATTCAGCTCTCATGAAAACAGTACGCTTTATTGGCGGCATAGGGCCCGAATCAACCATCGAATACTACCGCTCGATTTCTCGCGCGCAGGCATAAAGCTAGTCATGCCGGAGCCTGAAGAGCAGACTTACATTCATGACAAATACATCGGCGAATTGCTCAACAACATCTTCCTTCCCGAAACGCGCCAGCTTGCTCGGCGCAACGCGCGGATGCATGATACGAACGCACATGTCCAAATACCGTGACAGCAATAGCAGAACCAAAAAATTCGCTCCGGTCGGAGTAATTTTCGCGATACTTGGGCTGCTGCTCTTCGCCTACACAGTTAGGAAAGCCGGCGTGGCTCAGATCATCAGCGGAATCCAGCGACTGGGCGCAGGTTTCCTGCTCGTCCTCGGGCTTTCCGCAATCCGCCACGTCGTCCGTTCCATCGCCTGGACCAAATGCTTTGAACCGCCATACGGGCTTCAATTTCGAGACGCCTTGGAGGCGCGCCTAATGGGCGACGCCCTGGGTAACGTTATTCCACTCGCCAGTATGGCTGTGAGCGAGCCATCGAAAGCCGCATTTGTAAGACACCGTGTGCCACTGATGGTGGGCCTCTCAGCACTGGCCATCGAGAATATCTTTTACAGCCTTTCGGTCGTACTCTTTATTTTCTCCGGCATGGCAGCTCTGCTACTGAGTTTCCCACTGCCAAGGCCTTTGCACTATGCAGCAATTGGCTCCCTGGTAACAATCCTCATAATCGCTCCCCTCGGCTACATGGTTATTCGCAAGCAATGGAAGTTTTTAAGCGGTGCCTTCAGGTGGTTGGGTAATCGCACCGGAGGACGCGGCTGGATGGAAGTGGCTAATGCACGAGCTCACACTTTGGAAGAACGCATCTACGGCTTCTACCAAAGAAATAGCGCGCGCTTTCTTCCCATACTGGGACTCGAAGTATGTTTTCACCTGGCGGGCGTGGCCGAGATCTACACTACACTTTCATTTATTAGCGAAACCGTCGCCCCCACGCTGCTAACCGCGTTCATTCTGGAATCGGTCAATCGTGTAATCAACGTGGCGTTCAAGTTCGTGCCGTTCCGCACGGGTGTGGATGAGTATGGATCCGGAGTCCTCGCGAAGGTATTGGGTTTTACCAGAGCGACCGGTGTAACGCTGGCGATCGTCCGCAAGGCCCGAGATATTTTCTGGACGACAATTGGCGTGTTGTTGATTGTTCGGCGAGGACTATCGCTGCGTGCGGCGGCCAATCAAAGCGAAGGCATTGCCGATGACATTGGGATAGAGATGTCCGAAGTGCCTACCTTGCCGGTCGGTGGATCCTGAAGCGATTGTTTGGGGCGTCCCTCCGTGTGCCCGGTCGCGCTAGTAGGGGCGCCCAGGAAGAGGGGCCTCTACAACTACTCGTAGGCCAAGGCGCTTACGGCGTCGAGATTCGAAGCGCGAACTGCCGGATAGAGCGCTCCCAGCCCACCTCCCAAGATCCCAATCGCCGCCGCAGTCAAGGCCCAGGACCCGCTAAACTCGAAGAGCAGACCATAGAACTGTTGAATGAGGTAACCGGCAACAAACGAGAGTAGAAAGCCCGCGACCAACCCAATCACGCTAATCAGTAGCGCTTCCTTCTCAATGAGTCCAATGATGAAACCGCGCGACGCACCCAGGGCTTTCAGGATCCCAATCTCGCGCGTCCTTTCGGTGATTGTCGTATACATCGCCAGCATCACGACCAGAGCGCTGACTACCGCAGCCAGCCCGACCAGTACGCGCAAGAAGACCGGGAGATACGGGATGTTCTGCTCGATGCTTGTGAAAACGTCTTCCGTAAACTGGATCTTGTTACCAGGCAATTGTTCGGCGATGCGTTTGGCAACCTCGGCTTTGTCACTCGAACCGCGAACTTTCACCATAATGTAAGTAGCCTTGTCCCGCGCCTCGAATGCTTCCTGCATAGCTGCCAGCGGCATCTTTACGCGAGCAGTTGACTCGGGGGAGTAGATGCCTACCACTCGATATGGCTTATCACCAATTAGCTTCAATTCACTGCCCACCCCAAGTTTGTTATTGCGCGCTTTCGTCTCGTCAATCACGACCTCATCATTCCCCTGCGGCGCGCGTCCGGCAACAAGGTCAATGCCGTTCATCCTGGAAAACGGTTCCCAATCGACACCCTCTATTCGCTCCAGACCAAACCTGCGATTGCTCTGAAGTACATTTACAATCACAGGCAGCGCATCCTCGACGCCCTCAATCCCCTTCAATAATTCGGCATACTTCGTGCTGAGGTTTGCTGTCGATGAGGTCAACTGCATCGATCCGGGTCGCGTGAAGATTATCTCCGCGCGCAGGTTTGTCCCGCGCCGCTGCAGATCGTTAGACATGCCGCGCGCTAATCCGGTAAAGAGCATGACTAGGCTTACACCGAGAGCGATGCCGGCCACACTGACCAAGGTGCGCACAGGGCGCTGACGAATGTTTGAACGAATCAGATTGTCCATAATTCTTTGATCTCAGAAACAGACAACTGTCACACACTCCTGACCCTTATTTCTCTATGAGTATACATTAAGGCATTTGGATGAAAGCCAACAACCGCCGCAGACGCTTCTGCTTCTTTGCTGGACAATTGCCGTAAGTAATCCCTTATGCTTTCAGTTATAATTGGCCCATTCAATCACAAAGGAATTTAGATCTTGGCAAGCGATATCAAGGCTGGTTCCTCGGCGCCGGCAGTCGAGATTGACCCCCGGACGGGTCCCTGGCCTGCGGTTGAGCTTGATCGTCGTGGCGGGTTGCTCGCAAGTCTGGACTGGACCGTAGTCGGCACCCTGGCGATCTGTGTCGTGCTCGGGCTCGGTTTGCGAATAAGCAACCTCGGAGCGATCGGGTTCGCAGAAGACGAAATGAACAAGCTCGATGCCTTACGCGCTTACGAGCGCGGCGACATCAGCGCGAACGCTGAACACCCGATGATGATGAAGGCGCTCATGTTCGGTTCGGTGAAAGCCGCAAGCGCCTGGCACAACCTGACGGACCGCGCAGTTAGCGATGAATTCGCCTTGCGTCTCCCGAATGCAATTGTGGGCGCGCTTACCGCGATTCCGCTTTTCTTACTAACGGCCGCCTACTTCGATCGGTGGACAGGAGTATTAGCTGCTGGGTTTTGGTCCTTTGGAATCAATGCGATCTCTCTCAATCGCGTGGGCAAGGAAGACACGCTGCTGGTGTTCTTTATGCTATTCGCTTTCTATTTCTATGTGCGGGCGAAACAGATCTCTCCCCGAGACGATGCGGCGAGACGCCGCAATTATATCCTCAGCGCCATTTCGTTTGGCTTCATGCTCGCCTCGAAATATTTTCCTCACTACTTCGGGCTCAACGCTCTATTTCATCACAAGTTTCACCTCCGCAAACCCGAGTCAGGTGAACCGAGAGGAAAAACGCCAACTATCTTCTACGTTCTAATATTGGTCGCTTTTCTGCTCGCGAATCCCGCGGTGTTGCTGCCGCAGGTCTGGGATTATCTGAATGCTTACACGGGCGAGCGCTTGCTGGTCCATACCGGCTATCTCTTCGGCGACCAACTCTACAAGAACAACATGTCGAGCACGCCCTTCTGGGGCACGCCCGTGTACTTCTATCTTCTTTTCATGGCCATCAAGATCCCTTTGTTGGTGCTGACGAGCTTCGTGGTGGGTTTTTTTGTTTCGCTGAAACGCTGGCGGCACCCGGGACATGCATTTGTCGTTTTCATGTTTCTCTTCTGGATAGTGCCGTACTCGCTTATCGGTGGAAAGTGGTTGCGTTACACGACATCACTTCTGCCGTTTGTCTACATGATCGCCGCGGTGGGTGTCATTGCCTTAATCGCGTTTGTGTCGAAGTTCTTGAAGGCCTCAAGAGAGGCGTCCGCCATTGTTTCCGCGGCTGCCGTTGCCGTCTTTATCCTGCTCCCTGGCTGGACGGCCTATGCGAACGGGCCGCACTACGCGCTTTACACTAATGCTCTGGGTGCCGGGCGCACTGGTTATTATTTTCCACACGATGAATTTTACGACGATGGTTTGCGCGAAGCGATAAAGTTTGTGAGCGACGTTGCTCCTCAGCATGCGATCATCACCCATGAAACTCCCGCGGTGACCCGATACTATCTGGAAAGATTCTCCCGACCCGATCTGAACTCGCAGGTAATTTCCAGCTCTGATTTCGATCCGGAAAAGCTCGCTGCTCCGGCCTACACCATTGTCCAACGTGGTCGGATATACTTTGAGAATCGGAAAAAGATCGACTTCATCCGGGACAATTTCAAAAAAGTTTACGAGGTTAAGATCAAAGAGGCCACGGCGGCAGAAATATTTGTAAACGAACCGATGTAGCGCCCGTCGCCGCACCCCTTCCCCCAACGGTTCAGTAAGAACTTAAACCCTCTCCCTGCTGGCATCCGACCTTCCACATCAGCTAATCTGCGCATCATGAAACTAAACCGAAGGCTGCTTCCTTTGCCTTGCTTATCCGCGCTTTTGCTGGCTCTTGCGTTCCTGTCGCCGACCCCACAGAGCGGAGCCGCAAACCGTATTCAAATCACAGTTCTAGGGACCACAGATCTACACGGCAACATCTACCCGGTTGACTACTACACAAACAAACCAGACAACCGTGGTCTTGCAAAGGTCTCAACCCTTATAAAACGTGCACGCAAAGAGAATCCTAACTCACTGCTGGTGGATTCCGGCGATACGATTCAGGGCACGCCGCTCGAGTACTATCATAATAAGAAAAGCAACACGCCTCCCGACCCAATGATGTTGTCAATGAACGCCCTCGGGTATGACGCCCTGGCAGTAGGCAATCATGAATACAACTTCGGGTTGAAGGTGCTCGAGAAGGCCCGCAGCGAAGCTAAGTTCCCCTGGCTTGCGAGTAACACGTACGAAAAAGGAACCGACAAGACCCATTACCAGCCATACCTCGTCAAAGAAGTTTCAGGTGTTCGCGTTGGTATTCTCGGTCTAACGACGCCCGGCGTTCCGGTCTGGGAGAACACACAAAACTACGCAGGTCTGGATTTTCGTGAACCAGTTAAGGAAGCCAGGAAATGGGTATCGGTCTTGCGGGAGAAAGAGCGCGTGGACGTGGTTGTGATCGCCATGCACATGGGACTGGAGGAAGACTTGCGCACCGGAGAAATCAATCCCGGGCAAGTGGCTAATGAGAACCGGGCCGTGGCCATTACGAAACAGGTTCCCGGCGTTGACGTTATTTTCATGGGCCATACGCACCGCGACGTGCCTGCGCTTTACCTCAACGGAGCGCTGTTGACCCAAGCCAACCACTGGGGCCGCCATCTGGCACGCGCCGACTTGTATCTGCAAAAGGAAGTCGACCGCTGGCAGGTTTATGCCAAGTCTGCGCGCACGATTCCTGTTGATGACAAGGTCGAGGCGGATCCGGAGATTCTGAAACTTACTGAACCCTACGACAGGGAGACACAGGCATGGCTGTCGCGGGTCATCGGCGAGTCCGCAGCGGAACTCACTGCGCGCGAGGCGCGTTTTCGTGATACCGCCATTCTCGATCTGATCCAGCGGGTGCAGTTGGAAGCAGGAAACGCGGACGTTTCAATGGTGGCGAGTTTCAATCCTGACGCGAGCATCAATAAAGGCCCGGTTACGGTGCGGGACATCGCCGGACTTTACATCTACGAGAATACGCTTGTCGTTCTGGAGGTCACCGGCCAGCAACTGAAAGATGCGCTCGAACACTCAGCGAAGTACTTCCGTGCCTACGAAACTGGAAAGACTGCTGCTGAGCTAGTCGACGAAAAAACTCCAGCTTACAACTTCGATATCGCCGAGGGCGTCACTTACGTTCTCGACATCACCAAGCCATTGGGCCAACGAATTCAAGGCCTTAGTTTCCGTGGCAAGGCTCTGGATCGCAATCAGAAACTGAAACTGGCTACCAATAACTATCGAGTCAACGGCGGTGGCGGTTACACGATGTACAAGAACGCGCCAGTGGTTTATCGATCGAGTGAAGAGATACGTGAGTTGATCATTGCCTGGGTTGAACGTCACAAGACGATTCCCACCGAACCGACCAACAACTGGAAGATTGTGACTTAAGAAGTCCAAGTCCAAAGTCCAAGGTCCAAAGTCAAAAAAAGGAGGATTTGTGCCGCAGACTTTGGACATTGGACAGGGACATTGGACGTTGGACTGACTATGAAGACCATAACGGCAACCGGAGGGGTTTTCGGTTGCCGTTATGGCTACTACAGTCAGGGGAGGCGAGTCTGTGAGACGCGTTCTCGCCGCCGCGCGGGGAGAGTTCAAGCCGGGACTTCAACGAACCATGGCTACGATCTCAACTGTTTCATAGCTGCTTCGGCCAAGCTCTCTCTTAGGAGAAATCGCTGCCAGTTGGCCTTCGATGGCCCGCTCTTCATCAGACTTCTGCAACTGCCGACCTGTTCGCTGGCCCGCGGTCCAGACCTCAGAAAGAAAGTTGCGTTGACCGTAACGATGAAATACCAGCTTCGCCTGCTGCGGGACGATGCGTGCCTCGATCGACTGCGTCAATCGGATCGCGCCATCATTCGAGTCCTGGTTGCTGATCAGCAGTGCGCCACCGTTTGTGGTGAACGCTCGCACCGAGTACTCACCGGCCCTTAGCGACTTGCCACCAACAGCGAACTCGAACGGGATATCGGCAACGACTGAGCCGGATGATTGAGCGTTGGCAGAAACTAGTGCCGCCATCAACGCAACCGCGGCTATGAGCACTAACATCGTGAGACCTTTTAGAATTTGCTTTTGCATATTTCTCCTCTTGCCTTTCCAGGCGATGGTCGAAAGCGCCTCGACCTCAATCTACGTAGTAAGTGGGCGATCGTTTGATCAACTTCTTACCGGTTGCGGCTCAACCTGTTTCAATCTCGGGAGCCGCTCTCTCTATAGCCACTCACGTGCCACGCACATTGGCGATTAGAGAATCAGAAAAGCTAGTGCCGTAACCGGAGTCCCGAGCGATAGTTAAGCGCGGTCAAGGGAAGATTCCTGTTTTCCGGAGGGATCCACTCGCGACATAAGAACTCTATCTCATCGGATAGCGCACGTATCTGTTCGGATAGAGCTGGGCCAGTTGCCTGAGCCCGCGAACTGCGGCAGGCGGAGTTAGAGCTCATGAGCGTAGCGAAAGGATAGAGCCTGGGGCGGAGCGCAGGGGATCCTCAGCTCATCGAGGTCAAGAGACTCCCGGCGTCTCAAATTGCGTTTGACTGCGAGTAAGACGCGGCGAAATATTCAACGAGCGCTGAAGGCGCGGCAGAAGGTAGCTATAAGGGGCGAGTGCGCCTTAGCGCGCCGCACCTGGATTATGATCAATATGGTCGGGGACCATTTTCGGAGGCCGTTCCAGGCGCTGCGCTGCCTTCGGCGTTTGCGCCTGGCTACCTTCTGCCGCGCCCCCGGCGCTGTTGAGTGCTAACTCTACGAGTGCGCTAGCAAGATGCGCTGCCTAGTGCAAGCCGGTGACTCACCGGTGTTCGCGCCTGATTTGGAACATGCTGTCGCCCGCTCGCGGGCTTGGTACTCCAGCGCACGCCGCTACCCAGGGTTTCGCTTCGCTCCACCCTGGAGTCTGCGCTGCTGCGCTATCGCGGGCTGGTTGACCACGGAAACCTTTAAATCAGTCGAATCCCGCGGAACCCGCGGACTGGTTCGGGTTTTGACAACACTGTTGCTCGCGACATATTTAGGCGTACACTTGCCAACGCAGTCCCCGGAACATCTCTGAACATGAACCCACGACTCGCAGCTATCGCCGGAAAACTCAAAGGCGCCGTTTTTCCGCTCACCGAAGCTCCGGTCTTGATTGGTCGGGAAACCGCCGCCAACCTCTGCATCGCAGATCCGTCCGTGTCACGACGTCATTCTCAGATCGAGAAAGAGGGTGGGCAGTTTGTGATAGCCGACCTCGAGAGCCTCAACGGCACGTTTATCAACGACGTTCCCGTGAAGCGACGCCCGCTTGCGCACGGAGATCGCGTTCGCATAGGCGACTCGCAGTTTCTCTTTCTGCTGCATGACGGTGAAGCGTCCCCGGCATCAAAATCGAGTGAGGTTCAGTTTGAGGATCGTCAACTCAGCGGTTCGACGATCCAGGTCAAATTCAACGATGCGATTTACTTGATGGCCCGGGATTTGAGCGCTCTGATGAAGGTCAGCACCACTGTCAACGCCATCCGTGGTCTTGAAGAGTTGCAGAAGACCTTGCTCGAACTCCTCTTCGAAGTCGTGCCTGCCGAGCGTGGCGCCATTCTGCTTAGTCATGGAAACGGGTTGGAGGATGCTGCCGTTTTTGGCCTGGATCGGGCCCGCGGACCTAATGAGGCAATCAAAGTTAGCCGCATGATCGCTCAACAGGTGCTGCGGGAGAAGACCGCGCTTTTAGTCAGCGATGCTCTAGCGCAGCAGGGATTTGGCTCCGACAGTCTCAACCAATCTCGGCCCAGCTCGCTCATGTGCGTGCCGCTTATCATGCTCGATCGACCGCAGGGCGTCATCTACCTCGATACGAATGCGCCGGACGTTCATTTCGACCAAGATCACCTGCAACTGGTCTCCGCTATTGCCGCCATCTCGGCAGTCGCCATTGAAAACGCGCGCCACATCGAATGGCTTCAGAGTGAAAACGAACGACTGCTCGCCGACGTCAATATCGAGCACAACATGGTGGGCGAGAGTCCTTCCATGAAACAGGTTTACCAGTTCATCTCGAAAGTTGCGCCTACGGATTCGACGGTGCTGATCTCCGGTGAAAGCGGAACCGGGAAAGAACTGGCGGCGCGAGCCATTCATCAGAACAGCAAGCGTGCCAAGCTGCCGTTCATGGCTGTTAACTGTGCGGCGTTGGCTGAGACTCTGCTTGAGAGCGAACTTTTTGGGCACGAGAAAGGTGCGTTCACCGGCGCCATAGCCATGAAAAAGGGTCGTTTGGAAGTTGCGGACGGTGGCACGGTGTTTCTCGATGAGATTGGCGAACTCTCACCGGCGCTCCAGGTGAAGCTCCTGCGCGTGCTCCAGGAACGTGAATTTGAACGCGTCGGCGGCACCCGGACGATCAAGGTGGACATCCGACTCGTAGCGGCCACCAACAAAGATCTGGAACAAGCCATTGCCGCCGGGATTTTTCGTCGGGACCTCTTCTACCGTCTCAATGTAGTGGAACTGGCAATGCCGCCGCTGCGACAAAGGCCGGAGGATATTTCGCTTTTGGCAAACTATTTCGCCTCGAAGCACGGCGAAAAATGTAACCGCAAAATTTTGGGGGTATCTCCTGAAGCACAAGCTCGGCTATTCAGTTACGAATGGCCCGGCAACGTTCGTGAGCTGGAAAACGCAATTGAGCGCGCAGTGGTGCTGGGCGCAACTGACCATATCCTGCCGGAAGACCTGCCCGAAGCCATTTTGGAAAGCGAAGCTGCCGCAACCACCATCCCGGCGCCCAGGTATCATGAAGCCATTACCCAAACAAAGAAACAGATCATTCTGAGTGCCATGGACCAGGCTAAGGGTAGCTACACCGAAGCCGCCAAGCTTCTGGGTGTTCATCCCAACTATCTTCACCGATTGATCCGGAACTTGAACTTGCGCGAGCAGATGAAGCAGTAGAAGAGATTCATCAGAGTTTCTTCATAATCGTTTCTAAACCCGACAGGCGATCAAATTGATAGCACCCAACAGACTCTTTTCGACCCCCACCACCTGCAAACCCGCCGCTCGCGCGTCATCCGCTGTCCGCCGGTTGAAGTGATCTTCAAACAGAGGCATGGTCACCAGATTGATCAGGTCAAAAACCGGACCCAGCAATCCCCCCGGCCGCACATGTTCCAGCAGCAGGATCGTACCGCCTGATTTAACCACCCGTCGCAACTCCGCAAAAGTCTTCGCGGGTGAACTGACGGAGCAAAATACGAGTGTGGCAAACGCAGCGTCAAACGCCGCGCTCTGAAATGGCAGCTCTTCAGCCCGGCTCTGAACCAGCGTCACGGCCGCCGGCCGCTGTCTGTCTTTTGCAATCTTGAGCATCTCACGGCTCGGCTCGCTGGCCACACCCCTGGTCTCGGCCGGATAGAAAACAAAGTTGCGGCCGGTGCCGGCTCCGAGCTCAAGAACCCGGGAATTGCGGGGTAGCAAATTAAAAGTCTCGGTGCGCAGCCGGGTGAGAAACCAGCGCTCGAGCGGTCGCATTACCGCGTCATACTGCGGTGCAAATTGATCGTAAGTTTTAGGCATTCAAAAAGATTCAGCCGCGGATTCACGCGGATCAACGCGGGTCAGAGCAAAAACCAGTACAAGTACAACGCGCGGGCAGCCTTGATGATCTGAGCAACAACTCACTCGACCATCTGATTAGTCTTTCTTCAGATCCGCGTTCATCCGCGTAGATCCGCGGCTAAATCTGACTCGAATTTCATCGCAGCATCATGATCACCTGCCGCTCGCGCCCACCGTCAAATTCGCAGAGAAAGACTCCCTGCCAGCGACCGAGCAGCAGCTTACCATCCTTGAACGGCACCGTGACTGAAGAGCCCACCAGGCTCGCTTTGATATGCGCGTCTGAATTTTCCTCTCCGTGACGAAAACCCATGCCATGTTGGGGAATGAGAGTCCTAAGTGCATGCAACATGTCTCGCGGCACGTCCGGGTCAGCGTTTTCGTTCACAGTGAGGCCGGCAGTTGTGTGTTGCACATAAAGCACGACTACGCCTTCACGCGCGCCCGATTCTTTCAGTAGCTCTCGTACTTGGTCCGTAAACTCAACCAGCTCTTCACGCGCGTGCGAGCGTACCTTAATGGTGTGCATAGCCGGCTATTGTAAAGCTTTTGCGTAGAATGAAAACTGCTGCGGAGGGTAAGTGGTAAACGAAAATCAAAGACGATCCACGAAATACCACGAAAGGTCACTAGAACATTTCGTGTTCGTTCGTGTGGTTTCGTGGATCGTTTGTTCCACCAAGCAACACTCAAATTAGGACACCACCTGACAAGTAACGTTATAGCTTGGGAGGAAACTTCAAAGTGAAAGTAGTTGGGAGGCAGCTCACTCCTGGTTCGCAGGCGCCTGTTGCTTATCAGTGGTCTGTGAAACACCCTTGAGCCTGCGATTAAGAAACTCAGTTACAGTTGAAATGAAATCACCGTCGAGGAACCCGTGTCTCCCTGTAGGCGACAATTTAATCTCAAAATCTTTTCCCAGGCTCGTCAACAGGTCTCGCAATAGCAAGGCCTGGTTGACAGGCACGTTCTCATCCTTTTCGCTGTGGAGTATAAGCACTGGGGATTTAAGTTTTTTCATTTGCAAGACTGGCGAGCGCTC
>Ga0136617_10003383_pt1 | contig 14256 bp, 13 predicted proteins | sample AntDrymUQ3222106_2_FD_129672 | JGI IMG/M metagenome (GOLD analysis project Ga0136617, IMG submission 129672) | Polar desert sand microbial communities from Dry Valleys, Antarctica - metaG UQ322 (21.06) | ecosystem: Environmental > Terrestrial > Soil > Desert | place: Antarctica: Dry Valley... | reverse complement strand
CGCTACCGGACGAGCTACGGCCAGAACGTGCTCAAGCACACGCTCGAGGTCGTCCACCTCGCCGGGATTATGGCCGCGGAGCTCGGCGCGAGCGTCAAGACGGCGAAGCGCGCCGCGCTTCTGCACGACCTGGGCAAGGCGATGACCCACGAGGTCGAGGGCTCCCACGCCCTGATCTCGGCGCAGTGGGCGAAGCGCTACGGCGAGAGCCAGGGCGTCGTCCACGCGATCGAAGCCCACCATCACGAGATCGAGCCGCAGACCGTCGAGGCGGTGCTCCTGATCGCCGCCGACGCGATCTCGGCCTCCCGGCCCGGCGCGCGCGGCGAGAGCCTCGAGCACTACATCAAGCGGCTCGGCGCCCTGGAGGAGATCGCGACCCAGAAGCCGGGCGTCGCGAAGGCGTACGCCCTCCAGGCCGGCCGCGAGATCCGCGTCATGGTCGAGCCCGCCGAGATCGACGACGACGCGGCGATCCTCCTCTCGCACGAGATCGCGCGCGAGATCGAGGATCAGCTCGAGTACCCGGGTCAGGTGAAGGTGATCGTGATCCGCGAGAGCCGTGCGATCGAGGTGGCGCGGTAGTTCCCGCGCAAGATCAGCATCCGCAGCAGCGGATGCTGATCGCGCAAAGATCCCTAAAGGGGCCGCCCGCGGCCCAAGAACACCGTTCGTCCGGCCGTTTGGCCAGACGACGGTCTCTTCATCCTGCGGGGCTAGACTGACCGCTCGATGAAGCGCTATTTCGTCACCACGTTCGGCTGTCAGATGAACGCGCACGACTCCGAGCGGATCAAGGGAATGCTCGAGTCGATCGGGATCGGCGAGGCCTCCTCGCAGGAGGAGGCGGATGTGCTCGTCTTCAACACCTGCACGATCCGGGAGAAGCCCGACACGAAGCTCGCGGCCTATCTCGGCGACGCCGGGGCGCGCAAGCGGCAGAACCCCGAGCTCGTCGTCGCCGTCGGCGGTTGCTACGCCGAGGCCCAGCAGGAGCGGATCTTCGAGCTCTATCCGCAGGTCGATGTCGCCTTCGGCCCCGGCTCGATCCCACACCTCGCCGACTGGCTCGGCGCCGGCGGCCAGGGTCCGCGCGGTCGCTTCGGGAGCCACGAGCATTTCGCCGGGCACCTGCCGACCCACCGTGACCGTCCTTTCCAGGCCTGGGTGCAGATCTCCATGGGTTGCAACTCGAAATGCGCCTACTGCATCGTCCCTGCGGTTCGCGGCCGGGAGCAGAGCCGCCGGCCCGGTGACGTCATCGCCGAGGTGACGCGGCTCGCAGCCGACGGGGTCAAGGAGATCACCCTGCTCGGCCAGAACGTCAACTCGTGGGGCCGCGATCTGCGCCCCCTCGACATCGAGTTCGGCGAGCTCCTCCGCGCCTGCGACGCGGTCGAGGGGATCGAGCGGATCCGCTTCACGAGCCCGCATCCCAAGGATTTTCGCGAGCAGGTGATCACAGCGATGGCCGACTGTGGCGCGGTCTGCGAGCAGATCCACCTCCCAATGCAGTCCGGCTCGACACGCATCCTCAAGGCGATGCGCCGCACCTACGATCGCGACCGCTATCTGCGGCTCGCCACGAAGCTACGGGACGCGATCCCCGATCTCGCGCTCGGCACCGACGTCATCGTCGGCTTCCCGGGGGAGACGGAGAGCGACTTCCTCGAGACGCTCGCCGTCGTCGAGGAGGTGCGCTTCGATAGCGCCTTCACGTTCATCTACTCCCCGAGGCACGGGACGGAGGCGGCGACGATGGACGAGCAGGTGCCGGGCGACGTGAAGCACGACCGGCTCGAGCGGCTCGTCGAGGTCGTGCAGCGGATCGCCGCCGAGCGGAACGCCGAGCGAGTCGGCCGGGTGGAGGGGGTGCTCGTCGAGGGCACGAGCCGCACCGATCCGAGTCTTCTACGCGGTCGCACGCGCCGGAACACGACGGTCGTCTTCGCGGGTTGTGCGCAGCCCGGCGACCTCGTCGACGTGCTGATCGAGGGCGCAAGCTCGACGACGCTCCGCGGCGCGCAGCGAACGGCGGTCGCCGCGTGATGCAATCGCGCTGCCAGGAGGGGGTTCGGGGGAACCGACGGGTTCCCCCGTCAGGGCGCGCCGCTGAGCAGCGGCGGCGGCAGCGGGAAGGGGGCTCGTGGGGGAAACAGGGTTTACCCCACGCGACCGAACCGAAGGCGAGGGAGGCCGCGTGAAGGTGCTCGTCACCGGAAGCTCGGGCCAGATCGGGACGAACCTCGCGCTGCGCCTGCAGGCCGACGGGCACGACGTCTTCGGCGTCGACAAGCGCCAGAACAGCTGGCTCGAGGGTGACGAGTTCCGTTATCTGCTCCAGGATCTCTCCGGGCACTATCCGGCCTTCCCGGGCGGGATCGGCGGCGTCGAGTATCCGGAGACGGACCTCGTCGTCCACCTCGCGGCGCACGCGAAGGTGCACCAGCTCGTAGCCGAGCCGCACCGCGCGCTCGAGAACCTGATGATGACGTTCAACGTCCTCGAGTTCTGCCGCGCGCAGGCGATCCCGCTCGTCTTCTCCTCGACGCGGGAGGTCTACGGCGACGTCCATCGCTTCGAGGGCTACGCCGAGGCAACCGCCGACTTCGCCTTCACCGAGAGCCCGTACTCCGCCTCGAAGATCGCGAGCGAGGCCTTCATCTACGCCTACGCGAAGTGCTACGGCCTGGACTACCTCGCCTTCCGCTTCTCGAATGTCTACGGCCGCTACGACAACGACCTGCACCGGATGACACGCGTGCTCCCGCTCTTCACGCATCGGCTTTCACGCGGCGAGTCGATCGTCGTCTACGGGCCCGAGAAGGTGCTCGACTTCACGTACGTGGACGACTGCGTGGATGGGATCGTGCGGGGGATCGAGGCGCTCGCCGCCGGGCGGGTCAGGAACGAGACGATCAATCTCGCGTACGGCGAGGGCAACACGCTCGTCCGTGCCGCCGAGCTGATTGCGACTGCGCTCGGCGTCGAGCCTCAGGTCGACACCGCGCCCGCGCGCCTGGGCGAGGTGACCCGCTACGTGGCGGACATCCGCAAGGCCAGCGAGCTTCTCGGCTGGGAGCCGCAGACGCCGCTCGAGCTCGGGATCCCTGCCTCAGTGGCGTGGTTCCGAGCGCACCGAGAGGCACATCCGGAGGAGGACCGGCTCGTCGAGAGCGAGGGCGCCGGCGCCGGCTGGAAAACGCTCGCGACCGACCACGCGTAGGTGCGCGACCGCACGCTCTCCTGGGACGGCTGTCTCAACGTCCGCGATCTCGGCGGTGTTGCGACCGAGAACGGCGGCGAGACGGCCTGGGGGAGGGTCGTGCGCGCCGACAGCGTCCGGATGCTCACAGATGCAGGCTGGAAAGCGCTTGCGGCTCACGGAATCCGCACCGTGGTCGACCTCCGCACACACGCCGAGATCGCCGAGGATCCACCACACGAGGCAGCGGTCGAGGTCGTGCACATCTCGGTCATGGCCGAGCCCGGCGACCCGGTACTGGCCGAAATCGATGCCGCTTCGCGGGCGGCAGGGGAACGGGAGTACGAGGTCTTCTATCTCGAGTCGCTGCGGCACTGGGGAGGCCGCTTCGCCGAGTCGATCGCCGCGGTCGCCGACGCTCCGGCAGGGGGCGTCGCCATCCACTGCCACTCGGGGAAGGACCGCACTGGGCTCATCGCCGCTTTTCTCCTACGACTGGCCGGAGTCTCCGCCGAGCAGGCTGCAGCCGACTACGCCCTGAGCGCGAAGAACCTCGCGCCGCGCTGGCGGGCCTGGGTGAACGAGGCGGAGGACGAGGAGGAACGTGGGCTTCGCGTGCGGATGGCGCAAACGCCCGCCCACGCGATGCTGGGGGTCCTCGAGACGCTCGAGCGCGAGCACAGCTCGGTCGCCGGCTTCCTGCAGGCGCAGGGACTCGACGACCAGACGATCGACCGGGCCCGCGCGCGCCTTCGGTGACGAGCATCATCGCGATCTTCGGGCCGACCGCGTCGGGCAAGACGGCGGTCGGCGAGGCGATCGCGGGCCGGATCCCCGCGGAGCTCGTCTCCGCCGACTCGATGCAGCTCTACCGCGGATTGCCGATCCTCACGAACCAGGGCGCCGGCCGGCTCGTCGGGATCTGGCCTCTCGATCGGCAGGGATCCGTCGGGGAGTTCCGGCGGCTCGCGCACGCGGAGATTGACGCGATCCTCGCAGCTGGACGCACGCCCGTCCTCGTCGGCGGCTCCGGCCTCTACTTCCAGGCGGCGCTCACCGACTTCGAGCTTCCCCCGTCGGGGCTCGAGTCCGCGCGGGTCGAGCTGGAGCAGCTCTACGACGAGCAGGGCGCCGAGCGCGCGCACGCGCTGCTGCGGGGGCGCGACCCGCGCGCCGCCGCCCAGGTGCACCCGAACGACCGTAAGCGCGTGATCCGCGCGCTCGAGCTCTGGCAGGCCGGGTCGACGCTCGTTCCCGAGGTGTCGCGGCTCTGGACGGAGGAGACCCGCCGCCCGACGGTGGTCCTGGGACTCGACGTTCCTGTTGCCGTGCTCGAGGAGCGGATCCGCGTTCGTACCGGCGAGATGTTCGAGCGGGGTGTCGAGGCCGAGGTCGCTGCGGCCGGCGAGCTTACGCCCGACGTGCTCGGGCTGGAGGCGGTGCGAACGCTGCCGCGGGCGGAGGCCGTGGAACGGATCGTGCGGGCGACGCGCCGCCTGGCGGCGTACCAGCGCAAGTGGATGCGCCGGATTCCGGGGATCGTCATGATCGACGGAGATCGCCCGATGGACGAGGTGGCCGATGAGATTCTCGAAGTGGCACGCGCTCGGCAATAGCTACCTCCTCGTCGAGCGGGAGGACATCGGCAACCCGTTGGCACCGGCGCTCGCCCGCCGGCTCTGCGACCCGCGCTACGGAATCGGATCGGACGGGCTTCTCGAGGTGCTGGAGGTGACCGGGACGGACGCGTCGCTCGTGATCTGGAACCCAGATGGGTCGATCGCAGAGTTCTCGGGCAACGGGACGAGGGTCGGCGCGATGTGGCTGAGCGAGCGGACGGGCGCGAACGAGGTCGCGATAGTCGTGGGCGAGCGCAGGCATGACGCCCGCCGGGACGGCTCTCTGATCGAGATGGCAGTGGGCACGGTCGAGGTGGGGGAGCTCGAGACGATCGAGCTGCCGGAGGAGCGCGTCGAGCTGACGCGCGTCTCGGTCGGCAACCCGCACGCGGTCATCCAGCGGGAGCCTCTGCGAGCAGATCTGCTCCGGCTCGGCCCCCTGCTCGAGACGCACGAGCGCTTCCCCGAGCGGACGAACGTCCAGCTCGTCCGCGTCGACGCTCGCGACGTTGTCACCGCGCTCGTCTGGGAGCGCGGAGCGGGGGAGACGGCCGCTTCCGGTTCGAGCGCGGTGGCGGTTGCCGGCGTGGCGGTCGCGAACGGCTGGTGCGACAGCCCGGCCACGATCCGAATGCCGGGCGGCGACCTCCGCGTCGCGATCGATCGGGAGATGCGGGCGACCCTGACCGGGCCGGCGCAGCTGATTTGCACCGGCGAGATTGTTCTCTAGACCGCGATCTCGTACTCTCGTAGGACGTTGTTGAGCGACGTCTTCAGGTCGGTCGACCCGCTTCGTTCCCCGACGATCAGCGCGCAGGGAAGCCCGTAGGTGCCGGCGGGGAAGTCCTTCTGGCGCACGCCCGGGAGGACGACCGCGCGCGGGGGGACGACGCCGCGGCGCTCGACAGGCTCGGGACCCGTGACGTCGATGATCGGGACCGAGGCCGAGAGGACGACGTTCGGCGCGATCACGGCACCGGCGCCGACCCGTACGCCCTCGACGATGATCGCTCTCGACCCGATGAAAGCTCCGTCCTCGATCACGACGGGGATTGCCTGCGGCGGCTCGAGCACGCCGCCGATTCCCACCCCGCCGGAGAGGTGCACGTCCGCCCCGATCTGGGCGCACGAGCCCACAGTCGCCCAGGTGTCGACCATCGTCCTTGGCCCGACCCAGGCGCCGATGTTCACGTAACCGGGCATCAAAACGACGCCCTCCGAGAGGAACGAGCCGTAGCGCGCGACCCCGGGTGGAACGACGCGGACGCCGCGCGTCGCGTAATCGCGCTTGACCGGGATCTTGTCCATGAAGCTGAGCCCTCCGACCTCCATCGGCTCGACCTTGCGGAGGCGGAAGTACTCGAGGATCGCGAGCTTCGCCTCGATGTCGACGACCCATTCGCCGTCGACGGGCTGGGCGACGCGCCGCTCGCCCCGGTCGAGCGCGGCCACGATCTCGAGCGCGAGCTCGGGGGTCACAGCACGTTCTCGAGGAGGGCGACGGCGCGGGTGCACTCCTCCTCGGACGGGACGAGCGCAACGCGGAAGTAGCCCTCGCCGGCGGCACCGAGATAGGAGCCGGGCGCGACGAGGACGCCGTGCTCGAGCAGCCGCTCTGCAAATGCCTCCGAGCTCTCGCCGGCCGGAGCCTCGAGCCAGAGGTACATGGTGGCCTCGCTTCCGGCAATCCGGATCCCCTTGCGCCGGAAGAGCTCGAGGAAGAGCTCGCGCTTGCGCCTGTAGAGCGCGCGCGTGCGCTCGACGTGGTTCTCGTCGCCCCAGGCGACCACGGACGCGCGCTGGACGAACTCCTGCGGCGCGGTGCCCACCGTCGGCCGGAAAGCCTTCAGCGCAGCGATCAGCTCCGGATCGCCGGCGACGAAGCCGCTGCGGTAGCCGGTCATCGAGCTCCGCTTCGAAAGGGTGTTGAAGACGGCCACGTTCGCGAGATCGGCGACCTGGAGCGCTGACGCGGGCGGCTCGTCGAACCAGAGCTCGGTGTAGGCCTCGTCGGAGGCGAGCACGAACCCGTGCTCGCGGGCGAGCGCGGCGAGCCGCTCGTAGAAACCGAGTGGAGCGGTCGCACACGTCGGGTTGTTCGGATAGTTGACCCAGAAGGCCGCGAGACGGCTCCAGGTCTCCCCGTCGATCGCGTCGAGATCGGGGAGGAAGCCGTTCCGCTCGTGCAACGGGAGCGCGAGCGGGCGCGCGTGCGCGAAGAGCGCGCCGCGCTCGTAGACCGGGTAGCCGGGCTCGGTGTAGGCGACCGTATCCTTGCCGCGCTCGAGGTCGACGACGACCTGGGCGAGGCTGAAGATCGCCTCCTTGCTTCCGAGCGTGGGGATCACCTGGGTCTCGGGATCGAGCCGGATCCCGAAACGGCGGTTCGCCCAGGCGGCGATCGCCTCGCGCAACTCGGGTAAACCGACAGCGGCCGGGTAGCCCATCCGGTCGCGGAGCCCGTCGACGAGCGCCTGACGGATCAGCGGGTCCGTCGCCTCGCGCGGATCTCCCATTCCGAAGTCGATCACCTCGACTCCCCGGGCCTCGACCCGGCGCGCCGCCTCGTTCAGGCGGACGAACGGGTAGGTCGTCTGGCGTTCGAGGACGGGCGAGATCGGCACGACTCAGACGCTACCCGTGACGAACTTCCAGAGCGACTCGAACGCCGTCACGAGCGCGGCGATCTCGACCTGCTCGTCGCGCCGGTGAGCGTAGCGGGTCGCGCCGGGCCCGAAGTTGATCGCGTCGATCCCGCGCGTGGTGAAGTCGGCGACGTTCGTCCAGGCCTGCTTCGGCTCGAGCGCCAGCCCTCCGGTTGCCTGGAGGCGCCGGACGAGCGGAGCGTCGGTGACGACGCGCGCGGGTGGCGAGTCGCCGGCAGAAATGTAGTCGGCGCCGTCCGGGACGACGCTCCGCAGGTAGCTCTCGGCGCTCGCCGGCGAGCGGTCGGGCGCGTAGCGAAAGTTGAGGTGCGCGATGACGCGGTCGGGGATCACGTTGTCGGCGATTCCGCCTTCGATCCGCGTGAGACTGAGCACCTCGGTGAATGTGAGGCCGCCAACCTCGACGGGCCGGGGCTCGACCGTGGCGAGCGGGGCGAGGCCGACGAGAGCCTTCTCGATCGCGTTCTCGGCCGTCCAGGGCCTCGCCGAGTGACCGCTGACGCCGTGAAAGACGAGCCGCGCGTTCAGGTTTCCCAGGCAGCCGGCCTGGATCGTGTTGTCGGTCGGCTCGAGCAGGATCGCGAGCTCCGCCTCGTGCACGAGCCTCGAGCCTTCGAAGAGCGCGGGGAGGGGGCTGAACTCGGCCGGGAGCTCCTCCTTGCCGAAGACGAGCAACGCGAGATCGAGCTCGGGCTCGACCCCGAGCTCGTCGATCGTGCGCGCAAGCTCGAGCAGGACCGCGAGACCGCCCTTCATGTCGCTCGCGCCGAGCCCGACGATGACGCCGTTCTCGATCCGGCCGGGAATGTTCGCCTGAGCCGGGACGGTGTCGTAGTGCCCGGCGAGGACGACGAGCGGCCGCCCCGTGCGTCGGGGCCGGGCGAAGATCGCCGCGTCCTCGCCGCGATACTCCGGCGCGAACGAGGGGGGGATCAAACCGGCGACGAGGGCAGCGATCTCCTTCTCGTTCCGGCTCTCCGACGGAATGTCGACGAGCTCGAGCGTTCGTGCGCCGAGCCGCTGCGCGAGTTCGGGATCGGGAGGGCCTGACATCGCGGCAAGCGTGGCACAATCCACGTGGTGACGACGCGACACGACGAGGGGATCCGCTCGGGCCACGGCACGGAGCCCGAGCGGGGCTTCGTGCTCGCGATCCTCGCGAAGGGCGCTGCCGCCGACAACGAGCTGGCCGAGCTCGGCGAGCTTGCCCGAACGGCACTCGTCGAGCCCGTCGCGCAGCTCGTGCAGCAGCGGACGCGTCCCGATCCACGCACCTATGTCGGCAAGGGGAAGCTGGAGGAGCTGAAGGCCGAGTACCGGGCCGCCGAGGCAGAGGTGCTGCTCGTCGACGACGAGCTCGACCCGACGCAGCAGCGGACGCTCGAGGACGCCCTCGACGCGCGTGTCGTCGACCGCACCCAACTGATCCTCGACATCTTCGCCCAGCACGCGACGAGCGCCGAGGGCAAGCTCCAGGTCGAGCTCGCCCAGCTCGAGTACAACCTCCCGCGGATGCGCGGGATGTGGAAGCACCTCGAGCGCCTCGGCGGCGGTACGGGCGCGGTGGGCGCCGGCGTCGGCACACGAGGCCCTGGCGAATCGCAGCTCGAGACCGACCGCCGGCTGGCCAACCGGCGCGTCGTCGTCCTCCGCCGTCGGCTCCGCGAGATTGCGAAGCAGCGTGGGCTGCGGCGGAAGGAGCGCCAGCGAACGGAGGTGCCGACCGTGGCGCTTGCCGGCTACACCAACGTCGGCAAGTCGACACTCCTGAACGCGCTCACCGACGCCGACGTCTCGGTCGACAACCGGCTCTTCGAAACCCTGGACCCGACGACCCGCGGCTTCGAGCACGACGGGAAGCGCTATCTCGTCACCGACACCGTAGGCTTCATCCGAAGGCTGCCGACGCAGCTCGTTGAAGGCTTCGCGTCGACTCTCGAGGAGACACTCGTCGCGGATCTGCTTCTGCACGTGGTCGACGCGTCCGCTGACGACGACCGCCTGGAGGAGATGATCGGGGCCGTCGACACGGTGCTGACGGACATCGGCGCCGACGAGGTTCCCGTCGAGCTCGTCCTGAACAAGATCGACCGTGTCGACCCGCTCCGCCGCCGGCGGCTCGCGAACCGCTTCCCGGATGCGCTCCAGATCGCCGCGGCGGCGGGGACGGGGATCGACGAGCTGCGAGAGCGGATCGCGGAACGGTTCTCCGACCGGTACGTCGACGTCCGGATGCTGCTTCCGTACGGCGAGGGGGGCAAGCTCGCCGAGCTCTATGCGCTCGGAGCACCGATCGAGGAGCGCGAGGATGGGGAGGAGGGCGTCAGCCTTCGCGCGCGACTCCCAGCACGCGAGGTGCGACGTTTCGCCCGTTACCTCGTCGCCCAGTCGGTCGAGGAGCAGCGGGGCGACTCCGTGGTCGAGGGCCTTTGACGCAGCTCGCGATCACGCGGCTGCATCCGGACGCCGTCATCCCCGAGAGAGCCTACGCGGGTGATGCAGGTCTCGACCTCGCCGCCTGCGAAGGAGCCGAGCTCGGTCCAGGCGAGCGGGTGACGGTAGGAACGGGACTGGCGGTTGCGATCCCGAAGGGGCACGGTGGTTTCGTCCAGCCTCGTTCGGGGCTCGCGGCGAAGCACGGCCTCACGATCGTCAACGCGCCCGGGCTGATCGACTCCGGCTATCGCGGCGAGGTCAGGGTCGTGCTCCTCAACACCGACGTCCGCGAGTCGTTCACGGTGGAGCCGGGGATGCGGATCGCGCAACTCGTGGTGCTGGAGCTGCCCGAGCTCGAGCTCGTCGAGGTGGACGAGCTGCCTGCGAGCGAGCGCGGTGCTCGCGGGTTCGGCTCGTCGCGAGCGTGATGTGACGAGCACGGCGTGATCAACGAGCCGCGCATCCGCGTCTCGGCGATCCTGCGCTGGCACGGGCGGATCCTCCTCTGCAGGCATACGAAGCGAGGCGGCGATGTGTGGCTCCTGCCCGGCGGCGGCGTCAAGGCCGGCGAGAACCTGATCGACGCGCTCGCACGCGAGCTCAAGGAGGAGGTCGGAATCGTCGCGCCGCCCGTCGAAGGCCCTGTGGCGCTCGTCGACTCGATCGCTCCCGCGCGGAGTCTCAGCTCCAAGCACGTCGTCCATATCATCTTCGCGGGCGACGTCGACGGCTCGCTCGAGGACGTGGCCTCGCAGGACGAGGCCGTGAGCGGGCACCGCCTCTTCGCCCTGGACGAGCTGGACGGAATCGTCGTCCACCCTCCAATCCAGCGCTTCCTCCAGCGCTGGCAGTCCGGCGACCCAGCGGTGTACCTTGGGGCGCTCTGGCGACCCTGAATCGCTCGTGGGACGATGGCTCCCGGCGGTAGAGTTGCGGCATGGCGCACGAGGAGCTCCTCCGGCTCACCGCCGACTACGCCGGGCAGTACCTCGGGTCGCTATCCGAGCGTCCGGTCGCCGCGCCGGCGTCGATCGACGAGCTACGGGCCGCGCTTTCCGGCCCGCTCCCTGCGGGCCCGTCCGAGCCCGAGCAGGTGATCGCAGAGCTGATCGAGGCAGCCGAGCCCGGTGTCGTCGGCACCGCAGCCGGCCGCTATTTCGGCTTCGTGATCGGGGGCGCCTTACCCGCTGCGGTGGCTGCCGACTGGCTCACGTCCACCTGGGACCAGAATGCCGGCCTCGTCGTCGGCGGGCCCAGCGCCGCAGTGGTCGAGGAGGTTGCGCTCGACTGGCTCCGCGAGCTGCTCGGCCTGCCCGAAGGGATCTCTGCGGGCTTCGTCACCGGCTGCCAGCTCGCACACGTGACCTGCCTTGCCGCCGCGCGCCACCACGTCCTAGCGGCGGCCGGCTGGGACCTCGCTCGGGGCGGGCTCCAGGGCGCGCCTCGGATCCGCGTCCTCGTCGGTGCGGAGCGCCACGTCACGGTCGACCGCGCGTTCCGCTTTCTCGGCCTCGGCTCCGACCAGATCGAGGAGGTTCCAGTCGACGGACAGGGCCGGATGCGCGCCGAGGCACTGGAGGAGGCTCTTGCAATGGCCGGCGGCCCGACGATCGTGTGCGCCCAGGCCGGCAACGTGAACACGGGTGCATTCGACCCGCTCGACGAGATCGCAGACACCGCCGCCGGGGCCGGAGCGTGGCTCCACGTCGACGGGGCCTTCGGCCTTTGGGCCGCAGCCTCGCCCAGGTACCGTCACCTTCTCGCCGGCTCCGAGCGTGCCGACTCGTGGGCGACCGACGGACACAAATGGTTGAACGTGCCCTACGACTCCGGGATCGCCTTCTGCGCGCATCCCGAGTCGCACCGCGCCGCCATGTCCGTGCGCGCGGCCTATCTCGAGCAGGCCGACCCTGACGCTGCGCGCGACCAGATGGACTGGAACCCGGAGTTCTCCCGCCGGGCCCGCGGCTTCCCGATCTACGCGGCGATCCGCTCGCTCGGACGTTCCGGGATCGCAGCGATGGTCGAGCGCTGCTGTGACCGTGCCCGCCAGTTCGCGGATCTGCTCGACGCCGCCGACGGGGTCGAGATCCTGAACGACGTCATCCTCAACCAGGTGCTTGTCCGCTTCGCGGACGACGACGCGACCACCCAGGACGTCGTCCGGCGCGTCCAGGAGGACGGCACCTGCTGGCTCTCGGGAACGACGTGGCACGATCTCGCCGCGATGAGGATCTCCGTCTCGAACTGGCAGACGAGCCCCGAAGACATTGAGCGCTCGGCCGCTGCGATTCTCGCCGCCGCTAAGCCCGCTGTGCTCGCCCGCTAGAACCGCCCACCGCGCCCGCGCGCGCGCCGCGCCGAGACGTCGTGCGCCCGCGCCTCGAGCCCGTCGTCGAGCGGCTCGAGCTCCGGTGGAGCTTCTCCGCTCGCGTGCGCGAGCGCCTGTGCGAGCAGCCAGTCGGCGAGCCAGGGGTTTCGCGGCAGCAGCGGTCCGTGTAGGTAGGTGCCGACTGCGCGGCCGACCCGACAGCCCTCAGAGCCGGACTCGCCGTCGTTTCCGAAGCCGGCGACGACTCGGCCGAGCGGCTCCGCGCCCGCGTCGAGGCGCGTGCGTCCGGCGTGGTTCTCGAAGCCCGCGAGCGTGCGCGTGACGCCAGGCTCGAGCTCGCACTCGAGCAGCACGTCGCCGATCATCCGCCGGTCGCCTGCGACCGTCTCGTGCGGGAAGAGGCCGACGCCCGGCAGGTCGGCGCCCGCCAGGCCCCGATAGCCGCGGCCCAGGAGCTGATAGCCGCCGCAGACGGCGAGGAGCGCTGTGCCGGCTGAGCAAGCCGTGGTGAGCGAATCGGTCTTCGCCGCGAGGTCGGGCGCGACGAGCGCCTGCTCGCGATCCTGTCCGCCGCCGATGTAGAGGAGGTCGTGCGCGCCCGGGTCGAGCTCGTCGCCCACGCTCACCGCAGTGACCGCCAGCTCGTGTCCACGCAGGCTCGCCCGCCGCTCGAGCACGGCGATGTTGCCGCGGTCGGCGTAGATGTTCAGGTAATCCGGGTACAGGTGTCCCACGCGGATCCTCACGCCTTCGCCTCCCAGTAGGGACGGGTCAGGCCGCGCTCGCTGACGATCCGCTGCAGCGCGAGCATCGCGGTGTAGGTGGGGAGGACGACGAGCTCTCCGCCGGCAGGCGTCAGCTCGAGACCGCGATCGAGAGCCAGCTCGAGCTCCGGCTCGAGCTCGAGCGCCTGCTCGTCGAAGCCGCCGTAGACGCAGCGGAGCGCAAGCTCTGCGGCGCGGTCTCCCGAGGCGATCACGTGCTCGGTCCGGGCGAGCAACGGCTCGAGATCGACGTCCCAGATCCACGAGACGTCCTTGCCGTCTGCGATCGCGTCGTTCAGCGCGAGCAGGAGCAGCTTCGGCGCGCCTCCGTCCTCGAGCGTCCGCACGACCTCATTCGCCCCGGCCGGGTTCTTGATCAGGAGCACGAGAATCGTCTTGTCGCCGCTCACGATCCGCTCGAAGCGACCGAAGGCGGCGTCGAAAGCCTCGAGACCGGCCTTGATCTCGGCGAGACTCGCCCCGAGGGCCTGTGCGAGTGCTGCGGCGCCGACCGCGTTGTAGACGTTGTAGAGGCCCGGCAGGCGCAACCGCACCGGCACCGTGCCCGCGGGAGTAACGAGATCGAAGGCAGCGCTCTCGAGTCCCTGGAGCTCGATCGCGCGAGCCCACACCTGGAGCTCCGGACGGGCATGCCCGCAGGCGGGGCAGCGGTAATCGCCGAGGTGGCCGACATATGCCGCGGCAAAGTCGTACGGGTGTCCGCAGCGGATGCAGTAGCGCGAATCGGCCGCGTGCTGGAGCGTGGGACGCGCATGCCGCGGATCGTCGAGGCCGTACCTGATCGTGCCGTCGCGGTCACGTCCGAGATCACCGACCTGAGGATCGTCGCCGTTGACCACGAGCGTCGCGACCGGGTCGAGCGTTGCTGCCATCCTGCGCCAGCCGTCGGCGACGTGCTCGAGCTCGCCGTAGCGGTCGAGCTGGTCGCGGAAGAGGTTGCCGAGGAGCAGCGCCCGCGGGTGTACACGACGCGCAACCTCGGGCAGGGCAGCCTCGTCGACCTCGAGCAAGCCGAGCTCCGCGTCACGGGAGTCGAGCAGCGTGGAGGCGACGCCGGAGACGAGATTCGCGCCCGAGCGGTTCCAGGCGAGCCGCGTCCGCGGCCCGAGGATCTCTGCCACCATCGCGGTGGTCGTCGTCTTGCCGTTCGTGGCAGAGACGACGGCCGCGCCCTGTGGGAGTCGGGCCGCGAGCGCGTCGATCGCGCCCGGGT
>Ga0136617_10003382_pt1 | contig 14256 bp, 13 predicted proteins | sample AntDrymUQ3222106_2_FD_129672 | JGI IMG/M metagenome (GOLD analysis project Ga0136617, IMG submission 129672) | Polar desert sand microbial communities from Dry Valleys, Antarctica - metaG UQ322 (21.06) | ecosystem: Environmental > Terrestrial > Soil > Desert | place: Antarctica: Dry Valley... | reverse complement strand
GAGCGCCTGATCTGCATGGTCGACCCGGAGAACGGCGCTTCAGCCGGTGTTGCCGCCAAGGTGGGGATGACCATGCTCTGGGACAACTACGTCGACGAGTACGGCCCCGCGCAGGTCTACGCGATCAAACGCCCGTACGTCGCCGAAGCAGAGGGTCCATAAACTGCACGAAACGGTCCAGCCCCGGTTGCAATCGATGTGTGTCCGAGGGGGGACTTGAACCCCCATTCCCCGTAAAGGGAACTAGCACCTCAAGCTAGCGCGTCTACCAATTCCGCCACCCGGACGAGGTAGCTCGATGCCGCCGCTGACACCGTGCGTGGACACGTTATCAAAAGCACGGAACGAGCCCGCCTAATGTCCCGGCCCCGGACCGCCGATGTGGACCGTCGAAAGGGCGTGCACGACTGCCCCGCAGCGAGAAAGTGAGCATGGACGGAGATCTGCCGCGGGAGTACGATCCGGGTGTCCTGCGGCGTGCTTCTCAGAGCAGTGGGAGGGGGGTGCGCGGGAGAGCGGCCGCAGGCGCAGGTCGAGATCTTCTCTCAGCTGGAGATGCCCATGTCACCACGTCGACTCATCCTTGCGCTCGCATCCCTTCTCCTCGGCTCCATCGTCGTCGCGCCGCCCGCTTCTGCCGAAGTGGTGGAGTGTCCCGGCGTCCTCACCGGACCTATCGACGCCAACGTCGTAGTGCCCAGCGGGACAACTTGTTTGATTGTTGCCGCCCAAGTCGACGGCAACGTCTTCGTTGAGAGCGCAGCGAGCCTGCAGGCGAGGAACTCGCTCATCGATGGCAATGTCATCGGCCATGACTCCCGCTCCGTGATCCTCAACTTCCAGACGGAGGTCACCCGAAACTTTCATGTCAGGGGCGGTGCTGTCGGCACCATCACCGGCTTCGACATCCGGACGCGCGTGGGAGGCAACGCCAAGATCGAGCAGAACGCCGGGAGGACCTTCGTGGATGCCGCGAGCGTCGGTGGCAACCTGCTCATCTACGACAACACCGGTTTCCTTGAGATCGAGTTCAACACGATCGAGGGCTCGGTGCACGTCAAGAACAATGTCCCGGTGGGAATGTCCAACATCTTCAACACCGTGGGGCACAGCATGATCGTGTCCAACAACAGCGGACCCAGCACGAAAATCGTGGCGGCCAACACGGTCGCCCAATCGCTCGTATGCCAGAACAACGACCCCCCGTTCGTGGGGGCGCCCAACGTAGCGTCGAACTACCAGGGTCAGTGCGGCATGACGCCTTGATGCCGTGAGCACGACATTCGTGGGTCTAGGTGGGGCCGCAGGCAAAGGCGCTGCGGCCCCACCGCGGCACGCACGTGCCGCAGCTCCACGCTTCCTGGCCACCTGCTCCGTCCTGGATCAGTTCTGAGAGAGTGGCGCACCAGAACGAGGGACGCGCGAAGGAGGGTGGTCATGGCCGCCGTGGAGCCGTTGTCGTCGACCGCCGAGGACGAGGTCGTCGACCTCGCCGCCGACCTGATCCGCATCGACACCTCCAACTACGGCGACTCGAGCGGGCCGGGGGAGCGGGTGGCGGCGGAGTACGTCGCGGCCAAGCTGGCCGAGGTGGGCTTCGAGCCGACCGTCCTCGAGTCCGAGGACAAGCGGACCAGCGTGATCGTGCGCTGGGAAGGGGAGGACTCCAGCCGCGCCGGGCTGCTCATCCACGGCCACCTCGACGTCGTCCCGGCTGAGAAGAGCGACTGGACGCACGACCCGTTCGCCGGGGAGATCGCCGACGACTGCTTGTGGGGCCGCGGCGCGGTCGACATGAAGGACATGGACGCGATGACGCTCGCGCTGGTCCGCGAGTGGCGCCGCGCCGGACGCAAGCCGCCGCGTGATGTGGTCCTCGCGTTCATGGCCGACGAGGAGGCTGGCGGCAAGCTCGGTGCGCACTGGCTGGTCGACAACCACCCCGGCCTGTTCGAGGGCGTGAGCGAGGCAATCAGCGAGGTCGGCGGCTTCTCGTTCACCTACGCCAAGGACCAGCGCGCCTACCTGATCGAGACCGCGCAGAAGGGCATCCACTGGCTGCGGCTGGTCGCCACCGGACGCGCCGGGCACGGCTCGATGGTGTGCGACGACAACGCGCTCACCGCGCTGTCCGAAGCCGTGGCGCGCGTCGGCCGGCACGACTGGCCGCTGCGGATGACCCCGACGGTCCGCTCCTTCCTGGAGCAGATGTCCGACGCGCTCGGCATCGAGTTCGACGTCGACGACCCCGAGCCCGCGTTGTCCAAGCTCGGCACCCTCGCCCGGATCGTGGGCGCGACCCTCCGCAACACCGCCAACCCGACCATGCTCAAGGCCGGCTACAAGCACAACGTCATCCCGCAGATCGCCGAGGCCTACGTCGACTGCCGGTTCCTCCCCGGCTACGAGGACGAGATGCTCGCCACCATCGACGAGCTGATCGGCCCGGACATCCGGCGCGAGACCGTGGTGCAGGACATCGCCCTGGAGACGTCCTTCGACGGCGCGCTGGTCGAGGCGATGGTCGGCGCGCTGCAGGCCGAGGACCCGGGCAGCCGCGCGATCCCCTACTGCCTGTCCGGCGGCACCGACAACAAGTCGTTCTCGCTCCTCGGCGTCCGCGGTTTCGGCTTCTCCCCGCTGCGGCTGCCCGCCGACCTCGACTTCGCCGGCATGTTCCACGGCGTCGACGAGCGGGTGCCGCTGGAGTCCCTCAGGTTCGGCGTGCGGGTGCTCGACCGCTTTCTCGCCGCGAGCTAGGACGCAGCCGGGCTGCTCACGCCGTCCGGACGACTCTGATCACGCGGCGCCGGAGCCACACCCGCCGGCTGCCGTCGGCGAACAGCAAAAGGCGGGCGAGCTCCCAGTGGCCGTACTCCGCGTGGTCGGTCAGCAGCCGCCTCGCCTCGCCGCGCGTGGTGCCGCGGGGGAGGTAGAGCTGCTGGTACTCGTAGTCGCCCATCGCGACCATTGTGCTCGCCGCCCGCTAGGTTTTCAGCCATGTCCACCGATGTGCGTGCCGCCGCCGAGCTCCTCAAGTCCGCCATCGACCGACACCTCGAGGCCTGCGCCGACAAGGGCGGCGAGGAGGACCCGACGGTCCAGGCCGCCTACGACGTGTTGCGCGAGGCGGCGGAGACCTACGACGACGCGCTCTTCGACGCGTTCGAGGAGGTCACGCCGTTCGAGTTCTCCGCGGGACCGGTCTACGACGCGGCCGAGGTGGAGCAGCCCGGCATGCCGGCGCGGGTCACGGTGCTGCAGCGGCGCGACTTCGCGGTCGGCTCTGCCGCAGACCTGATCGAGGCCGGACGCGTGATCCTTCGGGAGGAGGACGAGGACGACGATCAGCTCACCGCGGTCGAGGCCTTGTCCCTGTACGTGGAGGCGAACGGTCTGGACGAGACCGTCGCGATGGCCGACGAGGTGGGGCTGCGGTGGCTCGGCGGCACGACGTGGCTGCTCGACCAGGACGTCGAGGACGACACGATGCGGGCGGCGCCGTTCGCGAGCGCAGACGAGTCGCGGCTGCTGCACCGCTTCGACGAAGTCGTCAGCGCCGGCTGAGCTCAGGTTGGTCGGCGGCTCCGCCGCTCCAGAGATATCCGTTCTCGGGCCGGCCCGCCGTTCCGTAGCGAGGCCGCACCTCGGCTAGGCCCATGACGCTCAGCTGCTCGAGATAGCGACGGGCGCTCACGCGGGACAGGCCACACTTGGCGGCAGCCTCGCCTGCGGACAGATCGCACCGGGCATTCCGGAGTATCTCGGCGACGATCGCCAGCGTGTGTCGCGACAGCCCTTTCGGCAGGCCTTCAGACGAGGCGACGAGGCGCGGTGCCGAGAGCAGCCGGTCGACGTCACTCTGGCCTCGGACCGTGCCGTGACGAGCGCTGCGACGGCTGAGCTCGTGACGCTGGGCGGCGTATCCCTCGAGTCGCTCCCGGAAGTCTTGAAGGGTGAACGGCTTTATCAGATAGTGCGCCACCCCCCCAGCCATCGCAGCCCGCACTGTCTCGACCTCGCGAGCCGCGGTGATGGCGATGACGTCGAGCGCCTGGCCGCCGGCTCTGGCCCGCAGCCGCTGGAGGACCTCGAGGCCGGACATGTCCGGCAGGTGGATGTCGAGCAGGACGAGGTCCGGTTTGAGCTCCTCGGCGGCCCGCAGCGCCTGTCGGGCGCTGTGCGCTTCGGCGACGACCGTGAACTCCGCCATGGACTCGAGGTAGGCGCGGTGCACGCCCGCCACTGCAAAGTCGTCGTCGACGACCAGCACACGGACCGGTCGCTCCCGTTGGCTCATCCCGCGACCTCCTGACGGCCGGCTTTCCCGTGCGCGGCGGCCGAGGCAGGTAGGCGCACCGTGAAGACGGCTCCGCCACCCGGGCGTTCGACCACAGAGATGTCGCCGGCACGCCGGGCGACGATGCGGGAGACGAGGGCAAGACCGATGCCCCGGCCGTGGTGGTCGCGTGTCGGCGCCTTGGTGGTGATGCCCGTCTCGAAGATGCGGCCACGAAGCTCCGGTGGCACGCCCGGTCCGTCGTCGGACACCCGAATCTCGACGCCATCCGCCACCGTGTGTCGCACCAGCACATCCACGCTGCCGCCAGGGCCCGTCGAGTCGATGGCGTTGTCGACGAGGTTCCCGATGATCGTGATCACGTCGTTTCCGGCGCCGTCCAGAACCTCGGAGTCCGGGTCGAGACGGAAGGAAACCCCCCGTTCACGGGCAGTGGCCGACTTCGTCACCAGCGCAGCCGCCACCGATGCGTCCTCGACCTCGCGCAGGGCCGCGCCGTACGTCGTCCCACTCCCTCCGCCGACACGTTGGATGAACTGGACGGCTTCGTCGTGGCGGCCGAGATCGATGAGTCCGGAGACGACGTGCAGGTTGTTGGAGAACTCATGCGCTTGGGCGCGCAGGGCGTCGGTGATGTTGCGTTGGCCGTCTAGGGCCCGCAATGCGTCGAAGAGCTCGGTGCGGTCGCGCAGGGTCAGCACGCGGCCGACCTCGCGGTCTCCCACCCGTGCCGCCGTGCTATTCACCACCAGAAGCCGCTCGCCCGAAAGGACGAGCTGGTCGCTGAGATTCTTCGGGCTGACCGCGAACGGCAGCAGGTCATGTGCCTCCAGCACCTCGGACGCGGGCCGCCCGGTCGGGTCTGACGTCAGGTCGAGCAGGCGCATCGCCTCGTCGTTTACCAGCGCGAGGCGCCCGCGAGCGTCCAACGCGACGACGCCCTCTCGCACGCCGTGCAGCATCGCATCTCGGGTCTGGAGCAGCTCGCCGATCTCCTCCGGCTCCAGACCGAAGATCCGGCGTCGGACCAGCCGGGTCACCAGGACCGCCCCGACGACGCCGAGGAACGCGGCCGCGGTCAGCCACGCCACCAAGCTGGGGATGACATCGGCCAGGTCGGCGGAGAGCCTGCTCTCGAGCACGCCCACCGACACAACTCCGACCACGCGCTTGGTCGCGTCACGGACGGGCACCTTCGCGCGCAAGGAGGACCCAAGGGTCCCGGTCTCGGTGCCGACGAACTCCCCGCCCGCCAGGGCGACGCTGGGATCGGTCGAGACCCGGCGCCCGATCTCGGTCGGCTCGGGGTGCGAATATCGGATGCCGCTCCGGTCGGTGAACACGACGAACTCAGCTCCGGCGGACCCGCGGACCACCTCCGCGAGCGGTTGAAGCGTCTGCGACGGGTCCTCGCTTCGGTATGCCTCCTGGACGGCCGGGGCCGCGGCGAGGCTACGCGCCATGGTGAGCACTCGTCCCGCGTAAGTCTCGCGAATCTGTTGTTCCTGCACCCGGACCGCCAGCAGACCGGCACAGACGAGAGTCGCCAGAACAATGGCCACCTGCATTGCCAGGAGCTGGAGAGCCAGCGGGATCGCGCGCCTCATGCCGCCATGGTGCCCCAGCATCGAATGACCCGCACCACGACCTAAACGACCAATACGACCCCTATGACCAGAGACTGGCCCTGCCCGGCTCCCGCCGCCTAGCCTCCGGCGCACTCGGAGCACGAAACCTCCGTGAAACGAAAGGACCTCCCGATGCCCTCCTTCGCCCGCGCCGTCGTCTCGTTGGCCGTCGCCGGCCTCGCACTGTCCGCCTGCGGGGACAGCGCCGAGACATCTGGCAAAGATGGTTCCGCCGAGGCTGTGAACCGTCTGCAGATCATGGCTCCGGCAGATCCTGGCGGTGGTTGGGACGGCACGGCGCGCGCCATGTCGGCCGCCATTGAAGGCGCCGGTCTCGCGAAATCTACGACGGTCACCAACGTTCCCGGGGCCGGCGGCACCATTGGCCTGGCTCAGCTCGCGAACGAGAAGAGCGAGGACTTTCTCATGGTGATGGGGCTGGTCATGGTTGGCGCCATCGAGACCAACCAGTCCCCAATCAGCCTGGACGATGTCACGCCGATCGCACGGTTGACCGCCGAGGACGAGGTCATCGTGGTACCGGCAGAGAGTCCCTACCAGACCATCAAGGACCTGGGCGACGACCTCAAGGCGAAGGGTCGCGGGGTGGCCATCGCCGGTGGCTCTGCCGGAGGCACCGACCACATCGTCGCTGGGTTGCTGGCCGAGGCGGCCGGTGCCTCACCTGCCGACCTGAACTACATCGCGTTCTCCGGAGGAGGGGAGTCGCTCGCGGCGCTGCTCGGCAACAAGGTGGCCGCTGGCATCTCCGGCGTCAGTGAGTATGCCGAGCAGATCAAGGCAGGCAAGCTGCGTGCCCTCGCCGTGTCCGGTCCCGAGCGGGTCGAGGGCGTCGACGCCCCGACGCTGACGGAGGGCGGCTACGACATCGAGCTCATCAACTGGCGTGGCGTCGTGGCTCCCAAGGGGCTCTCGGATGAGGCAACCGACCGCCTGATCGCGCTGGTCACCGCAATGCACGAATCGGGCGAGTGGAAAGAGGCGCTGAGCACCAACGGCTGGACGGACACGTTCCTCGCCGGGGAGGAGTTCACCACATTCATCGCGGCGGAGAAGGAGACGACCTCCGCGGTTCTCAGGGACCTCGGGCTGGTCAGTTAGCCATGTCCGTCTCGACCGACGAGGCCTCCGGCACGGCGGCACGCACCGCCGTACCGGAGCTCCTCGTGGCAGCCGGGGTTATCGCGTTGGGGCTGTTCACCATCGTGGACGCCCACGGCATCACGATCCCGCTGAGCTCGAACGTCGTCGGTCCTCGGGTCTTCCCCTACGCCGTCGGGGTTGCGCTGATCGTGGCGGGCGCTGGTGTTGTTCTCTCTGTCGTCCGCGGCGAGCCGGCACATCCCGAGGCCGGCGAAGACGTCGACGTAGACGCTCCCACTGACTGGACGACGCTGGCCAAGGTCATCGCCGGGCTGGCCCTGCACATCGCGGTGGTGGACCGGCTCGGCTGGGCGCTTGCCGGCGCTGTGCTATTCACGGTCGTGGCCTGGGCGCTCGGGGCTCAGCTGGTCAGGGCCGCTGCCGTCGGAGTGGTGCTCGGGTTCACCCTGCAGATTATGTTCGTCTCCGGGTTGGGCGTGACATTGCCTGCCGGCATCTTCGAGGGAGTGAGCCTCCTCGGTGGGTGACATCGGATCATTGATCGATGGCTTCGGGGTGGCGCTCCAACCGACCTACCTCCTCTACGCACTCATCGGAGTGACGCTCGGCACGGCGGTCGGCGTGCTGCCGGGGATCGGTCCGGCGATGACCGTGGCGCTGCTTCTCCCACTCACCTACACGTTGGAGCCCACCGCTGCCTTCATCATGTTCGCCGGCATCTACTACGGCGGCATGTACGGCGGGTCCACGACTTCGATCCTGTTGAACACACCGGGGGAGTCGTCCTCGATCATCACCGCCATCGAGGGCAACAAGATGGCGCGGTCAGGCCGAGGAGCGGCCGCCCTCGCCACCGCCGCGATCGGCTCCTTCGTCGCCGGGACCATCGCGACCCTAGGCCTCACTCTCGTCGCCCCGACCCTGGCCGACTTCGCGGTTCAGCTCGGTCCCCCCGACTACGTCGCGCTGACAGTCGTTGCGCTGCTCACGGTGTCGGCGTTGTTGGGGTCCTCGGTGTCCAGAGGCCTGGCCTCGCTGAGCATCGGCCTGCTGCTCGGGCTCGTCGGCACCGACAGCCTCACCGGGCAACAACGGTTCACCTTCGGCCTGCCGGTGCTTGCAGATGGCATCGACGTGGTGACCTTTGCCGTCGGGCTCTTTGCCGTCGGTGAGGCGCTCTGGGTCGCTTCCAGGTTTCGTCACGGACCAGTGGAGACGATCCCCATCGGTGGTCGCTGGATGACCCGCGCGGACTTCCATCGTTCCTGGCGACCGTGGCTGAGGGGAACCGCACTCGGATTCCCGATCGGTGCGATGCCGGCGGGCGGGGCGGAGATTCCGACCTTCTTGTCCTACGCCGTGGAGAAGAAGCTCTCTCCGCACAAGGAGGAGTTCGGGAAGGGCGCCATCGAGGGCGTCGCCGGCCCCGAGGCTGCCAACAATGCAGCTGCCGCCGGCGTGTTGGTTCCCCTGCTCACCCTCGGATTGCCGACGTCGGCGACCGCTGCCGTGCTTATCGCAGCCTTCCAGAGCTATGGGATCCAACCGGGTCCGTTGCTTTTCGAGAATGAGGGCAACCTGGTGTGGGCGCTGATCGCGAGCCTGTACATCGGCAACGTCCTGTTGCTCGTGCTGAACCTTCCGCTGGTCGGGCTGTGGGTTCGCTTGCTCAAGATCCCACGCCCCTACCTGTATGCGGGGATCCTCCTGTTCGCTGCACTGGGCGGCTACGCGCTCAACGGCGTACGAACCGACCTGTGGGTCCTGCTAGGCATTGGTGTCCTGGGCTACGTCATGCGCAGATTCGGCTATCCGATCGGCCCCGCCGTCATCGGGCTCATTCTCGGACCCATCGCGGAAGAGCAGCTGCGGCGGACGCTGGCGATCAGCCAGGGCGACCCGTCAGCACTCGTCTCGAGCCCGTTCGCCGCGACGGTCTACGTGCTCTTGGCCATCGGGACGGTGGTGACGCTCCTGGTCCGCCGTCGCGCCAAGCGCCTGGTCGAGGAGATCGTGACGCCGGTGTCCGGCCCAACCGCCTGAATCGAGCGGGCCATCCCAAAGACCTGTCAGGTGGCCGCTGCTCGTCGTACCGCCTCGACACTGGCCGCGACGTCCTCCGCGTCCGTTGACCAGTTGCTCACCGAAACGCGCAGGACATCCCGACCGCGCCATCGCGAACCCGACATCCAGGCCGTTCCATCCCCGAGCAGCCGCTGGGTCACGTCGCGGGTCCGCTCATCGGACCCGAAGGAGACCGACACCTGGGTGTAGACGACGTCGTTGAGGATCTCGGCGCCGGGGACGGCTGCGATGCCGTCGGCGATCGAGCGGGCATTGGCAACCAGGCCGTCGACCAGGTCAGCCACGCCGGAGCGTCCCAGCGACCGGAGCGCTGCCCACACCGGCACACCGCGGGCCCGCCGGGAGAGCTCGGGCACCTTGTCGAACGGGTCGCCCTTGGGATCGGGGTTGATGAAGTAGCTGGCCTGCACGCTGAATGCGGCCCGCACGGCGGCCGGGTCGCGGACGACGGCGATGCCGCAGTCGTAAGGCGTGTTGAGTGTCTTGTGTGCATCGGTGGCCCAGGAGTCGGCCCGTTCGAGGCCCGCGACCAGGTGGCGCAGCCGTGGCGATGCTGCCGCCCACAGGCCGAACGCCCCATCCACGTGCACCCAGGCGCCCTTCTCATGAGCCATGTCCTCGCACTCGCCGAGCGGGTCGAAGGCACCCGAGTGCAGGTTGCCGGCCTGCAGCGCGACGATCGTCGGGCCGTCGACCCGGGCGAGAGCCTCGGCGAGGGCGTCCGGACGGATCCGGCCCTGTTCGTCGACGGGGACAGTCGTCGGCAGCCCGAGGCCGAGATAGCGAAGCGTGAGATCGATGGTCGAGTGCCGGTCCTCCCCGACGAGGACGTTCACTCGCGGCGCGCCGGTCAGGCCGTCGCGGTTGAGATCCCAGCCGGCCTGAGTCAGGACATGCTGACGGCCGGCGGCAAGTCCGGTGAAGTTGGCCATCGTCCCGCCAGTCACGAAGCCGACGTCGGCGGTCTTGGGCAGCCCGAGCAGCTCCAGCAGCCAGGTGCCGGCGACCTCCTCAGTGGCCGACGTGCCGGGCGTCGCGTAGCGCATGCCGGTGTTCTGGTCCCAGGCGCTGACCAGCCAGTCGGCACCGAGCGCGGCAGGCAGCGTGCCGCCGATCACCCAGCCGAAGAACCGGCCGGACGGCATGGCCATCAGGCCAGGCTCCATGTGCTGGGCAAGCAGGTCGATGACCTCAGCCGGGTCGGTGGGTCCGTCGGGCAGGTCTCCCAACGCGGCCGCCACCTCATCGGCACTGCCTTTCGGTGGGACGGTGCGGTCGGGAACGTCGGCGAGCCAGGCACGGGCGTGCGTGGCGGCCCGGTCGAGGGCGGCGTCATAGAGGTCAGGTCGGGCGCTCATGCGGACACTCTGCCAGGACCAGGCCATCGCCCAACGGTTCAGCGGGGGCGGGGCCGGTCAGCGCTCAGGGTAGTCGGTGGGTGGGGCGGACACGTCGTCGAGGGCCGACCGGATCTCGCCCGGCAGGGTCAGGCCCTCGGACGTCAGCGACCCCCGCAGCTGGCTCGCCGTACGGGCTCCCACGATCGGCGCCGTCACGCCGGGTGCGTCGCGCACCCACGCCAGCGCCACCTCCACCGGTGAGACGTCCAGGCCCTCCGCAGCGGTGTGCACCGCGTCCACGATGCTGCGCGACCGGTCGTCCATGAACCGCTCGAGGAAGCTCGCGAAGTGCGGCGACGCGGCGCGCGAGTCGGCCGGGGTCCCGGTGCGGTACTTCCCGGTCAGCACGCCACGGCCCAGCGGCGACCACGGGAGCACGCCCAGCCCGAGCGCGGCCGCACAGGGCAGCACCTCCCGCTCGATGCCGCGCTGCACCAGGGAGTACTCCATCTGCGTCGACACCAGCGGCGCCCGGCCCGGCCAGGCCGCCTGCCAGGTCACGGCGCGCCCGGTCTGCCAGCCCGAGTAGTTGGAGATCCCGACATAGCGGGCCCGGCCGGTCGCGACCGCGGCGTCCAGCGCGCCGAGCGTCTCCTCCAGCGGCACGTCGTCGCTCCAGGTGTGCACCTGCCACAGGTCGACGCGGTCGGTGCCGAGCCGGCGCAGCGACCCGTCCAGCGCGTCGAGCAACGCCCGGCGCGAGGTGTCGACGACACGATCACCGGTACGCCGGGAGATGCCCCCTTTGGTGGCGAGAACGACGTCGTCCCGGTCGACCACGGATGCCAGCAGGCCGCCGATGACGCGCTCGGACTCACCGTCGCCATAACTGGCCGCGGTGTCCAGCAGTGTGCCGCCCGCGCCGAGGAAAGCCTTGAGCTGGTCCGCGGACTCGTGCTCGTCGGTGTCGCGACCCCAGGTCATCGTGCCGAGCCCGAGGCGGGACACCTTCAGGCCCGACCGGCCGAGGCTCCGCTGCTCCATGGCGCCGAAGGCTATCGGCCGCGAGCGGATAGGGTCGCGAACCATGCGACTCGGCGTGAACCTCGGCTACTGGGGCGCGGGCAACGACGCCGACAACCTCGCGCTCGCTGTCGAGGCCGAGCGGCTCGGCTACTCCGTGGTGTGGGCTGCCGAGGCCTACGGGTCCGACGCCGCGACGGTGCTCGCCTGGGTTGCGGCCCACACCTCCACCATCGACGTCGGCTCGGCGATCTTCCAGATCCCGGGTCGCACCCCCGCCCTGACGGCGATGACCGCCGCGACCCTGGACACGCTCTCCGGGGGACGGTTCCGGCTCGGTCTCGGCGTCTCCGGCCCGCAGGTCTCGGAAGGCTGGCACGGCGTGCGGTTCGACCAGCCGCTGGGCCGCACCCGGGAGTACGTCGAGATCGTCCGGCTCGCGTTGGCCCGCGACAAGGTCACCTATGACGGGAAGCACTGGACGCTTCCGCTGCCCGACGGACCGGGCAAGGCGCTGCGGCTCACGGTGCACCCGGCCCGGGAGAACATCCCCGTCTACCTCGCAGCGGTCGGGCCGAAGAACCTGGAGCTGACCGGGGAGATCGCCGACGGGTGGCTGGCGATCTTCTTCGCCCCGGAGCACGCCAAGGAGACACTCGGCTCGATCCGGGCCGGCCAAGAGAAGGCGGGCCGCAGCGAGCAGCCGTTCGACGTCGTACCGACTGTGCCTGTTGTCGTCGGAGACGACGTGCAGGCGTGCGCGGAGCCGGTGCGCCACTACGCCGCGCTCTATGTCGGAGGGATGGGCAGCCGCGAGCAGAACTTCTACAACCGGCTGGCCGTCCGGATGGGCTACGAGGACGCAGCCCGCGAGGTGCAGGACCTCTATCTGGCCCGGCAGCACCGTGATGCGGCCGCGGCGGTGCCGTTCGAGTTCATCGACCGCACCTCGCTGATCGGCCCGGCCGAGCGGATCCGGGACCGGCTCGCGGCCTATGCGGAGTCGGGTGTGACGACGCTGAGCGTCGGGACCTATGCGCCCACCCTGGACGAGCGGGTAGCCGCGCTGCGCACCGTCGCCGACGCGCTCGACGCGTCGGGACTGGGGGAGTAGCGGGCGTGGACTCGTGGTTCCACGCAGTGGTCTACGGCCTGGTGCAGGGGCTCACCGAATTCCTGCCCGTCTCCAGCAGTGCCCACCTGCGCGCGGTCGCGGCCTTCGCGGGCTGGGAGGACCCGGGCGCCGCATTCACGGCGGTCACCCAGCTCGGCACGGAGGCTGCCGTGCTGCTCTACTTCCGCAACGACATCTGGAACATCGTGCGCACCTGGACGCTCTCCCTGTTCCGTCCCGAGCTGCGCGGTGAGCTGGACGCCCGGATGGGGTGGTACGTCATCCTCGGCACGCTGCCGATCGCGGTGCTCGGGTTCTTGTTCCAGGACACCATCGAGAACGAGTTCCGCAGCCTGTGGCTGATCGCCACGACGCTGGTCGGCTTCGGCCTGGTGCTCGGCGTCATCGATGCGTTCGCCCACAACGAGAAGATCCTGGCCAAACTCACGATGCGGGACGGGTTGCTGCTCGGGTTCGCCCAGGCGATGGCGCTGGTGCCGGGAGTCTCCCGGTCGGGAGGCACGATCAGCATGGGGCTGCTGCTCGGCTACCGCCGGGAGGCCGCGGCGCGCTACTCGTTCCTGCTCGCGATCCCGGCCGTGCTGGGGGCAGGGCTGCTAGAGCTCAAGGACATCGTCAGCGGCGAGGCGCCGATCGCGTGGGGGCCGACGCTGCTCGCGACCGTGATCGCGTTCTTCGTCGGCCTTGCCGTGATCGTCTACTTCCTGCGCTACATCAGCACGCACAGCTTCCGCCCGTTCGTGATCTACCGGGTGGCGCTGGGCCTGCTCATCCTCGGCCTGCTCGCGGGCGGCGTGATCGAGGCCTAGACGCCTCAGAGCCAGGGCATCGGGTTCTGCACGGTGCCGGCGTCGCGCACCTCGAAGTGCAGGTGCGGGCCGGTGGAGTAGCCCGTCGAGCCGATGAGCCCGATCGGGTCGCCCTTGGAGACGCGCTGGCCCTCCTTGACCAGGAAGCGAGCCTGGTGGGCGTACATCGTGGTGACCGGGCGGCCGTCGATGACCCCGTGGTCGACCACGGTCATGTTGCCGTAGGCCCGGTTGCCGACGGTGAACAGCACCACGCCGTCGTCCGCGGCATAGACGGTGCCGTCGTCGCGGCCGAAGTCGGCGCCGGTGTGCAGCTTGGTGTAGCGCAGGATCGGGTGGAAGCGCGGGCCGTAGCGCGAGGTGAGCGCTCCGGTGCCGGGACGCGCGAACTCCCCGGTGCCGTTGACCGCCTTGCCGGCCGCACGCAGCTTGCTGCTGGCGGTCCGGATCTGGGCGCCGAGCTGGCCGGACACGACCTGGCGGGTCTCGCTCTGCGCGACGTCTCCGGCGCGGGCAGCGCGCGCGTCGGCGAGCGCCGCGCTGCGCTGGGCGGCGAGCCGCGCGAGGCGCTTGCGGTAGTCGGTCAGCCCCTGCAGCGCTCGGTAGTAGTCGGCGGCGTAGGTCTCGTACTCCAGCCGCAGCGAAGCCATCTCGGCGTTGACCCCGCCGAGTCGCATCTCGGCGCGCGCCGCGGTGTCGGCAAGAGCACCGGCGACCACGGTCAGCGTGGCGGCGTTGGCGTCCGCACCGAGCCCGCCCGTGCGGTAGACCTCGCGCGCGAAGTCGCCCATCGCCTTGGACGCGTCGACCT
>Ga0136617_10003381_pt1 | contig 14258 bp, 19 predicted proteins | sample AntDrymUQ3222106_2_FD_129672 | JGI IMG/M metagenome (GOLD analysis project Ga0136617, IMG submission 129672) | Polar desert sand microbial communities from Dry Valleys, Antarctica - metaG UQ322 (21.06) | ecosystem: Environmental > Terrestrial > Soil > Desert | place: Antarctica: Dry Valley... | reverse complement strand
CGCCGTCCAGATCGACGCTCCGATCAACCGGGGCAACTCCGGCGGGCCGCTGTTCGACGCCCGGGGCCGTGTCATCGGCATCAACGCTCAGATCAGGAGCCAGTCGGGCAACGCAGAGGGCGTCGGGTTTGCGGTGCCCATCAACGCCGCGAAGCGCTCCCTTACACAGCTTCGGCAGCGAGGTCGTGTGGCCTACGCCTACGTCGGGATCAAGACGGACGACCTCACGCCGTCGCTCGCTCGCCGGCTCGGATTGCGCGTGGAGCGCGGCGCTCTCGTGGTCGAGGTCTCGGGCGGGCCGGGTCGCCGGGCCGGACTGCAGGGTGCCAGCGACAGCATCTTCTTCAATGGCCGCGAGGTCAGTACCGGGGGCGATGTGATCGTCGCGGTCAACGGGGAGCCGATCCGCTCGGGCGACGACGTCATCCGCGTGGTCGCCGACAGGCTCGTGCCCGGGCAGCGCGCGACCTTCAGCGTAGTCCGGGGATCGAGACGTCTTCAGGTGCCCGTCCGACTCGCCGAACGCCCGCTCGTCCCGGAAGGGTAATCGGCTCCGGGGTTTCGGCGCGCAGCGAGGAGGGGCATAAGGCCTGGAGTCGAGGCGCGGTGTCGTGGGAAGGAGCATGGTGCGTCGAACGGAAACCGATCCTTCAATTCGGTTATGAATGCGCGGCGTCCTGGCACGCCCGCGCTCGGTGACGGCGCGGTGCGGCTCACGATCCCGGCCAAGCCCGAGTACATCACGCTCTGCCGACTCGCGCTCACGGGTCTCGTGAACGCCCGTTCGCTCCCGGACGAGACCCTCGCCGACCTCAAGCTCGCGCTGACCGAGGCGTGCTCGAACTCGGTTCGTCACGCCTATCCCGGGGACGGCGGCCGGGTGGAGATCGTCTATGAGCTCCTCGCCGACAGGGTCGTGATCGAGGTCGCCGACGACGGGGCCGGGTTCGCGGAGCACGAGCCGCGAGCGGACGACGACGATCTTTCCGAAGGGGGGCTCGGGATCGCGATCATCCGCTCGGTTGCCGATGAGGTCGAGATTGCGTGCCCCGCCAACGGCGGCTCCCGTCTTCGCTTCGTGAAGCTGCTCGACCCGTAGAGACGCCGCGGCCGCTATTCTGCGGCCGTCGCCGCTCCTCGACGGCGCTGATTCGATGCTCCCACTCGTCAACGTCGGACACAAGTCGCTCGCCGACTACGCCACCATTGCCACGCGTGGGCTGATGGACGAGATTCGGCGCCTTGGCGAGCCGCTGAGAGGCAAGCGTGTGCTCCATCTTTCGGCGACGGCGTTCGGGGGCGGCGTGGCGGAGATCAACTACACGCTCATTCCGCTGATGCAAGACGCCGGGCTGCAGGTCGAGTGGCGGATCATCCACGGCCAGGACGAGTTCTTCGACGTCACGAAGACGATTCACAACGCGCTGCAGGGCAATCCGCTCGGGCTCACGGATGGTCAGCGGGAGACGTTCATGCGCTACAACCGCCTGAACGCCGAGCAGATCGACGACGATTACGACTTCATCGTCGTCCATGATCCGCAGCCGGTCAGTGTCATCGACCACTTCGCCGACTCGCGAGCGCACTGGACCTGGCGCGGCCACATCGACTTCTCGACGCCGAACGCCGAGGTGCTCGACTTCCTGCTTCCCTCGATCCGCCGGTACGACGCCGCCATCTTTCACATGCGCGAGTACGTGCCTCGGGCCGAGGAACTGCCCGAGTGTGTCATCTGGCCGCCGGCGATAGACCCGCTGGCGCCCAAGAACATGGCCCTCTCCGCCGAGGATGCCGCGTACATCGTCGATCAGTTCGGCATCGACATCAAGCGCCCGCTGCTGACGCAGGTCTCCCGCTTCGATCCGTGGAAGGATCCTCTCGGCGTCATCGATGCGTATCGGGCCGTCACCGAGGAGTTTCCCGACGTCCAGCTGGCCCTCGTCGGCTCGATGGCACACGACGATCCCGAGGGCTGGGACTTCTATAACAAGACCGTCGCCTACGCCGGCGGAGACCCCGACATCTTCATCCTCTCGAACCTCAACAACGTCGGATCGGTGGAGGTCAACGCGTTCCAGGTGCACTCGGCCGCGGTGATCCAGAAGTCGATCCGCGAGGGTTTCGGTCTGACCGTCTCGGAGGCGCTCTGGAAATCGAGGCCGACGGTCGCGGGCCGGGTAGGTGGGATCGTCGTCCAGATCGAGGACGGCTCCACCGGCTGGCTCGTCGACTCGCCCGGCGAGTGCGCGGAGGCCTGTCTCGAGATCCTGCGCGACCCGGGGCGGGCGCGAGAGCGTGCGCTTCGAGGCAAGGAGCACGTCCGCCGCAACTTCCTCACCCCACGCCTCCTCCGCGACTGGCTGGCTCTCTTCAACCGGCAGCTCGGAAACGCCACCGAGGGTGTGCAGCTCACGACGGTCGCTGCTGCCGCGTAAGCACTGAGGACCGGATGGTTGATCGGCGGATCCGGCGCGCCGGGAACGACTCAGACACTGCGCCGGATCGCCGCCCTCGCTTTTGACCAGGCTTGAAAGCCTGGCCTGCGAGCGAGTGCGGCGCCCTGTTTTGTCTGAGCCACCCCCGCCATCACCGTCTTTCCCGATCAACCATCTACGCTGCGCGCCGGTGGCCCGGCGGAAGCTCATCGTCGTCTCGAATCGAGGGCCCGTCACGTTCGGGCGCGACGGGGACGGGCAGCGCGTCGCCCTGCGTGGCGGCGGCGGTCTCACCACGGCTCTTCGGAGCCTCGTCCTCCACCATGAGGTCAGGTGGATCGCGAGCGCGATCTCCGCCGAGGATCGCCTGGTCGCCGAAGAGGCTTCTGGGGAGTCGATTCACGAGCGGGCCAGGGACGGCTCGGCCTACCGGCTCCACTTGGTCGCCCACGACGAGCAGGCCTACGACCGCTTCTACAACGTGATCGCGAACCCGACCCTGTGGTTCCTCCAGCACTATCTCTGGCCGCTCGCGGTGGCGCCGAGCCTCGATCGCGGGCTTCACCACGCCTGGCGGGACGGCTACGTGGCCGTCAACCGGGCCTTCGCCGACGCCGTGCTCGCCGAGTTAGAGCACGAGCCCGACGCGACCGTCTTCTTCCACGACTACCACCTGTACCTCGCCCCCCGTCTCGTCCGTGAGAGCCGTCCCGACACCGCTCTCGCGCACTTCGTCCACATCCCCTGGCCGCAGCCGGACGTGTGGCGCGTCCTTCCTGACGAGATCCGTCGCGCCATCCACGACGGTCTGCTCGCGAACGACGTGGTTGGCTTCCACACCGCCCGCTGGCGGAGCAACTTCCTGCGGGGGAGCGAGGATCTCCTGGGCGCCGCAGTCGACCACGGCAGGGGGACCGTCGACCATCGTGGGCGTGAGGTCCTGGTCACCAGCCACCCGATCTCGGTCGATCCCCATGAGTTCGACGAGCTCGCGACGAGCGAAGCCGTGCTCGCCGCCGAGCAACGGCTGCTCGCCCGGCGGCCGGAGAAGCTGTTGCTCCGCGTCGACCGCACCGATCCTTCGAAGAACATCGTCCGCGGCTTCCGGGCGTTCGAGCTCTACCTCGACGCCCATCCCGAGATGCAGGAGCGAGTCGTCATGCTCGCGCTGCTCGATCCCTCCCGGCAGGAGATTCCGGAGTATGCGGAGTATCTGGGGGCTATCCAGCGCTCCGCGCGGGCGGTCAACGAGCGATTCGAGCGAGGCACCTGGCGACCGATCGACCTCCAGATCAGAGACGATTTCGCGGGAACTGTGGCGGCTTACAAGCAGTTCGACGTCCTGCTCGTGAACGCCGTCTTCGACGGGCTGAACCTGGTCGCCAAGGAGGCCGCCCTCGTCAACGAGCGCGACGGGGTTCTGATCCTCTCCGAGAACGCGGGCGTCCACGAGGAGCTGTCTCCGTGGGCACTGTCGGTGAACCCCTTCGACGTCGCCGGCCAGGCTGACGCTCTGCATCGGGCGCTCACGCTGCCCGCCGAGGAGCGGCGTACGAGACTGGTCGCAGCGGCGGATCACGTGCGCCGCCACGATCTCGAGGCCTGGATCGAGGCCCAGCTCTCGGATTTCGACCGGAAGGCGGTCCGAGGCCGACGAGGGTGAAGGGGCCGGTGCGAGTACAGTTGCATGGTGAGGCCCAAGGTAACTCGTTGTCCGGACGGACAACTATCCTGCTGCCCGTGAGCGAGCTCTCGCACGTCGACGAGGAGGGGGCGGTCCGGATGGTGGACGTGGGCGGCAAGCCGCTCTCGCGCCGTCGTGCCAGCGCCAGGGCGACGGTCAGGATGGCTCCCGCGACGGCGGCACGCCTCCGTGCCCTGCCCAAGGGCGACGCGCTCGTCACCGCGCAGCTCGCCGGCATCATGGCGGCGAAGCGCACGAGCGATCTGATCCCGCTCTGCCACCCCCTGCCGCTCTCGCACGTGGAGGTGTTCCTCGAGGTCGTCGAGGACGGCGTCGAGATCGCAACGGCGGCGGAAACGACCGCACAGACCGGCGTCGAGATGGAGGCGCTCGTTGCGGCGGCGGTGGCGGCGTTGACCGTCTACGACATGGCGAAGGCGATCGACGCGGGCATGGTCGTGGAAGCGATCGGGCTCGTGGAGAAGCGGAAGGAACCGCTCCGGTGAGGGCGGCGGTGCTCACCGTGTCGGACGGCGTCGCGCGCGGTACACGGGAGGATCGCAGCGGCGATCTTCTGACGGAGCTGCTCGAGGGCGAGGGTTACGAGGTCGCGCGCCGGGTCGTCCCCGACGAGCGCGACGCCATCGCCGGCGCCATCGTGGAGCTCGCCGGTGCCGCGAGGGTCGTGCTCACGACCGGCGGCACGGGTGTGGCGCCGCGCGACGTCACGCCGGAGGCGACGAGCAGCGTGCTCGAGCGGCCGGCTCCGGGCATCGCCGAGGCGATCCGCGCCGACGCAAGGACGAAGACGCCGCACGGTCTTCTCTCCCGCGGACTCGCCGGGGTCGTCGGTGCGACACTCGTGGTCAACCTTCCCGGGTCGAGTGGGGGCTGCCGCGACGGCTTCGCGATCCTGCGCCCGGCGCTCGCTCACGCGCTCGAGCTCCTCGCCGGCGAGAGCAGCGAGCACCGCCAGACATGAACGCCCAGTCGCGGGCGCCCCTTCCGGCGCGGTTCGCCTCACTCGTCAAGATCGAGCACACCGTCTTCGCGCTCCCCTTCGCCTACGTGGGGGCGCTCCTCGCGGTCGATGGAGTGCCCCCCGCGAGCGATCTGCTCTGGATCACGGTCGCGATGGTCGGAGCTCGCTCGCTCGCGATGGCGCTCAACCGGCTGATCGACGCCCGCGTCGACGCGCGCAACCCCCGTACCGCCGGGCGCGAGCTGCCCAGCGGCGCGCTCGGTCACGCTCAGGTTGTGGGGTTCTCGCTGCTCTCGCTCGCCGTCTTCCTCCTGGCCGTCTGGCAGCTCGACCCGCTGGTGCGCTGGCTGTGGCCGATCCCGGTCGTGGCGTTCGTCGTCTACCCTTATCTCAAGCGCTTCACCTGGCTCAGCCACCTGTGGCTCGGCGCCGTCGACGGACTCGCGCCCGTGGGGGCATGGGCGGCGATCACCGGCGAGCTGCCCTGGGAGGCGTGGGTGCTCGGCGCCGCGGTGGCGCTCTGGATTGCCGGCTTCGATCTCTTCTACTCGCTCTTCGACGCCGAGATCGATCGGGTGCAGGGCCTGCATTCGTGGGCCACACGGTTCGGTGTCGGCGGCGTATTCTCGGGCGCCCGCCTGTTCCACGCTGCAACGGTTGCGCTGCTCGCTCTGGTCGGAGTGGGGCTCGACGTCGGGGTTCTCTACTGGCCGGGAGTGGCAGCCGTTGCGGGTCTGCTCCTCTACGAGCACTCACTCGTTCGGCCTGGCGACCTGCGCCGGCTGGATGCCGCCTTCTTCGCCGTCAACGGCGTGATCAGCCTCGCGTTCTGCGGGTTCGTCCTCGCCGATGTCGTCGGCTGAGAGATCGTGTCAGAATGCACGTTAGGCCCGGCCGGCCGCGGAGCGAGGAGAACCCATCACCGAGTAGCCAGGAGGTTGCGCTGAGCGAACCGGGAAGTGAGGCATAGGGCTGGCCGGTGGCGAACGTCCACTCCGACGAGCTAAAGCCTGTAAACCTGGCCCCGGGCTTCGAGTTCGGCGTCCTGCCGCTCGGCGAGCTCGTCGGCTCGAGGGAGATCGGCGCGAGCGTCTACGTCCTCCCGCCAGGAAAGCGGGTGTGCCCCTACCACGCCCACTTCGGCAACGAGGAGCTCCTCGTCGTGCTTGAGGGCAGGCCGACCTTGCGCACCGAGCGCGGCGAGCAGCTCCTGGCTCCGGGAGACGTTGCCGCGGTCCCCGCGGCCGGGACGGTGCGCACCAGTTGATCAACCGCTCGGACGGCCCACGAAGTTCCGCATGCTCTCGGCGATTCTCGCGCCGGACGTCTCGCTCTTCCCGGACACCGGCAAGGCCGCCGTCCTGACCGATGTCCCCCCAGGGGCGACACGGTGAGCGACCCTCGTGGCCTACCTGCGCGGGACGCCCACGCCGGCTGGGCCGACGGCGAGCCGCTCGACTGACGCGGCGAACCTAGACTGGAGGGGTGATCCACGCCCGCCGCCTCTCGAAGCGCTTCGGCAACAAGCGGGTGCTCGACGGGGTCGACCTCGAGCTGCCGCGCGGCGGCTTCCTCACCGTCACCGGCCCAAACGGCTCCGGCAAGACGACGCTCCTGCGTCTCTGCGCCGGCCTCCTGGCGCCCACCCGCGGTGAGCTCCGCGTCGAGGTCGAGCGCGGGCGGATCGGCTTCCTCGGCCACGAGCCCTTGGTGTATCGGGAGCTGACCGCGCTCGAGAACCTCGAGCTCTACGGGCGCCTGTACCGCGTCCCGGAGCGCCGCGAGCGGATCGGGATGCTGCTCGGCCGCTTCGACCTCTGGGAGGCGAGGCGCGAGCGCGCGGGCTCCTACTCGCGCGGGATGCTGCAGCGGCTCGCGCTCTGCCGCGTCCTCCTGCACGAGCCCGACCTCCTGCTCCTGGACGAGCCCTTCAACGCGCTCGACGCCGGCGGCGTCGCCCTGCTCGAGAACGAGCTGGCCGAGCTGGCTCCGTCCCGCACCTTCGTCGTAGCGACGCACGATCCGGCACGGCTCGAGCGCTTCACGAGCGCGAGCCACGCCTTCGCGTGACCGGGTACCTGCGCGACGCAGCTGCGCTCGCGCGCAAGGATCTGCTGCTCGAGCTGCGAGGGCGCGAGACGCTGCCGTCGATGGCGCTCTTCGTCGTCGCAACGCTCGTCGCCTTCCGCTTCGCGCTCGCAGGCGAGGCCGAGGCGGCCTCCGAGGGGCTGCTCTGGGTCGCGATCGTGTTCACGGCCCTGCTCGGCCTGGGCCGGGCGTTCGTGCCCGAGCGGGAGCAGGGCGTGCTCGACGGCCTCGTGCTCGCCCCCTGCGACCGCAGTGCCATCTGGCTCGCGAAGGTCGTCGCCACGTTCGCCTTCCTCGTGCTCGTCGAGGCGATCGCGCTTCCGGCCTTCGCACTCTTCTTCGGCGGCGTCGGCGCGGCCACCCTGGCCGCCGTGCTCCTCGCGAACGTGGGCATCTGCGCAGTCGGCTGCCTGCTGGCGGCCATGGCCGCTGCGGGGAGGGCGCGTGAGCTGCTCCTCCCGCTCCTCTTCCTGCCGCTCGCGATCCCGATCGTCGCCGGCGGCGTCGGCGCCGGCGTCACCGACGACCCGGGTCGCTACCTCGGCTTTCTCGGCCTGTACGACGCCATTTTCGCGATACTTGCATGGGCTTCCTTTGAGTACGTCGTTACGGAATAACCGCGGCGTCGCGCTGTCTCTCGCCGCTGTCGTGCTCCTCGGTGGAGGTGTCGGGCTCGCCCTGCTCTGGGCGCCGGAGGACGCCGACCAGGGAATCAGCCAGCGCATCTTCTACATCCACGTCCCGATCGCGCTCACCGCCTACGCCTGCTTCGGCTGGGGCGCGTGGAAGGCGCTGCGCCACCTGTGGACGCGCGGCGAGCGCTACGACCTCGAGAGCTACACGGCCATCCACCAGGGCACCATCTTCGGTCTGCTGACCCTGGTGACGGGATCGATCTGGGCCAGGGTCTCTTGGGGGGTGTGGTGGAGCTGGGGCGAGCAGCAGCTCGTCCTCTTCCTGATCCTCTTCCTCTTCTACTCGGCCTACTTCATGCTCCGCTTCTCGGTCGACGAGGGGCCCTCGCGGGCGAACCTCTCCGCCGTCTACGCGCTCTTCGGCGTCGTCTTGATCCCGATCAGCTTCCTCGCAATCCGGCTTGCGGAGAACTTCATCCACCCGGTGGTCTTCACGCGCGAGGGGCCGCAGATGTCCGGCACCATGTTCACGGCATTCCTCGTCTGCCTGGCCGGCACGCTTGCTCTCGCCGCCGCGCTCTATACGAACGAGCTGACCGGCAAGCGTCTGGACGCCCGGCTCCGGGAACTGCGGGAGCTGCTCACGTGAGTACCGGCGAGAAGTACGTCGCGGCCGCCTACCTCGTCCTTCTCGTGAGCGTGCTGGCTTACGTGCTCATCATCGCCGCGAAGCTCGCGCGGCTGGAGCGGCAGGTCGACGAGGTGACCGAGCTCGCCCGGGATCGTCTGCCGCCCCTCGAGGAGCCGACCCCCGTTGGGCGCTGAGCTCCTCTTCTGGCCCGCTCTCTTCGCTTACGGTGAAGCGTCGCTCGCGTTCGCTCGTGAGGCGCGCCGACCCGGGGTGGCCGGCCGGCTCGCGATCTGGGGCGTCCGCCTCGGCTGGCTCGCCCAGACCGGTCTCCTGCTCCTCCAGGCTGTGCGTGCCGAGGGCTTTCCCTGGGGAGGCTGGGCAGGGGCGCTCAACCTCTTCGCCTGGCTCGTCGTGGGCGCGTACCTGATCTGGGGTTGCCGGCCGTCCTTCCGGTTGCTAGGGCTCGCCGTCATGCCGATCGCCGCCGCGCTCCTGCTCGTCGCCTATGCGGGCGGCGGGATCCGTGAGGCCGGCGGCCGCACGGACGCTCTCCTGGCCCTGCACGTGGCGCTCATGCTCGCGGGCTTCGCCGGCTTCACGCTCGCCGCCGCGCTCTCGACTCTCTACCTCTGGCACGAACGGAGGCTGAAGCGGCGGGAGGCGACGATCTTCCGGCTGCGCGTGCCGGCCCTCCAGGTGCTCGACCGCCTCGGCGCGCGCACGGTGGCCGTCTCCCTGCTCGTCCTGACGCTCGGGATCGCGCTCGGCGGGGTCAGCCTGGCGCTCGACGGTGGGCGCTTCGACGCAGCCATGGGCGGCGCGCTCGCGGTCTGGCTCGGCTACGGCGGCTTTCTCCTCCTGCGCCGGCGGACGGCACTCCACGGACGTCGCTCGGCGCGGGCGAGCCTGGTCGTGTTCGTGGCCGTCGTCGTTGTCATCCCCCTGACCCACTTCGCGTCGTGAGGCTCGCGCTCGTCGGCATCTCGCACGTCCGGGCGCCGGTCGAGCTGCGGGAGCGGGTCGCGCTCGATCTCGACGGGTCCGCCCAGCTCTCTGCGCTCCTCGCCACCGGGGGTGCCGAGGCGGTCTGCCTGTCAACCTGCAACCGCACGGAGATCTACGTCGCGAGTGAGGACGGTGTGGAGATCGAGGCCCGTGCGGCGGCCGCGCTCGACGCGCTCTCGGGTCTCGCGAGCGAGGAGCTCGCGCCCGCGCTCTACCGGTTGCACGACGAGGCGGCGGCGCTGCACCTCTTCCGCGTCGCCGCCGGTCTCGACTCGATGGTTCCCGGCGAGGGCGAGATCCTCGGCCAGGTCCGGACGGCCTACGAGGCGGGTACGCCCGGTACGGCGCTCGACCGCCTCTTCCGGCAGGCCCTCTACGCGGGCCGGAAGGCGCGCACGCAGACGGCGATCGGCGAGAGTCCCGCGTCCGTTCCGGCCGCGGCAGCCGCCCTCGCGCAGCAGCTCTTCGGCAGCCTCGAGGGCCGGCGCGTGCTGCTCGTTGGCGCGGGCAAGGTGAGCGATCTCGCTGCTCGGAACCTGCTCTCCCGGGGCGCGGAGATCGCCTCGGTCGCCAACCGGACCCTCGATCGCGCGACCGAGCTCGCGCGTCGCTTCGGCGCCACGCCGCTCGGGCTGGACGGGGTAGCCGCCGAGCTCGAGCGTGTCGACGTCGTCCTGACCTCGACGGGATCGCCGCAGCCGGTCGTCACGCGCGCCGTCGTCGCCGCTGCGCTGCGCGCGCGGCGGGGCCGGCCCCTCTTCCTCATCGACCTGGCTGTGCCACGCGACGTCGACTCCGCCGTCCACGAGCTCGACGGCTGCTTCCTGTACGACATCGACGACCTCCAGGCCGTGGTGGCAGAAAGCCTCTCGGGGCGTCGCCGGGAGGCCGAGCGGGCGGAGGCGATCGTGGCCGTCGAGGCGGAGCGCTTCCGCGACTGGCAGGCCTCGCGCGACGTCGTCCCCGCGATCGCATCGCTGCGGGCTCGCGCGGAGGAGATCCGGAGCGGTGAGCTGGCCAAGGCCGAGGGGCGCCTCGGGCGCCTTTCGGAGGGCGACCGGCGCGTCGTCGATGCGCTGACGGCGCAGATCGTGAACAAGCTCCTCCACCTGCCGACCGTGCGGATGAAGGAAGCGGCCGTAACAGCCGACGGGGTGCTCTATGCTGATGCGGTGCGGCACCTGTTCGGACTCGGCGAGGAGGAGCGGTGACGAGCGCACGCGCCCTGACGGGGCGCCCGCTGCCGCTGCAGGCGCCGACCGCCTTCGTCCGCGTGCACGCTCGCTCGGGCGTTGCGAGTTGCGGCCAGACCCGGCCCGGCCACCATCGTCGCCGCTGTGCTTCTTCGCGTCGGCACTCGCGGCAGTAGGCTCGCCCTCACCCAGGCGACCTTCGCCGTCGAGGGGCTGCGCGGGCCTGGTGTGGAGGTCGCGCTCGTTCCGATGACGACGGCGGGCGATCGCGACCGGACGCGCCCGTTCGGTGAGATCGGGGAGCGCGGCGTCTTCGTCAAGGAGCTCGAGGAGGCGCTCCTCGACGGGAGGATCGACGTGGCGGTTCATTCGGCCAAGGACATGACCTCGACCGCGACGGACGGCCTCTCGGTGGGCGCCTACCTTCCGCGCGAGGATCCGCGCGACGCCCTCTGCGGCGCCGCTGCGCTCCGACCCGGGATGCGCATCGGGACCGCTTCGGTGCGCCGGCGGGCGCAGCTCCTCGCCCTCGACCCGACGCTTGCGATCGAGCCGCTGCGCGGAAACATCGACACGCGGCTGCGGAAGCGCGGCGAGCGTGGGCTCGATGCGATCGTGCTCGCGGCGTGCGGGCTCGAGCGGCTCGGACTCGAGGACGAGATCGGACTGCGCTTCGATCCGGAGGAGCTCCTGCCGGAGGCAGGCCAGGGCGCGCTCGCGCTGCAGGTACGCGAAGGGGAGGAGCACCTCGTCGACGCAGTCGGCGACGGCGAGACCCGGCGGCGGGTCGAGGACGAGCGCGCTTGCGTGGCGCTCGTGGGCGGCGGCTGCCTCGCCCCTGTCGCTGCCTACAGCGACGGCTCCGTGCTCACGGCGCTCGTCGCCGACGAGGACGGCGCCTGGGTCGAGCGCCGGAGTGGCACCGACCCGCGGGCGGTCGCGCGCGAGCTTCTCGCCGCCATTCCGTGAGGCTCGTCATGACGCGTCCGGCCGAGGGAGCGGACGAGCTTTTGCGGCGCCTGGAGGGGGCGGGCCACGAAGTGGCGGTCTGCCCGCTGATCGCGATCGAGCCACTCGGCGACGGGCCGGTCGAGACCGATGGCTACGACTGGGTGGTCGTAACGAGTCGGAACGGCGCCCGCGAGCTTCTGCGCCGTCACCAAGGGGCCCTGCCCAAGGTGGCCGCGATCGGATCGGGTACCGCGGCCGTTCTGACAGCGAGCGGGATCGAGGCCGACCTCGTCCCGCGTGTCTCGAGTCAGGAGGGGCTCCTCGCGGAGTTTCCCCGTCCTGCCGGACGCGTGCTGTTCGCCGGGGCCGAGGGGGCGCGGCGGCTGCTCGTGGACGCGCTGCGCGCGGAGTTCCTTCCGCTCTACCGCACCAGGCTCCTTCGGCCGAACTCGTTTCCCAGCGCCGACCTCGTCCTCCTCGCCTCCGCATCGGCAGCACGCGCCTACGGCGCGCTTGCGGTCGAGACGCCGGCGGTCGCTATCGGGCCGCAGACGGCGCAGGCGGGGCGCTCGGTCGGGGTGCGCGTGGTCGGCGAAGCGTCGACCTACGATCTCGACGGTCTCGTAGCCGCCGTTGCGCACGCCGGCGTTACGCTCGGGGGTGCGTGACGAGCGTCCGCTTCATCACCTTCTTGACGGACTTCGGGCTCCGCGACGACTTCGTGGGGACATGCCACGGGGTGATAAAACGCTTCGCGCCCGACGTCCAGATCATCGACATCACGCATGGCATCCCACCCGCAGCGGTGCTGCAGGGGGCGCTCGTGCTCGCCAACACGCTGCCGTACATGCCGAAGGGTGTTCATCTCGCGGTCGTCGACCCCGGCGTGGGCGGGTCGCGGCGGCCGCTGGCGCTGCAGGACGGGGAGGGGCGCCTCTATGTCGGACCGGACAACGGCCTCCTCATTCCGTCGGCCGAGCGGCTCGGTGGTATCGCCGCCGCCCACGAGCTCGCGAATCCTGAGTATGCGCTGTCGTTCGTCTCGCGAACGTTCCACGGGCGCGACCTCTTCGCGCCGGCGGCTGCACATCTCGCGCTTGGCGTGCCGCTCGAGGAGCTCGGGCCGCCCGTGGCCGCCGATGCGCTCGTGCGGCTCGACCTGCCCGAGCCCGAGCTCGGTAGCGCGCGGATCCGCGCGACGATCCTCTACGTCGACACCTACGGGAACATGCAGCTGAACCTCACGCGCGAGCACGTCGAGCAGTTCGGAATCGTCCCCGGGACGAAGGTCGAGCTCCAGCTCACGACCGAGCGCTACTACGCGGTGGCGGCGAGGACGTTCGGCGACGCGCGGGCGGGCGACATCGTCCTCTACGAGGACGCGTACCGGAACATCTCGGTTGCGATCAACCGCGGCAGCGCGGCGGAGATGTTCTCGGCCACCGCCGGGCAGGAGGTCCGCATCAACGTCGACGTGCCGTAGAGATGGACTGGGCGGGGTTCGGCCGGCGGTACGCGCGGCTCGCCACCGAGACCGTGGTGCGGCGACCAGCGCTCTGGCGGCTGTTCCGCCGGCCGCTGCGACTCCAGTTCGAGCGACTGGCGCCCGGCTGGAGTACGCGAAGCGCCGGCCGCCACCGGGCTCTCGAGGAGGCGCTCGCGGCCATTGGCGAGCCGCCGAGGCGGGCGCTCGACATCGGCACGGGCACCGGCGCGGCCGCTGTGCTCGTGGCCCGGTGCTGGCCGGACGTGGAGGTTGTCGGCGTCGACCTCGCTGCCGGGATGATCGCCGAGGCGCGGCGAACCCGCGCGTGCCCGATTGCGGCCCTTGGAGCTGAGCGTCAATACGCGCGCCGAGCCGGCCGGCTAGGGCGGACTGCCACCGAGATGTGCCGACAGTGACGGCTCACCTTGCCTCCATCTTCGGAGCACCGCGACGCTCGGCACGGCTTACACGGCTACGCCGGCGAGGTAGTGGCCTGCCTTGTCCGGATCCATGAACCAGTCGAAGTAGTCACGGGGATCGTTGAATCCGTTTGCGAAGCGATCCGCGATCTCCTGATCCTCGTTCGCGGCGAGGAACAGGTCGAGAACGTGCGGCGGCGGCGGCGCGAGCAGCGCGTTCGTCCAGCCCGTCACATACTGCGCCTCATCCCAGTAGCGCTCGAACGCCCGCTCCATGAAGGCGCGGTCGAACGGCCCGTCCGCTACTCGCGGATGCTGGCGCGGTACGAGGCGGCGGCTTTGCTCGCGTTGTTCGAGCCCTGGCCCGTGATCGGGTCGTTGAGGACGACCGTGTCCGCCAGTCCGAGCACAAGCGCACCTGAGGGCAGCTCTTCGACCGTATTCCGGACCGTCGGGAGGCGGCCGGCGAGGATTCCGTTCTCATCGGTGAGCTCGATGTCCCGGCAGCGCTCAGCCTCCCACGGCAGGAAGGTCTCGAGGATCCACCTGCTCTTCTCCAGATGCTCTGCCGGGGTGGTGGCCCTCGAAGACAATGACCTCGCACTCGCCGGTCGTCGTCAGAGCCGGGAAGACGCGGCCGAGCGACCGGCTCATGCTCGCGGCGGCGAGCCGGCTACTGCCCCGGTTCTCGTTGGAGTTCGTTCCTGGTGACCCCGGCGACGCTGCTGCGTTGGCACCGGGGCTGGTCG
>Ga0136617_10003380_pt1 | contig 14258 bp, 13 predicted proteins | sample AntDrymUQ3222106_2_FD_129672 | JGI IMG/M metagenome (GOLD analysis project Ga0136617, IMG submission 129672) | Polar desert sand microbial communities from Dry Valleys, Antarctica - metaG UQ322 (21.06) | ecosystem: Environmental > Terrestrial > Soil > Desert | place: Antarctica: Dry Valley... | reverse complement strand
CGAGGTCATCCGCCGCACCAAGCCCGACCTGGTGGTGTGCGACGTCCATATGCCGGGTGGAGGGGGCAACAAGGTGGCCCGCACCTGCGGCGAGGAGACCCGGATCGTGATGCTCACGGTGTCCGAGCAGGAACGTGACCTGCTCGACGCGGTGGCCGCCGGCGCCGTCGGCTACCTGGTGAAGTCCACCCCCCCGGCCGAGCTGCGGGCGGCCCTGCGCAAGGCTGCCCGGGGCGAGCCCGTCTTCTCGCCCGCGCTGGCCGCCCTGGTGCTGGGCGAGTTCCGGCGCATGGTCAAGGGGTCGACGGGGATGCAGCCCATCTCGGAGCGGGAGCGGGAGGTTCTCCAACTGGTCGCCCGGGGCCACACCTACAAAGAGATCGGCGGCAGCCTCTTCATCGCCGAGAAGACGGTGGAGAACCACGTCCGCAACATCCTCGGCAAGCTCCACCTCAACCGCAAGCAGGAGCTCATCCGCTACGCCCTGGAGCACGGGATCGAGTAGTCGTCCCTCCCCCGGTGGGGGACCCCAGGGCGATCTGGGGTGCGCGCCCGGTACCTGGGCCGTCCCTGATGGCCGACGTTGGGGTCATGACGAACACCACGCTCGCCCCTCCCCGTCCCTCGCCATCCCGTCCCGGACGCCGGACGGGAGCCACCTGGGTCGCCGGCACCGGCGCCTTCCTGCTCCTGGCCGGCGCCGCGGTGTTCGTGGCCGTGCAGTGGGACGCCATGTCGGAGCTGGCCAAGCTGGCCGTCGTCGTCGGGCTCACCGCCGCCGTCCTGGTCGGCGGCCGCCGGCTGCGGCGCACGCTGCCCGCCACCGGCGACGTGCTCTTCCACCTGGGCGCCTTCCTCATGCCGGTCGACCTGGCCGGCATCGGCGTCTATTCCGCCGTCGCCTGGCGTCCCCTCCTGCTGGCCGAAGGGGTGCTCGGCGTGGTCGCCCTCGGGGGACTGGGGGCGCTCACCGGATCCGCCGTCCTGGTGTGGGCCGGGATCCTGAGCATGGGCGTGCTGGCCGCCGGCCTGGCCGCCGTCTCACCCCTCCCCGCCCCCGCGGTGCTGGCCGCGGCCGCCCTGGCCCTTGAACTCGCCCGCCGCCACGTCCACGGCGGGGCCGGTGCCGGTGCCGGCGCTGGCGCTGGCGCCGAGCAGGACGCCCGTACGACCGTACGGCTCTGCGAGACCGCGGCCGCCGTCTGGGCCGCGGTCGCCGGATTGGCGCCGGTGCTGGCGACGGCCGTCACCCTCCTCGTCCCCGTCGGATCCGGGACCCTCGCCGAGCTCGGCTTCACCACCCCGGGGGCGGCCGCCGTCGCCGGCGTGCTGGCCGCCGTCGTCCTCGGCCGCCAGGCCCACCGCCGCCACGACGTCACCCGGGCCTTCCTGGCCGTGGGGTCCCTGGTCGTCGCCGCCGTCTCGACCCTCGTCACCGCCCACCTTCCGTCGTCGGCCACCGTCGTGGCCCTGGGTGCGTCCTTCGTCGTGGTGGAGGTGGCCGCTCTCGTCACCCATCGCGATCCCTTCTGGCACCGGCCCCTCGGCGTGGTCGCCGAACTGGCCGAGGTGGCGGCCAACCTGGCCGCCGTCGCGGCCGGCCTGGTCGTGGCCGTCGCGCCCATGATCGACACCTCCGACAGCCCGGAACCCCACCTCGGCCTGGCCACCGCGCTGGCCCTCGCCGCCATCGGATGGCTGACCGCCGACATGCGCCGCTACCAGGGCACCCCCCGCCCCCTCGGCCTGGCCCTGCTGCGGGGCGGCTGCTGGACGCCGGCGACCATCCCGCTCGCCGTCTCGGTCGTCGCCGCCGTGGCCCTGGCCACGGCTTCCGGACTGGCGACGGCCACCGCCCTGGTCGTCGCCGCCGTCGCCCTGCTCGCCTCCGGACGCCCACTGGCCGTCGCGGTGGCGGCCGCCGCTGTGCCCTGGGCGCTGGTGACGTCGGTGACCCACCCCGCCGGGGGGATGCTCGTCGGCCTGGCCGGCGCCGCCGTCCTGGCCGGGGGGGCCATCGGCCGGGCCCGGGTCGAGTCCTCCGACCCGACGGCCAGCGCCCTTGCCCTCCTGGGCACCGGCACCGCCCTCGCCGCCGTGGCCGTCGCCATCGCCGACATCGGGTGGCCGGCCGGGGTGGCCGCCGGCGTCATCGCCTGCTGGCTGCTCTCGCTCCTGCTCGACCGGGGCTCGCGCCAGTTGGGCGACGTGGCCCGGCTGGCCTTTCTCGTCCCGGTGGCGGTCTCGTTCGCAGTGGCCCCCCAGGACGCACTGCCGGCGACCATCGGGGCCGCCCTGCTCTACGCGGTGGACTCCGTCCGCCTGGGTCGGCCGGAGGTGGCCGTGGGCGCGGCGGTGGCGGTGCAGGCGGTGGTGGCCCAGCTGGCCCAGGCCAACGGCCTCGACGTCGGTGACACCGGTCTGGCCCTGTGCATCGGGGCGGTGGTGTGGTCGGGTTTGGCCGCGGTCGTCGACGGCCACTGGCGCATGCCCTTCCTGGCCGCGGCGGCGGCCGGCCTCGGCGTCGGGCTGGGACTCACCCTGGTGCCCCCCGGCGACCCGTCCGCCCTCAGCACCGCCCTGCTCGTGGCCGGTGGTCTCGGGATCGGCGCCGGCGTGGCCCTGGGCTCGACCGGTCTGGCGCAGGTGGGCGCGGCCACCGGCAGCCTCGGGATCTTCGGCCACCTCGCCCTCGCCGGTGTGTCGGCCGGCGAGGCCTACGTCGTCCCGGTGGCCGGGCAGCTCCTCGTGGGGGGCTGGCAGGCCCGCCGCACGTCCCGCCGCCTGGCCCTGCCCCCGCTGACGTCGTGGTTGGCCTACGCCCCGCCCGTCGTCCTCCTCGGCGGTACCGCCATGGCCGAGCGGCTGACGGGCGGCGCCGGCGGGCACGCCCTCGTCGCCGGCGCGGTGGGGATGGTCGCGGTGGCCGCCGGCGGGTGGAGCCGCACGGCCGGGCCCCTCGTCACCGGCACCGCCGTCCTCGTCGCCCTGACCGTCCACGAGTCGCTGGCCGCCCTGGCCGGGGTGCCCACCTGGGCCTGGCTGGCCACGGGCGGCACCATCCTGCTCGGCGTCGGGATCGCCCTCGAGCGCACCGACACCTCCCCCGTCGAAGCCGGCCGCCGCATCGTCGACGTCATGGCCGAGAACTTCAGCTGACCGCAGGCGCCCTGAGGGTGCCGCCGCGGTTGCGCTGAGATGTGCCGGATCGTTGGTCCCTCCTACACTCCCGGGGATGCGGCGACTCGGGGGGGTACTGGCCGCGCTGGTGTTGCTGATGGGGACGGCGGCGGCGTGTTCCGACGGCGGCGCCAAGGGCGCGTCCGGCCGGGCCACCACGACCACCGAGGTGCCGGTGCCGATCGCCTTCACGGTGACGTCGTTCGACGTCGAGACCGCCGCCCCTCCTGTCGCGGGGGCCGTCGAAGGGGCCCGGGCGGGCGTCGAGGCGACCATGAAGCGGTGGCTCGACGAGGACGTCCTGCCGCCCCTGCGCTCGGCGCAGCCCGCCGGCGACCTGCGGCCTCTGTTCACCGCCGTCACCGGAGAGCACGTGGTCACCACCGCCGACCGGGCCGCGTTCGTCACCGAGGGCCTCCCGCCCGTCACCGGGCTCTCCGCCAAGCTCGCCACGCTGGCCGTCATCGGCCTGGCCGACCCCGACGGGCAGATCCCGATCGTCGCCGTCCACCTCGAGCTCGAGCTCCAGGGGACGGCCGAGGGCACGCCGCTCATCGTCGTACACACCGGCGACCTGGTGCTCGTCCCCGAAGCCGAGGGGTGGAAGATCGACAGCTACGACATCCGGGCCACCCGGGACACGCCGGCCGGCACCACGACCACCACCGCCCGGTCATGAGGCACGGCAGGATCCGCCACCCCCGCCTGGTGACGCTGCTGGTCGGGCTCAGCCTGGCCATGGGTCCCGGCGTGATGCACGGCATGGCCGCCCGCCGGACGGCGGTCATCGAGATCCACAAGATCGACGAGGCCCACTTCAACCCGGTGGCCGGCGGGCCGATCTTCCTGCTGGTCCTGGGCAACGACGCCCGGCCGGGGGAGTCGATCAGCCGGGCCGACGGCATCCACCTCATCGGGGTCAACCCCGGCCTGGGTAAGGCCACCATCCTCAACATCCCCCGGGACACCTACACCAACATCCCCGGCTACGGCACCGACAAGATCAACGCCGCCCACGCCTCCGGCGGACCGGAGCTGATGGCCGCCGCGGTCAGCTCCCTGGTGGGCGTCGACATCCCCTACGTGCTCGCCACCGGCTTCGTCGGGCTGACCGCCATGGTCGACGAGATGGGCGGGGTCGACGTCGACGTGCCCACCGCCATGAGCGACGCGAACTCGGGCGCCTTCTTCAGCCCCGGCCGTCAGCGCCTCGACGGCACCTCCGCCCTCGCCCTCTCCCGCAACCGGGGCATCTCCGGCGGCGACTTCAGCCGGTCGCGCAACCAGGGCATCCTCATCCTGGCCGCGCTGTCGAAGCTGCGGACCGAGGGGCCGTCGCCGGCCCGCATCCTGCGGTCGCTCAGCGTCCTGCTGCGCCACACCACCCTGCACGGCATCGGCCTGACCGAGCTCTACCGCCTGGGTCGGCTGGGTCTGTCGATCGACCCGGCCAACGTCACCAACGTCACCATGCCGGGCGTGAGCGGCTCGGCCGGGGGAGCGTCGGTGGTGTTCCCCACCGCGGGGGCCGACGGGGTGTTCGCCGACATGCGCGACGACGGGATCGCCTCCGGCTGACTCGCAGGACCGGCTTCAGCCGTCGTCGGCCTCGTTGACGTCGTCGCCGTCGCCCTCGTCCTCGAACACCCGGCTCTTGAGGATGTCCTCGGCCTCGATGCGCATGAGGTCGGCCTTGCTCAGCTTGTGGTTCTTCTCGCCCACGATGCGCGTCGCCTGGCGCAGGCGGGCGCGCTCCAGGGCGTTGCGGACGCTGCGGCCGTTGGCGAAGCGGGGCTGCGTCATCCGTCGCCCGAGGTAGTCGCGGAAGGCGGCCTCGGCTTCCTCCGAGAACTCGTACTGCTGGTCGGCGAGCATGAGGTGCCCGATCTCCATGAGCTCGTCGAGGCTGTAGTCGGGGAAATGGATGTGGTGGGCGATGCGTGAGCCCATGCCCGGGTTGGACGAGAAGAACTTGTCCATCTTGTCCTTGTAACCGGCGAGGATGACCACCAGGTCGTCGCGGTTGTTCTCCATGATCTGGAGCAGGATCTCGATGGTCTCCTGGCCGTAGTCACGCTCGTTCTCGGCCCGGTAGAGGTAATAGGCCTCGTCGATGAACAGCACCCCGCCCATCGCTCGCTTGAGCACTTCCTTGGTCTTGGGCGCGGTGTGGCCGATGTACTGGCCCACCAGGTCGTCACGGGTGACGTTCACCAGGTGGCCCCGACCCAGGTACCCCATGTTCTTGAGCAACTCGGCCATGCGCAGGGCGACCGTGGTCTTGCCCGTGCCCGGGCTGCCGGTGAACGACATGTGCAACGTGGGGCGGGTGGACTCGATGCCGAACTGCTGGCGCAGGCGGTCGACCACCAGGAGGTCGGCGATCTCCTTGATGCGGGTCTTCACCGGCACCAGGCCGACCAGCTCGCGGTCGAGGCGGTCGAGCACCTCGTCGCTGTTCGACTTCTTGCGCTCCTCCTCGACGTCGACGAGGGCGTCGTCGGGCAGGCGGTTGGCCTCGATCTCGGCCCGCTCGTCCTCCTCTTCCTCGGCGGCGGACTTGGCGGGCTTGGCGGCGGTGGGCATCCCGAAACCGCGGGGTGTCTGACTCATTCCATCGATCGTACCGGCCGTTCAGGACGGGCCGGGGAACCGTCGCCCGCTCCCGGTCGTCGGGGGGAATGATGGAGCGAATCGAGGAGCTACCGCCTGCGATCATTTCCGGCACCCCGGCGCCCGCGCCGGTGGTGACCACCTTCGAGGACCTGTACGCCCTCGAGTACCGGACCATGGTGCGCCTGGCGTTCGTGATGCTGGGCCGGGACGGTCCGGCCGAGGAGGTCGTGCAGGACGCCTTCGCCCGGGTCTACGAGCGGTGGGGTTCGCTCGTCGTCCCCGGCGGATACCTGCGGACATGCGTGGTGAACGGCTGCCGCGACGTCCTGCGCCGGCAGCGGATGGCCATCTGGAAACGGCCCGATCCCGGGCCCCTGTCCGCCGAGCTGGATGCCGACCACCTGTCGGACGCACTGGCCGCCCTGCCGCCCAAGCGCCGGGCGGCGGTGGTGCTCCGCTACTACTGCGACCTGTCAGAGGCCGAGATCGCGGCCACGCTCGGCGTGCGCCCGGGCACGGTCAAGTCGATGCTGCACCGCAGCCTGCTGCAACTCCGAGGAGTGATCGAACGATGACCAGCCCGATGAACGGGGGATCCAGCGGAATTGGCGAGCTGGAGCGGCGGATCACGCGGGGCCTCCACGACCACAGCCGACTGGCCCCCGACAGCGACGGGTGGGAGGCCATCCTCGACCGGGTCGAGCACCGGGGCCGGGCCCGCCACCGACGGCGGGCGGCCGCCACCGGCCTGGTGATGGTGGGGATGGTCGGCACGCTGGTCGTGCTGACCGGCGACGACGGCACCCGGGTCTCCACCACTCCGGCGACGCCCGCCGCGCCGACCGCTGGTCCGGTGACCGCCACGGCGGCGGTCGGCGGCCTCCCCCGCCTGGTGCTCGACGTCCCCGGCTTCCAGCTCACACACGCCGACGCCATCGAGGCGGGCGCTCCGTACCCCGACCTCGGCCCGATCCTCGTCTACGCCGCCCCCGGCGACGGACTCCTCGGACCGGGACCCGTGATGTTCGCCCGTCTGGTCCCGGCGGGCGCGCCCTACGGGATCGGCGACGGGCCCGAGGCGAAGCCGGTCGACGTGGCCGGAAGGCCGGGGCGCCGCCTGGCCTATGGCGCGGCCCAGAGCCTCGGTTGGTCCCGCGAGGACGGTTCGATCGTGCACCTGGTGTCGATGGGTCTCCCCGACGACGATGTCCTCGCCGCGGGACAGGCCATCGAGGAGCACCTGATCCTCCGGCAGGACCCACCCGGAACCGTGGCTGGTGGGCTCGAGCTCCGCCGGGTCACATCCCCGGATGCCTCCCCCGCGAGCGAGGCGGAGGTGTCCTACCAGGCCGACGGACGGACGATGGGGCTGCGCCTCATGGCCGGCGGCACTTACCGGCTCGACGACCTCGTGCGTGACCGGCTGGCCTCGTCCGCCGGCTGGCGCCCGGCAACGGTCGACGGCAAGAGCGCGGTGCTGAGCACCTACCAGGACGGGGGCACCGACCCGGCCCGGACGTTGATGTGGGCCATCGAGGACGGCGTGGTGGCCGAGCTGACCGCCCAGGGACTGAGCGAGGCCGAGATGGAGGCGGCCGCCGGCTCCATCCGGACGGTCGACGAGGCCGGTTGGGACGACCTGCTGAACCAATCGAAGGTCCTGCAGTCGGTGCCGGTGCCGGGCCAGGTGGAGGCGGACGCGCTGCACGTCTCCGTCACCACCGAGATGTGCCAGGCCCGCGACGCATGGCTCGACGCGCAGGATGCGGGCGACGCCGGCGTCGCCGAGGCCGCCGTCGCCGACCTCGGTGCGGTCCTCGAGAAGGGGCGGGCGGGCGGACTCGGGGACACCGGCGACATCCTGGTGGTGGTCGAGCGACTGCTCGACGCCATGGCCGCAGGTGATGCTGTGACCGTCAGGTCGATCCTGGCGGGCGGGGCGTGCTCGTGAGCAGGCGGCGCAGGGCCTTGCCCCCGGGGGTGCGGGGGATGGCCTCGACCACCACCACCTCCCGGGGGAGCTTGGCCGCCGACAGCCGGTCGCGGGCGAAGGACCGCAGGTCGTCGACGGTGGGCGGTGCGGCCGGGTCGGCCGGCACCACGTAGGCCACCACCCGCTCGCCCCACTCGGGATCGGGAGCGCCCGCGACGCACACGTCGGCCACGCCCGGGTGGGCGGCCAGGACAGCCTCCACCTCGGACGGGGCCACGCTCACCCCGCCGGTCTTGACCAGGTCGCGCAGCCGGTCGACCACCGTCAGGCGGCCCTGGGCGTCGGTCCGGCCGGCGTCGCCGGTGCGGAACCACCCCTCTCTCGTGAAGACAGCGGCGGTGTCCGCCGCCGCCGTCGGGGAGCGGTAGCCGCGCATCACCGGCAGGCCCCGCACGAGGATCTCGTCCTCGTGGCCCAGCGCCACCTCCACCCCGTCGAGGGGATGGCCGGCGTGGACCACCCCGCCCCACGTCTCGGTCAACCCGTAGGTGGGCGTGCCCGGGAGGTCGGCCGCCACCGGTCCGCCGCCGATCAGAATCCGACGGAACCGGCCCAGGTCGACGCCGGCCGCCAACAGCCGACGAACCATCAGGGGAACGAGCGACACCAGGGTGGCCGGCGACGCCGCCACCGCGTCGATGTCGAAGCGAAGGACGTCGACGGGGGTGCCGACCGTCCACGACCGGGCCAGGACGCCGAGGCCGCCCACGTGGTGCAGGGGGAGGCAGCACAGCCACCGGTCGCCGGAGCCGGGCCGCACTCCCAGCGCGTCGGACACCGCCCGGGCCGACGACTGCAGTCCGCCGAAGGTGAGCTCGACGCCTTTGGGCTCGCCGGTGGTACCGGACGTGACGACCACCGCGGCCACGTCGGGGGCGACCTCGCCGTCCGGGTCGAGCCGGGCCATGATCCGCTCGATCTCGGCGCCGGGTGCCCGGGGGTCGAGCACGAGCACGCCCCGCCCCATGTCCCACGCCCGACGGATGGCGTCGGCCGCCTCCGGAGCCGGCAGTCGGACCACGACGAGCGCCATCGCGGCCGACCCTACGCGGTTGCCACCGGCCTGCTGTCACCATGGTGCGGTGGCGACTCCGCGACTCGAAGGTGACGCGCTGGCCGCGGTGCGCCACCGCGGGAGCCCTTCCTGACGTCGAGGTGCACGCCTCGACCGTCGAGATGAAAGGGGCCGATCAGCCCTTCGGGGAGTTGCGCATCGCCTTGTGGATGACCTTCCACTTGCGGGCCGCCTCGGCCCGTTCCAGCACCGAGGCCGACTGTCGCTCGAGGTCGCGCTCTATCTTGCGGAAGTTGGCCACCCGGGCACCGTCGAGCAGGCCGGCGGCCACCGCCGCCGCCACCGCGCAGCCGGGCTCGCCGTCGTGGCGGCAGTCCCGGAACTTGCAGTCCTCGGCAAGCGTGCCCACGTCGGCGAAGGCCGCCGCCAGCCCCTCCTCGGCCCCGGCCAGGCCGAGGGATCGCACACCCGGCGTATCGATCAGCACCCCGCCGGCGGGCACGACGACCAGGTCGCGCGACGTGGTGGTGTGGCGGCCCCGGTGGTCTCCTTCCCGCACCCGTCCGGTGGACTGCACCTCGGCGTCGAGCAGGCGGTTGACCAGGGTGGACTTGCCCACGCCCGACGGTCCGAGAAGCACCGCGGTGCGGTTGGGCCGCAGGTGGGTCGCCACCTCGTCGACGCCCGAGCCCAGGGCGCTGCTGGTGAGCACCACGTCGACGCCGCCGGCGCGGGCCTCGACCGCCACCACCGCCAGCTTGGGGTCGTCGAGGCAGTCGGACTTGGTCAGGACGACCACCGGCTTGGCCCCGCTGTCCCAGGCCAGCACCAGCTCCCGTTCGATGCGGTTGAGGTTGAGGGGACGGTCGAGGGCGGCCATCACCAGCACGACATCCACGTTGGCCGCCATGACCTGGTCCTCGCGGGCCAGCGCCGACCACCGGGGCAGCACGTCGTCGACGTCGGGCGGCTCGCCGGGGCCGTCGTGCGCCGGCAGGAGCAGCCGCACCCAGTCGCCGGTGGCGGGGAGAGGCCACGACGTGGCCTGCAGGGGGCTGTCGCCGACGGTGGCGACAACGCAGCGGTCGTAGTCGATGCGGATGACCCGGCCGGGCACGTGGCGGGCGGGGTCGGGGTCGGTCGAGGCATAGAGAGCGGCGACGCGGTCGTCCCATCCGAAGGGGATGAGCGCGTCGAAGAGGGAATCAGAAAGCACTGGGGGAGCTCCTCCCTCCAGACTACCCTTCCGTTCGTAGGAGTGATCGCTCTAGGAGTGACAACACCCATGAACGACCGAACCCCTGACACGCCGATCCCCGTCACGTGGGAAGCCGAAGGCGAGTGGCAGGACATCCGCTACCAGGTGGCCGAAGCCGGCCCCGGCGGCCCCGGCACCGGCCGAATCGCCATGATCACGATCAACCGGCCCGAGGTCCGCAACGCCTTCCGCCCGCTCACCGTGGTCGAGATGACCAAGGCCTTCGACCGGGCCCGTGACGACCCGACGGTCGGCGTCATCATCCTCACCGGCGAGGGTCCGTTGGCGTTCTGCTCCGGCGGCGACCAGAAGGTGCGGGGCGACGACGGCTACATCGACGGGCACGGCGTCGGTCGGCTCAACGTCCTCGACCTGCAGATCCAGATCCGGCGCCTGCCCAAGCCGGTGATCGCCATGGTGGCCGGCTACGCGGTGGGCGGCGGCCACGTCCTGCACCTGGTCTGCGACCTCACCATCGCCGCCGACAACGCCCGGTTCGGGCAGACCGGTCCCCGGGTGGGCTCGTTCGACGGCGGTTACGGGGCGGGCCTGCTCGCCCGCACCGTGGGCCAGAAGAAGGCCAAGGAGATCTGGTTCCTGTGCGAGCTGTACGACGCCCGGGACGCCCTCGCCATGGGCCTGGTCAACACCGTCGTCCCGCTGGATCGGCTGGAGGAGGAGACCGTCACGTGGTGCCGCAAGATCCTCCGCCACAGCCCCCTGTCGCTGCGGCTGCTCAAGGCCGGCTTCGCGGCCGACACCGACGGCCTGGCCGGCGTGCAGCAGCTGGCCGGCGACGCCACCCTCCTCTACTACCTGTCGGAGGAGGCCCAGGAGGGCCGCGACGCCTACGTCGAGAAACGCCCCCCCGACTTCGGCCGCTTCCCCAAGCGCCCGTGACCGCCCGCTGCGAACCGGTGACATATCTGGAGGCCAGGACCCCCGAAATCGTCACCAGTTCGGGGATGCCTTGCGAACCGGTGACATACCTGGAGGCCAGGACCCCCGAAATCGTCACCGGTTCGGTCGCCGCCCCCGGCGAACCGGGAGGCGCATGAGCCTGGCGCTCTGGTACCAGGGGGCGCGGCCGAAGACGCTCGGGGCGTCGGTGGCGCCGGTGCTGGTGGGCACCGCAGTGGCGTTGCGGTACGGCGACGTCGTCTGGTACCGGGCCGGGCTGTGCCTGCTGATCTCGGTCGCCCTGCAGGTGGGGGTGAACTACGCCAACGACTACTCCGACGGTGTGCGGGGGGTCGACAAGGAGCGAAAGGGGCCGGTGCGCCTCACCGCCTCGGGGCTGAAGGCGCCGGCGGCGGTGAAGCGGGCCGCCCTCCTCGCCCTGGCGGTGGCGGCGGTCGCCGGCGTAGCCCTGGCCGTGGCCGTCAACCCGTGGATGCTGGCGGTAGGGGCGGCCTCGATCGCCGCCGCCGCCCTCTACAGCGGCGGGCCCAAGCCCTATGCCTCGGCCGGGATGGGCGAGGTGATGGTGTTCGTGTTCTTCGGGCTGGTGGCCACGTGCGGGTCGGCGTACGTCCACCTCGAGCGGGTGCCGTGGCCGGCGGTGGCCGCGTCGGTGCCGGTGGGACTGCTGGCGTGCGCCATCCTGCTGGTCAACAACCTGCGCGACATCGACAGCGACCGGGCCACGGGGAAGCGCACGCTGGCCGTCCGCATCGGAGCGGAGCGGACGGTGCAGCTCTACCGGGCGGCGGTGATGGGCAGCGTGGTGATGGTGTTCCTGATCGCGCTCGCCGCCCCGGTGGCGCTGCTGGCCCTCGCCGCCACCCCACTCGCCGCCCGCCCCCTGAAGGCGGCGAGGGTGGGGGCGCCGGCGCCCGTGCTGGTCGGGGCCCTGGTGGCGACCGCCCGGCTTCAGCTCGTGGTGTCCGTCCTGCTGGCCGTCGGGATCGGGTGGCGGACGTGACCCGCCCCGGGACGTGGTGGCACCTCCACCTGCCCCTGCGCACACCCCTGGGGGGACTCCCGTACCGCGACGTCGTCCTCCGGGAGGGACCGTCCGGGTGGGGTGAGATGTCGCCCCTGCCCGGCTACCCGTGCGACCCGGCCCGGGCCGCGGCGGCCATGGAGGAGGCCGCCTTCGGCACCTGGCCCCCGGCGGTGCGGGACGAGATCCCGGTCAACGGCATCGTGCCGGCGGTGGGCCCCGACGAGGCCGCTGCCCTGGCCGGCGAGGCCCGGGCCCAGGGCATCACCACCGTGAAGGTCAAGGTCGGCGGCCCGGGCGACATCGACCGGGTGGCCGCGGTGCGCGACGCCCTCGGGCCGGCGGGAGCCATCCGGGTCGATGCCAACGGCGCCTGGGACGTCGACACCGCCCTGGCCACCATCGCCCGGCTGGCCCGCTTCGGCCTGGAGCTGGTCGAGCAGCCGGTGGCCTCGATCGACGACCTGGCCGTCGTCCGGCGTCGCCTCGGCGGATCGGTGGCGATCGCGGCCGACGAGTGCGTGCGCAGTGTCGACGATGCCCGCCGGCTGCGGCGGATGGAGGCGGCCGACGTGCTCGTGCTGAAGGTGCAGCCCCTCGGGGGGGTGGCCGCGGCGCTGGCCGTGGCCGAGGCCGCGGGCCTGCCGGCGCTGGTGTCCTCCATGTTCGAGACGTCGGTCGGACTGGCGGCGGGCGTGGCCCTGGCCGCGGCCCTGCCCGACCTGCCCTACGCCTGCGGCCTGGGCAGCGCCGGGCTCCTCGTCGTCGACGTGGCGGCCGACCCGCTGGTTGCGGTGGACGGGATGCTGCCGGTGCGCCGGGTGCCGGCCGATCCCGCGCTCATGGGTCCCTTCTCGGTGCCGTCCGAGGGTGTACCCGACGCCGGCGGGCTTTCGGCGTGAGCCGCCTTCGGGTCGAGAGCCCGCCACACCAGCCGGCAGAAGGCGTCGGGCTGCTCGAGATGGGCGGCGTGGCCGCATCCCTCAAGGGTGACGGCCTCGGCGTTGGGCCCGATGGCGGCCGCCATCCGCTCGCCCGCCACCGCGAACTTGCCGTCGAGCTCCCCGGCCACCAGCACCACCGGCATCTCCAGCTCGGCCAGGCGTCCCCACAGCGACTCCTGGGCGCCCACCCCGAACGACCGGAGGGCGGCGGCCAGTCCCTCCGGCGGGTTGGCCCGTCGGGCGGCGAGGTCGTCGTCGGTCGGCGTCAGGGTGGCGAACATCCGCTGCGACAGCCATCGGCGCAGGAAGACGGCGGTGCCCACCCGTTCGATGTCGTCGGCCAGCTGCCCGTCGGCCGCCAGGCGGGAGGTGCGTTCGAGGTCGGTCGTCAGCCCCGGCGAGCCGCCCATCAGCACCAGGCCCCGCACCAGCTCGGGGCGGTCGAGCGCCAGGCGGAGGCAGAGCCGGGCACCCATCGAGTAACCGATGTAGACGCCACGGCCCCCGACGGCACCGATGGCGGACGCCGCTTCCGCGAATTCCATGCGCACGCCGGCCGACCCACCGTGGCCGGGAAGGTCGACCCGCACCACCTCGAACCCGGTGGCGAACAGGCGGGCCACCTCGCCCCACGAGCGTCCGGTCTGGGTGAACCCGTGGACCAGGGTGAGGCGGGGCCCGGCGCCCTCCACCGTTCCCGAGAGCATGGGCCCGGACATCAGCCGATGATGGCATGACCGCCCCCGAAGAGGAGGGGATGGGGTTCGCCGACGTGCAGGCCGCCTTCGCCCGCACCCTCGTGGACGAGTGGGCCCGATCGGGCGTCGGGGTGGCGGCGGTGGCGCCCGGCTCCCGGTCGACACCCCTGGCCCTGGCCCTGGCCGCCGACTCCCGGATCCAGCTGGAGGTGTTCCTCGACGAGCGGTCGGCCGCCTTCTTCGCCCTGGGCACGGCCCGGGCATCGGGCCGACCGGCGGTCGTGCTCTGCACGTCGGGGACGGCCGCCGCCAACTTCCACCCGGCGGTGCTGGAGGCGTGGCACGGGCGGGTGCCGATGATCGTCTGCACCGCCGACCGTCCGCCCGAGCTGCGCGACACCGGCGCCGGGCAGGCGACCGACCAGCTCAAGCTGTACGGCGGCTCGGTCCGGTGGTTCTGCGAGGTCGGTGTGGCCGACGTCGCCCCGAGGGCGCCCGCCTACTGGCGTTCGGTGGCGGCCCGGTCGGTGGCCGACGCCGGCGGACCGCCCGCCGGGCCCGTCCACCTCAACCTGGCCTTCCGGGAGCCGCTCGTGCCGGCCGGGGACT
>Ga0136617_10003379_pt1 | contig 14259 bp, 16 predicted proteins | sample AntDrymUQ3222106_2_FD_129672 | JGI IMG/M metagenome (GOLD analysis project Ga0136617, IMG submission 129672) | Polar desert sand microbial communities from Dry Valleys, Antarctica - metaG UQ322 (21.06) | ecosystem: Environmental > Terrestrial > Soil > Desert | place: Antarctica: Dry Valley... | reverse complement strand
TGGCCGCGATCGAGGTTCTCGACGTCACGCCGAACGCGCGGTGGGCCGTGAGCCGCACTTTCAAGGAGCTCGGGTCGCTGTTCCGCCTGGTCACCCGCGCGCTGCCGATGCTGTTGCTCTTCACGACGTTCCTCTTCATCAACACCGAGGTGTGGCAGGTTTCCTCGTCGCTGTCCCGCCCGGTGCTGTGGCTGGCGGTGGCCTTCTTCGGGGCGCTCGCCGTCGCGTTCCTGCTCGGCCGGCTGCCGGAGGAGGTGGCGGCCGTCAATGACGACATGGAGCCCGACGTGGTGACGCGGGCGCTGCCCGACACCCCGCTGGCGGATCTCGAGGGGGAGCTGGACGACGTGCACCCCGAGCCGCTCACCAGGCGCCAGCGCATCAACCTGCTGCTCGTCCTGCTGATCGCGCAGGTCGCGCAGATCCTGCTGGTGGCCGGCGCCGTCTGGATCTTCTTCCTGCTGTTCGGCCGGGTGGCGATCAGCAACGAGGTGATCGAGTCCTGGGTCGGCGAGCGCGCCGCAGCGCCGCCACTGCTCGGTGAGCTGGGCTTCTCCAACGAGCTTCTGCAGGTGTCGATCTTCCTCGCGGCGTTCTCCGGGCTCTATTTCACGGTCTATGCCGTCACCGACGCCAACTACCGTGAGCAGTTCTTCACCGAGATCACCCATGAGCTGGAGACCGCGGTGGGCGTCCGCGCGGCCTACCTGGCGCTGCGCCGTCGAGAGCCCGCCTGACCAGCGCCGATTGGGGTCTGGACGCCCCCGGCTGATAACCTGACGCCTGCCGTGGCCTGTTCACGGCGGAGTCACGCATCCCGCCCGTGAACCAGACCGGGCGGAGCTCAGCAAAAACATCAAGGGAGTCCTGTGCCGCTCGACACCGCAACAAAGAAGCAGATCATCACCGAGCACGGCAGCGTCGAGACCGACACCGGTTCTCCCGAGGTCCAGGTCGCGATGCTGTCACGCCGCATCAGCGACCTCACCGAGCACCTCAAGGAGCACAAGCACGACCACCACTCGCGTCGTGGCCTCCTGCTGCTCGTCGGTCGCCGTCGCCGGCTGCTCAACTACCTGGCCAAGACCGACATCAACCGCTACCGCGCGCTGATCGAGAAGCTCGGCCTGCGCCGCTAGCTCCGCTCGTCCTAGAGGGGCGCCGTCCGGGCGCCTCGGCACTGACAACTGAACAGACCATCACAAGGAGCGGCTCGCCTCGACGTACCGGTCCTCGGTAGTGGCCTCCCAGACTGCCATCGGCAGGCTCGTGGGCTTCCATCGAAGACCGGCCCCCGGGACAACGAGATCCCGAATGCGCCGTCGCCGTCTGCTCCTCGATTCCAGAGGAGAGTGACCCATGGAGGGTCCAGAGATTCACACGTCGGAAGCCGTCATCGACAACGGCAGCTTCGGCACCCGCACCATCCGCTTCGAGACCGGGCGTCTCGCCCGCCAGGCAGCCGGCTCCGTGGCCGCCTACCTCGATGACGACACCATGCTGCTCTCGGCCACGACGGCCGGGAAGCACCCCAAGGAGCAGTTCGACTTCTTCCCCCTGACGGTCGACGTCGAGGAGAAGATGTACGCCGCGGGGAAGATCCCCGGCTCGTTCTTCCGTCGCGAGGGCCGCCCGAGCGAGGACGCGATCCTCACCTGCCGCCTGATCGACCGCCCGCTGCGCCCATCCTTCGTCAAGGGTGTCCGCAACGAGGTTCAGGTCGTCATCACCGTGCTCGCGCTGGACCCCAAGGACATGTACGACGTCGTCGCGATCAACGCCGCGTCGCTGTCCACCCAGATCTCCGGCCTGCCGTTCAGCGGCCCGATCGGTGCCGTCCGGGTCGCGATGATCGATGACCAGTGGGTCGCCTTCCCCACCCACCAGGACCTCGAGCGCGCCGTGTTCGACATGGTCGTCGCCGGTCGCATCGTCGGTGACGACGTCGCGATCATGATGGTCGAGGCCGAGGCCACCGTCGCTTCCTGGAACCTGATCAAGAACGAGAACAAGACCGCCCCGACCGAGGAGATCGTCGCCGCGGGTCTCGAGGCGTCCAAGCCTTTCATCAAGACGCTGTGCGACGCGCAGTCCGAGCTGGCCCGGGCGGCGACCAAGCCGACCCGCGACTTCCCCCTGTTCCTGGACTACCAGGACGACGTGCTCGAGGCGGTCAGCAGCGAGATCGAGGGCGAGCTCTCCACCGCGCTGCGCATCGCGGACAAGCAGGACCGCGAGAACGAGCTCGACCGCGTCAAGTCCGTCGCCAAGGAGCGCCTCGAGGGCAAGTTCGAGGGTCGCGAGAAGGAGATCGGTGGCGCCGTCAAGGCGCTCACCAAGCAGATCATGCGCCAGCGCATCCTGCGCGACAAGGTGCGCATGGACGGCCGTGGCCTCAGCGATATCCGCACGCTCTCGGCCGAGGTCGAGGTGATCCCGCGCGTCCACGGGTCCGCGCTGTTCGAGCGCGGCGAGACCCAGATCCTCGGCGTGACCACGCTGAACATGCTGCGCATGGAGCAGATGGTCGACACCCTCAACCCCGAGAACCGCAAGCGCTACATGCACAACTACAACTTCCCGCCCTACTCCACCGGTGAGACGGGCCGCGTCGGCTCGCCGAAGCGGCGCGAGATCGGTCACGGCGCCCTCGCCGAGCGGGCGATCCTGCCGGTGCTCCCGGCCCGCGAGGAGTTCCCCTACGCGATCCGTCAGGTCTCGGAGGCGCTGGGCTCCAACGGCTCAACATCGATGGGCTCGGTCTGCGCAGCGACGATGTCGCTGCTGAACGCCGGTGTGCCGCTGCGCGCCCCGGTCGCCGGCATCGCGATGGGGCTCATCTCGGACACGGTGGACGGACAGACGGAGTACGCCGCGCTGACCGACATCCTCGGCGCGGAAGATGCCTACGGCGACATGGACTTCAAGGTCGCCGGCACCAAGGAGTTCGTGACCGCGATCCAGCTCGACACCAAGCTGGACGGCATCCCGGCCTCGGTGCTCGCTTCGGCGCTCACCCAGGCCAAGGAGGCCCGGTTGCACATCCTCGACGTGATGCACGAGGCCATCGACGCCCCCGACGAGATGTCACCGCACGCGCCGCGGATCATCAGCATCAAGATCCCGGTCGACCAGATCGGTGCGGTCATCGGGCCCAAGGGCAAGATGATCAACCAGATCCAGGACGAGACCGGCGCCGAGATCAGCATCGAGGACGACGGCACCATCTACATCGGCGCGACAGACGGCCCAAAGGCCGAGGCCGCCCGCAACATGATCAACGGCATCGCCAACCCGACGATGCCCGAGGTGGGTGAGCGCTACCTCGGCACCGTGGTCAAGACCACGACGTTCGGTGCGTTCGTCTCCCTCGTGCCCGGCCGCGACGGCCTGCTGCACATCTCCAAGCTGCGTGGCATGGCCGGGGGCAAGCGGGTCGACAACGTCGAGGACGTGGTCAAGGTCGGCGACAAGGTGCAGGTGCAGATCGCCGAGATCGACCCGCGCGGCAAGCTCTCGCTGATCCCGGTCGACAACAGCGAGGCTGGGCCAGCCGCCGCGGCCGACGGGGCTGAGCCGTCGGACGCGTCGGTGGCCGGCGACGACGCGTAGCCGTTCGTTGAAGGAATCGACGCGCACTCTCGACCGGGGGCACGGCGGTGGCGGACTCGTTCGCCGCACCGTGCTGCCCGGCGGGCTGCGTGTCGTCACCGAAGCGATGCCGACGGTCCGCTCGGTCACCGTCGGGGTCTGGGTGGGCGTGGGCTCCCGCGACGAGGCCCCGTCTCTCGCGGGGGCTTCCCACTACCTCGAGCACCTGCTGTTCAAGGGCACCAAGCGCCGCGACGCGTTGGACATCGCCTCGACGATCGACGCTGTCGGCGGGGAGATGAACGCGTTCACCTCCAAGGAGTACACCTGCTTCTACGCGCGTGTCCTCGACGACGACCTGCCGTTGGCCGTCGACGTGGTGTGCGACCTGGTCACGTCATCGCTGATCCGCGCGGGCGACGTCGACTCGGAACGCGGCGTGATCCTCGAGGAGATCGCGATGCACGAGGACGACCCGACCGACATGGTGCACGACCAGTTCGCGCAGACCCTGTTCGGCACCGGGCCCCTCGGCCGGCCCATTCTCGGCAGCGTCGAGTCGATCTCCTCCATCGGGCGCAACGCGATCGCCGGCTACTACCGGCGCCGCTACCGCCCGCAGGACACGGTCGTCGCGGTGGCCGGCAACATCGACCATGCGACGGTTGTCCGACAGGTGCGCAGGGCCTTTGCGGCCGCCGATCTGGTCGGCGGTGAAACGCTTCCCTCCTCGCCGAGGGGTGGCGACCGTCGTACCGGATCAACTGGTGGCGTGCGGGTCATCCGGCGCACCACCGAGCAGGCCAACCTGGTTCTCGGCATGCCGGGCGTCAGCCGCGTCGACGAGCGGCGGTACGCCCTCGGCGTGCTCAACGCAGCACTCGGTGGCGGGATGTCGTCACGGTTGTTCCAGGAGGTGCGCGAGAAGCGCGGCCTGGCCTACTCCGTCTACAGCTACCACGCGCAATACGCGGACACCGGGCTGTTCGGCCTGTACGCCGGGTGCGTCCCTCGCAAGGTCGACGACGTGCTGGCGATCTGCCGCGAGGAGCTGGCCAAGGTCGCCGCCGACGGCATCACCGCCGATGAGCTCGAGCGAGGCAAGGGCCAACTGCGCGGCTCCCTCGTCTTGGGTCTGGAGGACACCGGTTCGCGGATGAGCCGGATCGGAAAGTCCGAGCTGGTCTATGGCGAGCTGCTCTCCGTCGACGACGTGATCAACCGTATCGGCGGCGTGACCCTCGAGGACGTAGCCGAGATCGCAGCGTCGGTGCTCGCGGCGGCTCCGACGCTCGCTGTGGTCGGACCGTTCGACGAGGACCGCGACTTCTCCACCGCCGTCGCCTGACCTCACCGGCCGAGCCGCCATCGCGTGGCAGGGTAGGGGCCGTGACGACCAGGGTTGCGGTGCTCGGGGCATCCGGGCGGATGGGCAGCGAAGCGTGTCGTGCCATCGACGCCGCCGAGGATCTCGAGCTGGTGGCACAGATCGGCTCGGCCGACCCGCTGGAGCACCTCGTCCATCGCGAGGTCCAGGTCGCCGTCGACCTGACCCGGCCCGACGCGGTGATGGGCAATCTGCGCTTCTGCGTCGAGAACGGCATCTCCGCCGTCGTCGGCACGAGCGGCTTCGACGCCAAGCGTCTTGAGCAGGTGCGTGCGTGGTTGGCTGCCGCTCCTGATGTCGGCGTCCTGGTCGCACCGAACTTCGCCATCGGGGCGGTGCTGATGATGCGGTTCGCTGCGCAGGCCGCTCCCTACTTCGAATCGGTGGAGGTGCTCGAGCTGCACCACCCCGACAAGGCTGACGCACCAAGCGGCACTGCTCGTCGTACCGCTGAGCTCATTGCCGACGCGCGACGCAAGGCCGGGCTCGGCGCGCAGCCCGACCGCACTGCAGGGGAGCCGAGCGGAGCGCGTGGCACCGATGTCGGCGGCGTGCCGGTGCACTCGGTGCGGTTGCGGGGGCTCGTCGCCTCGCAGGAAGTGCTTCTCGGCGGAGTGGGGGAGACCTTGTCGATCCGGCACGACTCGACGGACCGCGCGTCCTTTATGCCGGGAGTGCTGATCGGTGTCCGGACCGTCCTGACTCGTCCCGGGCTCACCGTCGGCCTGGAGCACCTGCTCGACCTGGGCTGAGAGCTGTCAGCCGAGCGCACGCACGGCGGCGGCGGTGCCGGCTGCGACGGCGACCACCACCAGGAACGGCGCGCGGAGCAGCAACGCGACCACGGCGGCGGCCACTCCCGCCAGCCTGGCGTCCACCACCAACCGGGTGTCGTCGGCGAACGTTTGGATCGCGGCCAGTGCGGCCAGCAGTGCGACCGGCAGCAACGCAGCCACCCGTGCCACGGTCGGCTGCTCCAGCCAGTGCCGCGGCACCAGCAGCCCCGCCAGTTTGAGGACGTAGCACCCAGCAGACGTCAGCAGGATCGCGGCCCACGTCACTGCGCGCGCTCCTTGAAGACGAGAACGGCCAGGACCGGCACGAGCGCGGCCAGCAGCACCGGCACGCCGGCAGGGACGACCGGTACGACGGCCAGCGCGACCGCCGTCGCCGCCACCGCGGTCAACCAGCTCGGCAGGCTCCGCAGCCGCGGTGCCACCAGGGCGATGAAAGCGGCCGGCACTGCAGCGTCCAGCCCATAATCGCGTGGGTCACCGATCGCCGTACCCGCGACCGCCCCGATCAGCGTGGCGAGGTTCCACAGCACGAACACCGCGACCCCAGTTGCCCAGAATCCGAGGCGGGCGGCGCGGTCCCCGCGATCCTCGGCACCGAGCGCCACCGCCGTCGACTCGTCGATCACCAGCTGGGCGCCGACCGCGCGGCGCCATCCGACCAGGTGCAGTGGCGCTGCGAGCCGGGCGCCGTAGAGCATGTTGCGGGCCCCGAGCAGCACCGCAGAGCCCGAGCCCGACACGATGCTGCCGCCGGACCCGAGGACGCCGATCAGGGCGAACTGCGACCCGCCGCTGAAGGTCAGCACCGACAGCGCGCAGGCCTGCGTCACGGTGAGCCCGGACGTGGTCGCCAGTGCGCCGAAGGAAAGCCCGTAGGCACCCGTCGCGATGCCGACGCTGGCGGCCTGTCGCAGCACTGGACCGCGGACCTCCTGCCATCGCGCGGCGTCGCCTGCGGCAGCGGTCACAGACGTCATCCCTGATCGCCGATCGCCGCGTGCAGCCGGACCTGCGGTACGACGACCGATGCGTCGCCGTGCAGGTCGAGCCTGCGTCGCGCGCCGTCCTCGGCCCAGCCGGCGCCCGCCAGGAATCGGTGCAGCGCGTCGTCCGGCCCACCCGGCAGACCGAGCCAGACGCGGACGTACAGGAAACCGTCACCGCGCAGGTGGTCGACCGTGGCGTTCACCAGGCGCGACCCGTGGCCCTCTCGGGACCGCCCCGGCAGCACGGACAAGGCGGTGATCTCGGCGTCCACCTCCGCGACCAGGTCGGTGTCCTCGCTCGGCCCGAACGCTGTGAAGCCCACGACGTCCGCGCCGGCCAGCGCGACCAGCACCCTGTGTCGCGGCGAGGGCGGGGCGGCCACCGCCTGGCGCCACTGCTCCTGCGCTGCCGGGGAGCCGAGGTCGGCGAGGACGTCGGCGGGGAGGAGGCTGGCGTAGGTGGATCGCCACGCCGCGGCCTGCACGTCTGCGATCGACCCTGCGTCGTCGGGCCCTGCTACCCGCACGCTCGCGTCCGCCACAGCGGAATCCTCGCAGGGCCGGCGGGGGAGCGGGTGGACGGCCCGTTCAGCCGCCGATGAGCTCGGAACGTGCCTCCCGGACGGGGACGGGCATCGGTCCGGCGGTCTTGGAGAGCTCCGGCGCCCGGCACGGCGAACGGGCCTTCGCCGTGCCGGCGGATCTCGCCCGGGTCGGTGCAGGTGGCCACAGCGCCCATGCACAGCACGGAATCGAACAGGCGTTTCCGCGGAAACGCTTCCCTATCGGGCGGGTCAGACGACTGCGGGGTTGTGCTCCGCGGGCACACTCTCGCGCGGTGGACCCGGGGGAGTGCCGTCGCCGAACGGTCGCCCGCCGAGCTCTTCGCGACCGTGCTCGGTCGCCCATCCCGTCAGGTCGGGTCCCTCGGGAACGATGCCGGTCGGGTTGATGTCCTTGTGCACCTCGTAGTAGTGCCGCTTGATGTGGACGAAGTCAACCGTGTCGCCGAAGCCGGGCGTCTGGAACAGGTCCCGCGCGTAGGCCCACAGCACTGGCATCTCGGTCAGCTTGTTCCGGTTGCACTTGAAGTGGCCGTGGTAGACCGCGTCGAAGCGCACCAGCGTGGTGAAGAGCCGCACATCGGCCTCCGTGATCGTGTCGCCCACCAGGTAGCGCTGCCGGGAGAGCCGCTCCTCGAGCCAGTCCAGCCGCGCGAACAGTCGCTCGTAGGACCGGGAGTACGCGGCCTGCGTGCCCGCAAACCCTGCCTCGTAGACGCCGTTGTTCACGTCGCGGTAGACGAGCTGCGCGACCTCTTCGATCTCGTCGCGCAGGTGCTCGGGGTAGAGGTCCGGGGCACCCTCACGATGGTGTTCACGCCACTGCGTCGAGAGGTCGACGGTGATCTGCTTGAAGTTGTTGGTCACCACGCGACCCGTCGGGATGTCGACGATCGCCGGCACCGTGATGCCCCGCTCGTAGCCGGGCTGGCGCTTCTCGAAGGCGTCCCGCAGCTCCGCGATGCCGAGGACCGGGTCCACACCATTGGGGTCGAGGTCGAAGCGCCAGCTGCGCTCGCCATGCGTCGGCCCGGCGACGCCCATGGAAAGAGCGTCCTCGAGGCCCAGCACCCGGCGTACGACGACTGCCCTGCTTGCCCACGGACAGGCCCGGCTCACGATCAGTCGGTAGCGGCCTGGCTCGACCGGCCAGCCCTCGCTGCCGTCGGCGGTGATGCGGTCGGACAGATAGCGGGTGTCCCGCTCGTAGCTGTCCTCGACGTAGCTGCTCTGTGCGCTCATCCCAGACCCTTGCGCAGGAGAGCAGCCGACAAACCCGGCACAGCGGACAATGGGGGTCAGCCGGACAGTGGACGGCCCAGCCCGCGGCTGTGCCCCCGGAACTCGGCCACCACGTCGCCGTCGGAACGGGTCACGGTCACATCGTAGACACCATTGCGCCCGGAGCGGCTGCGCTCCGCCGCGGTCGCCGTCAGCTGCTCACCCTCGGAAACCGGCGACACGAACACGATGTCGGCGGCCCGTGCCACGGTCGCCTCGCCGTAGGTGTTGCACGCGAACGCGAACGCGGTGTCGGCCAGGGTGAAGACGTAGCCCCCGTGCGCGATGGAGTGGCCGTTGACCATGGTGTCGGTGACTCGCATGGTGGCGACTGCCCGACCGGGTGCAACCTGGCTGATCTCGATGTCCAGTGCCTGCGACGCGCGGTCGCCGGCCCACATCGCGGCGGCACACCGCTCAGCGAGGGACTGGTCAGCCGAAGACATGGCCGTGATGATGTCAGCATGGCGAGCTGGGCCGAGCTGGTGGCCGCCGAACCGGAGTTCGCGGAGCGGGTCCGCGGGCTTTTCACGACGCAGAAGCACATGACCGTCGCGACGCTGCGCCGCGACGGCGCGCCGCGGATCAGCGGGACCGAGATCCAGCTCGAGGACGGCGAGCTGTGGCTCGGCATGATGCCGCGCTCCCTCAAGGCGCTCGACCTGCGCCGGGACCCACGACTGGCTATCCACAGTCCGACGGTGGACCCACCCGAGGGCGCGGAGAGCGGGTGGGCCGGCGACGCCAAGGTCGCCGGACGCGGCGTCGAGTCGACGGAGGGGGACTCGCCGGACGGTGGGCACCGGTTCCGGATCGACATCAGCGAGGTGGTGCTGACCCGGGTGGGCGAGCCCGCTGATCACCTGCTGATCGAGTCCTGGCATCCCGACCGCGGGCTGGAGGTCCGCCGCCGCACCTGAGGACCGACGTCGTGTTACACAGTTCCACCGATGCGCTGGACGGGTGTAACATCGCGGCGTAGAATGGTGGCCATGACCCAGGAGCAGGAGTTCCAGGAGCTCGTCGACGCCGACCAGCGCATCGAGCCGCGCGACTGGATGCCCGAGGCCTACCGCAAGACGCTGATCCGCCAGATCGCCCAGCACGCTCACTCCGAGATCATCGGGATGCAGCCGGAGGGCAACTGGATCACCCGCGCGCCAAGCCTGCGGCGCAAGGCGATCCTGATGGCCAAGGTCCAGGACGAGGCGGGTCACGGTCTCTACCTCTACAGCGCCGCCGAGACCCTCGGGGTCGGTCGCGACGAGCTGCTCGACCTGCTGCACGCCGGTCGGCAGAAGTACTCCTCGATCTTCAACTACCCGACCGTGACCTGGGCCGACATGGGCGCGATCGGCTGGCTTGTCGACGGCGCCGCGATCGTCAACCAGGTGCCGATCACGCGCTGCTCCTACGGCCCCTACGCCCGGGCCATGGTGCGCATCTGCAAGGAGGAGTCCTTCCACCAGCGGCAGGGCTTCGAGATCCTGCACACCCTTTCCCACGGCACGCCCGCGCAGCACGAGATGGCCCAGGACGCGGTCAACCGCTGGTGGTGGCCGTCGCTGATGATGTTCGGCCCGCCGGATGACCAGTCCCCCAACTCGGCGCAGTCGATGGCATGGAAGATCAAGCGGTTCTCCAACGACGAGCTGCGCCAGAAGTTCGTCGACATGACCGTCCCGCAGGCCGAGGTGCTCGGGCTGACGCTGCCCGACCCCGAGATCCGCTGGGACGAGGCCGCCGGCAACTACGCGTTCGGCGACATCGACTGGACCGAGTTCTTCGAGGTGCTCAAGGGCAATGGGCCATGCAACGCCGCGCGGATGGAGCATCGGGTGCGGGCGCACGTCGAAGGATCCTGGGTGCGGGAGGCCGCCACGTCGTACGCCGAGAAGACGGCCGCTCGCGTGCAGGAAGGTGCGGCATGAACCCGGGCAGCGACCTCCAGGCCGAGGGCGGTCACGGAGCGGTCCCCACTCGCGACGTGCCCACTGGCACCGAGGCGGGTAGCTCGCCGCGCGACTGGCCGCTCTGGGAGGTCTTCGTGCGCGCCAAGAGGGGGCTGAGCCACCTCCACGTCGGCAGCCTGCACGCGCCCGACGCGGCGATGGCGCTGCGCAACGCACGCGACGTCTACACCCGGCGCAGCGAAGGCGTGTCGATCTGGGTGGTGCCCGCGACGGCGGTAGTCGCGTCCAGCCCGGACGAGAAGGACGCGTTCTTCGACCCCGCGGCGGACAAGGCCTACCGGCACCCGACGTTCTACGACATCCCCGACGAGGTTCAGCACCTGTGAGCGCCGCATCGCCGACAACCGAGTCCGATGTCGCCACCTACGCGCTGCGGCTCGGAGACGACGCCTTGATCCTCGCCCAGCGTCTCGGCGAGTGGATCGCCGCCGCTCCCCAGCTCGAGGAGGACGTCGCACTCGGCAACATCGGGCTCGACCTGCTCGGCCAGGCGCGGTTGCTGCTGGCCTATGCCGGCGAGGTGGAGGGCGCTGGGCGGTCCGAGGATGACCTGGCGTTCCTGCGCGACGAGCGCGACTTCCGCAACCTGCAGATCGTCGAGCGGCCCAACGAGGACTTCGCGGTGACCATTGCCCGCCAACTGGTCTTCTCGACCTACCAGCTCGGTCTCTACGCCCGGCTGCAGCACTCCACCGACGCCACGATCGCCGGGATCGCGGCGAAGGCCGTCAAGGAGGTCGACTACCACCGCGACCACGCCACCCAGTGGACGCTGCGGCTCGGCGACGGCACGGACGAGTCGCACCGCCGGATGCAGAGCGGGCTGGAACGCATCTGGCCCTACGTCGCGGAGATGTTCGTGACCGACGACCTCGAGGCTGCGCTTGCCGCTGACGGGGTTGCGGCCGAGGTGGCGGGGCTGCGCGCCTCGTGGGACGGCTACGTCGATGCGGTGCTGGCCGAGGCGACGCTGGAGCGGCCGGCGCCGAGCTGGACCGCCGAGGGTGGCCGTCGTGGCGTGCACACTGAGTGCTTCGGCTACCTGCTGGCCGAGATGCAGCACCTGCACCGGTCCCACCCGGGTGCGACGTGGTGACGATGCCCGCTCACTTGTCAGACTCTCGACCCCCTATAGGTCCACGAGAGTCTGACAACTCGGAGGAGCGGGCGTGGGAGGCCGCGGCCCGGGTGCCAGACCCGGAGGTACCGGTGCTCACGATCGGCGACCTGGGCGTGCTGCGCGAGGTGAGCGTCGAGAGCGGCCGGGTTCGGGTGACCATCACGCCCACCTACTCCGGCTGCCCCGCGATGGACGCCATCCGCGCCGACGTGGTCGCTGCCCTGGCGTCGGCCGGCTTCCCCGACGTCGAGATGCACACCGTGCTGTCCCCGGCCTGGACCACCGACTGGATGAGCGACGAGGGCAAGCGCAAGCTGCTCGACTACGGGATCGCCCCACCATCACGCCGTACGACGAGGGGTGGCCCGGTCGCGGTGCGCCTGTCAGTGCGGTGCCCGCAGTGCGGCAGCGCCGACACGCGTGAGCTCAGCAGGTTCGGATCGACCGCGTGCAAGTCGCTGTGGTCGTGCATCTCCTGCCTGGAGCCGTTCGACCACTTCAAGGCGATCTGAGGTGACCGAGACAGCCGTCGCGCGCAGGCATGCCGTGTTCCACCCGCTTCGTGTGGGCACGGTGGAGTGGCTGACCGACGACGCGGTGGCGATCACGTTCGAGGTGCCGCCGGATCTGCGGACCGACTATGCCTTCGCCGCCGGACAGCACCTCACCGTCCGCACCACGATCGGCGACGAGGAGGTGCGGCGCAACTACTCCATCTGCGCGCCCGCGACCTCCGGGCCGCTCAGGGTTGCCGTCAAGCGTCTCGCTGGCGGTGCGTTTTCGGCCTACGCGACGAGCGGGCTGCGCGCGGGTGACGTCGTCGACGTGATGACACCGACGGGTCGCTTTCACGTGCCGCTGGACCCGGCCAACGCCAAGGACTACTGCGCGTTCGCTGCGGGCAGCGGGATCACGCCGGTGCTCTCCATCGTGTCGACCACCTTGGAGGTCGAGCCGGCGAGCACGTTCACCCTCGTCTATGGCAACCGCACCACGACCTCGATCATGTTCCTCGACGAGCTGGCCGACCTGAAGGATCGCTATCCCACCCGCTTCCGACTGATCAACATCCTGTCCCGGGAGCCGCAGGAGATCGACCTCTTCGCCGGCCGCATCGACGCCGACAAGGTGCGCCGGTTGCTCGCGACCCTGATCCCCGTCGCGTCGGTGGACGAGTGGTTCCTCTGCGGACCGTTCGTGATGGTCGAGCAGGTCCGCGACACCCTGCTCGCCGAGGGCGTCGAGCGTCCGCACGTGCACATGGAGCTCTTTCACGTGGAGGGCGAGGCTCCGCGGGAGACGGTCGGGCCGGGAGAGGCCATCCGCGACCAGGGGTCGAGCACCGTGACCGTCGTCCTGGACGGCCGGTCCTCCACGTTCGACGTGCCGCACGGGGGACCGAAGATCCTCGACGCCGCGCTGACGGTCCGCGCCGACGCGCCCTACGCCTGCAAGGGCGGGGTGTGCGGGACCTGCCGGGCCAAGCTGGTCGACGGAGAGGTGACCATGGACCGCAGCTACGCCCTGGAGCAGGACGAGATCGACGCAGGATTCGTGCTGGCCTGCCAGTCCCGTCCGGTCTCCGAGAGTGTCACCCTGGACTTCGACCAGTGACGGGTCGCGGCTGCATACGATGCGGAGCGTGAATACCCAGTACGAAGACCTGCTGCGCCGGGTGCTGGCCGATGGCACCCCGAAGTCCGACCGCACCGGCACCGGCACCCGCAGCGCCTTCGGGCAGCAGCTGCGCTTCGACCTGGAGCGCGGGTTCCCGTTGATCACCACCAAGCGCGTGCACTTCCGCTCGGTCGCCTACGAGCTGCTGTGGTTCCTGCGCGGAGACAGCAACGTCGGCTGGCTGCGCGAGAACGGCGTCACCATCTGGGACGAGTGGGCCCGCCCCGACGGGGACCTCGGTCCGGTCTACGGGGTGCAGTGGCGGGCCTGGCCGGCACCCGACGGCGCACACATCGACCAGATCAGCGCGGTCCTCGACCTGCTGCGCACCGATCCCGACTCCCGGCGGATGGTGGTGTCGGCCTGGAACGTCGGGGAGATCCCGGCGATGGCCCTGCCGCCCTGCCACGCGATGTTCCAGTTCTACGTAGCCGACGGGAGGCTGTCCTGCCACCTCTACCAGCGCAGCGCCGACCTCTTCCTCGGTGTGCCGTTCAACATCGCCAGCTACGCCCTGCTGACCCACATGGTCGCCCAGCAGGTCGGTCTCGATGTCGGGGAGCTGGTCTGGACCGGCGGTGACTGCCACATCTACGACAACCACCAGGACCAGGTGCGCGAGCAGCTGTCCCGAGCGGCCTACCCGTTCCCCCGGCTGGCCCTGCACAAGGCGTCGTCGCTGTTCGACTACACCTACGAGGACTTCGAGGTGGCCGACTACCAGCACCACCCGGCGCTCAAGGCCCCGGTCGCCGTCTGAGTGCGGAGGTGTGTTGGTGCTTGTCCTGCTTGTCCCTACTCGTCCGGCCCTGCCGACGCCGTTCCTGTAACACCGGCCGGGCCAGCCTCGATGGTGCGGACAAGCCCCGTCGCTTCCCGACCCC
>Ga0136617_10003377_pt1 | contig 14262 bp, 15 predicted proteins | sample AntDrymUQ3222106_2_FD_129672 | JGI IMG/M metagenome (GOLD analysis project Ga0136617, IMG submission 129672) | Polar desert sand microbial communities from Dry Valleys, Antarctica - metaG UQ322 (21.06) | ecosystem: Environmental > Terrestrial > Soil > Desert | place: Antarctica: Dry Valley... | reverse complement strand
GCTCGGGCTCGGCCGCGGCGAACGTGTTTACCCGTTAGCGGATATGCCGCGTTTGTGGGTCGCACTGGCCCTGCCTGGCTTTGGCGTCGCCACGAAGGACGCCTACGCATGGCTCGATGCCCGGCGCGGAGGCAGCAGTCTGGCGCCTCTTTCGGCGCCGAAGAGCGAAAAAGGAGCCCCGCCCCTTTTTCCGCACCTCGCGCTCGTCAACGACCTCGAACCCCCCGTCATCGAGCGGCATCCTGTCATCGGTAAGCTGAAAGAGCGCCTTCTGAAGGAAGGTGCCTTAGTCGCAGCCATGTCGGGCAGCGGCTCAACGGTGTTCGGCGTGTTCGGGTCGAAGAGCGCGGCCCGGACGGCCGCGGCCACGCTGAAACGTGCGGGCGTCGGCACCACGTGTGCGCGATTCCAGCGGCGAACTCCCCCCTGAGCTTGCCCGTAGTCCTTCCATCGGATAAACTCTTCGTTTGCGCTGCGGTGGTCGAGCCACGCCTTGTAAGGACTTCCTCGATAATGCGCGTTTTACAAGTGTGTTGGGGCGTGGCCAAGCGGTAAGGCGCGGGACTTTGGATCCCGTATTCGGTGGTTCGAATCCACCCGCCCCAGCCAGTTTTTTTCCGCTGCCCCTCTGAACATGGACAGACCTGCAGGGTACGGCGAACTGAAACTGTTCTCTGGGAGCGCCCATCCCGAGCTGGCTCGCGAGATCGCGCACCATCTCGGACTGCCGATGGGGCAATGCCGGCTGCGCCGGTTCCCGGACACGGAAGTTTCGTTCCAGATAGACGAGAACATCCGCGGGACCGATGTGTTCATCGTTCAACCGACGTGCGCGCCGGTCGACGAGCACATCATGGAGATGCTGATCATGATCGACGCGTTTCGTCGATCATCGGCAGCGCGGATTACAGCCGTCATTCCGTATTACGGGTACGCGCGGCAGGATCGCAAGGACAAGCCGCGGGTCCCAATTTCCGCGAAGCTGGTGGCGAACATCCTGAGCGCGTCGGGCGTGGATCGGGTGCTGACGATGGATCTGCACAAAGCGCAGATTCAGGGGTTCTTTGATATTCCGGTCGATCATCTGTTCGCCGCGCCGGTGATCATCGAGCACCTGACGCGGGAGGATGTTCCGAAGCTGACGATCGTGGCGCCCGACGCCGGCGGAGCTGAGCGGGCGCGGGCCTATGCGAAGCGCCTCGGCGGCGAGCTGGCGGTGATCGACAAGCGCCGCACCGATGACGGGACGGCGGAAGTGATGAACGTGGTCGGCGACGTCGAAGGCCGTACGTGCATCATCCAGGACGACATCATCGATACGGCCGGAACGATTGTGAAGGCGGCGAACGCGCTGAAAGCCAACGGCGCGGGCCGCATTTTCGCGTGCGCCGTGCACGGCGTTCTCTCGGGACCGGCGTTCGAGCGGATTGAGAAGGCGCCGATCGAGAAGCTGATCGTGACCAACACGATCCCGCTGAACGGCGATCGCGCCAGGCACAGCAAGATCGTGTCGCTCTCGGTGGCCAGGCTGCTGGCTCAGGCGATTCGGAGCATTCACGAGGAGTCGTCGGTTTCTTCGCTGTTCGTGTAGAGAAACGGTAAACGCAGAGGAACAAGGATCATGGAAGCCATACTCGACGCCGTCGAACGCAATGGAAGAGGCAAGAACGAAGCGCGGCGCCTGCGCGTGACCGGACGCATTCCCGCCGTCGTCTACGGTGTGCGCGAAGGCGGCAAGGCCATCGCGGTCGACCCGAAAATCCTGTCGCGCATCCTGCGGACCGAACAGGGCGCGAACACGCTGATCGCGCTGAACCTGCCGGGCGGAGGGGATGCCCGCGTGCTGGTCAAGGAATACCAGCTCGATCCGATCACGCACGAGCTGTTGCACGCCGACTTCTATCGCGTCGCGATGGACAAACTCATCCGCGTGCAGGTCACCGTCGTCCCGCAGGGCGAGCCGAAAGGCGTCAAGCAGCAGGGTGGCGTCCTCGACATCGTTCATCGCCAGATCGAGGTCGAGTGTCTTCCTGCCGACATTCCGACGCACATCGAGGTCGACGTGACCGAGATGATGGTGGGACAGAGCATTCGCGTGCGCGACGTCGCGACCAATCCGAAATGGAAGGCGCTGAACGACCCCGAGACGATGCTCATGCACGTCATCATTCCGAAGGTCGAAGAGGTCGTGGTCACGCCGGAAGCCGCGGCGGCTGCAGTCGCTGCGACGGCGGAGCCTGAGGTCATCAAGAAGGGCAAGAAGGACGAGGCTGAGGCCGCTGAGGCGGCGCCGGCGGCCAAGAAGGACAAGAAATAGGGGTTGGGGATTAGGGATTAGGGATTAGGGACGGGGATTGGTTGTTGAAACTGATCGTGGGTCTCGGAAATCCCGGCGAGGAATACTCGGACACCCGGCACAATCTGGGTTTTAAAGTTGCCGAGGAGATGGCCCGGCGCCACGGGGTCACATTCCGGAGCTCATCAAAGTGGAAGGCGCGAACCGCAAAGGTGCCTGATCTCGGCGACGGCCTGCTGCTGGCTCAACCGATGACGTTCATGAATCTCAGCGGGTGGGCGGTGCGCGACATCGCCGCGTTCCACAAACTGCCGGTGTCCGATGTGCTCATCGTTGTCGATGATGCGGATCTTCCGTTGGGCCGGTTGCGTATTCGTGCGAAGGGTTCGGCAGGCGGCCATAACGGCTTGAAGTCGATTATTCACGAGCTCGGCACGGATGCGTTTCCAAGGCTGCGCATCGGGGTCGGACGGCAGGCGGGGGCGCTGAAGAGTCATGTATTGGGCCGGTTCAGCGACGAGGAACAGTCGGAGATTGACGCCTCGGTGAAACGTGCGGCAGATGCGGCCGAGTTGTTCGCGACAGAAGATATTGTGACGGTCATGAACCGGTTCAATCCGGCGCCGCCCGTCAACGACGATCAGGCATAACGCCTGGGCCCAGCGCCAGAAGCCTGGAGCCACCTTGCCACGCGACGCGTGGCCCCCGCAAGGGGTCCGGAAGGAGACAGAGTGAGTCAAGTCAGACAGTACGAGCTTATCTACGTCGTCTCATCAGACGCCACAGACCAGCAGATTGCTGACCTGCACACGCAGGTCGAAGAAATCACGGCCCGGTACTCGGGCACGCTCGACAAGACCGAGAACTGGGGCCGCCGCAGGCTTGCCTACGAGATCGGTCTACACAAGGAAGGCACCTATGTGCTGGAAGTGATCACCGGTTCTGGCGAGCTGATGAAAGAAATCGATCGCCGGCTTCGCGTGAGCGATCAGGTGATCCGGCACCTCACCGTCCGCGTCGACGAGCAAAACCGCGTCATCGAGCGCGCGCGCACGGTCCGCAAGGAGGACTCGCAGCGGCGGCGCGTGGCCCGCGGCCTGCCGCCCGATCGGCAGCCCGGAGAAGGCCCGCAGCGGAGCGAAGATGACGACGACCGGTTTGGCGGAGATGCCGAGGAGGGGATGTAACCATGCGCGAAAGTCGAGGACGCTCATCATCATCAGACAGCCGCGGCGGACGCGGCGGCGCCGACAAGAAGGACGACAAGAAGCGGACATTGTTCCGTCGCCGAAAGGTCTGCAAGTTCTGCGCGGACAAAATCGACGACATCAACTACAAGGATGTGAAGCTGCTGGGACCCTTCGTCCCTGAGCGCGGCAAGATTCTTCCGCGCCGCATCTCGGGCACGTGCGCGACGCACCAGCGACGGCTGCAGACGGCCATCAAGCGCGCCCGACAGCTGGCGCTTATTCCTTACGCGACTGAGTAGGCTCTAGGCTCCAGGCTTCTGACTCCAGGCCGATCACGCGTGACAGTGTGGCGAGCCCGTAGCCGAGAGCCTGAAGTCGGAAGCCAGTAGAGAGGATTTATGGAAGTTATTCTCAGAGACCACGTCGAAAACGTCGGCAAGCGTGGCGAGGTCGTGAAGGTGGCCAATGGCTACGCACGCAACTACCTGCTGCCGCGGAAGCTCGCGCTGATTGCCACGCCCGGCAACATGAAGCAGATCAGCCGCGAGCGGGTGAAGCTCGACGCCGTGGAAGCAGAAGAGAAGATGGCGGCTGAGGCGATCGCGTCGCGCATGAGCGGCGTCCAGGTCGTCATCACCCGCAAGGTCGGCGAGACTGGAGCGTTGTATGGCTCGGTCACCTCGGCCGATATCGCCGAGGCGCTTGGCACGCAGGGATTCGAAACCGACAAGCGGAAAATCGGACTTCGCGAGCCCATCAAGAAGCTCGGCGAAGCCACGGTGCCGCTGAAGCTGCACCGTGAGGTGATTGTCCAGGTGCCGGTCAGAGTGGTTGCAGAAGGAAGACCTGAAGTCGCGCCTGCGGAGCTGAAAGCGATCGCGCCCGAAGGCTAATGGCTGAGGCGGTCGCCGTCGATCGTACGCTGCCGCACAACCTTGAAGCCGAGCGGTCCGTGCTCGGCGCGGTTCTGATCCATAACGACGCGTTCAACCAGGCCGCCGAGGTCCTGACGGCGCGTGATTTCTACCGCGATGCGCACCGCCGGATCTTCGACAAGATGATCCAGCTCAGCGAGCGGGGGAACGCCATCGACTTCGTCACCCTCAAGGAAGAGCTCTCGCGGGCGGGAGAGCTCGATGAAGTCGGCGGGCCCGCGTACATCGCGGCGCTCGTCGACGGCTTACCGCACGCCACCAACGTCGAATACTACGCGCGCATCGTCCGCGAAAAGTCGACGCTGCGAAACCTCATTTTCTCGGCGAACAAGATTCTGGCGACGGCCTACGAGGCCGAGCTGGAGCCCAACCAGATTCTCGACGAGGCCGAGCAGTCGATTTTCGCGATCGCGGAAGATCGCGTGCGCGCAGGATTCGTCTCGATACGCCAGCTCGCCCACTCGAGCTTCGCCGCGATCGAGAAGGCCCACGAGCGCAAGCAGCTCATCACCGGCGTGCCGTCGGGATTCAGCGATCTCGACGAGCTCACCGCCGGGTTTCAGGCCGGCGACCTCGTCATCATCGCCGCGCGTCCATCTGTCGGGAAGACGGCACTGGTGCTGAATATCGCGCAGCACGTCGGCACGAGAACGGGCCGCACCGTTGGCATCTTCAGCCTCGAAATGTCAAAGGAGCAGCTGTTCCTCAGGATGCTGACCTCAGAGGCGCGCATCGACAGCCACCGCCTGCGTACCGGGTTCCTGGTCGAGAGCGACTGGGGCCGCCTGTCGCACGCACTCGGCACACTGAGCGAGGCAAAGGTGTTCATCGACGACACGCCTGGCATCGGGGTGCTCGAGATGCGCGCCAAGTCGCGGAGGCTGATGGCGGAGCACGGTCTCGACCTCGTGATCGTCGACTACATCCAGCTGATGCAGGGGCGCGGCCGCTTCGAGAATCGCACGCTGGAGCTGGCGACCATCTCGCGCTCTTTGAAGATGCTGGCCAAGGAGCTGAGCGTGCCGGTCGTGATCCTCTCCCAGCTGAGCCGTGCACCCGAGGCGCGGTCCGACCATCGTCCCATGCTCTCCGATCTGCGCGAGTCGGGCGCGCTGGAGCAGGACGCCGACGTTGTCATGCTGCTGTTCCGGCCGGATCAGTATGCCGACGTCAAACCAGAAGATGAGAACATCGCCGAGGTCAACATCGCGAAGCAGCGCAACGGCCCCACAGGGTTGATTCGCCTCGCCTTCATGAAGTCAGAGACGCGCTTCGCGAACCTCGAACAGCGTCGGTGAGCGCACGATGCACGTTCGCACACGTCGATCTCGCCGCGCTGCAGTCTAATTTTCGCGCGATACGGAAATTTCTTTCAGGTGGGGTCCATCCTCCCGGCATCATCGCCGTCGTCAAGGCCAACGCGTATGGGCATGGCGCTCCCGCGGTTGCCATGGCGCTGCAGAATGCGGGCGCAACAATTCTCGCGTGTGCCGACATAGAGGAAGCGATCGTGCTGCGCAAGGCCGGCATCACCGCTGAAATTCTGGTGTTCGGCGCGCTCGGCGTCAGCGACGTTGACGGTGTGTTCGAGTACACACTAACGCCGACCATCTCGACGCCCGGCGCCGGCCGATCTCTCCAGGTCGCGGCGGCGAAGCATGGCGTGACGCTGGCCTGTCATCTGAAGGTCGACACGGGGATGAACCGCCTCGGCCTCCGTTTCGATAACCTGGAACACACGCTGCCGGAGCTCATCGCGAGCCGGAACCTCGACGTGACGGCCGTGTACACGCACTTCGCGACCGCTGACGACGCCGATTCCCCGCTGTTTCCAACACAGCGCGAACATTTCGAGCAGGTACTCGCGCGGCTTCCGCAGCTCGGCGTCAGCCCGCGCCTGCGGCACGCCGCAAACAGCGCCGCGACGCTGCGGGACTCACGCGTGTGGTACGACCTCGTGCGGCCGGGACTGCTGATGTATGGAGTGATCCCGCCGCCACTCGCATCGACCATCCCCCTCAAGCCAGTGATGTCGCTTCACAGCCGTGTCGTCGCGGTCAAGGGCGTGAGAGTGAACGAGATCGTGGGCTACGGTGCGCGCTGGAGCGTGCCCAAGCCAGGGCGGATCGCGGTCGTGCCGGCGGGTTACGCTGACGGCCTCGATCGCCGGATGTCTGGGACCTGTTCTGTGTTGATTCGCGGAAAGCGGGCACCCATCGTCGGCGCCGTCAACATGGACATGATCACGGTCGACGTCTCAGACATCAAGGTCGAGACCGGCGACGAAGTGGTGATCATCGGCGACCAGGGTGACGACCGCATCGACGTTCGCGAAATCGCCGCCACCATTGGCACGAACCCCTATGAGGTCCTCTGCCGGGTCGGAACGCGCATCGAACGCATTTACCAATAGGCTTCAGGCCCCTGGCTCCGGGCTTCGGGCCTCTTGAACATCTCGCCGTGACAGGCCCGAAGTCCGACGCCTGTAGCCCGAAGCCGGACGATGTACTATCCCCTCTGTGAAACCTCCCAAGACCGTGTTTGCCTGCCAGGAGTGCGGCGGTCAACAGCAGAAGTGGATGGGGCGCTGCCCGGATTGCGGCGCGTGGAACTCGCTCGTCGAAGAGCAACCGGCTCCGCAGGCCGCCCCGGTGTCCGCCAACCACCGTTACGGTCTGGTTTCGAGTGGCGCGTCCGCGAAACTTTACAGCGACATCCAGACGTCCGACGCTCCGCGGATGCCCTCTGGCATCGCTGAGTTCGATCGAGTGCTCGGCGGCGGCATCGTTCCAGGCGCGCTTGTGCTGCTCGGAGGCGAGCCCGGGATCGGAAAATCCACGCTGCTGCTGCAGGTCGCGGCGCACGTCGCGCGCAATATGGGGCCGGTGCTCTACAGCTCGGGTGAAGAGTCTGAGCATCAAATCAAACTGCGTGGCGAGCGACTGAACGTCGATCGCGCGCCGCTCTATCTGCTCGCTGAAACGTGTCTCGAGCGTATCCTCGAAGAGATCGAGCGGCTGAAGCCGGCGCTCGTCATCGTCGACTCCATTCAGACCATCTACTCCGCGCGTTTCCAGTCTGCGCCAGGCAGCATCGGACAGGTGCGTGAGGTCGCCACCCACCTGCTGTTTGCCGCGAAGGGCCGCAACGTTCCGATTGTTCTTGTCGGGCACGTTACAAAAGACGGCAGCCTCGCCGGCCCCAAGGCACTCGAGCATGTCGTGGACACCGTGCTGTATTTCGAGGGCGAACGCCACCACGCGCATCGCGTCGTGCGGGCCTTCAAGAATCGGTTCGGCGCCGCGAGCGAGCTCGGGGTGTTCGAGATGACCGCTACCGGGCTGCGCGAGGTGCCGAACCCCTCGCAGCTGTTCCTGGCGGAGCGATCAATCGGCAAGCCGGGCTCGGCGGTGCTGTGTTGTATCGAGGGTTCCAGGCCAATCCTGGTCGAAGTTCAGGCGCTTGTCAGCAGCAGCACGTTCGGAAACGCGCGACGCATGGCGAGCGGCATCGATCAACAGCGGCTTTCGCTGTTGCTCGCCGTGCTCGAGAAGCGCGCTGGGCTTCATCTGCTGGGCGACGATGTGTATGTGAACGTCGCTGGTGGGATGAGTGTCGACGAGCCCGCCGCGGATCTTGGCGTGGTTGCGGCTGTTGCGTCGAGTGTGAAGAATCGTGCAGTCGGATCCAACACCGCGGTATTCGGCGAAGTCGGGCTCGGCGGCGAAGTGCGGGCCATCACGCAGCCCGCTCTCAGGCTGCGCGAAGCGGCGCGCATGGGGTTTGAACGCTGTATTGTGCCGCAGGCAAATGCCGACCTCCCGCAAGGCGACCGTCCTCCCAATTGCGAGCTCATCGGTGTTAGGACAGTGGACGAGGCTTTGCAGGCGCTATTACAATAACCTGCCTATGAGGTGGGGTGTGGTGGCCCGCATCGCGTTCGTCGCCGTGGTTGCGTACAGCGCCATGGTGCTGCGCCCTCTGGGCGCCTCGATGCCGGTCAACATCGCGTTCGGCGTGGCTATCGCCGCACTGGTCGTGTTTCTTGAAGATCGCCTGCGGCGAGCACCGCTCGCCAGTATCATCGGCGCGCTCATTGGCGGTACAGTCGGCCTGCTGCTCGCCCGCTTGATTGGCGCCGCACATTTCTGGGCGAACGCCGACAATCTCGGCGTCATCTTCCTTCACACCCTGATTCTCCTGGCCTTGCCGTACATTGGGTTGGTGTTGGGGGCGAAGTCGGGAGAGTGGCTGGAACCGGAAAGGCTCGCCGGGCTGTTCAGCCCGCGTGCGCAGCCGCAGCGCCGGTACAGGATTCTCGATACGAGCGTCATCATCGACGGCCGTATCGCGGATATCTGCGAAACCGGATTCGTGGATGGGACGCTGGTTGTGCCGCAGTTCGTGCTGAAGGAGCTGCAGCAGGTGGCGGACTCGGCGGACTCGCTGCGTCGCAACCGCGGCCGGCGCGGCCTCGACATCCTGCAGCGCATCCAGAAGATGGCCGGGCTCGACGTCGTCATCTCCGACGCTGATTTCCCAGACGTGAAGGAAGTCGACCTCAAGCTGATCGAGCTCGCGCGATCGCTCCAAGGCAAGATCGTCACCAACGACTTCAACTTGAACAAGGTCGCGCAGCTCCGCGGCGTCGATGTGCTCAACATCAACGAGCTCGCGAACTCGCTCAAGCCGGTTGTGCTGCCTGGCGAGACGATGAAGGTGTTCATCCTGAAGGAAGGCAAGGAATACAACCAGGGTGTCGCCTACCTGGATGACGGGACCATGGTTGTCGTGGACAACGCGCGGTCGATGATCGGCAAGACAATCGACGTCGTCGTGACGAGCGTGCTGCAAACGACAGCCGGCAAAATGATCTTCGGCCGCTACATCGACGCGAACGCGCAGCCCACGCCCATCGACAGGGAAGGCGGAAGACGCGCGCGGCAGAATTGAGCAGCCCGCCATTTCACTGGTGGCGGACGGTCTTCTTTCTCATCCCCGTCATTTCGGCCTACACGATCGTGCTCGGCACAGTGTCGATTGTCTCCACGTTCGTAGAGCGGCGGGGGCACGCGGCGCATTGGTGCGCGCGCGCGTGGTCGTGGCTGATTCTGGCGACGACGGGGGTTGACGTAAGCGTGAGCGGCCTCAATCAAGTGAAGCTCGGGGAGACCTATGTCTTTATTGCCAATCACCAGAGCATCTACGACATCCCGGTGATTTTCGCGTCGTTGCCCTTTCAGCTACGCATCATCGCAAAGGAATCGCTCGGCCGGTTTCCGTTTCTTGGCTGGCATCTGAGGCGCGCGGGACATCTGCTCGTCAATCGCAGCCAGCCGGACCGCACGGCAATCGTGAGTCGATGGCGCCGCCTCGTTGCCGATCGTATTTCGCTGATCATCTTTCCCGAAGGCACCCGCAGCGCCGACGGCCGCGTCGGACGCTTCAAGGCGGGCAGCTTTCTGCTCGCATTGGAAGCGGGGTTGACGATCGTGCCGCTGTCGGTGTCGGGCAGCCATCACGTCATGAAGAAGGGCAGGCTGATGACCTGTCCGGGGCACGTCACGATCGTCGTCCACGAGCCCGTGCAGTCGCCGAAGATCGAATCGCCGACTGTGGCCGACGCGCGCGAGCTCGCCGCTCGAATCGAGGCGGTCGTGCGCGCCGGTGTGGTTACACACTGAGGTGCGTCCGCACGATGGCGTCAGTAAGCGCAGCAATGGGTCCGCCCGCAACGCAGCGGCCTTTGTCGAGAATGCGGAAGTCGCTGGCCACGCGCCGCGCAAACGGTAGCTTCTGCTCGACTAGCAGGACGGTCAGCCCGGTCTCCTCGTTAAGCTTCAGGATAATGTCCCCGATCTCGTGGACGATGTTCGGCTGAATGCCTTCGGTGGGTTCATCGAGAATCAGCAACGACGGTTCGAGCACGAGAGGCGCCTGTTAGTAAGTGCTGTTTGTCGAGAAACTCAGGACGGGCGCTCTACACGCGCCACGACCATGGGAAGAGCAAACGCGGGTCCATTTATCGATGGGAGCACGGAGCTGTTTGCCTAGCGAAAAACGTGATCACGTGCATAGGAGGCCTACGTAAGTGTGGCGAACAGAATTTTTCACCCAACAATGTTGTCGATAAGGCGGGCGATGTCGTGCGGCGATCGAGGCGGCGGCGACGAGGCGGCGGAACGCGAGAGTCTCACGAGCCGCTCGCATGTTCAAGAATGTAGGGACGGCTTCAATCGTGTACATGCCGACGATCGACGATGGACGATGGACGATGGACCTATAATCCCCGCATGTTCGTGTCCGCCATCATTGCCGCCGGAGGCCGGGGCACACGCCTTGGCGCGGCAAGTCCCAAGCAGATGCTGAGGCTGGGTGACCGCACAATTCTGCAGCGCAGTTTCGACGTCGTTGATGCGCACGACCTCATCGATGAGATTGTCATCGCACTGCCACCCGACCTCGCCGCCTCGCCTCCGCCCTATCTGATTTCCGCGAAGAAGCCCGTGCGGATCGTCGACGGCGGCATGCGGCGGCAGGATTCGGTCGCGACGGCGTTCGCGCAGATTTCCACTTGGGCAGATGTCGTCGTCATCCACGACGCCGCGCGGCCGTTTGCGACGCCAGATCTGTTTTCCCGCGTCATCGACGCAGCAGCGAAGGGCGGAGCCGCGATTGCGGCGCTCCAGGCCAGCGACACGGTCAAGGAAACCACCGCAGCGCCCGGCGTCCGCATTGTCTCGCGCACAATCGCCCGCGATTCGATCTACCTGGCGCAGACGCCACAGGCATTCACGCGAAAGGTCCTCGCGGAGGCGATAGAGTTCGGGCGGCGAACGCTGGGGACCGCCACCGACGAGGCGTCTCTTGCGGAGCAGGCCGGTCACCCCGTGCGACTGGTCGATGGCGAGGCGGCCAATATCAAAATCACCACGGAACAGGACCTCAACGTGTCAAAGGCGCTCCTGGGGATGAAGGATTGGGGATCGGGGCCTGGTTCAGTTCCGCGGGTCGGTACCGGATACGATCTGCATCGCCTCGAGGAGGGACGACCGCTGGTTATCGGCGGCGTTCAGATTCCACACGATAAAGGTCTGGCCGGGCACTCGGATGCTGATGTGCTGTGCCATGCCGTCACGGATGCGATTCTCGGGGCAGCCGCAGCCGGCGATATCGGCCAGCACTTTCCAGATACCGACGCGAGATGGAAGGATGCGAACAGCATCGAGTTGCTCAGCCGCGCCGTCGACATCGTCCGCGCGGCCGGGTATTCGGTGGCGAACGTCGATGCTGTCGTCATTGCGGAGCAGCCGAGACTGTTGCCCCACGTGCCCGCCATGCGCGCGAAGCTTGCGAATGCGATTGGCATCGACGAATCGGCCGTCAGCATCAAGGGTAAGACGAATGAAAAGGTCGACGCGCTCGGCCGCAATGAGGCCATCGCCGTACACGCGGTCGCGTTGCTGGCCCCAAGCCCGAAGCCTGAAATTTGAAGCCCGGCATGCGCGTCCGCTTCGCTCCCAGCCCTACCGGCCACCTGCACGTCGGCAACGTGCGCACCGCCTTGTTCAACTGGCTGCTCGCGCGCGGCCGCGCCGGTACGTTCATTCTGCGCATCGAGGACACCGACACCGAGCGCTCGACGCTCGAGTCGGATGCGATGATTCTCGAAGACCTGCGATGGCTCGGCCTCGAATGGGATGAGGGCCCCGACGTCGGCGGCCCTGTAGGGCCGTACCGGTCGTCCGAGCGTCTCGGCACATACCAGTCGCGTGCGCGTGTGCTTCTCGAGCAGGAACGGGCGTATTACTGCTTCTGCACGGCCGAGCTGCTCGATGCGGAGCGCAAAGAGGCGCTCGCCAAAGGACTTCCACCAAAATATTCCGGCCGTTGCGCGAAGATCGATCCCGCGGAAGCGACGGAACGGGTGCAGTCTGGCGAGCCGGCTGCGGTCCGGTTCCGCACGCCCGACAATCGCGAGGTTGTCTTTCACGACCTCGTTCGCGGGGAGATTCGTTTCCATACCGACGTCATCGGTGACCAGGTGCTGCTTCGATCGGACGGCTCCCCCGCCTATAACTTCGCGGTGGTCGTCGACGACGGGCTGATGGGCGTGACGCATGTGGTGCGCGGAGAGGATCACATTTCGAATACGCCGAGGCAGATCCTCGTCTACGAAGCCCTCAACTTCACACCGCCCGAGTTCGGCCACGTGGCCATGGTGCTCGGCCCCGATCACACCAAGCTGTCGAAGCGGCACGGCGCCGTGTCGGTCGACGAGTTTCGCGAGAAGGGATATCTGCCCGAAGCGCTGCTGAACTACCTTGCGCTGCTCAGCTGGTCGCCCGGTGAAAACGAGGAAATCGTTCCGCTCGCGGAGATGGCCAGGCGGTTCGCGCTGAGCGACGTCGGGCATAGCGCCAGCGTCTTCGACGAAGAGAAGCTCGCGTGGGTGAATCGGCATTACTTAAAGGGGGCGGATCCGGCGCGGGTCGCGAGGTTGTCAGTGCCGTACCTGGAGCGAGCCGGGTTTCTCACGGGTTCGCTGGACGGCGACGGCTTCTCATACCTGGTCAGCATCGTTCCGGTTTTCGCTAGCTCGGTCGACCGGCTGGACGAAATGGCACAACGCCTCCGGCAGTTGTTCGAGTTCGAGCCCGCGTCTGCGCGCGCCCGGCCCGAGCTTCTCGCAGAGGTGCAGGCGGCGGGACCGCGCCAGGTGATAGAGGCGCTTGCGACCGAGTTGGCTGCCGCACCGCGTCTGATGGACAAGCAGGTGTTTCGCGCCGTCGCGGACGCGGTCAAGCAGCGAACCGGGCAGAAGGGGCGCGCGTTGTTTCACCCTATCCGTATTGCGTTGACTGGCGAGGGTGACGGCCCGGAGCTCGATCTGCTCGTCCCGGCGATCGACCGCGGCGCCGATCTCCACGTGTCGAGTGGCGTCGCTCCGATCATGGGCGCCCGCGAGCGGGCGCAGGCCACGGCAAAGGCCCTGGCGTGATGATCATCTACGGCATTAATGCGGTCACCGAAGCGCTGCGCGCCGGGCGCGTGGTGTCGCTGCGCGCGGGACGCCGCAAGGATCAGCGCCTGCAACAGCTGTTGGCGCTTGCGGAGCATTCGAGCGTGCCCGTTCGCCGCGTCTCCGATGAGGAGCTCGATCGCGAGTCTGGCGGCTCGTCGCATCAGGGCGTGGTCGCCGATGTCAGCGATCGGACGATCTACGAGCTCGACGATCTCATTCGGGACGCGGCAGCCGCACCGCCGGCCCTGCTCGTCGTCCTGGACGGCGTTGAGGATCCGCACAACTTCGGCGCGGTTCTCCGCAGCGTCGATGCCGCGGGCGCGCACGGAGTGATTCGTCAGACGCGGCACTCCGCGCCGTTGAGCGGAGCCGCAAGCAAGGCATCCGCCGGCGCGCTCGCCCATGTGAGGATCGCGGATGTCGTGAACGTCGCGCGGGCGATTGAGGAACTGAAGGAGGCGGGAATCTGGACCGTCGCGCTCGCCAGCGACGCGTCGGAGACGTACGATAAAATGGATTTCACGCTGCCGACGGCCATCGTGCTGGGAGGAGAGGGGAGTGGGGTGCGCAGGCTCGTCAGGGAGCGGTGCGACATAGTCGCCGCTATCCCGATGAAAGGGCATGTAGATAGCCTGAACGTCTCGGTGGCAGCGGGGGTGGTGCTCTTTGAGGCTGTCCGCCAGAGGCGGGCCACTTGATTTCTTCCGTGGCATACCTTGTGCTAAACTAAACTTTTTGTCTGGCTGGCGTAGCTCAGCCCGGTAGAGCAGCTGATTTGTAATCAGCCGGTCGGGGGTTCAAATCCCTTCGCCAGCT
>Ga0136617_10003375_pt1 | contig 14263 bp, 19 predicted proteins | sample AntDrymUQ3222106_2_FD_129672 | JGI IMG/M metagenome (GOLD analysis project Ga0136617, IMG submission 129672) | Polar desert sand microbial communities from Dry Valleys, Antarctica - metaG UQ322 (21.06) | ecosystem: Environmental > Terrestrial > Soil > Desert | place: Antarctica: Dry Valley... | reverse complement strand
GGTCAAGCCTCCGGCGTACGAAGAGAGCGCGGCCACGGAATAGAATGGTGTAGGGGCGCACCGCGGTGCGCCCTTCAGAAAAACGACCGCCGCCAACGTCCCGGATCATGTGCCCGGATCATCGGCGGCGTTTCCGTCGGCCCAGGGCGCACCACGGTGCGCCCCTACACCATTCTATTCCGTGGCCGCGCTCTCTTCGTACGCCGGAGGCTTGACCGGCGGAATGATCGGCTCGTCGGGATAGTTGATGACGGCAAGCACGATGCGATGATGGATCGGGTCCACCTCGAGCACCTTGAGGTCGACCGGCTGGCCTTCCTTCACCGCATCGCCCGGGTTCTCGATGTTGGGCACGCCGAGCTGGGACATCGGCACGAACCCTTCGATATCGTTGCCCAGATCCACCACTACGCCCTTGTCCATCAGGCGCACAGTGCGGCCCCGAAGCTCCATCCCGATGGGATAGGTCTCCCCGATCTTGAGCCAGGGGTCTTCCTCGGCCTGCTTGAGCCCGAGCGAGATCCGCTTGTTCTCGGCGTCGATGTTGAGGATCACCACATCTACCGCGTCGCCCTTCTTGACCACCTCGGACGGATGCTGTACCCGCTTGGTCCACGACATGTCGGAGATGTGAATCAGGCCGTCGATGCCAGGCTCGATCTCCACGAAGGCGCCGAAGCTGGTGAGGTTCCGGACCTTGCCGTTGATGCGGGTGCCGATGGGATATTTGAGCGGCAGCACCATCCAGGGGTCCTGCTCCGTCTGCTTCATGCCGAGCGAGATCTTCTCCTCGGCCTCGTCCACCTTGAGCACCACGGCCTCGATGGTCTCGCCGATGCTCACGATCTTCGACGGATGCCGGACGTTGCGGGTCCAGCTCATCTCCGAGATGTGGACCAGGCCTTCGATGCCGGGCTCGATCTCGACGAATGCCCCGTAGTTGGTGATCGAGACCACCTTGCCCTGCACCCGGGTGCCGACCGGGTACTTGGCGGCCACGTTCTGCCAGGGATAGGACTGGAGCTGTTTCATGCCGAGGCTGATGCGCTCCCGCTGCCAGTCGATGTCGAGGATCTTGACCTCGACTTCCTTGCCGATAGTCACCATCTCGGTTGGGTGGGACACCCGGCCGTAGGACATATCGGTGATGTGCAGCAGGCCGTCCACGCCGCCCAGGTCGATGAAGGCGCCGAAGTCGGTGATGTTCTTAACCACGCCCTTCCGCACCTGACCGACGGCGAGCTCCTTCATCAAGTGCTCGCGCTTGTGGGCCCGCTCGTTCTCCAGGATCACCCGGCGGCTGACCACGATGTTCCGGCGCCGCTTGTTCAGCTTGATGATCTTGAACTCGTAGGTCTGACCCAGCAGCTCGTCGATGTTCGGTACCCGCCGGAGCGCGATCTGGCTGCCGGGGAGGAACGCATCGACACCCATCAGGTTCACCACTACGCCGCCCTTGATCTTCTTGACCAGGGTGCCTTCCACCGGCTCATCGCTCTCATGGGCCACGCGGATCTTTTCCCAGACCCGCATGAAGTCGGCCTTCTTCTTCGACAGGACGACGGCGCCTTCCTGGTCCTCCAGATGCTCGAGGAAGACCTCGACCTCGTCGCCCTCCTTCAGGAGGTGCGGGTCCTTGAACTCATCCAGCGGCACCGACCCTTCAGACTTGAACCCGACGTCCAGGATTACGGCGTTGTCGGTGACCCGGAGGACCTTGGACTTGACGATTTCGCCCTCGACGATCTGCGACATGGTGCCCTCGTACATCGAGAGCATCTGCTCGTAGTCAGCGTCGGAGTAGTCTTCGTCGTAGAGATCCTGGCGAACGCGCAGGCCGGTCTGGGAGATGAACTGGTCGGTGGAGGGGTTGAGTTGATCGAGCATTCGAAGAAGGGCCAGAAGGTTAGGGGTAACCACGTCGCTCGGCGGAAGTGCCAGCGACGAGAGCCTAGGAGGATAGCGCCGGAAGCACTATAAGGCAACGTCCGGCATGCGGTTGGGCACAGCGGGGCGGCGGGGCGGCGGGGCAGCGAAGAACAACTCCTGGTCAGCCAGTAAAGATCGTCCGCGCGCGTTCGACGATGAAGGTGACCTGCTCGTCGAAGTTCATGGCCGTGGTGTCCAGGTGAATGGCATCCTCGGACGGCCGGAGCGGCGCCACCGAGCGAGTGGAGTCGGCGCGGTCCCGGGCCGCCAGGGCGGCGGCTTCGGCGTCGAGTCCTTCCGGCTGGACGGTGTCGCCGCGCTGGCTGAGCCGCCGGCCTGCCCGCGCCTCCGGTGACGCCGTCAAGAAGATCTTCAGGTCGGCATGGGGAAATACCACCGTACCGATGTCTCGCCCGTCGACCACCACATTCTGGCCCGCCCGCACCATGGCTCGGAGACGCGCGTTGATCCACTCGCGCACCACGGGGATGGCCGAAATGGCGGAGACCAGTGAAGTGACCTCCCCGGACCTGAGCTCCTCATCCACCGGCTCACCCTCAAGGTAGGCCGCGAAGCCCCCTCCGTCCGGCTGTAGCATCAACCCGCGGTCCTCAGCGGCCCGGAGGAGCGTTTCCGGCGCCAGATCCCGAGCCGGGTCGCCGCTCCGGATCCCGTGCCGGGACAGCTCCCGCAGTCCGACCAGGGTCATCCCGCGGTACAAGGAGCCCGAGTCGAGGTGGGCGAATCCCAGGGCATCCGCGACTGCCCGCGCAGTGCTCGATTTGCCCGAGGCCGAAGGCCCGTCGATAGCGATGACGCCACCGGAAAACTGAGACTCGATTGGCACGCTTGAGAGTAACTCGGCGCCAGGCGGGTGAGAAGCAGCGCTGGGAGGCGGCCCATTACCTTTGGCGCAGAACGGGGCACTCGGAACCAACTCGAAGGGGATGAATACGCCTTGCGGCACAAGATCTTCGTGGGCTACGTGGCGCTCATGGTACTGCTATTTCTGGCGCCGGTACCATCCACTCATCTGGCGGAATCCAGTCACCTGGACAAGCTGGTCCATTTCGGCATTTTCCTCGTGTTCGCCCTGCTCTTTCATGAGGATCGTGCGCCGAGAGTGTGGTGGGCACTCCTCACCGCCTTCACGTTCGCGGCGGCAATCGAGCTGGTGCAGTCGCTCCTCCCCTACCGGGACGGTGACCGCTGGGACTTCCTGGCCGGCGCAGCGGGGGCCACCTGTGGCACCCTTCTCATGCTCTGGTTCGCGGGGCAGGCTCGGCGCGCCGACGGGAGCTGATCCGCTTCAGCGTGTCGGGAAAGCCGGGAAAGCTCACGGCCGCACACGCCATATCGTCAATTGTGATTCGAGCTCCCTGCACCGTACCTAGCACCGCGAATGCCATGGCGAGCCGGTGGTCGGCCGCCGTCCGCACCCGGCCTTTGGGCACACGGTCGCTTCCAATAACCACGAGATCGTCGCCCGCTACCTCCGCCTCTGCCCCGACCGCCCTCAGATTTTCCGCAATGAGCCCGAGCCGGTCGCTTTCCTTCACTCGAAGCTCTCCGACCTGCCGGAATGTGGTGATGCCCGATGCCCGGGAGGCGAGCACTGCGAGGAGTGGGATCTCATCGATCAGGCCCGGGATCTCTCCCGCCGACACCTCGGTCCCCCGTAGTGATGCGGGACGAACGACGAGGTCCCCTACCGGCTCTCCGAAGCTGTCGGCGCGGTTCTCCAACCGAATTGCGGCCCCCATCCGTCGCAGGACATCCAGGAACCCGGTTCGGGTTGGGTTGATCCCGACCGCGGCGATCATGAGTTCGCCGGCCTGAGCCAGCGTGGCGGCCCCCACCAGAAACGCCGCGGACGAAGGATCTCCGGGCACCTGGACATCGAACGGCTCCAGATGTCCCCCCGGGGTGAAGTGGATCCACCCGTCATCCTCCGATACCTCGTACCCGAACGCCCGGAGCAACCGCTCGGTGTGGTCACGGGAACGGCCGTGCGGCTCTCGTAACGCGACATCAACTTCCCCGGCCATGCCCGCCAGGAGAATAGCGCTCTTGATCTGCGCGCTCGAGACCGGCATCTCGTAGCTGATCGGCCGCAGGCGCTCTCCTTTGACGGTGAGAGGCAGACCGTCTCCGTTTCCTTCAGTGAATCGGGCTCCCATGGACGCCAATGGGACCGTAACCCGGCGCATGGGGCGGCGGCGGAGCGAGCGATCGCCAGTCAGCGTGGCCGAGAACCGATGGGCGGATAGAAGGCCCAGCAGGAGCCGGGTGGTAGTGCCCGAGTTTCCACAGAAGAGCGGTCCTTCCGGGCGGCGGAATTTCCCGACGCCGCGCACCGTAACCGGCACGCCCGGTCGGAGCGGTGACAGCTCGGCCCCCAGCTGCCGGAGCACCCGCGCAGTCGAGCGGGCATCCAGGGAGGTGAGGGCACCTCCGATGTTGCTCGTGCCCCGCGCCAGCGCTGCCAGGAGCAGCACTCGATGGGTGATACTCTTGTCACCGGGGACACGTACGCTGCCCGCGACATTCACCGGTCGATCGCTTCGCGGAAGGTCTGGGCGGCGGCGAGGTAGGACCGAAGCCCTGGCGCATCTCCAGTGGCTAGAAGGCGCCTGAGCTCGGCCAGGTGTTCCTCTGTTCGCGACAGCGCCTCACTGACCGCGGGCTCGTTGTAGAGGAAAATGTCCACCCACATGTCGGGGTTGCTGGCGGCCAGACGGGTCGTATCTCTCGCGCCGGTGCCATAGGACACGCCCGCAAGTCCATGGTCGGCCAGGCTTCTGGCCAGCGCATACGCTACCGCTTGGGGCAAATGGCTGGTCCAGGCCAGCTGGCGATCGTGCTTCTCGGCGCTGATGAGGACCGGAGACGCCTGCATCGTGTATTGCCAGAAGCTGGCGATGCTCGCGGACGCGCGGTGACCTCCTGCCGTACCAGTCTCGCAGATATACACCACGCACCCGCGAAGGCGGTCCGGCCTGGCGGAGGAGAATCCCGACTCATGGGTACCAGCGAGCGGGTGCCCGCCGGCGAAACGGTCTCCCAGTCCCGCAGTCACGGCCTGCTGAACTACCGGACCCTTGATGCTGCACACATCAGTGAGCACCGCGCCGGATTCGAGCGATCCAGCGAGCTGGACAATCAGCTCCAGCGTCGCACTCGGCGGAACCGCGAGCACCACCAGGTCCGCGCCGCGAACGGCGTCGAGCGGAGTATCCGCCAGATCGGTAATCGCCGAACCCTTCAGCGCCTGGATCCCCTCGGACCGGTCGGGCGAATAGCCGACCACGCGCTGGACACCCGCCAGACGGGCCTGCCAGGCCAGCGAGCCCCCAATGGCGCCGAGGCCGATCACCGCGAGAGAAGATGGGCGCACCTGCTCAGATCCTAAGGTACTGCCCACGTTGCCCGGGGCCAGCAAAGAGTGTACTGATTTGGCACCCGACTGGAGCGGGAGCATGCATGGCGAAGATCCTGATCGTGGAAGATAGTCCGGACAACATGAAGCTGTTTGGGACGATCCTCGGGCTCAAGGGCCACGAGGTGACCGGCCTCCCCGGGGGCGAAGGCCTGCTCGATGCCATCCTGCAGGGAACACCCGATCTGGTGCTGATGGACATTCAGCTGCCCGGGAAGGACGGCTTCGCCCTGCTTCAGGAGATCAGGTCCTCGCCGGGTGCGGGCACCCGCGTGATCGCACTGACCGCTCACGCGATGACGGGAGACCGCGAGCGCGCCCTCGGTGCTGGTTTCGACGGCTACATCACCAAGCCGATCGATATCCGGAACTTCCCCGAGCAAATCCAGCGTGCCTTGCGGGGCGAGACACCCGACGGGTAGTGCTGCGATCAGTTGTGCCGCAGCAGCATCAGTGAGTGCGGGGCCAGGGTTACCCGGCTTGCAGTGGCCTGAGCCTGAGAGCCAGAGGTATCGATCACTTCGGTCCAGGTCCCTGGCCGGTCCAGACTGGGCAGCGTAAACGGCCTGGACCGCCCCCCACCGTTCAGCAGCAGCAGTATCGCGCCTGCGCCCCCCTCCGAAACACCGGTGCCGCCTCGAATCAGCATTCCCAGCAGATGGTTGCTTGAGTCTTCCCACTCGGCCTGGGTCATGGTCTGGCCATCGGGCCCTAACCAGGTGAGATCGTTCCCCGAGTGGAAGAACGTGCCGCGGCGCAGCAGCGGGGTCGCCGAACGAATGGCAAACACCTTTCGGGTGAACTCCAGAAGCTCCTGATTTTCCGGGGAGAGCACCCAGTCTATCCAGGTGAGCGGGCTATCCTGACAATAGGCGTTGTTGTTGCCGCGCTGGGTGCGGCCCATCTCATCGCCGTGGGAGATCATGGGAACCCCCTGCGAGAACGCCAGGGCGGCAAGAAGATTTCGCTTGACCCGCTCCCGGATGTGCAGCGTGCGCAGCACGTCGGTGGGCCCCTCTACTCCCCAGTTGCGGCTGATATTGTGATTGCTGCCGTCGCGATTCTCCTCCCCGTTCGCCTCATTGTACTTTCTCTCGTAGCTGACCAGATCCTGAAGGGTGAATCCATCATGACAGGTCACGAAGTTGATGCTCGCCTGTGGGGGGCGCCCGCTGGCTTCGTAGAGATCGCTGCTGCCGGCAAGGCGGGAGGCAAGACTGCCCACCTGCCCCGTATCGCCCCGCCAGAAATGCCGCACGGTATCGCGGAACTTGCCATTCCACTCGCTCCAGCCCGCGGGAAAGCGCCCAACCTGGTAGCCGTCGGGCCCCAGATCCCATGGCTCGGCGATGAGCTTGACTCCCGCGAGAACCGAATCCTGTCGCAAAAGTGAAAAGAATTCGCTGGCCGGGCTGAAACCCTTGTCGGTCCGGCCTAGAACCGGCGCGATGTCAAACCGGAACCCGTCCACGTGCATGTCCTGGACCCAGTACCGGAGGCTGTCCAGCAGCAGCTTCAGCGTCGGAGGCTTCCGGGCATCCACGGTGTTGCCGCACCCGGTGAAATCGGTGTAGAGACGCGGAGTATCCGGGTGGGGCCAGTAGTAGGTGGCATTGTCGATCCCTCGAAACGAGAGCGTGGGCCCGAGGTGACTCCCCTCACCGGTATGGTTGTAGACCACGTCGAGCAGGACTTCGAGGCCCTCCCGATGGAGTTGCTTGATCATGGTCTTGAACTCGCTGACCTGGCCCCCCGGAGCGCCCCGGCCGGTTGCGTACCGCCCATCCGGCGCAAAGAATCCAATCGAGTTGTATCCCCAGTAATTGGTGAGTCCCTGCCCGGCCAGCCGCTGCTCGGCCGCGATGTGATGAACCGGCAGCAGCTCGAGCGCGGTGACGCCGAGACTCTTCAAGTGGCGGATGATGGGAGGAGTGGCCAGGGCCAGGTACGTACCCCGGAGCTCCTCCGAAATGTCCGGGTGAAGCTGGGTCATACCCTTGACATGGGCTTCATAGATCAGGGTTCTGTCCCATGGTGTTCGCGGCGGCGCATCATCTCCCCACGCAAAGGCCGGGTCCATGACCAGGCTCTTCGGCATGGCACCGGCGCTGTCCTGGGGATCGGGAATCAGGTCGCGGTCGGGATCATTGCTTCGCAGCGGAAATCCGGACAGGGCATCGCTCCAGCGCATGCTGCCGCTGATGGCTCTGGCGTAGGGATCGAGAAGGAGCTTGGCGGGATTGAAGCGGTGACCCTGGGCGGGGGTGTGCGGTCCGTGCACCCGGTACCCGTAGGCCTGCCCAGGGTGTACGTCCGGCAGGTATGTGTGCCAGATGTCCTCGGTGCGCTGCAGCTCGACCCGCGCCGATTCGGCCGAATCCTCAGGCTGAGCAAACAGGCAAAGCTCCACCCGGGTGGCATGCCGGGAGAAGAGCGCGAAGTTGGTGCCCTCTCCCTCCCAGGTAGCGCCGAGAGGCGAGGCGGATCCAGTTGCCCGCAACCTACGCGGACCGGTCGGGCCGATTCACCCGCGCGCTCCGGATTCGGCTGAGGCCACGGATTACGACTATCAGGTTGATGGCGGTCCAGACCACCGTGAAGGCGATCTTGACGCTATCCGAGGCCCGCTCGATCCCGGCTCCGAAATACACCGCGATAAACAGAGCATCCACCACCAGAACCAGGGCGACCAGGACTAACGCCTCTCGCTTGACGGTCACTTCCCTGCCCCGGAGTAGAGCCTCATCGCTGAATCAGGATCACGCCCGCGATCACCAGGGCCGCCCCGATGAGACGGATTGGTGTCAGCGAATGGACGGGGAAGCCAACCAGCCCATACTGGTCGAGCACCAGGGAGCTCAGCATTTGTCCCGCCACCACAGCCGCAATCAGAGTGGCCGCGCCGAGTCTGGGGGCGAGTACAACGGCAGCCAGTACGTAGGCCGCCCCGATGAGGCCGCCGCCCCACTGCCAGGGAGTGGTTACGGCCCAGGCGCGCCCGAGCGGTAGAGGCGTCCGCAGCAGCAGGGCGATGCTCGCGAGTCCAGCGGTACCGACCACGAATGAGATCAGCGCCGCAGCCACGGGTGAGCCCAGAGCCGAGCGCAGCTGGGCGTTCAGCCCTGCCTGCACGGGGAGGAGCACGCCGGCGGCCAGAGCCAGCAGGAGGAAGAGGATCATCGCACCGAGCTCAGTTCCGACGGTCGGACGGCGTCCACCGCGAAGGCGCTGCCCGTCACGACCCGGCGATGGTAGTCGATCTGGCCCAGGTGATAGGCGAAGTGCGTCACCAGGTGAACCAGATAATCTCCGGTGGTCACCCGCGAGCCGCTGATGGCCTCGGGAAACTCGGCCATGACATCAGGCTGCGTGGCGCCGGAGAGTGCGGCCTGCACCGCGGTGCGGGCCGCTTCGATATCGCGGACGAGCTCCGAGCGTGGGACATCGCGGCGGGCAAACTCCGCCGGCCGGTCCCTGACGTACCCGGTCTGGGCCAGGCGGGCGCCGATATAGTGTTGCAGATTCCCCGCCAGGTGCAGCACCAGGGTACCCGCCACGTTGGGAATGCCGGGCACCACCTGCCATAGCCCGCGGTCGTCGGGGTAGGCCTCGACTTCCCGCCGAAGCGTACGCAGATCGCGGTCGAGAATCGCGGCAACCGATTGCAGGAGGAGACCCGAGCTCAATGTCCCGCTCCCTGGCGGGCCGAGCGGTGATCCTGTCGCTGAAACTCGAGGAACTGGTGGATGGCGTTGATGGCGGACGGATCTGATGTCCTGAGGCGCAGCTGGCCGCCGCCCGGCAGTGTGTCGGTCACATAGCTGATTCGGGACCGGCGAGCCGCCATTACGGCCGTGCCGGGAACGTCCCGAGCGTGGACCAGACCGGGAAGGGCAAAATCTCCCCGCGCGAATGCGGCTTTGATCCTTCGCATGTGTGATCTGATCTGGGCCACGCCGGCGGTGTCTCCTGCATCGCGCTGCAGACTGATGCGGCCGCCGTCAGGCAGCGATTCGAAGCGATGGTAGGAGGTGTACTGATCGACGCCCATGGCGACGTGGCCGCGAGCCTGAACCTGGGCAAAGGCGCTGTCGGTGGAATCGCGAACCGAAGTCAGAGGGGGCGAGCCGGTCCGCGCCGGGCGATCGCAGGCGGCCAGAGCCAGAAGGAGCAGGACGGCGCGACCCATTCGACAGCCGTCAGTCTTCCAGCTCGATCTTTGACATCTCGCGCTCCTGCGCCCCCTGGCGGAGCCGGCGGAAGACCGATTCGAGAAGCTCGACGCCCAGCAGGAGGGCAACGGTGATGAGCGTAAGGATGATGGCCGCGCTCAGATGGCCGAGCCCGATCATCGAGCCCAGGGCGGCAAGGACCCAGATGATCGCCGCAGAGGTCACCCCGACGATCGAGCCTTCCCGCGACAGGATTACGCCGCCACCGAGAAATCCGATGCCGGTGACCACCTGTGCCAGCACTCGGGTCGGGTCTACCCGCTCGCCCCCGAACGACGCGCCGAGGGCGACGAACAGCGCGGTACCCATGCAGATGAGGATGCTGGTGCGGATCCCCGCAGCCTTGCCTCTGAGCTGGCGCTCGAGACCGATGATCCCACCGCAGAGGATGGCCGTGCCAAGCCGGAACCAGAACGCGGGGGTGTCGGGATCCAGCGCATCAAACACTTTTACTTCCGCTGGCGCTGGAGAAGGGGGGCCTTGGCTCCGAAGACCTGCTCATCTACCCATCGAAGCAGCGCATCGTCGAGCTCCACCAACTCCTGCCCGGGGACATGTGGAAGCACGGGCCGGCGCTTGCCCTCGTTCATTAGATACCACATGGGGGGAACCGCTTCGACCCCGCGGCGCTCGTTGGCTATCTGGGCGTCGTAGGAGACGAAGTGAAATTCCCGGCCACGATGACTGAGGCGGCGCTGCTCGACTTTATGCGTGCTCACGGAGGACTCGCTTGGAATATGTTTGGGAGCGGACCACGACCCGCTGACCGTAATCTAATCGCGGTCACCCTCCTCCGAGCACGATCTGATCGCGATCGAGCATTTCGGGATGGTCCCGCAGCCAGCGAAGCACGCGCTCCCGCACCTGTTCCTCGGTGTCTGTGGCAGTGGCCGGAAACTTCGTCAAAGCGGTGCCGGCAATGGTTATGTGCCACTCAGGAGCCCTGCCGCCCGGCAGCACCTGGCCAGACGTGGTCTGGCCCTCGCTCAGGGAAGCAGTGACTTGCTTTCCCTGGTAGTTGATCGTCACCTGATCCATTGTTCCCTGGTCCTCAACGAGGTGAGCCCCCATTCCTCGGCCGCCCCCGGCCACCTCGCTGGCCAGGTCGGGCGGATGGCGAGCGCTCAGGGGGCCGGCTACCATGCGCGGCTTTGCGTGCCTCCTTTGCCTTGGACCGGGCACGATCGTCTGCCTTCTTTGCCCGGATGGCGGCTATCCGTTCGGCCAGCGGCACTTCAAACCGCGCTTCCGGCCTGGCGGTGTAGTCGAAGTCCGGAACCGTGATTCTCGGCAGTCGCTTCCCCACTACCCGCTCGATGCCCCGAAGCTCGGCCTCCTCGTCGGGCGATACCAGCGTAAATGCGTCGCCAGTCAGCTCGGCGCGAGCGGTCCGGCCGACCCGATGAATGTAATCCTCGGCCGCCTTGGGCACGTCGAAGTTCACCACGTGGCCGAGGGCCTCGACGTCGATGCCCCGCGCGGCGATATCGGTGGCTACCAGTACCCGGTACTTCCCACTCTTGAAGCCGGCCAGCGCCTCGGTCCGCTGGCTCTGGGATCGGTTGCCATGAATCCGCTCCGCCTTGATTCCATGGCGCGCCAGATAGTCGGCCAGCCGGTTCGCCCGGTGTTTGGTCCGGGTGAAAACCAGCGCCTCCCGCATCTCGCCCCGCTGGAGCAAGGCGACGAGCAGCGCGGACTTGAGCTCCTGGGGCACCGGGTAGACTGCCTGGGTGATTCCCACCGCCGGCGCAGGCTTCCGGTCGAGCTGGATCGACTCGGGATTGTGCAGCATCTCGCGGGTGAGCGTGAGGATCGGGGCCGGCATGGTGGCGCTGAAGAACAGTGTCTGCCGCTTTGGTGGGAGGTGGCGCAGCACCCGCCTGATGTCGGGGAGGAAGCCCATATCCAGCATGCGGTCGGCCTCATCCAGCACCAGATGTTCGACTCCGGCCAGCTTGGCGTAGGGCATCCGGAAGTGATCCAGCAGCCGTCCGGGAGTGGCAACCAGCACGTCCACCCCGCTGCGGAAGGCGTGCTCCTGCGGGCCCATCCCGACACCACCGAAAATGGCGGCACCGGTGATCGGAGTGTGCACGGCGAGGTCGTTCAGGTCCTCCACGATCTGGGCGGCGAGCTCGCGCGTGGGCGTAAGCACCAGCGCCCGGGTAACGCCTCGAGGCCGGCTGATCAACTTGTGCAGAATAGGTAGAAGAAACGCGGCAGTCTTGCCGCTGCCGGTCATTGCGCAGGCCAGCACGTCCCGGCCGGCGAGGGCCGGAGGGATCGCGGCTTCCTGAATGGGGGTGGGCCGGGTAAAGCCGAGCTCCTTGATGCCCTTCAGGAGGTCGGGGTGAAGCTTCAGGCTGCTGAATGGCACTAAATCCTCTATCGTCGTGCGGGTGGCTGGCGTCAGTCGGTTTCGCGCCGCACTGCCGGCCCGGCCCCCGCACCAAAGGTGACATCTACGGTGTAGCCGTCGGCGTGGATCAACGCCCCGAGCAGACGACGGGCACTTTCTTCCGCGTGCGCGGCGACCCCGAGCTCCCCAGCGGCGCTGACCAGCTGTTGCCGGGCCAGGAAGTAGATCGTGTCCCGGTCGGCGGGACGGAATGGATTCCACAACCCGTTGCGCTCGTCGTACGTCCGCATCTGGGTTACCTCCACCCCGAGCACCTTGGCCGGTGGAAGCACCACGTGAACCCGGCGCGCCCGCTCATCTACATCCACCTGGGTTCCGGCATCGAGGTCGATGCCGGCCATCACTTTGCCGGTGACCACGACGAGAGATCGCTTGGTGGAGCCGAGACGCCGATTCTCGTAGACTACGACATCGCGCACCGTGGTTTCGCTGGTGACGAGCTGCGCCACCGCCCGTATTCGCTCCACCACGACACCATGGGTAACCGTCGTTTCGCCCCGGCCCGGCAGCAACTTCCGGGTGAGAGGGGCGAAATTTCGGACCGCGAGACCGATGAGTAGGAGTGCTCCGCCGAGGAGGAGGAGAGAGATGAGAAGCGCCGCAACCCGCCGCGGGGGCCGTGGGTCGGCCATGCCGCTGCTCAGAACTCCCGGCGCTTCATGTCCTTGAACAGGCGCTTGGTCTCGGCATCTTCTTCAGTGGGTTTCTGCCGCAGGGTGGAGTCGAACTTCAGCGCGCGATCGGCCTTGGGGGGCACCACTTTCTCGGCGTTCTTCTTGGCCAACGCAGCTATCCGCTGATCTTCACGCTTGGACATCACACCTCCAGAATTATTCCCGGTGGCTAGAAAGCCGGCCGCTGTGCCTGCTCGATGCTCTGAGCGAGCTCGTTCGCCGCCTCCCTGAGGCCGGCCAGCTCACGGTGCCGACCACTGATGGCACCGGTCCGCAGGTCTCCACCCAGCCCGCGGCTCATCTCCGTAGCCCTGCGAATCCGGAACCGCTCCTGAAAACCCTTGTAGTCGTCTCCGCCCGCGGCGCTCAGCAGGCCCCAGAGACGAAGCCGCACGTCGTCGAGCGCGCTCTTGAAGTCTTCCAGCTCCTGGACCGGGGTCTGGCCTCGGGCCAGGCGTTGTTCGACTTCGGTGAGCGTGCCGTTCAGAGCGGCTACCTGCTCGAGAAAGCTTGGCTCCGCCATCAGCCCTCCGTCGCCGTGATACGTCCCGGTTCCCGTGGGCGTAAAGAATCCCTGTGGCACCAGCGGGGCAAGGCCCTTATGCCGCCTCCCGGTAGAGACGCGCGCCGACATACGCACCCGCCAGCGCCGCCACCAGCCCGCCTGCACTGCTCGCCCCCACCAGCGACCACGAGTAGTACCCCATGAATGCGTACGAGGCGTACGCCGCATGGCTCGCGAGCCAGATGACGAATCCAGCCTTGAATGCTGTGCGTGGGCCCGGTCCGAGCCTGGGCCGGATGGCCGCGTAGGTCCAGACTGTGAGGATCCCGAGGATGAAATCCACGATGACCCATCCGAGCGTGCCTGATGCCGCCTTGTCGAGAAGCCCCGGATTGAGGGCTCTGGTCTCGACCTCCCACCGCGCGCCGAGCAGGAAGCCATTGGTGGCCGCATCGATGACGTTCATGACCAGTCCGGCGGCGAGACCTCCGACGATGACACGGGTCGAGTTCAGCTGCGCCATGCCGCCTCCTATAGAGTGGGCTAGTGCGACCGTGAGGAGATACCGTATCCGCGCGCCATAGCCGCGGCGAGGAAGGTCATGACGATGACTATTCCGGCCTGTGCATAGCTGATGCGGGCAAGGAGCGGAGCTGTCCGGGTATCCGGCTGCTCACCTCGCGCCGCTCGCCGGCGCCACCCGATCAGCGTGATCATGGGCCAGATTTCCAGCGCGAGAATGATGGCAAAGAATGCCATCTTGCCCAGGAATGCGTGGTTGTGGAAGTAGTAGCTGGTGTTCTTTTCAATCCCGGCGAGAAGGCGCCACAGTCCGGTGCCGAGCCACAGCGCGGCCGCCAGCGCCCACAGGTTGTCGGCCAGGAAAACGGAGCGAAGGCCAGGGCCGTCGAGACGGGAAGCCAGCGCCCTCCCGCGAGCCCAGACGGCACCCAGCCCGATTCCGAGACCGAGGAGGTGCAGGCCCGCGAGCAGCACCCTTGTCATACTGTGCCTCGATGGCTCAAAGCCGGCGCTGGCTGCCGGGTAGGGCTGGGCCGCCCC
>Ga0136617_10003374_pt1 | contig 14265 bp, 9 predicted proteins | sample AntDrymUQ3222106_2_FD_129672 | JGI IMG/M metagenome (GOLD analysis project Ga0136617, IMG submission 129672) | Polar desert sand microbial communities from Dry Valleys, Antarctica - metaG UQ322 (21.06) | ecosystem: Environmental > Terrestrial > Soil > Desert | place: Antarctica: Dry Valley... | reverse complement strand
CTAGGAGGGCGAAGCCGGCACGCCGAAGAGCGGGAACATCCGCGCCGTATCGAGAAACGTGTCGATCGCGACGATCCGCCCGTCTGAGATGTCGATGACCTGCAGCGCCCACGGCTCGAAGCTGCCGTCTGGGCCACTCGGCCGGTACTGCGCGAACGCGGGGGCACCGTTGGCCACGATCGGCACCAACCGTGAGCCGCGGCAGTGCTTGCCCGTCCCCAGGTACCAATCGCGCAGGGCGTCGCGCCCCTGCAGCCACAGCTCGTAGGGCGGCATCGAGAGCGTCGCCTCCTCGTGCAGCAGCGCGACGAGCGCGTCGATGTCGAACTCCTCGAAGGCCTCGCAGTAGCGCGCGAGCAGCGCACGATCGTCGGTGTCCATCGCGGGCGTCGGGTCGCTCACGGTCACGTCGCGGTCGGCGAGCGTCGCCCGCGCCCGCTGCAGCGCGCTGTTGACCGACGCGACGCTCGTGTCGAGCAGCTCGGCGACCTCGCTGGCCTGCCAGCGCAGCACCTCGCGCAGGATCAGGACCGCCCGCTGGCGGGCAGGCAGGTGCTGCAGCGCGGCGACGAACGCGAGCCGCAGGGTCTCGCGCGACATCGCGAGCTCGGCCGGATCGCCGTCCGCCGGCAGCACGCGGCTGTCGGGAATCGGCTCGAGCCAGGTCGCCTCCGGCTGCGTCGTGAGCATGGCCGCATCGACGGCCGGCGTCCCGGCGGGCCCGAGGTCCATCGGCGTGGCGCGGCGCTTGCGCCCGTCGAGCATCGTGAGGCAGACGTTCGTCGCGATCCGGTACAGCCAGGACGCGAACGCCGCGCGCCCCTCGAAGCGGTCGAAGCTGCGCCACGCGCGCAGCATCGTCTCCTGCACGGCGTCCTCCGCCTCGAACGCGGAGCCCAGCATCCTGTAGCAATAGCCGGTCAGCTGCCGCCGGTGCTGCTCGAGCTCGCGCTCCAGCTCGTGGGCCGCGGGCTTGACGTTGAGGGCGGCTGTGGCTTCGAGATCAGCCATCGAGGTCGAAGGCTACAGACGGACGGCGACGGGCTGACGCAATTGCCACAAGCCGCAGCTGACGCGGCGCTTCTCAGCCCCGCAGCGGACTGCTCAACTCGGCCCGCAGCGTCGCGATCTCCGTGACGAACGCGCCGACGAACGCGCTGCGGTGCGTCTCAATGTCGTCGAGCAGATCGGCCATGTACCCCGGATCGGACGTGAGGCCCTCGATCTCCGCGAGGGCGCGCTCGATGTAGAGCATGCGTAGCTCGTCCTGGATCTCGACGGCGGTGGGGGTGGTGTTCGTATCGGTCTTCATGGCTCGGTCTCGGTTAGCCCTTGGGCGTGACAATCGAACGAACGCCGTTCAGCGCAACCCACCGAACGCCGTTCAGCGCGACCGCACGAGCCAGGCCGATCAGCCGGCGACGGCGCCGAACCGCACGCCGAAGCGCGCGCCGCCGAGCGCTGACGTCCCGACCTCGACCGTCGCCTCGTGGGCGCGCACCTGCTGGCTGACGAGGGCCAGTCCCAGCCCCGACCCCGGCGCGGTCGTGCCGTTGGCGCGCACGAAGGGCTCGAAGATCCGCTCGCGCTCGTCCGCGGCGACCCCGTCGCCGTCGTCGTCGACGAACAGCGCCGGCCCGTCGGCCGACAGCACCACGCTGACCGCGCCGCCGCCGTGGCGGGCCGCATTCTCGACGAGGTTGTCGACGAGGATCCGCAGCCCCGGCTCCCAGCCACGCACGACGACGGGCTCGTCGGGCAGCGCACAGGACCACGTCACGCCCGGATGGCGCGAGCGCGCGGCCGCGAGCGCCACCCCGACAAGATCGGCGAGCTCCACCTCGGTGCGCTCAAGCGGCGCGGAATCGCCGCGCGCGAGCGCCTGCAGGCCGACGAGCAGGTCGACGAGCCGGCGGTTCTCGGCCAGCGCGTCGGAGACCATCTCGGCGCGCTGGACGGCGGACATGTCCGGATGCCGGCTCAGCGCCGACAGCGTCGCCTGCACGCTCGTCAGCGGCGTGCGCAGCTCGTGCCCGGCGTCCGCGGTGAAGCGCCGCGTCGCGGCGAGCGCGCGCTCGCGATCGGCCGCCGAGCGACCGAGGCGCGCGAGCATCTCGTTGAAGCTCGCCGCCAGCGAGCGCAGCTCGGCGGGACCGTCGTCGCCGGGCACGCGGCGGTCGAGGTCCCCGGTCACCGCGATGCCGGACGTCGCCGCGCGCAGGCGGCGCAACGGGCGCAGGACGAGGTCGGCCGCAAACCAGACGCCGAGCGCCGCCACGAGCAGCGCCGCGGCCCCGAACCCGAGCAGGCGGCGGTTCAGATCCGAGAGCTTGCGTTCCACCGGGCGCAGCCGCGTCGTGACCTCCAGGCGGGCGAGCCCGCCGAGCGCGTCGAGGCTGATCGCGTACGAGCGATAGCGCTCGCCGCCCGCCTGGAACGTGTGCAGGCCCACGCGCGGCGCCGGGCGCTTCGCCGGCAGCGGCTGACCGGAGGCGAGCACCTGCTTGCGGTCGAGCAGCAGGCGCAGCGAGGTTCCCGTGGCGGAGAGGACGTTGTCCAGCCGCCGGTCGCCGGGCGGAAGCTCCTTCCCGAACGCCGCCAGCGCGGTCTCGCGTGAAAGCTCGGCCGTGCGCTTCAGGCGGTCGTCGAGCGCGGAGTGCTCGGAGCGGTCGACATAGCGCGACACGACGATCCCCGCGCCGGCGAGGACGACCGCGAGGACGAGCGTGATGCCGAGCGTGAGGCGACCGCGAAGGCTGCGCACGACGGCAGCAGATCAGACCTGCAGGATGAAGCCGATGCCACGCACGGTCTGCAGCACGCGCGGCTCGCCGCCGGCCTCGAGCTTGCGGCGCAGGTAGCCGACGAAGACGTCGGCGATGTTCGTGCCCGGGTCGAACGTGTAGCCCCAGACCTCCTCGTGCAGGCGCGCGCGGTCGAGCACCTCGTCGGGGTGGCGCATGAGCAGGTGCAGCAGCTCGAACTCGCGCCCCGTCAGGCCGAGGTCGCGCTCGCCGCGCAGCGCGGTGTGCGCGCGCGGGTCAAGCGCGATGTCGCCCACGCTCAGCACCGCTTCCGGCGTCGCCGGCCGGCGACGCAGCAGCGCCTGCAGCCGCGCGGTCACCTCCTCGAGCGCGAACGGCTTGACGACGTAGTCGTCGGCGCCCGCCTGCAGCCCGCGCACGCGGTCGTCGACGTCGTCGCGCGCCGACAGCACGCAGACGGGAACGTCGTCGCCGCTCGCGCGCAGCCGGCGCAGGACCTCGAGGCCGTCGAGGTCGGGCATCGAGAGGTCGAGCAGGATCACCGCGGGCGACACGGACTCGATCGCCGCCAGCGCCGCTCGCCCGCCCGACGCCCGCACGACGCGAAAGCCCTCGAGCTCGAGACCGGCGCCGACCGCACGACGGATCGCCGCGTCGTCGTCGACGAGCAGCACGACGGGGCCGGCGGGTCCGGGGTCCCCGTCATCCACGCGTCACGACCTCGCAGTCGCGTGCGACCTGGTCGATCGCGTCGGCGTAGACGCGGTCACGACCCTTGCCGCAGCTGATCTTGTCGCGCGCCCCGTCGACGGCGCGAATCCTGTCGCGCCCGTCGCCGCCGCCGACGACATCGCCGGCGCCCCCGGCGGCGTCGATGCGGTCGTTGCCGGAGCCGCCGAGCAGCGCGTCCGCGCCGGGCCCGCCGGCGAGGGCGTCGTTGCCCGCGTCGCCGGCGACGACGTCCGCGCCCGGCCCGCCGTGGAGCCTGTCCTTGCCGGGCCCGCCGTGCAGCTGGTCGGCGCCGGGGCCGCCGCGCAGCTGGTCTGCGCCCCCCAACCCGTCGAGCTGATCGTCACCCGCGCGTCCGTTGAGCCTGTCGGCCGCGTCCGTGCCGACGAGACGGTCGGGACCTCTCGTGCCCTGCAGCGGGGCGGCGAGCGCGGTCGATCCGCCTGCGATCACGGCGAGAGCGAGCGCAAGGATCACGAGGCGACGGTACATGGGCGGCACACGATGACGCAGGAGGCGCGTCAGAGGGCCACCGTACGCGCGGCTCTCATCGACTTCTCACCAGCCGTGAGGACTCGATGAGAGCAGCTCCCACTATGCCCGCGGGGACCGCAGAGTACGTGCGGCACACCCAACGGGAGGACAGACCCATGCACTTCAGCAAGACCCAGATCGCAGGAGCGATCGCCGCCGTCAGCCTGATCATCCCGGCCACCGCGCTCGCGGCGACGATCAACGGTGGACCGGCCGGCGAGCGCCTGCGCGGCACGAACCTCGCCGACACGATCAACGGCAACGGCGGCAACGACAGGATCCGCGGGTTCGCCGGCGACGACAGGCTCAACGGCGGCCCCGGCAACGACCGCGTCTTCGGCGGCCTTGGCAACGACGTGATCGCCGGCGTGGCGGGCAACGACTGGCTCAACGGCGGCCCCGGCGACGACACGGTCAGCGGCGACAGCAACGCCGTCGGCGATCTCACGTCGCCTGACCGCATCTTCGGCGCCGCGGGCAACGACACGCTCAAGGGCGGCGATTCCGCCGACCGGATCTCCGGCGGCGACGGCAGCGACACGTCCGCCGGCGAGAACGGGCGCGACCGCATGTCCGGCGGCAGCGGCGACGACGCGCAGGACGGCGGCGCCGGCGACGACGTGATCTTCGCCAACCGCGGCGTCGACGTCTCGGCCGGTGGCGACGGCGACGACGTCCTCTGGGCGCTCGCGCGCGCCGACGTGACGCCCGGCCCCAACGGCGCGACCGACACCGTCGCCGACACGCTGGACGGCGGCAACGGCGACGACGTCCTGCGCACCCGCGACGGCGAGGCCGACAAGATCACGTGCGGTCCCGGCGCCGATCGCGCACTGCTCGACGCCGTCGACGTCATCGCCGACGCGACCGCCGAGAACCCGAATGGCTCCTGCGAGATCGTCACGCGCAAGGCGCCGAAGGCCGGCGACGGGCGCTCCGAGGACCACGAGGAGAAGCCCGCGGCGGAGCGCATCGGCGACTGACCGCACGCCTCGAGTAACTTGGCGCGTTACCGCTCAGTTGTTCAGCGCCAATGAACACCGTTCGCTCGCGCCTAACGCCAAGCAGATGACGACAGGCAGGGACAAGCCACCCGAATCACCGAGGTTCCCAGCAGTTTCGGAACTTCGTCCTACAGGAGAAAGGGCGCCTCTTCCCCGTGGCGCCCTTTCTTCTGCATGGAGTCAGATCAGCCTGCGATCCGGTCCGCGCTCGCCAGGTGGTCGCGCTCAGGCCGCCGCTGCGGAGAAGAGCGCCAGCGGGGCCGTCACGTTCTTGAAGTTGCGCGCGCCACGATCGGCGATCGTGACGCCGGCGCGGGCGATGCGCTCGCGCGTCGTCAGGCTCAGCAGGATCTCGCCGGCGCCGGCCGCGTCGGTGACCCGCGCGGCGACGTTCACCGTCGAGCCGTACCAATCCTCGCCACGCTGCACGGCGCTGCCGGAGTGCACGCCCATCCGCAGCGGCGGGCACCAGCCCTCGTCGGCGAGCTCGCGCCGCAGCCGCAGCGCCAGCGCGACGACCCGCGTCGCGTCGTCGCCGTGGATCATCACGGCATCGCCGAGGTTCTTGATGACCTCACAGCCGCACTGCGCCGTCACGCGCTCGGCCGCGGCCTGGAACGCCACCGCGACATCGGCGGCGACGTCGTCGCCGACGCGCTCGGTGAAGGCGGTGTACCCCACGAGGTCGGCGAACAGGAAGGTGTGCTCGGTTGCAGCGTTCATCTGCCCTCTGGGCGTGACGAACGCATGAACGTCGTACATCGGCAGGCGGCGCCCGTTCGCGCTGGCCGAACGACCAGGGCCAGACCGAGCCTCAGCGCTCGATCTTCCAGCGCAACGGGCGGTGGGGATCGGGCTCGTAGGCGCAGAACGCGCCCGTGCGGACGCTGCGCTGGAGCGCTCTGCCAAGCTGGGGGTCGTAGCCCGCGATCCGCTTCAGCGTGGCGCGGATCGCGCGCGTGACGTTGACGCGCGCGCGCTCGGCGTGCGAGCCCGACTCGCGGTCGCGGCCGCCGATCCCGACCGCGCGGGCCAGCTCGCGGCGCACGAACTCGAGCTGCGCGCGCGCCCGCGCGGCGCCGGCCTCGTCGCGCCGCGACTCGGCCCTGGCGATCTGCGCCTGGAGCTTCTCGATGCTGTCGCGGTAGTCATCCTTGGCCTTCGCGTCCAGCGCGGGGCCGGAGCCGCCCTGGACGCCGTAGCGGCCCGCGGTCTCCTGCCCGCCGGAGTGCTCGACGGCCGGACCGATCGCGGTGGCGCCGTCAACGGCCGCGACGAGGTCGAGGCTGTGCACCTCCGTGCCGGGCCGCTCGAGCAGCAGCGCCAGCAGCCGCACCCCGCGCCCGTCGCTGAGGTGCAGCGTGCGCCCGTGGTACCCGATCGTCCAGACGTCGCCGATCCGGCGCAGCGTGGCGTGCTCGCTCGCCGCCAGGCCGGCGACGCTCGTCGCCGGCCTGGCGACCGCGCTGCGCAGCTGCGCGCGGAGCGCCTGGATCTGGTCGCTGACCCGGGGCAGGTCCATCTGCTCGCAGGACGCAGCGGCGCTCTCCAGCAGCTCCTCGCCGCGGGCGCGCGCCGACGCGCCGCCGTCACGCAGGAGCACGGCGGCCTCTTCGACGGCGATCCGCGCGAGCACCGGGCGCGCACCGTCGCGCGTCGCTCGCGTCCGCGCGGCGGCAAGCTGTTCGAGCGCCTCGGCGTCGCGGCCCGCGACACGGGCCAGGATGCCGAGCCACATCTCGACGGGGCCGAGGTACGCGACCGTCGGCAGCACGATGTTGCGGCCGGCGAAGGGCGCGAGCTGGGCGTGGGCGTCCAGCGCGTGGTCGCGCAGGTCCAGCGAGAGGATCGTCTCGGACAGCAGCGCCATCGCGGCGAGCCAGAGGTTGTCGCGCGGCAGCGCCGCGAAGCCGGTGGCGACGAGGCGGTCGAACTCGAGCGTGGCCTCCTCACGCCGGCCGACGTCGGCGAGCGCGGCGGCGAGGGCTGCCCGCCAGGCCGGCATCGCCGGCGCCCCTGCGGCGTAGGCGCGCACGTGCTCGCCCATCTCGCGCGGGCCCTTCTTCAGCCACGTCAGCGCGACGCGCTGCGAGGCGACCGTGAGCGGGATCGTCGACGTCGACAGCTCGCCGACGGCGTCCTGAACGTCGGTGAGCAGATGCTCGGCGTCCTCGTAGCGCCCTTCGAGCGCCGCGCGCCGCGCGCGGTGCAGCGGGACGAAGGTCGCGGCGCGCCGGTCGCGCGCTTCGTGCGCGAGGCGCTCGAGCGCCTCGATCGCGATGTCTGAGCCGGCGAGATCGTCGAGCTCCATGAGAACGTCGACGTGGCGGCTGCGGGCCGCGAGCGACATCACCGTCTCGCCGGCGCGCTCGGTCAGGGCGAACAGCTCGTGCAACCACGCCAGGCCCTGCTCGGTCGCGTCTGGCCCGCACGTCGCCAACTGCGCCGAGCTCAGCGCGATCGTCAGCGTCACGTCGTCGCCCAGCCGGCGCGCCATCGCCAGCGCCTCGGTCGCAAGCTCTGTCCGCCGCTCGGCGTTGTCGGACCAGTACAGCGCCACGGCGAGCGAGCCGAGCAGCCGCACGCGCATCGGATCGTCGGCGCGGCCGATCCGGTCCAGCGCCTCGATGAGCAGCACGACGTGCGCCTCGTCGACGTAGCCGGGCGTGAGCGCGAACGGCGCGAAGCCGAGCGCGGCGCGGGCGAAGATGTCGTCGGCCTCGATCGCGCGGGCGGCGGCGATCGCCGCCTCGAACGTCACGCGAGCGGCTGGACGGCCGGCGCGCGACTGCGCCGTGCCGAGCCCGAGCAGCAGGCCCGCACGGCGCGGAACATCCTGCTCCATGCGCTCGAGCGCATCCAGCGCGCGTGTGAACAGCTCGGCGGCCTGCTCGTAGGCGAGCGTGTCGAGCGCGCGCTGGGCGGCGCGTTCGGCGTAGTCGACGGCCTTACCGATATCGCCGCGCAGCGCCGCGGACAGGAAGTGGTGGGCGAGCTCTGGCAGATGCGAATCGATCGCCCCGCGGTAGACCTGCTCGAGCGCCTCGCCGACCACGCGGTGCCCGTTCATCCGCGCCGCGGACGGCATCCCGACGAGCAGCGTCCCGCAGATCAGCCCGTGACCGAAGCGGTACTGGCCGAGCGTCCCGGGAACGGGCACGACGACCCCCAGGGCCGCCGCCTCGTCGAGCGCGGCGAGCACGCGGTCGCGAGCGAGCGGCGACGCGCGCTCGAGCCGCGCGAGGTTGAACTCGCGCCCGATGATCGCGGCCAGCTCGAGCGTCTCCAGCGCGCCCACGGACAGCGGCTCGAGGCGACGCCGGATCGTCTCGCGGACGCCGTCGGGCAGCGGCAGCTCGTCGGGCGGATCGTCCAGCCGGCCCTCCGCGAGCAGCAACGCGAGGATCTCGCGCGCGAAGAACGGGTTGCCCTCGGTGGCGGTGTGGATCGTGCTCGCCAGCGCCAGCGCCGCCCGGCCGCTCGTCAGCTCGACGAGCCGCGCGACGTCGTCGCGTGTGAGGCCGCCGAGCACGAGCCGGCGGCCGGCGCGGACGATGTTCTGCAGCGCAACCTGCGCGTCCGGCGTGCGGGACGGCACGCGCTCGTGTGTCGTGACGACGAGCAGCACGGCGACGTCGCGCAGCATCCGCGACACGAAGTCCAGCGCGACGAGCGAGCCCTCGTCGACGGCCTGCAGATCGTCGATCAGGATGACGACGGGACCGCTCCTGCTGCGCGCGCGCAGCAGGGCGACGAGCGCGTCGAAGAGCGCGAAGCGCGCGATCTCGGAGTTCTCGTCGACGCGCGCCGGCAGCTGGGCGCCCGGCAGCCGCTCGGCCAGCTCCGGCGCCAGGCGCAGGAGCTGGTCGGCGGCCGAGCCGAGCTCGCGTCGCAGCGTCCCCCCTTCGATGTCCTGCGAGAGGCCGCGCACGACCTCGACCCACGGCCAGTACGCGGGCGCGGCACGACCCCAGCCGCGCGTCCAGATCACGCGCGCGCCGCAACCCGCCGCGTGCTCGGCGAGCGCCGCGGCCAGCCGCGTCTTGCCGACGCCCGGATCACCGAGCACGAGCTGGATGCCACCGTGACCGCCGCTCGCGCGCTCGAAGGCGTCGTGAAGCTCGCGCAGCTCTCGTACGCGTCCGACGAGCGGACCTTCACCCGCCGTTGGCACAGCAGAAAACGCCTTCTCTTGCGGCAGGGAGTCTCCAGTCCGGTTCCATCGACACTAGCGTGGGTCGAATTAACACAGCGGCACGCCCGCGCCTCACGCCGCTAGCGCTGAACCTCCCACTCCAACGGCACACTGGGATCTGGTTCATAGACACATGCCGTCCCGGTGCGGACCGTCCCGCGCAGGACGTGACCGAGCTCGGGCTCATGCTCGCCGATCCGCCGCACCGCCGCCTTGATCGCCCGGGTGACGTTGATGCGCGCGCGCTCGCCGGCGGCGCTCGTGGTGACGTCGGCCGCGGCGGCGTCGGCGGCGAGCGCCTCGAGCTGCTCGCGTGCGCGCACGACCCGCTCGGGGTCGTTGAACGCCCGCGCCTCGGCGAGCTCCTCGCGCAGGTCCAGCGCCCGCGCGCGATAGGCGACGATCCCGGCGCCCGGATCCTGGCTCGCGCTGCCGCGCGCCGCGCCCGCGAGCTGGACGGCAGCGATCGGCGTTCCCGGATTTGCGAACAGCGCGGCGAGATGATGCAGGCCCTTGGCGTCCTGCAGGCACAAGCTGCGGCCGTCGTAGTCCAGCAGCCAGACGTCCTGCTGGCGCCGCAGCGCGGCATGCAGCGGCCCCACGCGCGCGACGTGACGCTGCGGTCGGGGGGTCTCCTCGAGGCGGGCGAGCAGGTCGTCGGCGCGCGCGATCGCGCCGTCCATCTGCATCTGCGCGGAGTCCTGCGCGACGCGCTGGACGAGCGCCCGCCCGCGCTGCGCGTCGCCTGGCGCGTCGCGCCGCGCGAGCACCTCGGCGGCGTCCAGCGCCGTCAAGACGACCGTCGGCCGCGCGCCCATCCGCTCTGCCGCCGAGCGGGCGGTCTCGAGGTGACCGAGCGCGCGCTCGTCCTCGCCGATCGTCATCGCCAGCAGGCCGAGATAGCGCGCCACCGGTCCGAGGTAGGCGGCACCCATCGAGACGACGTTGCGGCCCTCGTAGGGGACGAGCAGCTCGTACAGGCGCCGCGCCCGCGGACGGTCGTCCAGCAGCGTGCACAACTCGGCGAGCAGCGACATCGCGACGAGCCACAGCGCGTCGCGCGGAACGTCCTCGAAGCTCGCCGCAGCGAGCTGCTCGAGCTCGCGGCGGGCCTCGTCCTCGCGGCCCATCTCGGCGAGCACGAGCGCCAGGCCGAAGCGCCACCAGCGCATCGCGGGCAGGCGGTCGGCGTTCTTGCGCACGAGCGGCTCGAGGTCGAGGTGGCGACCCTGCGTGCGGCGCACGATGAACGTCTGGGCGTCGGCGATGATCGGCGCGATCGAGCCGGGCACCTCGCGCGACTGGCGGATCGCGTCGGCGGTGAATTGCTCGGCTGCGGCGAAGTCGCCGCGCAGGTGGGCAGCCAGCGCGCGGTGCAGCGGGTCGTAGACGAGCATCCGCGGCTGCCCGAGGCGGCGCGCGGTCGACCCGAACGCCTCGATCTCCTCCTCGGCGCGGACGGGGTCATCGAGCTCGAGCAGCAGGCCGATCCGCCACAGGCGCACCTGCATCCCGAGCTCGGCGTCGGTCGTCTGCTCGCACAGCTCGAGGGCCTCGATCGAGATCGGCAGCCCGCGGGTCACGGTCTCCGGACCCCAGACGGCGACGAAGCCCTGCGCGAGCGCAAACGCGAGCGTGCGGTCGCCGAGCCTGCGGTGGGCCGGCGAGCCGCGCGCCGCGTCGCCGGTGTAGATCGCGCGCGCCAGCGCGAGCGCCTCGTCGACGAGCTGCTCGCGGCGCGCGCGCTGCGGCGACCAGTACAGCGCCAGCGCGAGCTGGACGCGCAGGCGGCAGCGCAGCGCGTCGACGGTCGCCCGCCGGAGGGACTCCTCCGGCGCGATCGCATCCAGGCGGCTGAGCGCTTCCTCGAGCGTCGCGACGAGCTCGGGCTCCACGAGCCCGGGCGAGAACGCGCCGAGCGTGCTCGCAAGCGCCGTCTGGGCAAGGCGCTCGGGGTCGTCGAGACGACGGGCGTGCGCGGCGGCGGTACGCAGCGCGCGCTGCGCGGCGTCGACGTCGCCGGCGCGCATCCGCGCCTCGCCGAGTCCCTGCGTCAGCTGCCAGGCGCGGGGCTCGTCGACCGGCAGTGAGGCGGCGACGTCGAGTGCCCGCTCGTAGAGCCGCGCGGCCTCCTCGTAGGCGAACTGTCCGACGGCGCGCTGCGCGGCACGGGCTGCGTAGTCGACCGCGCGCTCGGCCCCGCCCTCCGTCGCGGCATGCAGGTAGTGATGAGCGATCTCGGCGAGGTGCGGCTCGAGATCGTCGCGGTAGGCCTGCTCGAGCACCTCGGCCGTCACGCGGTGCAGGTGCGCGCGGCGCGTGGCGCCAAGGCTCTCCAGCAGCGTGTCGCGCACGAGCGCGTGGGCGAACCGGAAGCGCCCGGGCTCCCGCGCAGGGTTGACGATCCCCGTGCGCAGCGGCAGCTCGAGCCCCGTGAGCGCCGCGTTCGCCGGCTCGTCGAGGACGGCTGCGAGCGTCTGAAGCCAGAACGTGCCACCGATGACCGCAGCGGCGCCGAGCGCCTGCAGCACGTCCGGCGGCATCGGCGCGAGGCGCCGGCGGATCGCGTCGCGCACGCCGTCGGGCAGCGGCAGCGGCAGCTCGGCGGCCGCGCTGTCGTGCAGCCGCCCCTGTGATGCGAGCAGCTGCACGAGCTCGTCGACGAAGAACGGGTTGCCGGCGCTCGCCTGGTGAACCGCCGTGACGAGCCGCGGCGGGATCGGCTCGCGCTCGCCGGAGCCCAGGCCGCGTGCCCGCGCGGCCGCCAGCAGGCCGACGTCCTCACGGCCGAGGCCCTCCAGCGGCAGGCGCGTCGCCGCGCGCGCGAGACCACCGAGCGGCGACGCGAGCTCGGCGCGCGCGTGTGCTTCGGCATGACGGTAGGCGGCGATCGCGAGCAACGGGATGTCGGGCAGCGCGCGAGCGACGAACTCGAGCGCGAGCAGCGACGAAGCGTCGGCCCAGTGCAGGTCGTCGAGGACGATGACGAGCGGGCGCTGCTCGGCAACCGTCGCGAGCAGCGTCGCGAGCGCGTCGAAGAGCCGGAAGCGGGCCTGGTCGGAGTTCAGCTCCGACGGCTGCGCGGGCAGCCCGAGCGTGCCGGCGAGCTCGGGCAGCAGACCGGAGATCCATGGCGCCGCGTCGCCGAGCGCGGCGCGCAGGGCGCCCGCGTCGGCACGCCGGCCGAGCACGCGGCCGACCTGCACCCAGGGCCAGTACGCCGGCGCGCCGCCACCGTCCCAGCAACTGCCCCACGCCCATTCCGCACCGCGCGCCGCGGCATGCTCGACGAACTCGCGCGCGAGCGCCGTCTTGCCGATCCCAGGCTCACCGGTCAGCAGCACGAGACCGCCACGACCCGCAAGAGCGCGCTCGAGCGCCGTCTCGAGCTGCGCAAGCTCGCGCCCGCGCCCAACAAGGCTGGGACTGCGCCTGACGTTCATCCCCGCCGCATGCACAGGATTCTCCCCTGCCGAGAGAGTAGACGACGATTTTCCGGTGCCCCTGGCCGGCTGCCGACCATGTCGCCAGCCGGTCGTTGCGGCCCCGCCCTCGAACGCACCACGCAGATCGGCGGCGATCCAAGAACAATAGACGTCGCCCGACTGGGCCTGCACGCGCCCCGTACGTAGCGATTCCGTCGCACTCATAGCAGGAGCGCCCGCCGGCCCGGCTGGATACACCCACCGCCGACATCAGCCGTCGTGGCGACGGGCAGACGCGTCTCGCGCTCGTGCTGCCACACTCATGCATTCGCTTCCGCGCGCAGGGGCCACCTCTCGCCGCGGGCCCGTTCCACCCCCGGAGATTCGCTTGTCCACGAACAGCTTCGACGCCCGCAGCGCGCTCACCGTAGGCGCGCGCACGGTCGACATCTTCCGTCTCGACGCGCTCGCTGCCCGGTTCGACATCGGGCGCCTGCCGTTCTCATTGAAGATCCTGCTCGAGAACCTGCTGCGCACGGAGGGAAACGGCTCGGTGACGGCGGCCGACATCGAGGCGCTCGCCGGCTGGGATCCGGCCGCGGAGCCCTCCGAGGAGATCGCGTTCACGCCGGCGCGCGTCGTCATGCAGGACTTCACCGGCGTGCCCGCGGTCGTCGACCTCGCCGCGATGCGCGACGCGATGGCCGACATGGGCGGCGACCCGGCGCTGATCAACCCGCTCGTGCCTGCCGAGCTCGTGATCGACCACTCCGTGCAGGTCGACGCCTTCGGCAGCCGCGATGCGTTCACGCGCAACGCCGAGCGCGAGTTCGAGCGCAACGAGGAGCGCTACGCCTTCCTGCGCTGGGGCCAGACCGCGTTTGACAACTTCGCGGTCGTCCCGCCCGACACCGGGATCGTGCACCAGGTCAACCTCGAGTACCTCGCGCGCGTCGTGTTCGTCAGGGATGCAGACGGATCGCAACCAGCCCTCGCCTACCCCGACACGCTCGTCGGGACCGACTCCCACACGACGATGATCAACGGCCTCGGCGTGCTCGGCTGGGGCGTCGGCGGGATCGAGGCTGAGGCGGCGATGCTCGGCCAGCCGATGCCGATGCTGATCCCGCGGGTCGTCGGCTTCAAGCTGCGCGGCGTGCTGCCCGAAGGCGCGACGGCGACCGACCTCGTGCTGACCGTGACCGAGATGCTGCGCGAGCGCGGCGTCGTCGGCAAGTTCGTCGAGTTCTACGGCCAGGGGCTCGCGTCGCTGCCGCTTGCCGACCGCGCGACGATCGGCAACATGAGCCCGGAGTTCGGCTCGACCTGCGCGATCTTCCCGATCGATGCCGAGACGCTGCGCTACCTGGAGTTCTCCGGCCGCCCACCGGAGCTCATCGAGCTCGTCGAGGCGTACGCGCGCGAACAGGGCCTCTGGCACGACGAGAGCTCGCCCGAGCCGGTCTACTCCGACACGATCGAGCTCGACCTCGGCGAGGTCGTGCCGTCGCTCGCCGGGCCGCGCCGGCCGCAGGACCGGGTCGCGCTCAGCGAGGCGCAGGCAGCGTTCCGGATCGCGCTGAAGGACTTCAAGCCGCAGGAAGACGGTGACG
>Ga0136617_10003373_pt1 | contig 14266 bp, 13 predicted proteins | sample AntDrymUQ3222106_2_FD_129672 | JGI IMG/M metagenome (GOLD analysis project Ga0136617, IMG submission 129672) | Polar desert sand microbial communities from Dry Valleys, Antarctica - metaG UQ322 (21.06) | ecosystem: Environmental > Terrestrial > Soil > Desert | place: Antarctica: Dry Valley... | reverse complement strand
GCGATGATCAGCGTGCGCTCGAACTGGCCGGCGTTCTCGGAGTTGATCCGGAAGTACGCCTGCAGCGGCATCTCCACGTTGACCCCGGGGGGCACGTAGACAAACGAACCACCACTCCACACCGAGGTGTTGAGCGCCGAGAACTTGTTGTCACCGGGCGGGATGACGGTGCCGAAGTACTGCTTGACCAGATCCGGGTACTCGCGCAGCGCGGTATCCATGTCGCAGAACAGGATGCCCTGCTCCTCGAGTTCGATGCGGTTGCGGTGGTATACGACTTCACTTTCGTACTGGGCTGTGACACCGGCCAGGTACTGACGCTCGGCCTCGGGGATGCCCAGCTTTTCGTACGTGGCCTTCATCTGCTCGGGCAGGTCGTCCCACTCGTCAACCTGTTCGCCCGATGGCTTCAAGTAGTAGTAGATGTTCTGGAAGTCGATGTCGGGCATGTTGACGGCGAACCAGGGCGCCATCGGCTTGCGTTCGAACGTGCGCAGGCTGCGCAGCCGCATGTTCGTCATCCAGCGCGGCTCGCCCTTCCACCACGAGATCTGCTCGACGACTCCCTCGTCGATACCTTTCTTGGGGGCAAACGCGTACTCGACCTCGTCGCTCCAGCCGAGCTGGTACTTGGTCAGATCAAGATCGAACGTCGTCATCAGACACCTCTATTGCGTTCCCCGGCCACGCAGGCCGGTCTTTCCCGCTCACTCGCTGGCGCTCGCTCGCTCGCACCGGTGGACGTGGTCCAGAGCGGGACGGCCGTGTGAAGAAGCTCGCGGGGATTTCCACTACCGCCATAGTAACAATTACCGGACGCTGCGCCACAGCCCCGCCGACGGCGAAACGCACCGCAATGCTGGTTCGTTCGCTGCGCTCACTCACGCGACCTCGCGCACGTCGATGCGGGCGGCGATACGACCGTCCACCTGCACATCGAGGTCGGCGTCGGACGGGCCGTCGATCTCGATGAAGATGCACTCGCCTGGACACGCTTCCGCCGCGTGGATCGTGTTCTGCACGTGGCGGGCCGGTACCACCGCCAACGAGCCGGAGCTGCCCGGATCGTTGAGCGTCCGGCCGGCCTCGATCACGTAGGCGATGCCGTCCTCGAGCTGGGTGAACACGTCACCGCAGTGATCGACGCACAGTCCGTCGCCGGTACAGAGGTCCTGATCGATCCATACCCGCATCGCCGATCACGGTAGCGCCCGACTCCACGATCCCGACCCGACTCCCCAGCGTGTCCAGGTGCCGAAACCGCGGGACAGGCGGCCGGGCGGGCGCCTACGCTGCCCGCACCATGAGTGCTCCCGCCGGACCCCCGCTTCCCCCCGTCGCCCCGGTCGCTCCGCGACGACCGCACGAGTGGAAGCGGCCGTCGGGCGTCGTCGACGACCCCTGGGCCTGGCTGTCGGACCGCGACGATCCGGCCACCACCGCCTACCTCGAGGCCGAGAACGCCTACGCCGGCCAGTTCTTCGACGAGCCCGCTCGGGCCAAGTTGGTGGAGACCATCTATCAGGAGATCCGCAGCCGGGTCCAAGAGACCGACCTGTCGGTGCCCACCTACCACCACGGCTGGTGGTACGTCACCCGCACCCAGGAGTCGATGGCCTATCCGGTGTTCTGCCGCAGCCGCGACGAGGCCGCCGCCGGCCGCCCCGATTCGGTGATTCTCGACTGCAACGTCGAGGCGGCCAAGGGGGCAGTCGCCGGGCACGACTACTTCGACGTCCAAGCGGTCGAGCCCTCGCCCGATCACACCCGCTTGGCGTGGTCGAGCGACACCGACGGCAGTGAGAAGTACACCCTCCACGTGCGCGACCTGGACACCGGCGCCGACCTCGCCGACGAGCTGGCCGATACGTCGGCCTGGGGCGGGGTGGCCTGGTCGACCGACGGTGCATGGCTGTTCTACGCCCGGGCCGACGACCAGATGCGACCGCACCAGATCTGGCGGCACCGCCTGGGCACCCCGGCCGATAACGACGTGCTGGTGATCAGCGAACCGGACGAGCGCTTCTACCTCGGCGTCGGCGCCACCCGCAGCGAGCGCTGGATCCTGCTGGTGAGCAACGCCAAGACGAGTAGCGAGACGTCGATGGTGCCGACCGACGACCCGACGGCCGGGCCGGTGGTCGTGCGCGAGCGCGCCGACGATGTCGAGTACGCCGTCGACGACTGGGGTGATCGCCTCGTCATCGTCACCAACCTCGACGCCCCCGACTTCCGGGTGATGACGGCAAGCCACGACGCGCCGGCCGAGTGGTCCGAGCTGGTGGCCCACGAGCCGGGGCGTCGCGTGACCGCCGCCGAACCCTTCGCCGGCCACCTGGTGCTCCACGAATGGCACGCCGCCCAACCACGGGTGCGCGTGGTCGGGCGCGACGGGGCGATCGAGGTGCTCGACTTCGCGGCCGATCCCCACGACCTGGAACTGGGCGCCAATCCGGAGTGGGACACCAGCACCCTGCGCCTGACGTTCCAATCCCTCACCGTGCCCCTGTCGGTGTACGACCACGACCTGATTACCGGAACGCGCACGCTGCGCAAGCAGACACCAACGCCCGGCATCGACCTCACGCAGTACGCGACGGAGCGGACGTGGGCCACCGCACCCGATGGCACCGAGGTGCCCATCGACGTGGTGCGCCACGTCGGCACCGCCGCTGACGGCACCGCCCCTTGCGTGGTGTACGGCTACGGCTCCTACGAGCTGTCGATGCCGCCGTGGTTCAGCGTCGGGCGGCTCTCGCTGCTCGACCGCGGCGGCGTGTTCGCCCTGGTCCACCCGCGCGGCGGTGGCGAGCTAGGCCGGTCGTGGTACCTCGACGGCAGGCTGCTGAAAAAGCGCAACACGTTCACCGACGTCCTCGCCGCCGTCGATCACCTGGTGGACGAAGGCATCGCCGACGGCGCCCGCCTGGCCATCCGGGGCGGCAGTGCCGGCGGGCTCCTCGTCGGGGCGTGCATCACGATGCAGCCCGCCCGGTTCGCGTCGGCGGTGGCCGAAGTGCCGTTCGTCGACGTGGTGAACACCATGAGTGATCCGACGCTGCCGCTCACCGTGACCGAGTGGGAGGAGTGGGGCGACCCGCGCGAGGAGCCGTACGCCACGTACATCGGTTCCTACTCGCCGTACGACAACGTGCCGCCCACCGCCGACACATTTCCGGCCCTGTACGTCACGGCCGGGCTCAACGACCCCCGGGTGAGCTACCACGAGCCGGCCAAGTGGGTGGCCAAGCTACGCGCCGCCGGAGCCGGACGACAGCGCCCGCTGGTGATGCGCATCGAGATGGGCGCCGGCCACGCCGGGCCGAGCGGGCGCTACGAAGCGTGGCGGGACGAGGCCCGGGTACTCACGTTCCTGCTGTCGACGCTCTAGCCCGACGCTCCTCACCTCACGCCACCACGGACACCGCGCCGAGCAGGACCAGCCCGCCGTTCCGGGCCACCTGCCACCACGACAGGGGGCGGGTCGAGAGCGCTCCGAAGCACGCGCACGGGGGGCGCCGGCCGGCGGCCAGCTGGCTGACGATCCAGGCCGTGAACAACCCGAGCATCGCGATGGCGCCGACGGCCGGCCACGGGCTCGCCAGGCCGGCCACCAGTGCCGCACCAAGCGCCAGCTCCACCCAGGGCAGGCTCGTCGCCACGAGCCGCGGCGTGCCGACCGCAACGGCCTGGGCCATCCACGCCCGACCCTGACCGATCTTGGTGAAGGCGGCGGCCACGAACGCCAGCCCGAGGGCGATGCGGGCAACAGTGGCGATCGTCGACACGGCTCGTCGGGTCGAACAGCCGGAAGTGGCGTTCAGGCCGCGCCGAGGTCGACCGACAGTCCTTCGACGGCGGCGAACACGTCCACGCCGAGGGCCTCGCCGCACCGGCGGCCGGCGGCGGTCATGCGCTCGATCATCTCGTCGTCGTGGAACGGGTCGTGGTGGAACAGGGCCAGGCGTCTGACGTTGGCGGCCGCAGCCACCGCCACCGCGTACTCGACCGTGCAGTGTCCCCACGTGCGCTTCTGCTCGAACTCGGCCCGGGTGTACTGGGCGTCGTGGATGAGCAGGTCGACGCCCCGGCACAGCCCGACCACCGATTCAGCCATGTCGGCGAAGTCGTCGGGCTGTTGATGATCGCTGACGTAGGCGACCGAGTGGGTGCCGCTGTCGACGCGGTAGCCGGTCGTGGAACCGTTGTGGGGAACGTCGGCCGAGTGCACCGTGGAGGACCCAACGGTGAACTGGGGCTTGGCCTGATGCACCACCACTTCGCCGTCGATCTCGTCCAGGCCGACCGGGAACAGCGGCGGGCGGATCGTCGCCTGCAATACGTCACCGGGGTGCCGACCGTCGTCCTGCGCGGGCGCGTGGATGGTCATGCGCGCCCCCGGCCGCAGGAGGGGACGGAAGAACGGCAGTCCCTGCACGTGGTCCCAGTGGAGGTGGCTGAGCAGGCAGGTGCCGTCGAACACCTCGTCGGGCGCCAGCGTCTCGGCGAAGTTCCGCAGCCCGGTGCCGAGGTCGAAGAGCAACGGAGCTTCGTTCGGCGTGTGCACCGAGACGCACGACGTGTTGCCACCGTGGCGCGCTACGTCGGGACTCTGACACGGCGTCGAGCCGCGCACGCCATGGAAGTTCACGATCACGCCTGCTAGTACCCCCACGACCTGGAACCGGACGGCCCCAACCGTACGTGCACTTGCGCGGCAAAGTAAACAACACGTGACGTGACGTGCGTCGCAGGATCGGCCTCCGCCCCGGTCGCCAGCCGGCCACTCACGGAATGAAGGGCACCGGCAGTACCAAACGGTACTGCTGGTACCCATCATTCGGCGTGGCGGTGCGACGGCCCGGTCAGATGGCGGCGATCGCCTCGGCGATGGCGAGGGTGCGGCGGGCGTTGTCCACGTGGAGGGCCTCGATCATGCGTCCTTTGACCGTGACCACGCCTCGTCCTTCGGCCGCGGCTGCCTGGTAGGCCGCGATGACGTCCTGGGCGCGGTCGACCTCGTCGGGGGTCGGCGACCACGCCGCGTTGGCGGCCTCGACCTGGCCGGGGTGAATCAGGGTCTTGCCGTCGAAGCCCATCTCGACGCCCTGGCGGCACTCGGCGGCAAAACCGTCGGGGTCGCGCACATCGTTGTAGACGCCGTCGAGGATTGCCGTGCCGGACTCCCGAGCGGCGAGCACGGCCGTGGCCAGGTACGGGGTGAGGTTGGTGCGACCGGCCACGCCCAACGGGGCGCGCAGCTCCCTGGCCAGATCGTTGGTGCCGATGACCAACACGCTCACCCGCGGGTGGGCGGCGATGGCCCGCACATCGAAGATCGCCCTTGGTGTCTCCACCATGGCCCACACGGCGGTGCCCGGGGCGCCGCCGGCGTCGAGGCGGGCCACGACGTCATCGAGGTAGGCGACGGAGTCGACCTTGGGGATCACCACCGCGGCCGGGGCTACGGCCGCGACTGCCGCGAGGTCGTCGGCGCCCCACGGTGTTGACAAGCCGTTGCAGCGGATCGCCAGTTCTCGCCGCCCGTATTCGCCGGACGACGTCGCGGCCACGGCCCGATGACGGGCCGCGGGCTTGGCGTCGGGGGCTACGGCGTCCTCCAAATCGAAGATGATTGCGTCGCACGCGATGGTCGTGGCCTTCTCCAGCGCCCGCTCGTTGGCGGCCGGCATGTACAGCACCGAGCGTCGCGGGCGCAGCGTCGGATCGGGACCCGACGCCGTGGGAGCCGGGCTGGTGGACTCGCTTCGCTCGTTCATCAGTCGGCCGGCAGGGAGTAGGTGGCGGCGAGCTCGGGATCACGATCGCCGAGCTGACGGGCCAGGGCCACGATCACCCGGCACTGCTTCACCGAGGCGTCGTCCTCCATCTTGCCGTTGAGGAGCACGGCGCCGGTGCCATCGCCCATCGCCTCGATGACGCGCACGGCGTGAGCCACATCGGCTGGATCGGGGCTGAACACCCTCTTGGCGATGTCGATCTGGGTGGGGTGCAGGCTCCAGGCGCCGACGCAGCCGAGCAGATAGGCGTTACGGAACTGGTCCTCGCACGCCACCACATCGGCGATGTCGCCGAACGGCCCGTAGTACGGCAGCACCCCGTAGGCGACGCACGCATCGACCATCCGGGCAATGGTGTAGTGCCAAAGATCCTGCTGGTAGATGGCCCTCGGCCTTTCGGGGTCGCCGGGGTCGCCGCCCGGATCCTGACGCACCAGGTATCCGGGATGGCCGCCCCCGACCCTGGTGGTCTTCATGCGGCGGTTGGCGGCCAGGTCGGCCGGGCCCAGCGAGAGGCCCTGCATGCGCGGCGAGGCGGCGCAGATGGCCTCCACGTTGGCCACCCCCCGGGCGGTCTCCAAGATGGCGTGCACCAGGATGGGCCGCTCGAGTCCCGCCCTGGCCTCCAGCTGGGCGAGCAGGCGGTCGACGTAGTGGATGTCCTCAGGGCCCTCGACCTTGGGGATCATCACCACGTCGAGGCGATTGCCGATCTCGCTCACCGCGGCGGTGAGGTCGTCGAGCGCCCACGGTGAGTCGAGCGCATTGACCCTGGTCCAGAACTGGGTGTCGTCGTGCTTCCACGTGCGGCCGATCTGCACCAGACCGGCCCGCGCCGCCTCCTTGTCACCGGCCGGCACGCCGTCCTCCAGGTTGGCGAGCAACACGTCGACCGTCGGGGCGATGGCCGGGACCTTGGCCACCATCTTGGGATTGGAAGCCGGCAGGAAGTGGATCATCCGCGAGGGACGGAACGGAATCTCCCGCTCCGGCTCGGGCGCCCCGACGGCCAGGGGGCGGAAGAAGTCTTTGGGGGGACGTTCGCTCATCGCCGGCAATCGTACGGGCCGCACGGCGGACGCTCCGAAGGCGGCGTCTCCGGCTTGTTGGGCACCCCACCCCGGGGTGCAATGATCACGTGGAGAGGTGACCGATGCCCACCGCACAACCCGACGACCACCAGGTCGACTTCCACTTCGACGTGATGTGTCCGTGGGCCTACCGCACAAGCATTTGGATCCGCGAGGTCCGCCGGCTGACCGGGCTCACGATCAACTGGAAGTTCTTCAGTCTTGAGGAGATCAACCGGGTCGAGGCCAAGTTGCACCCGTGGGAACGCGAATGGTCCTACGGCTGGTCGATGATGCGCATCGGGGCCATCCTGCGCCGGCGCGACATGGGCCTGCTCGACGACTGGTACCTCACGGCGGGGCGGGCGCTCCATGAGCACGGCCGCCGGCCGCACGATCCAAGCGTCGCCCGGATCCTGCTCGCCGAGATGGGTCAGGACCCCGCCGTGCTCGACGAGGCGATCGCCGACCCGACGACACACGACGAGGTGCGGGCCGAGCACGACCGGGTGGTGGCGGCCGGTGGCTACGGCGTGCCGACGTTGTTCTTCCCGGACGGTCAGTGCTTCTTCGGCCCGGTGATCCTCGACGCCCCCACCGGCGCCGCCGCGCTGCGGCTTTGGGCAGCGCTCGACACGTGGCGCGAGTTTCCGAACCTCTTCGAGATCCAACGGCCGAAGTCGTCCGAACACCAGCGCGCCATCCACACTGCGTTCCAGCCCTACCTGGCCGGGAGGGACTGGCTCAGCATCGACCGGGGCCGGGTGGTGCCCCTCGACGATCCGCCGGAGCCCGAGGCCGGGTGAACCCCGCCGGCGGGGCGGCAGCGTCAGTCGACGGGTACCAGAACAGCCCGGTCGAGTTCGACCGGAACGAAGACTCGCCCGTCACTCGCCCACGACAGGCCGCCGGAATACGTGAGCCGGAACGGACCTTCCTCGAGGCCGTCGACGGGCGTCGGCGCTCCGCCGGTTGCCAGGTCACGAACGAAGTACCGGCTCTGGTCGGGATCGTTGAGTCCGTACAGCAGGCGGTCGTCGCCGGGGGCAAAGGCGGCGCCAGCGAGGAAGTGGGGACCTCCGTCACCCTCGCCAGCGGGCGCGACCGGTTGGAGTGCTCCGGTGTCCATGTCCGCCACCGCCAACGCTTCCAGGGCGTTGCCGGCGATCGCTTCGAACCTCCCAAAGCGCACCAACCCGAATGAACCCGTCGATGAGACGTTGACGATGCTCGGCGGTCCCTTCTCCTGGTCGCTGGGCACCAGGAGCCGAGCGGTGGCCGTGGCCACGTCGTACGCCCACACCCCGTTGTCGGTGTCGTCAACGTCGGGGTGGCCGAACGAGTAGAAGAACCGCCCGCCGTCGGGCGACCAGGCGGCGCCCCAGTAGACGACGCCGGGCTCGTCGGAAACATCGACGAGCGTCTCCACCACTCCGCTCGCCACGTCGACCGAGGCGACGACGTTGCCCCCGAACTCGCCGGCGACGACTGCGGATCGCGAGAACGTGATCGTACGCCCGTCGGGGGCCCAGACCGGCAGGACGTCGACATAGATGGGATCGTCACCTTGCTCCTCGTCATTCATCACCGGCAGTTCCCCCTCGAAGCCGTCGTCGGTGACGTTGGTGAGCTGCCCGCCGCGGGCGTTCATCAGCCAAAGGTCCCCGTCACGCAGTGTCTGCAGCGCCGTAACGGCGAACGCCAGCCGGGCGCTGTCGGAAGACCAGGCGATGGAGTTGTGATCCAGCTGGATCTGCCGTTCCTCCAGGTCGACGCAGCCAACGTCTCGCTGCGTCGCCAGCTCGACAACACACAGGTCGCGAACGCCGTCGCGACCAACGGCGAGCAGTTGCCCGTCGGGCGACACCGAGAACATGCGGCCATCGACGTCGATCTCCACTGGTTTGGCCCCTGGGGGCGCCGACGCCTCGATCCCGATCGGACCGCCGACGACGAGGGCGGCGGCCAGCGAGACGGCGAATCCACCACCGAGCACGCGTCCAGATCGTGCAACCACGCTGACGACCCTACGGGAGGCGCACGTGCCAGCCGTCGCGGACCACCAGGCGGTCGGCCACCAGCCCGTCGAGGATGCGCCGATCGAACGCATCCGTCGTCGACGGACCGCCGTTGAGGGCGGCCATCACCCGGCCGCGCGCCTGGCGGTCGCTGCCGGCGAAACGGGTCTGGACGGTGCTCACGCCCGCCGACCCGACGGCCGGGTCGGGTTTGGGGAAGCCGGCCCCTCGCCATCGGCAACCGGCGACGAGCGGGCACTCGTCGCACTTCGGCCGGGGCCGGCACACCATGGCGCCCAGATCCATCAGGCACTGGTTCCACGCCCACCCGTCGCCGGTTGGCACCAACCGGTCGGCCGACTCCTGGGCCGCCCGGGCGGTAAGGCGCTGCCCGGCCGTGCGGGCCAGCACCCTGGCGATGTTGGTGTCGACGACCGCCTCGTCGCGCTCGTAGGCGAACGCCAGCACGGCGCGCGCCGTGTAGGGCCCGATGCCGGGCAGAGCCGACAGTTCGGCCAAGCCGTCGGGCACGGCGCCGTCGTGGTGCGCGACCATGGCCGCCGCCGCGTCGTGGAGGTTGCGTGCCCGGCGGGGATAGCCGAGTCCGTGCCAGCGGCGCAGCACGTCACCGAGCGGGGCCGCGGCGCACGCGGTAGGCGTCGGGAAGTCGGCCAGGAACGCCCGCCACTTGGGGACGACCCGGTCGGCCTGGGTCTGCTGCAGCATGACCTCGGCGACCAGGATCGACCACGGCTCACGCGTCGCCCGCCACGGCAGGTCCCGCAGGCGCGTTATTCCCCACGCCAGCACCGCTCCCGGGTCGATCATCCGCCCGGACGCTAACGCTCCAGTAGCGGATAGGTCCGCCCGCTCGCTCCGACACGGGTATGTCGGGCCTGCTCCGCAGGCTCCACAGTCCCGACAAGGCGGCCCTAATGCTGGGTCGCCTCGCCTATCGGCTCGGCTCCTAACGCTCCAGTAGGCACCGACGGGTTCAAGACAGGTGCGAGCCCGTCGGCTGTTGCTCTGGAAATGGTCGATCGCCGGTCGTCGCGACGGGTCGAGCCGGATCTGTAAAGAGAGTCGCCAACCGTCGCGATGCTCGCCAGAACCCGACGACGACGACGACCACGACGACGACCTCGTACGACGAGAACTGGCGAGAACGCCCGCCGAACGGCTCGCCTCGCTCACCGAAGCGACACGAGCGTTCGATGCGATGGCCACGACCGCGGCCCGCCACCGGACTCACCGCTACCGTTGCTCCGCCGAACGCGGCACGAACGAGAACGCAGCGACCCGTAGCCCGCCTCAGTCGCCCGCCTCAGTCGCCCCAGACCTCGGCTCCGTCGTACGGGCGTTTGCGCTCGGGCGCGGCGTGGCGCTTCCACACCATCACCCGGCGGCGGAAGTAGCACACCTCCTGGCCGTCCTGGTTGAAGCCCTTGGACTCCACCGTGACGATGCCCCGGTCGGGCTTGGAGGCCGACTCCTTCACCTCGAGGACGCGGGTCTCGGCGTGGATGGTGTCGCCGTGGAACGTGGGGAACTTGTGCTGGAGGGTCTCCACCTCGAGGTTGGCGATGGCCGCCCCGCTCACGTCGGGCACGCTCATGCCCAGCACGAGCGAGTACACGAGGTTGCCGACCACCACGTTGCGGCCCTGCACGCTCTCGCCGGCGAACCAGTCATTGGTGTGCAACGGGTGGTGGTTCATGGTGATCATGCAGAACAGGTGGTCGTCGTACTCGGTGATCGTCTTGCCCGGCCAGTGCCGGTACACGTCGCCGACCACGAACTCCTCGAGGTAGCGCCCGAAGGGTCGCTCGTACACAGTCACCGGTGCACCATGTTGCCGACGCTAGCCATCGTCTCTGGCGTTTATGTCAGGATGCGCGACGTCTGACGTCGCGCATCCTGACATAAACCGGCGCGGATCGTTGGGTGGGGTCAGGGCGCCGGTCCGCTACAAACAGGGTCGCCGTGAACGTCATCTTCATCGAACCGAGCTTCCCCGACAACCAACGCCAGTTCGTGCGCGCTCTGTACAAGGCCGGCGCCAACGTGATCGGCATCGGCGAGCGCCCGAAGGAGTGGTTGGACGACGACGTGCGCCGCTGGGTGACCCAGTACTCGCAGATCTCCTCGGTCACCGACGAGGCGCGACTCATCGACACCGTGCGCGGGATACAGGGCCGGATCTGGGTCGACCGCCTGGAAGCCACCATCGAAGCCCACGTGATGGCCACCGCCCGCGCCCGGGAAGCATGCGGCGTCCCCGGCACGTCGGTGCACACCACCTACCTTTGTCGCGACAAGCCGGCGATGAAGGATGCGCTGCGTGCCGCCGGAGTGCCGTGTGCCAAGTCGGCACCCGCCCGTTCGGGCGACGACGTGCGCGCGTTCGCCCGTCAGGTCGGATTCCCCATCGTGGTCAAGCCAGCCGCCGGGGCCGGCGCCTCGGGCGCCGAACGAGTCGATTCAGACGTCGACCTGGAAGCGGCCATCGGACGCAGCGGGGTCGACCACGGCGCCGAACTGGCCGTGGAGGAGTTCGTGGTAGGCCACGAAGGCTTTTACGACACCATCACCATCGACGGCCGAGTGGTCATGGAATTCGTCACCCACTACTACCCCAACGTGTTGGAGGCGATGCGCACCCGCTGGATCTCGCCGCAGTCGCGGTCCGGTGGGCGACGACTTCACGTCGTCGTCGCCGTTGGAGTTCGTGCCCGGCCTCGGAGGCGATCACCTGGAGCGGCTGCGCTCCCGGTTGATCATCCTGGCCAGCGGGGAGGGTGCCAACGAGAACATCGGGGAGTCCTGGCACCTCGCCGACGTCCTGGGCGCCGTCGGCGTGCCCAACCGGGTCGACTCGTGGGGCACGCAGTGGCCCCACGACTGGCCCCTGTGGCGGGCGATGCTGCCCGGCTACCTCCACGATCTGACCAGCCCCGGGTGAGTGGCTGATGGGCGCGCAGACGGCGGGTGCCACCACCGACCGCCACACCGCCGTGCGCTGGATGTTGCGGGATCTGCAAGCGCTTCAGCTCATGTTGCGCGAGGGCATGTTCGAGACCGACGTTCGCCGCATCGGCGCCGAGCAGGAGATGTTTTTGGTCGACTCGTCCTGGCAGCCGGCGCCCGGCGCCACCACCATGCTCGCGGCTTTGGCCGGTCACCCGTACACCACCGAGATCGGCGCCTTCAACCTGGAGTTGAACCTGTCGCCCCAGGTCTTCAGCGGCGACTGCCTGTCCCGGATGCACGCCGAGCTCGATGAGGAGCTCGCCGTCGGCCACGATGCGGCCGCCGCCGTCGGTCTGCACGTGGTGCTGGCGGGCACCCTGCCCACCATCCGCAAGCGCGACCTGTCGATGGCGAACATGGTGCAGAACCCGCGGTATCTGGCCCTCAACCAGGCCCTCACCGGGATGCGTGGAGAGGCCTACGAGCTGCACATCAAGGGAACCGACGAGTTGCGGGTGCGCCAGGACTCGGTGATGGCCGAGGCGTGCAACGCCAGCTTTCAGGTCCACCTCCAGGTGACCCCCGACGAGTTCGCCAACGCCTACAACATCGCCCAGGCGCTCACCGGGCCGACCCTGGCCCCGGCCACCAACTCGCCGTTGCTGTTCGGTAAACGACTGTGGGCGGAGACCCGCATCGCCCTGTTCGAGCAATCGGTCGACACCCGCCGCACCGCCCAGCACATGCGCGAACGGTCCGGACGGGTCAGCTTCGGCGACGGGTGGGTGACGTCGTCGGTGGTGGACCTGTACCGCGCCGACATCACCCGCTTCCGGGCCCTGCTGGCCCCGGACGAGTACGTGGATCCGATCGAGGAGATCACGGCGGGACGCATCCCGTCGCTCGAGGCCCTGCGCATGCACACCGGCACGGTGTGGCGCTGGAACCGGGCGTGCTACGGCATCTCTGCGACGCCGACGGGCGAGGTACCGCACCTGCGCATCGAGAACCGGGTGCTGCCTTCGGGGCCGAGCACGCTGGACGAGATCGCCAACGCCGCCCTGTGGCTGGGACTGATGCGGTCGGTGCCCGACCACCATCCCGAGATCAACCGCTCGATGCCGTTCGAGCAGGCCCGTTCCAACTTCGTGGCCGCCGCCCGCCACGGTCTGTCGTCGTCGCAGGTGTGGCTGGACGGCAAGGAGTACCAGGCCGGGCCGCTCACGCTCGAGGTGCTCCTGCCCCTCGCGGCCGAGGGCCTGGCGGCCACCGGGGTCGCCGAGACCGACATCGAGCGGTACCTGGGCGTGATCGAGCGTCGGGTCCACTCCGGCTACACGGGATCCCGGTGGACCCTCATGTCACTCAGTGCGATGCACAACCAGGGCAGTGCCGGCCAGCGCCTGAACAGCCTCACGGCGGCCATGGTGACCAGGCAGCGCGGCGGCGCCCCGGTGGCCGAGTGGACCCCGGCCAGCCTCGACGAAGGCGGGCAGTGGCAGCACAACTTCGTGTCGGTGGAGCAACTGATGGTCACTGACCTGGTGACGGTGGCCCCCGACGATCCGGTGGAACTGGTGGCCAACCTGCTCGACTGGCATCGGATTCGCCAGGTGCTGGTGGAGGACAGCGACGGCTCGCTGGTCGGGCTGGTGTCGTACCGGGCCATCGTGCGCCGCTTCGCCGACGAGAACGCGCCGGCCGGCGTGACGGTGGCCGACGTGATGAAACGCGAACCGGTGTGCGTGCCGCCCGACATGGCTCCCCTGAGGGCACTGGAGCTGATGCGCCAGTTCGGCGTCGGAGCCCTGCCGGTGGTGTCCGACGGCCAGCTGGTAGGCCTCATCACCGAGCACGACTTCTTCAACGTCGCCGGCCTCCTGCTGCTCGAGCAACTGGCGACGTGATCTCATCAGGGACTCGCCGACATGGAGGCCGATGATGAACCTCCGTTCGAGGTACGGCCGCATGACATGGGTTTCCGCGGCGGCGTCGATCCAGCCCGACTCAACTCGGTTGCCGACGAGTTGGAGGTCGGTGCCTTCGTGGAACTCACCCGTCGGCTGGTCCTAATCGAGACACGCCAGGTGTGATCGTCCCCGACGTCAACCTCTTGCTCTACGCGTATGCGGCCCGGTTTCCGCACCACGGGCAGGCTCGGGACTGGTGGGCGGCGTGCCTGTCGGGCAGGGAGCCCGTTGGGCTCTCGCATGTCGTCATGTTCGCGTTCATCCGTATCGGGACCAACGGGCGCATCAGCGACAACCCCATGACGCTGGATGCTGGACGCCTGAGCCTGGCGCCAGTCGTAAACCGGACCCCACCCACCGCGGACAGGTTTCCACAGAGGAATCCGGTCATTCCTGACCGGATTCCTCTGTGGAAATCGCCGCCGGTGTGGAAATCT
>Ga0136617_10003372_pt1 | contig 14270 bp, 4 predicted proteins | sample AntDrymUQ3222106_2_FD_129672 | JGI IMG/M metagenome (GOLD analysis project Ga0136617, IMG submission 129672) | Polar desert sand microbial communities from Dry Valleys, Antarctica - metaG UQ322 (21.06) | ecosystem: Environmental > Terrestrial > Soil > Desert | place: Antarctica: Dry Valley... | reverse complement strand
GCGGGCGGCGGCGGCGGCGGCGGCTTCTCCGTCGCCGGGGGGAACGGCGTGGGGCCGGGCCAGTTCGGGGGACAGGGTGGGCTCCGTTACGGCGCGACCAATCTCATGCCCCTCGTCGGCGGTTCGGGCGGCGGCGGCGGCGGCAACCTGTCGAGCAACAATCAGTGCAGCAGCGGCGGTGGTGGTGGCGGCGGCGCGATCCTGATTGCGAGTTCGGGCTCCATCATTTTACCCATGAACGGAAGCCGGGCGATCCACGCGGGCGGCGGGCGCTCTCTCTCAGGGCCGACCGGGGGCGGGGGTGGGGCCGGGGGCGCGATCCGACTCGTCGCCAACACTATTTCGGGGTTGACCCAATTGAACGTTGACGGCGGCAACAGCTTTACCGCCAACGGCGACACCCCCGCCCTCGGCGGCGGGCGCGGCGCGCAGGGCTACGTGCGAATCGAGGCGTACGAATACCGCAACTTCTCGCAAGCCGGGAGCGGCCCCGTCTACTTCGCCCTCCCCAACCCGGTGACGCCGCCGAATGCGCCGAGGCTGAGGATCGCCTCGGTCGCGGGCGTCGCCTCGCCCGCCTCGCCCCTCGGCGCGATGCACTCGCCGCCCGACATCGTACTCCCGACGGCGCAGACGAATCCCGTGGAGGTCGTCATCGAGGCGAACAACATCACAGTCGGGACGGTGCTAAGCGTGACCGTCACGCCGGAGAGGGGGGCGCGCACGACCGTGCAGAGCGGCGGGCTGACGGGCGGGCAGGCGGCCTCGACGGCGCGCGTCAACGTCTCGCTGCCGCCGGGCGTGTGCGTCGTCTCGGCGACCGCCGTGGTTGACTTGACGACGGCCAAAGCGGAGCCCCTCTTCATCGAAGGCGAACGCGTCACGCGGATGGAGATCGCCGCGACCTTCGGCGGCGCGTCGGAAGTGACCTACGTCACCAGTACGGGGCGGCGTGTGAAGCAGGGCGGCAAGTGAAGCAGGGCCGCGAGATTTGTCCCGGTGTTCGTTGCCGACGTGAAGCGGGTGGGTTCGGCAGTCGCGTGTGGCGAGGATAAGGGTGAGGGATCAGGGATGAGGGCGAAGAGAATGCATCGGTTGCCGAGCGAGTTCAAACGGCGCGCGCCGCGACGCACCACGCCGCGCACCTCACCCCTCGGCGTGCGCGCATGGGCGGCGTTGCTGCTGTCGGCGGCGATCCTGTTGCAGTCGGCGGTTGCCCCCAACGCTTCCGCGGCGCAACCCACGCCGCGCGCCGGTGTCACGAACGCAGCGCCCGTGCCGTCCGCGCAGAGCGCGGAGACCATCATCGTCTTCGGCCCGAAGCGATATGACAGCGCTGGCTTTCTCACCAAAGCCGCCGAGCAAATCACGCTGCCGCCGGACGCCTTCGCGCCCTTCACCGTCGAGGTGCAAAACGGCGCGGCTGACGGCACGGGCCGCGCGCTGGTCGGGACGGTGCGCCTCAACGGGGCCATGGTCTTCAGCTCGAACGAGCTGAACCTGCAATCGCCTTCGCAGGCGCAGGCCGTCACACTCACGGCGTCGAACACGCTCGAAATCAACTTCCTCAGCAGGCGCGCGGCCTTCCTCATTGTGACGGTCAAGGCCACCAAACGCCCCGCGCCTCTGCCCGTTCCCTCTATCACCGATTTCAGCCCGAAGCGCGGCAACACGGGGACTCCCGTGACCATCTCCGGCAGCGCGCTGCGCACCGACGCCGCCCCGACCGTGGTCACGTTCGCGGGCCGGGACGGCGCGCGCGTGCAAGCGCTCACCTCCCTCATCACCGCGTCGCAGGTCAACACTGCTGTGCCGAACGGAGCCATCACCGGAACCATCGAACTGACGACCGCAGGGGGCCGCGCCGTCACCGGGGGCGTCTTCACGGTCGAAGCGCCGCAGGACTTCCAACTCACGGTCGCGCCCTCGTCCGTGAGCGCCGTCCAGCGCAGTACGGCGACGCAAGTCTTGACGCTGACGAGCGCGCAGGCCGACTTCACGCAGTTGGCGAGCCTCACCGCGATGGGGCTCCCCAACGGGCTCGCGGCCACCTTCGACCCGCCGCGAATCACCGCGGGCGCGTCTTCGACTCTGAGCCTGAGTCTCGCGAACGCCAGCCTCGCCCCCGGCTCGTACCCGTTCAACATCAAGGGGACGGCGGTGGTCGAGGGCCGCGAAGTCGCGCGCAGCGTCGCGGCCACGCTCAACGTCGTCGCCGCGGGGCAGACCACGCTTGCGGGCCGCGTGCTCTCGACCGAAGACGAGCCCATCATGGGCGCGACCGTCTCGCTCGACGGGCGCTCGACGCTCACCGACGCCGCCGGCTCCTTCATCCTCTCCGGCGTCACCGAGGGCGCGGCGCGACCGCTGATGATTGATGGCCGCACGGCCTCGGCCCCCAACCGCACCTACCCGGTGATTACCGAACCAGCCTCCGTCGTCGTCGGTCAGGCCAACGTCATCCCTTACATTTACTACCTTCCGCCCATCGACGTGCAGTTCGAGGCGGATGTCGTGCCGGGCGCGGCGACCGTCGTCACGACGCCGCGGGTCGAAGACCTCAAGATGACGATCCCGGCGGGCGCGAACCTGCGCAACCGCGACGGCTCGCCCGTCACGCGCGCCTCCATCACCCCGCTGCAAATAGACCGCACGCCGACGCCTTTGCCGTCGAACGTCACCGCCGCGATTGTCTATACCAGCCAGCCGGGCGGCGCGATCACGGACATCGCCATCCCGGTCGTCTACCCGAACCTGACCGGGGCCGACCCCGGCACGCGGATGACGCTCTACGCCTTCAACCACGACACCGTGCAGTGGTACATCTACGGCTTCGGTCGCGTCGGCGAAGACGGTCGCAGCATCGCCCCCGAAACCGACCCTTCGACGGGGCGGCCCTTCGGCCTGCCCGACTTCTCATGGCACTTCCCCGCGCCGCCCGTCGGCCCCTGCGCGGGCCTGAACTGCAACACCAACGACCCTGACGACTGCGGCGGCGGGAACCGTTCCGGCAACCCTGTAGACCTCTCCGGCGGCGTCAAGATCGAAGAAGCCACGGACATCGGTTTCGGCGGCGCGCGCGGCCAGCTCGCCCTCTCGCGCACGCACACGAGCGACCTCGGCGCGCGGAACTTCAACGGCATGTTCGGTCGCGGCACGGTCAGCAACTACGAGTACCGGCTCTCCGGCGGCTGCCGCGTCGGCACCGCGTGCCGCGTGCTCGCGCCCGGCGAACAGGAGGGACGGCTGTTCGTGCCGATGCTGTTCTCAGTGCCGAGCCGGGCGATGGCCTCGAACTCCGCCGCCGTCGCCGCCGCCATTGACGCGAACGCCGTGGAGACCTGGGAGCCGGGCACGGGCGTCGTCAGCAAGCTCGGCGACCGGCTGATGCTGCTCTCCGACAACACCTTCAAGTACCGCACCAAGTCCGGCGACGAGATGCACTTCGACGCGTCGCGGCGGCTCGTCTCGTTGAGCGACCGCAACGGCAACGTGGCTACGCTTGAATACACCGGCTCGCTCCTGACGCGCATCAACGACCCCGTGGGGCGCTCCATCACGCTCGACTACAACGGTTCACGCGTCAGCCGCGCGACCGACCCGGCGGGCCGCTCCTGGCAGTACGCCTACGACGGCGGCAACCTGCTTGTGAGCGTCACCGACCCGCTCAACAACGTCACGCGCTACGGCTACAACAACGTCGGGCGCCTGACCTCCGTGACCGACCCGCGCGGCCAGCTCGTCAAGCAGATCACTTACAACAACGCCGGGCGCGTCACCGAGGAGCGCTACGCCGACGGCGGCTTCGAGCGCTTCGAGTATTTCCTTTCGGGCACCATCGTCACTCTGACCGTCGTCACCGACGCGCTCGGTCGCACCGAGGCCAAACAGTTCAACTCCGACGGCTACGTCATCAAGCACGTCGACGCGCTCGGCCAGATGTCACGCATCAACCGCGACATCAACACCAACCTCCCCCTCTCGACCGAAGGCTCCTGCGGCTGCACGGAGGCCGTGCGCCAGTTCGACGCGCGCGGCAACCTGACCGCCGTCACCGACCGCCTCGGCCAGACCGCGCGCTTCGAGTACGACCCCGCTTTCAGCCGCGTCACGAAGGTCACAGACAAGCTCGGGCGCGTGACGATGCTCGCTTACGACGCGCGCGGTAACCTCGTCTCCTCCACCGACGCGCTCAACCGAACGACCGCTTTCGCCTACGACGGCTTCGGGCAGTTGACTTCCGTCACCGACCCGCTCGGCCACCTCCGCCGCTTCGAGTATGACGCGGGCGGCAACCTGACCGCCGCGACCGACGCGCTCGGCAATCGCTCGACCATCGAATACGACGTGCTCGGTCGTCTGACGGCGAGCGTGGACGCGCTCGGTCGTCGGAGCACGACGAGTTACGACGCGCTCGACCGGCCCGTGCGCCTGACCGACGCCGCGGGGCAGACGACGCGCCTGCGCTACGACCCGAACGACAACCTCGACAGCATGACCGACGCCGCGGGGCAGCGTTGGTCTTACGACTACGACGCGAAGAACCGTCTGGCGGCGACGACAGACCCGCTCGGTCGCGTGTCGCGCATGGAGTACAACACGTCGGACGAGTTGGTCAGCGCCGCCTCGCCCGCGGGTCGCGTGACGCGCCACACCTACGACCCGCGCGGGCAGATACTGACCTCGACCAACCTGCTCGGCGAGGTCGTCCGCTACAGCTACGACAACGTCGGCAACCTCTCCACGCTCGTAGACCAGCGCGGCAACACGACCACCTACTCCTACGACGAGCTGTTCCGCCTCGTCTCCGCGCTCGACCCGCTCGGGCGAAAGTCCCGCTACAAGTACGACGCGGGCGACGAGCTGACGGAGACGACCGACCGCCTGGGCCGCGTCACCGCCTTCGCCTACGACCAACTGGGCCGACCCTCGCGCGTCACCTTCACGGACGCGACCGTCACGCGCGCCTACGACGCCGCGGGGCGCTTGACCCGCCTCGACGACACGCAGGGCGGCCCCGTCGCGTGGGCCTACGACGAGGCCGACCGCCTGCTCTCGGAAACCACCGCGGGCGGCGCGGTCAGATACGCCTACAACGCCGCGGGCCAGCGCACCTCGATGACGGCGGCGGAGCGCGCCCCCGTCGCATACGCCTACGACGCCGCCGGGCGGCTCCAGACCATCACGCGCGGCACTGACGTTTTCACCTACTCCTACGACGCTCTCTCGCGCCGCTCCGGCCTCCAGAGGCCGAACGGCGTCCGCACGTCCTACGCCTATAACGCCGTCAGCCGCCTTGAGCGCATGACGCACGCCAACGCCCTCAATCAGGCAATCGAGGACTACCGCTACACCTACAACCCCGACGACGAGATCGAGGCCGTCGCCTCGCTCGCCTCGGCGACGACGCTTCCGGCCACGGCCAGCGTCGGCGCGGCGGACGCCGCCAACCGCGTCCGCCAGTTCGGCCAGACGCAACTGGGCTTCGATGACGAAGGCCGGACGACGACGAAAACCGACGGCGCAAGCGGCGGCGCGACGAGCTTCAACTGGGACGCGCGCGGTCGCATGACCGGGGCGCGGCTGCCCGACGGCCAGACCGTCGGCTACGCCTACGACGCGCTCGGCAGGATGACCTCCCGCACGTCGGGCGGCGCGGCCACCGGCTTCCTCTACGACGGCGACGACGCCGTCCTCGACCGCGCCCCCGGCGGCGGCGCTCCGACCGACTATCTCAACGGCCCCGCCACCGACGACAAGCTGCTGCAAACGAGCGCCTCGACCGGCCCCCTCTACTTCCTGCAAGACCACCTCGGCAGCACGACCGCGCTGACGACCGCCAACAGCGTCGTCGAGCGCCTGCAATACAGTGCCTTCGGCGAGAATGCGGGCAGCGCCTTCACCCGCTTCACCTACACGGGCCGCGAGCGCGACCCCTCCACCGGCCTCATGTTCTACCGCGCCCGCTGGTACGACACGCAGCAGGGGAGATTCATCTCCGAAGACCCTTTAGGCTTCGGCGCAGGCGATACCAACTTTTACGCCTACGTTAGTAACAGCCCGACAAACTACAACGACCCGACCGGGAAGATTATTCCATTCCTCGTGGGGGCAGTCGCAGTTATCGAGGTGGCAGCGACAGCTTACGATGCATATAGCTTCGCCAAAACCTTGAGCGACAATTGTGCCAGCACCACTGACAAGATTATAAGCGGAGCCGGGTTGCTAGGCGGCATCTTCGGTCCGGGCGGTGGCTATGGAACCGCCGCAAAAGGTATCAGGGGAGCCCCCACCCCAAGAAAAGAAACAGTCATAGGAAGTTGGCCTGATTACATAAATGAAGCTAATAGGCTCAAAGCAAATCGTTTCGATAATCCGCCGTCCATCTGGAACAAAATGAGTAGGTCTCAGCAGTGGGCTTCAAATAAGAGGTTTCTGGATATGGCGATAAAGCGAGGCGATACGTTCGTACTCTCGAATAAAGGCATCCCGGTAAATAGTACCTATAACAAGGAGGTTTATTACCTGCTCGACCATGGTTATCAACCGAGTGCGGACGGAACTCGCCTGCTCCCACCCAGGTAGATAACGAAGTAAAGGCTCTCTAACGCCGGTAAAGTTGGATGACTAAATGGCCTTTACCGAACCCTTCAAGGCTGACTGGGAGTCTCGAGACCAAGCGTGTATGAGAGAGGCGGGGAGAACTCAGGGCACGGCGGCTGTTCGATAACCACTTTCAAAATTAATAGCTATTCGCACGAGCTACCGGTTATGCAACATTTTCTTCCGACGATGCCAAAATCAATGACATACAAACACGATAGAAAAACCTTAGCCTTCCGTTCACTGTGTATAGCAGTGACGTTGACCGGTTTGTCTACTCTCGCCTCACTATACTTTTCATGGACATGGGCGGTTAAAGCCGACTCGGTTATTACTATAACTAATTCGGATGGTGCAACTGATGGGAGCATTAAACGCTCTGCTGCCGAGCAGTTTTCCGCCGCGAAGCGATACGACGGACAACTAGCTTTTACTTTCGAGGCGAATCTCGGTCAAACGGACACGCGTGTTCAATTCATCTCGCGCGGCGGCGGCTACAATCTTTTCCTGACGCCGGACGAAGCGGTGTTGGACTTGCACAGGTCAGACGACCCTGTTTCGCGCAAGATGAGCTTTGCGGCGCTGAAGACGGCGAAGGCGCGCGACGTGAAGCGGGAGCGCGCGGTCTTGCGTTTGCAGTTCGTCGGGGCGAATCGGAAGGCGCGTGCGCGTGGTGTGGATGAGTTGGAGGGGAGGAGTAATTACTTCGTCGGGTCTGACCCGAGGCGTTGGCTGACGGGCGTGCCGAATTACGGGCGGGTGGAGTTCGAGAAGATTTATCCGGGCGTGGACGTGGTGTATTACGGCAATGAGGGGCAGTTGGAGTACGACTTCCGCGTCGCGCCGAAGGCCGACCCTCGCGTGATTAAGATTAAGTTCGCAGGGGCGCGGAGGGTCGAGTTGGACGCGCAGGGCGATTTGCTGTTGCACGTCGGGGGCGAACTGATACGACAGCGGAGGCCGTTCGTCTATCAGGAATCGGGCGGCGCGCGCACGCCCGTCGAGGCGGGCTACGTGCTCAAGGGTAAAAATCTCGTCGGCATCAGGGTGGGCGAGTACGATGTGTCGAGGCCACTGGTGATTGACCCGGTGCTGGTCTACTCGACTTACCTTTCGGGCAGCGGCGCGGACGAGGGCACAGGGATAGCGGTAGACGCGTCGGGCAATGCTTACGTGACCGGCGTCACTGATTCGCCTGACTTCCCCACGACGGCGGGCGTCTCTCAGACGGCGAAGGGCGGCGGCAGGGACGTGTTCGTGGCGAAACTCAACGCCGCGGGCTCGGGCTTAGTTTATTCGACCTACCTCGGCGGAGGCGGCGAGGACGCGGGCTTCGGCCTCGCGCTCGACGCGGCGGGCAACGCTTACGTGACCGGGACGACCGCCTCGGCAAATTTTCCCGTCACCGCGGGGGCCTTCCGCACCACGCCGCGCGGCGGCTCCGACGCGTTCGCCGCTAAGCTCAACCCGAACGGCTCGGCGCTCGTCTATTCGACCTACCTCGGCGGCGCGAACGACGAAGAGGGCTTCGGCGTCGCCGTTGATGCGGCGGGGCAGGCTTACCTGACCGGCGTCACGACCTCGACCAACTTCCCCGTGACCGGCGGCGCTTTCCTCACGAACTCCGGCGGGCTGCTCGACGCCTTCGTGACCAAACTCAACGCTTCGGGCGCGGCACCCGTCTATTCGACATACCTCGGCGGCGCGGGCGCAGACCTCGGCTTCGGGATCGCGGCGGACGCTTCGGGGGCCGCCTACGTCACCGGCTTCACGGATTCCCCCAACTTCCCCTTCACGCCGGGCGTGCTCCAGCCGACGCTCTCCGGCAACGGCGACGCCTTCGCCGCCAAGCTCAACGCGGACGGGGCCTCGCTCGCCTACTCGACCTTCGTCGGCGGCAACGATTTCGACGCTGGATTCGCCGTCGCGGTTGACCCGAACGGCAACGCGTATCTGACGGGGACGACCGAGTCGGCTAACTTCCCCGTCAACGCCGGGGCCTTCAGGATGTCGAAGGGCGACGGCAGCGACGCCTTCGTCTCGAAGCTCAACCCAGCCGGCGCGCTTCTCGCTCACTCGACCTTCCTCGGCGGCGTGGGCGACGACCTCGGGCTCGGCCTGGCCTTGGACGCGGCTGGCAATACACATCTGACCGGCGTCACCGGCTCGGGGAATTTCCCCGTCACCGCCGACGCCCTCCAGCCCGCCTACGGCGGCGGCACGGATGCCTTCGTCGCCACGCTCGACGCGACGGGCGCGTCACTCGATTACTCGACCTTCTTCGGCGGCGCGGGCGCGGAGGCGGGTTTCGCCGTCGCCTTCGCGGCGGGCAACACCTACGCGACCGGCGTCACGGCTTCGTCCGCCATCGCTTCAGTTCCGACCGGGCAATCCTTCGACCTCGGAAACTGCGTCGGCCCTTGCGGCCACGACGCCTTCGTCCTCAAAATCGGTCAGCCAACTCTCACGCCAACTCCGACGCCCACGGCTACCCCGACTCCCACGGCCACCCCGACGCCAACTCCGACGCCGACGGCTACTCCGACGCCGATGCCCACGCCCGTGCCGACGCCGACGCCGAACACCGTTCAGTTCAGCGCGGCCAGCTTCAGCGTGAATGAGGGCGAGAGGAAGGCGACCGTCACCGTCAGCCGCACGGGCTCACTTTCGGGCGCGGCCAGCGTGCGCTATGCCACGTTGGACGGCTCGGCGCTGGAGCGCACGGACTACACGGCGACGCACGGCGAGCTTTCGTTCGCCCCGAACGAGGCGAGCAAGACCATTACGATTTTCATCACCGACGACGTGTTCGCGGAGCCGCCCGAGACGTTCACCGTCGCGCTCTCGAACCACCAGGGAGTGTCGCCCGGGACGCCCGCCGTAGCGACCGTCAACCTCAACAGCGACGACGCGGTGAACGGTAAGAGCCCTGTGCGCGGAGGCCGGCCCGAATTCGACGCGGCCTTCTTCGTCCGCCAGCACTACGTTGACTTCCTCAACCGCGAGCCCGACGCGGGCGGTCTCGCCTTCTGGACGAACGGCATCGAGTCCTGCGGCGCGGACGCACAGTGCCGCTCAAACAAGCGTACGGACACTTCGGCGGCCTTCTTCCTCTCCATCGAGTTTCAGGAGACGGGCTTCCTCGTCCATCGCATGTACAAGACCGCTTACGGCGACGCCAGGGGGACGGCGCGCATCAACAACGTCCCGACCCAGATCAAAGTGCCAGTGGTGCGGCTCAACGAGTTCCTGTCCGACACTCAGCGCCTCGGCCTCAACGTCATCGTCGGGACGACGGGGTGGCCCGAGCGCCTCGCGGCCAACAAGGCGGCCTACGCACAGGAGTTCGTCTTGCGCCCCCGGTTTACTACGGAGTACCCGGCGGGGATGACGCCCGCGCAGTTCGTGGACAAACTGATCGCGAACGCCGGGATCAACGTCGGGCCGGGGGCGCGCGACGCGCTCGTGGACGAACTGGCGACGAACAACTCGGCGGCGGGCCGCGCCTCAGTGCTGCGGAAGGTCGCGGAGGACGCGAACCTCGCGGCGGCGGAGACGAACAAGGCGTTCGTGCTGATGCAGTATTTCGGCTACCTGCGGAGGAACCCGAACGACACGCCGGACACAGACCACGGCGGCTACGACTTCTGGCTCGGCAAGCTCAACCAGTTCGGCGGCGACTTCCGTCAGGCCCAGATGGTCACAGCCTTCATTGACTCCATCGAGTTCACCGAGCGGTTCGGGCAGTGAGCGTGTAACGGAAGGGTAAAGCAAAGCCCCGACGGGGAAGTGTTCATGTCCCGTAGCAGACTTCCTCGATTTACAGAATTGGGTTGAACATTAACATGTATGCGAATCAGTAGTTGAAAAGACAGACAAACGGCAGATTGAGTAGAATTTTCTTGCTTATGGAAAACCTACTGATTCAAATCTACCTGTTTGTCTGTCAAACCTACGATACTTCGTCGGCGACTTGTTATCAACGCTTGAGCAATAACCGAGAGCCAGAGTTCACTGACCAAGAGATCATCTCGCACTTGCAAGAAGAGTACACACGGCTGGTTGCGCCACGGAAGAAGCCGAAAGGCAAAGAGCTAACCGACGACGAGAAGTACTACAATCGTTTGGTGCGTCGCATCCGGCAACCCATTGAAAGTTTGTTCAACTGGATCGAGGAGAAGACCGGGATTCAACGAGCGCTCTCTAATTTTGGGACAGACTCTAAGTATTTTTGCCGCCCCTTCTGCCTTTACAGTTGCCATGGTCCGACCAGACAAGAATCTGCTAGGGGTGGGAGCGAGTGATTTCTGTCGCCAACAAAAAAGTCCGCCTCGCGCGAGCATGAAAAAACCGCAGGTCTTTTAGTTCCCTGCGCTCACTTCTGATGTCCATAAAAAAGTGAAAGGGTATGCCAGCCTCAGAGGCGGCATACCCTTTCAGATATGATAGAGAGACCAGCGTGGTTCTCAAACCCGCTCCACTCTACGCGACATCGTTCTGATCGCCCTCTTCGAGGACGAAAGTGATCATCAAATTAACCTGATACTCGGCGATCTTGCCGTTCTCGATCTTGACCTGCTGTTCCTTGACCCAGGCGCTACGAACGTTTCGAAGCGTTTTGGTCGCGCGCTCTACGCCGCTCTGTTAAGCATCCTCGAAACTCTCGACGGACGTGGAACTGATTTCGGTAACGCGTGCAATGGACATTCTTTTGCTCCCTTCAGATTATAAAGCTGGTTATACTTTTCGCCTGCGATGAGACGGATCGCCGACACTTATCGGCTCGTTTGCTGCCGCTGGGCGATTTTTGAGAGGGCGATGGGCAGCGCCCCGGCGCCACTGTATTGCGCCAACGGACTGCCGAGTTGATTCATCCAATCCATCTGTTTTGACTTCCAATATTAAGGCTTCAATAATTTCGGAAGAGTGAAATTAGCTTGAAGAGGTAGGGCGGGTGGGTGCATTCGGTATCCACCCGCCCCGGCAACCTTCGAGCGCCCTTTCCTGACGTCAGAGCTTTAGGACTTACCGTCGGGGATGATCAACTGCTGGCCGACCTGTATCTTATCCGGGTCGTTCAATTTATCGCGGTTGGCGTAGAAGATTCGCATGTACTCAGTCGGGCTCCCGTACTGCTCCCTGCTGATCTTTGAGAGCGTGTCGCCCGATTTGACGGTATAGGTAACAGCCGTGGCGTTGCCGCCGCCCACCGCCGCCGCTTGTGTCTCGCGGATGTCGATCTCGGCGACGACGTCACTCTCGGCCGCGTCGACGAGTTTGAGTTGCTCGCCGAACTTGTTCCTTGCCTCGAGCGTTGGGGCGATGCCCCTGATGTGAAGTTTGTTGTCCTGAACGTGAAGGTTGTAAAACTCTATCTGTTCGCGGTCGGCCACGTTCAGCGCCGTCAGATACTTCTGCTTTAGCTCGTCGAAACGCTTTTGCGCGACCTGCTCTTCCGAAGCGCCGGTGCCGAACATCTTATCCCATAATCCCATGTTGATTTCTCCTCTGGTTGTTTTAGCTGTTGGCTTTCAGATGGTCTGGGTGATTCCAGAGAAGCTGAGAAGGGAGTTGAGCTATGTCTCTATTCTGCGTCCAACATATCATGCCCGGCTAGGTTAGCCTATCGCCCGACTGCCCCGCGCGCAAGATTAGGAGTGATTATTAATAGATGAGGGCAGGCCAAGCTTACGTCATCAAATATGCGGGAGAGCCTTCTCGCTTTGTCGTTATCCTACACATTTTCAACTTCGAGCCTTTTTGAATATCAATACCCATCTATGCACTATCTACAAACATTTATTTTATTATCGAACTCTATGGATACGATAAAAAAACTCTTATTGTTGTTTACGGCGCATCTAGTCAACCACACGGGCTAACTAGATGCGCCGTACCTCGATCCCTTATTCTTTCTTGCCTGTCGGGCCATCCATCCCTCGCCAGTCACCCGACTGGATGAAGGCCGCCCAGTAGTACGGATGTCTGAAGCCCTCCACGCCGCCGGGCTTTAATACGAGTCCCCGCTGCTGCGCGCCCGCATTAAGGCTGCTACCTGCGAGCATTTCCAACTGCACCTGACGGAGAGCTTCCGTGCGCCCCTCGCCCGCGCGCAACCGCTTGTAGTACGAGACCATCAGATCGCGCGTAGCATCGTCCGCAACCTGCCACAGACTCATCACCTGACTTTCGCTCCCAGCGAGTACCAGAGCACGCCTGAGACCGTAAACGCCTTCGCCGCTTTTGACTTCCCCCACCCCGGTCTCGCACGCTGAGAGCACTACGAGCTTTGTGCCCCAGAGATCGAGTCCCGCGGCTTCTAAGGCCGTCAGGATGCCGTCCTCTCCGTTCGCGCCCTGCCGATTATTCGCACCTTCGAGCGCGAGTCCCGAACGCAGCAGCGGGTTCTCGACCCGCACACTCGGGGTCGTCTCGTCGCCGCTGACTAATTTGATTCCGCGCGTCTCGCCAGCCGTCTCTTCCGGTGGTTGGTCGGGTAGGAAGAACCCGTGCGTGGCGACGTGCAGCACGCGCGGGCCACTGACCCGCTTGAGCGCTGTCTCGGTCGCCTGCGCCTGTGTGAGCACCCGCACGCCCGGCAGCGCCCCGGCCAGCGCTTTCGCCTCCGCAGCCGTGCCCGGCAGCGAGACGAAGATCATCCTCTGCATGTCGCCGGAACGTCTCGCCTGCGCTCCCCCGGCCACGCGCGCGGGGGCCGTGGGCGACTTGGCCGCGTCGAACGACGGGTCAGCCACGACTAGCGGCGGCTGTCGGCTCTCCGAGCCTAGTTGCAGCCGCAGCAGGTCGCGCCCCGAAGTCAGGTAGGTGAGCGAGTAGCTTTCGACGAGATACTTGCCTCCTTCGTCAACGAGCGCGGCGAAGGGCATTAGGTTGAGCGCGCCATCAGGCGAGACGAAGACCTGTCGCGTTTCTCCCAGGAGCTTTCGCACCGGGCGCATCACGCGCTCGTCCACGGCGCGTGCCAGCCTCTTGACCTCCGCGACGTGAGGGCATTTCCTGATGTCGTCAACCGTCTGCGGGCACTTCATAGCCGCCAGCAGTCGCGCGCTGTCGGCGTCAACACTCGCCGCCTCTCCCAGATCAACCCATAGTGGCTCGCCCTCTTTCCTCAGCACGTAGGCAACATAACGCGCCGGGCCGAACCGCTCGTCAATCGCCTTTGCCTTCGCGTCAAACGGTCGGTAAGAAAAGAACTCTGCGAGCGCGGCACCGGGGGGGAGCGCCTGCCGCACCTGCTCGATAGCAACTGGTTGTGTCCGCACGCGGAACTCGGCGCTGCGACGGCTGACGTCATCTTGCAGGCGCTCGACTTCGGCTTCGAGCCGCGAGACCGCTACCTTTTGCTCCGTAGGGGGAGTCTGTCCCGGCCCTCCGAGGACGAGCACCGAGAGTTGCGACTGCGTGGCGGAGAGTTGGTCGAGAAGGACGCGGTCCTGCGGGTCGAGTCTTCTGCGGAGCGAGGAGACTTGATCGGACATGGCGTCGAGGGCGCGGCCCTTGCGGCGCAACACGGTCGTCAGGGCGAGCCGGAGCGCCTGCGGGTCGGTGGGCGCGGAGCGGGCGTGCAGCGAGACGGATGTATAAGTATTGCCGGAGAGGGTGGCGAGGTAGGCGAGCTTCTGTCGCTCGGAGCCGGTGGCAAGAAT
>Ga0136617_10003371_pt1 | contig 14270 bp, 13 predicted proteins | sample AntDrymUQ3222106_2_FD_129672 | JGI IMG/M metagenome (GOLD analysis project Ga0136617, IMG submission 129672) | Polar desert sand microbial communities from Dry Valleys, Antarctica - metaG UQ322 (21.06) | ecosystem: Environmental > Terrestrial > Soil > Desert | place: Antarctica: Dry Valley... | reverse complement strand
GGCCTGCTCGCAGACGGTCTCGGGGGCCCCCCCATCACCAAACAGCTAATCATCAGCGAGTCGACCACCAAGACCCACATCTCCAAGGTCTACGAGAAGCTGGGGGCGGGCAACCGGGCACAGGCGCTGATGACCGCGATGCGGCTCGGCCTGATCGCGAACCCGGCCGAACACCCCCACTAGGGACGCCACCGCGCCGGTCCGCCCCGCTACGCGGGAGATCTGTATCAGCCGTTCGGCTGAGGCAAACCTGACCGCCCGTTCGATGGTGAGCAGGCCGTCTTGTGGCGATCCTTGGAGGGCATCGCTGGACTCGAGAGGTCCAGCACGACGTTGACGCCCTCCCGGAGGCACCGCACATGCTCACCAAGATCCGCAAGGTCACACGCACCGCGGACGACGGTGCCTCGGCTGTGGAGTACGGCCTCCTGGTCGCCGCAATCGCCGCGCTCGTGGTCATCATCGTCTTCGCACTCGGCGGCCTGATCCAGGACGTCTTCGAGGACACCTGCACGAAGATCGACGACAAGACCGCGGCAAACTCCGCCGACTGCTAGTAGGTTCTCGCCGGAGCGCACCCACGTGCTCCGAACTGCTTGGGGGCACGGCATGGTGACGAGGCGCACCCTCGGCGACGAGACTGGTGCCAGCGCCGTGGAGTACGGCCTCATCGTCGCCGCGATCGCCGCCGTCGTCGTCATCGTCCTGTTTGCTCTAGGCGGTGTGGTGCAGGACCTGTTCAGCGAGACTTGCACCACCATCGACAGCCAGGTCACGGCCTCAGCCAACTGCACGCCCTGACCCACCTCTAGCATCGGGGCCGTGCGCACCTCTCATCGCCTGCTGCTCGCCAGCGCTCTGATGCTCTTCCTCGAGCTCGCCCTCATCCGCTGGCTGGGCTCCAACGTCGTGCACCTGTCCTACTTCACCAACTTCGTGCTGCTGGGGTCCTTCCTCGGCATCGGGCTGGGCTTCCTGCTGGCCCGCACCCGGCACACCGCGCTGCCGTGGTCACCGCTGGTCCTCGCCGGCCTCGTCGCGGTCGTCTCCTTCGCGCCGGTGCGCATCAACCGGTCCAGCGACGAGATCATCTACTTCACCAGCACCGACCCGAGCGGTCCACCGGCCTGGCTCACCCTCCCCCTGATCTTCTGCGCGGTGGCGTTTGCCGTGCTGGGCCCGGCCGAAGCAGTCGGCCGCTGCTTCAAGGGCCTGCCGCCCCTGGACGCCTACCGCCTCGACCTGATCGGCAGCATCTGCGGGATCGCGGCGTTCACGGCGCTGTCGTTCCTGCGGGCGCCGTCGGTGGCGTGGGGGCTCCTGGTCGCCGCGGCGTTCGTGGCCCTGCTGTGGTCCGAGCTGTCCGGCATCATCAGCATCGCCGTGGCGCTGATCGTCATCCTGCTCGCCCTGGAGAGTGCCGCCGTGGGCGTCAGCTGGTCGCCCTACTACAAGGTCAAGACCGACGAGGTGCCTGGACCCAACGCCACCGACCAGCTGCGCATCTCGGTCAACGGGATCCCGCACCAGGTGATGCGCGGCGCCGACCTGCGGCTGCAGGAGGAGCCGCAGTACGGCATCCCCTACGACCGGCTGGAGAGCAACGACCTCGGCCGGGTGCTGATCGTGGGCGCGGGGTCTGGCAGCGACGTCGCCATCGCACTGTCCAAGGGCGCCGAGCATGTCGATGCCGTCGAGATCGACCCGCGGATCCTGCAGATCGGCAGGCAGAGACACCCCGACCAGCCGTACGACGACCCGCGTGTCTCGACCTACGTCAACGACGGGCGGGCCTTCCTCGAGCAGTCGGACTCGACGTACGACCTGATCCTGTTCGCGCTGCCGGACTCACTGGTGCTCGTCAGTGGCGCCAGCGCGATCCGGCTCGAGTCCTACCTGTTCACGGAGGAGGCCGTGGCGGCCGCTCGCGACCATCTCGCACCGGGCGGCGGCTTCGCGATGTACAACTACTACCGCGAGGACCGGCTCATCGACCGGCTCGGCGGCACCGTCGCCGACGTCTTCGGCCACGACCCCTGCGTCGACCGGGTGGGCAACGCCGGCGGGCAGGCGGTGATAGCTGCCGGCCTCGAGCCCAGCGACCAGACCTGCGCCCCCGACCAGCCGCCGCTGTCCGCGCAGCGGGTTGCTCCCGCCACCGACGACCGGCCGTTCGTCTACTTCTTCGGCTCCTCGCTCCCGGTGCTCTACCTGCTGGCGCTGGGCTGCATCCTGGTCGTCAGCCTGATCAGCGTGCGCGCACTCGCCGGGCCCTTCCGGACCATGCGTCCCTACGCCGACCTGTTCTTCATGGGTGCCGCCTTCCTGCTGCTCGAGACCAAGAACATCACCTCGTTCGCGCTGCTGTTCGGCACCACCTGGGTCGTCAACGCGATCGTGTTCGGCGGTGTCCTGGTCGCGGTGCTTCTCGCGGTGGAGACGACGAGACGGCTGCGCACACCCGCGTTGCCGGTGGTATACGCCGGCATCGCGGTCAGCCTGCTCGTCGCCTACGCGGTGCCCAACTCCGCGCTGCTCGAGCTGCCGCTGCTCCCCCGGATGATCGCGGCGGTGGCGGTGGCCTTCACCCCGATCTACCTGGCCAACGTCGCCTTCGCCAAGCGCTTCGCCACGACCGACGACTCCCGGGCGGCGTTCGCGGTCAACATCCTCGGCGCGATGGTCGGCGGGTGCCTGGAGTACCTCGCGCTGCTCACTGGCTACCGCAACCTGCTGGTCCTGACCGCGCTGCTCTACCTGACCGCGTTCGCCCTGACACCGCGGCTGGCCCGGGTCAGGCTGGAGGTCTGAGCAAGCGCTGGAGGCGCAGCGCGAGGTCGTCCCAGCGCCACTGCTCCTCCACCCACCGCCGGCCGTTCCTGCCCAGGTCGGCGGCCAACGCGGTGTCGAGGAGCAGCTCGATCAGCCGGTCGGCGATGGCGCTGACCGAGCGGCCGTCGACGACGTACCCGGTCCTGCCTTCCTGGACGGCGTCCGGCGCCCCGCCGGAGTCGCCCGCAACGACGGGAAGCCCGGTCGCCGAGGCCTCGAGGTAGACGATCCCGAGGCCCTCCACCTCGAACCCGGCCTTGCGGGTGCGCGTCGGCATCGCGAACACGTCGCCGGCAGCGAAGTAGGGCGGCAGCTCTGCCCACGCCCTGGCGCCGGTGAACGCGACCGCTGCGCCGACGCCGAGCTGGTCGGCCAGCCGTTGCAGGGTGCGGCGCTGCGGGCCGTCTCCCACGATGAGGAGTGCGGCGCCGGGAACACGACGGCGTACGGCGGGCAGGGATCTGATCAGCATGTCCTGGCCCTTGCGCTCGACCAGCCGCGAGACGCACACGACGACCGGGTGCTCGCCCAGGCCGAAGGCGGCTCGCACCGGGGCCCCGTCGACACCGGGGTGGAACGCCTCGTCGTCGACCCCCGGGGTGAGCTGGACCATCCGGTCGCGGGCGGCGGGCGAGAGTGCTCGGCCGATGCGCTCGCGGGTGAAGGCCCCGAGATAGGTCAGCACGTCGTTGGTCTCCCCGATCCGACGCAGCAGGGTTCGCGGACCCGGCGTACCGGCCCACCACACCTCATGCCCGTGCGTGGTCGCCACCGCGCGCCGCACACCGGCTCGGGTCTTGAGGTGGGCAGCCATCAGGGCGAGCGGGGCGGCCGCGCCGAACCACACCGCGTCGCAGTGCAGGTCGCGAGCGATGTCCGCGCTGCGGCGGGTGATCTGCGGTGTGGGCAGCAACAGCCGGGCCGGGTCGCGGATCACCGGAAAGGGCAGCGTCGCGTCGAAGGCGGCGTCCCCGGGCTGGCGGGCGGTGTGCACGACGACCTGGTCTGCCGGCAGCCGGGTCGCCATCGCGAGGACGAAGGACTCGATGCCACCGGTCCGCGGCGGGAAGTCGTTGGTGACGACGAGGGTGCGACCGGTCACGGTCGCGCAGCCTACTGAAGGTGCGCGCGCTCGGCGCTCAGGCGATCTGGCGGCGGATGCGCCGTTCGACCAGCACGGGGAGGTAGGTCCGCACGGTCACCGGCGTCAGGTCGTCCAACGCGGCGCGCACCATCTCGGCCACGTCGCGGCCCTCGACCAGGGACCCGAGGTGCTGCTCGACCGAGAGGGTGAGCTCGTCGACGGTCTCGGCGTCGGGCGTCACCATGATCGCCGGGCGATCGTCGAGCTCCGTCGGCGGGCGATCGTCGAGCTGAGGCGATGTCATGACCCGGACTCTGCACCAGCCGGTCGGCTTTTCCAAGAGGCCGACGGTTCCGTGGGGGCCCTGGCGGGCGTGTCGCCATCTGGAGTTCACCTGCTGTACACCTTGTAGCCCAGCTCCCGCTTTCCGCGAGGGCCCACGATGGGCGGCCATGACAGTCCTCGGCGCCGGATCGACGGCTCAGTCGGAGCCCGATGCCCGCAGGTTCGCCGACGACAGCGCCGAGGAGATCGAGGAGATCGAGGAGATCGCCTCGGTCCCCTCCTCTGCCGGAGACAGCGGCCAGCTGCCGATCGACCGCTTCCTCGACCGCGAGTCCAGCTGGCTGGACTTCAACGCCCGGGTCCTCGAGCTCGCCCAGGACGAGCGCCTGCCCCTGCTGGAGCGACTGCGCTTCGTCGCCATCTTCGCGCGCAACCTGGACGAGTTCCTGATGGTCCGGGTGGCCGCACTGCAGCGTCGGGTGGCCGCCGGCATCACGACGCGGAGCTCGGCCGGAGCCACGCCCCGGGAGCGCCTGGACCGGATCTCCGAGCGAGCGCACGGGCTCGTCGATGCCCACGCGAAGTGCTTCGGGGCGATCCTGCCCGAGCTGGGCGCTGAAGGCATCGCGGTGGTGCGTTGGGCCGACCTCGACGGTGACGAGAGCGATCGTCTCAGGGCGCTGTTCACCGACCGGATCTACCCGGTTCTCACCCCGCTGGCTGTGGACCCGGCGCATCCCTTCCCCTACATCTCGGGGTTGTCTCTCAACCTCGCCGTCGTGCTGCGCGACACCAGCACCGGGGCGGAGCACTTCGCCCGGCTCAAGGTCCCACCGGTCCTTTCGCGCTTCGTCGCCACCGACGAGAGCAACACTCGTTTCGTTCCGCTGGAAGACGTCATCGCTGCCCATCTGCCCCAGCTGTTCTCGGGTCTGGAGGTGGTCGAGACCTCGGCCTTCCGGGTCACCCGCAACGAGGACCTGGAGATCGACAACGACGTGGAGAATCTCGTCCACGCCCTCGAGCGTGAGCTGTCCCGACGGAGGTTCGGGGCCCCGGTCCGCCTCGAGGTCGACTGCGAGATGAGCGAGCGGGTGCTCGACCTGCTGGTGCGCGAGCTCGGTGTCAGCCGGCAGGCGGTCTACCGGGTGCCGGCGCCTCTCGACCTGGCCGGGCTGTGGTCCATCGCCGACCTCGACGTCGACGCCCTGCGCTACCCCGGCTTCGTCCCGGCCACCCATCCCGCCCTGCGCTCGGCCGACGGCGCCCAACCCGACATCTTCGCGGCGATGCGCGCGACCGACATCTTGCTGCACCATCCCTATGACTCCTTCGCGACCAGCGTGCAGCGGTTCATCGACCAGGCGGCGACGGATCCTGCGGTCCAGGCCATCAAGGCCACGCTCTACCGGACCAGCGGCGAGTCTCCGATCGTGGACACGCTCATCGACGCGGCCCGAGCGGGCAAGCAGGTCCTCGTGGTCGTCGAGATCAAGGCCCGCTTCGACGAGCAGGCCAACATCGCGTGGGCGCGCAAGCTCGAGCAGGCAGGCTGCCACGTCGTCTACGGACTGGTCGGCCTCAAGACCCACTGCAAGCTCGTGCTCGTGGTGCGGTCCGAGGAGTCGGGCCATCTGCGCCGCTACGTCCATGTCGGGACCGGCAACTACCACCCGAAGACCGCTCGCATCTACGAGGACCTCGGTCTGCTCACCTCCGACGCCGCGGTCGGGGCCGACGTCGCCGACCTCTTCAACCACCTGTCCGGATACACCCGCAGGGCCGGCTACGACACCATGCTGGTGGCGCCGGACACCGCGCGCAGCGGCTTGCACCAGCTCATCGAGAGGGAGATCGAGAACGCCGGCAACGGCCTGCCCGCAGGTATCTCGATGAAGGTCAACAGCCTCGTGGACGAGTCGATCATCGACGGGCTCTACGCGGCCTCCTGGGCCGGGGTGCCGATCGACCTGCTCGTGCGCGGGATGTGCACGCTGCGACCGGGTGTGCCTGACCTGTCCGAGTCGGTGCGCGTGCGCAGCATCCTGGGCCGGTTCCTGGAGCACTCCAGGATCTACCGTTTCGCCAACGCCGGCGAGCCGGAGTTCCTGATCGGAAGCGCGGACGTCATGGACCGCAACCTCGACCGCCGCGTCGAGGCTCTGTTGCAGGTCCGCGACGACGTGGCGCGACGGTCTCTCGACGAGCTGCTCTCGACGGCATGGTCGCCGGAGGTGGAGCACTGGTCGCTCGCATCCGACGGCGGCTGGCACCGGTCTGCGGGCGAGAGCCACGTCGACTACCAGGAGACGCTCATCGCCAGGATGGTCGGCGAGCGATCCGGCGCCTCCGACGAGAAGGGCTGAGCGTGCGCGAGGTCGAGGACAAGTTCCGCGTCCACTCCCAGTTCGAGCTGCCGGACCTGATGCAGGCGTCCTCGCTGTCGCGGGTGTCCCCGCCGCGCACGAGCACGCTGGTGGCGACCTACTACGACACCGAGGACCTGCGGCTGGCCCGCGAGGGGATCACGTTCCGTTATCGGCACGGCGACGGCGCGGACGGCTGGACCCTCAAGCTGCCGGTCCGGGCGGCCCGCGTGGGTGTGCGCGAGGAGATCGCTGCGCCCGGTGGGCCCAACGACCTCCCCGGGGAGCTGGCGTTGCTGGTCACGGCATACGTCCGGACGGCGGAGCTCGCTCCGCGCGCGACCCTGCGGACGACCCGCACGACCTACGACGCATTCGGCGCCGACGACGACCTGCTGGCCGAGGTCGTGGACGACCACGTCGAAGCCCTGCAGGGCGACCGCAGCGCGGCCAGGTTCCGCGAGGTCGAGGTGGAGGATCGCGGTGGAGGGTCGGCGGTGCTCGACGACATCGGCGACGTCCTGCGAGCAGCGGGAGCGGTCGGCGGCGAGTTCCAGCCCAAGGTCGTGCGCGCCCTGGGTCGTCGCGCCACGTCGGCACCGGAGCCGCCCGACCCCGACCGGACCCAACCTGGCGACCCGGCCCGTGCGGCCGTCGCCGCACTGCTGCGCCGCCACGTCCGCCGGTTGATCTCCCTCGACGTCGACGTGCGCCTCGATGCGCCCGACGCGGTGCACCAGATGCGAGTCAGCGCCCGCCGCCTCCGCAGCGGCCTGCGCGACTTCGCCGAGCTGCTCGACACCGCGTGGAGCAGCCGGCTGCAGGACGAACTGAAGTGGCTCGGCGGTGAGCTGGCCGGGGCGCGCGACCGTGAGGTGATCGCCGCTCGGCTGCTCGACCGCCTTGCCGAGCTGCCGGAGGAGCTGGTGGTCGGCCCGGCCGGCGACCGGCTGAAGTCCGCGCTCGGCGCCGATGCGGAAGCCGCACAGCTCGCTGTCACCGAGGCGCTGGCCAGCGAACGGTATGTGCAACTGCTCGACGACCTGGTGGACGCCGCGATGCACCCGCGCACGAACGACCGCGCGAACCGGTCGTGCCACGACGTACTCCCGCCTATCTTGAACTCCTCCTGGCGGCGGTTGACCAAGCGCGTCACGGCTGCGATCGAGGCGGGCGAGGACCCAACGGGCTACCACCGCGCGCGGATCGCCGCGAAGCGCACGCGCTATCTGGCCGAGGCGCTCACCCCCGTGTTCGGGAAGGCCGCCGACCGGCTTGCCGGAGAGGTCGAACAGGTGCAGGAGGTCCTCGGCGAGCACCAGGACGCGGTCGTCGCGGCCGAGCTCCTGCACCGGGTCGCGCAGGCACCGCGGATCGGTCGCACGGCCTTCACGTTCGGCGTGCTGTACGCCCAACAGGTGCGCGAGGCCGCGGCAGCCCGCGATCGGTTCGTCGCCCTCTGGCCAGGGGTGGCGCGAGCCCGGCACCGCCGCTGGGCCAAGATTGCCTGATGGCAGCCTCCGACCCCGACGTCATCGAGGCGGCGGGCGGGGTCCTGTGGCGGTCGGGCGCTGATTCGCCGGGGGTCGAGGTGGCCCTGGTCCATCGGCCCAAGTACGACGACTGGTCGGTGCCCAAGGGCAAACTGCGCCGAGGCGAGCACCCTCTGCTGGCAGCGGTCCGCGAGGTCGCTGAGGAAACCGGCTACACCGGGGTCATCGGCGCTCCGCTGAACGATGTGCACTACCTCAAGGACGGGATGCCCAAGAGGGTGCGCTACTGGGCGATGCGGCTCAGCGGCGGTGCCTTCCAGGCCAACAACGAGGTGGACCGGCTGATGTGGCTGCCCCCCCGGGAGGCGCAGGTCCACCTGCTCGAGGAGCGGGACCGCCCGGTGCTGAAGGAGTTCGCCGCGGTCCACCGCGAGACCCGGGCTGTGATCGTGGTCCGGCACGGCAGCGCCGGCGCCCGCGACACCTGGCAGGGTGCGGACCAGGACCGGCCGCTGGACGAGCAGGGCCACGCGCAGGCGGAGGTGCTGGCCGAGGTGCTCGGGGCCTACGGCATCGTGCATGCCTACTCGGCCGACACGCTGCGCTGCCTGGACACCGTCGGGCCGTTCGCGAGCCGTTTCGACATCCCGGTGGAGAGCGAGCCGCTCCTGTCGGAGAGCGGGTACGCCGACCATCCCGATGCCGCGCTGGAGCGCACCATCGAGATCCTCTCCGTGCCCGAGCCGTCGGTCATCTCAACCCAACGCCGGGTCCTGCCACTGTTCGAGGAAGTCGCCCGCGCCTTCGGCTACACACTGGAGACCGACGTCGCGCTACGGAAGGGCGGCTTCCTGGTGCTCCACCTGACCGTGGGCGACGAGCCCCAGCTGCTGGCACTCGAACGTTTCCTGTGTGCTCCCTGAGGTCAGGGCTTTCGACATGTACAAGTTCGTCAGCACCGGGAACTGGAAGTCCATGCGGGCCCGCGGCCGGAGCCCGCTCAGCGAGGGCGTCCTCTACGTCGCCAGGTTCAACGACGACGGCAGCGGCGACTGGCTTCCTCTCGTGCATGGCAAAGGGCCGTTGACGGCGGACAACGGGTACGTCGACCAAGGGGACGTGCTGGTCAAGACTCGGCAGGCTGCCAGTGCGCTCGGGGCCACCCGGATGGACCGCCTGCTCGCGGCCACCCGTACGTCACGGATGCTGCCGGCGTACCGGAGGTCCTGCGCTTCCTCACCGGTTCATCAACATCCAGCACCCCGGCGAGAACGGGGGCAGCACCTGGCCGCAGGCCGACGGGTTGTCCACGCCCCGCTCCGCCAGAGTCGTCTAGCCGCCGATGAGCTCGGACCGGGCTTCGCGGACCGGTACGGGTAGCGGGCCCGCGGTCTTGGACAACTCCGCGCCCGGCACCGCGAACGGGCCCTCACCATCGACGGTGAACTCCGCCCGCCAGAACGTGGTCACACTGACCTCGCGCGCACCCGGATCGGCATAGGTGTAGGCCACCGACATGTCCGGATAGGCACCACCCGGCTTCGCGAACTCCTCGATCACCCCGTCATCGAACGCCCACACCCACCGCGCCTTGGCCGTGACCACCACCGTGAACCCCAACACGTCGAAAGGGTCGGTCCGGATCGACTCCGGCTCCCCGGCCGCGAACACTGTCGGCAGGTTCACGATCCCACCCGCCGCGGGTTGGAACGACGGGCTCGCATCCGGCAGATAGCTCACCACCCGGGTGCGGATCTCCTGCCCGACATCGGCGACCGTCGGGGGCCGGTCATCCAGACCCAGACACACCGTGCCCTGCACCACCCACGGACCCCCACCCTGACGCAGGTACACCCGGTAGCGAATGTCACCCGGATCGGTGCAGGTGGCCACGGCCCCCATGCACAACACAGCACTCTCGGTCGGGCCGTTCACCATGCACGCCGGAACCACGCTCCACTCGCAGTCCTTGCAGTTCTTGCTCTTCTGCGACGCCTTGAACACATCACTACCCGGCTCCGCCCCCGGAAAGCTCACCCCCGTCGTGACAACCGAGCCATCGTCCTGATCGCCAGCGGTATGAATGCAGCCGACGTCCTCATCCTCATCGCAGTGGTCGGCCTGGGCGGGTGATCCGGAGCCGACCAACAGGAGGACGCCGCAGAGCACGACGAGAATCACTCTTATCCAGGATTGCATCAGCCCTCCAAATTGAAGAGGTTCGCGAGTATCCAGCCCGCTTCGGTGCGGACCAGCGACAGGTCATAGTGGCTCCTCTGAGCCTTGATGCGTGTCACGATCTCGCCGTCCTCTGCAATCACGTCGTACGCCGACACCTCGTACTTCACTTCTGCTGCAGCCGTAGTACCGAAGATGTCGTGCACCCGGACCGATTTGAGGCTGAAGGCCGCGTCGGGAGTGCGCTCCTTCTCTACGGAGTTCCGCTCGATGATCTTCACTGCGTTGTAACAAGGGCATCCCTTGTCGACCAGAGGCTTGAGATCGGAGACATCGTTCGACTGCAGTGCCCGATTGAGTTCTGCGTAGTAGGTGCGGACGGCGACTTCGACCTGGGCCTCGGGTGTCGTCGGCGTGGGACTGGGTGAACTGCTCGTGGGTGTCGGCGAGTCGCTCGTCCGCGGAAATGTCGCCGGCTCGTCGGGGTCGGAGCATCCGACCAGCAGCAGTCCCGCGACGAGCGCAACCCCCACCCAGCGCGGCACCCAGAACGCCGTGCGACCCCGCATGGCCTTGTAGCATACGGGGACATGACGCGCCCGTCACCCGCCCGTCCACAGGCCCGCTGGCTGGCCAGGGCAGAGGGCGCGACACGCCCGGGGTGGCTGTGGAAACGTTTCCGCGGAGACGTTTCCGCGGACACGTTTTCGTCTCCCAAAGTGGCCCCGGGAACTGTCAGACCTGCGCGCTAGCGTCGCTACATGAATGACATTCCTGCTCGCGAAGTGACCACGTTGACCGTCGATCAGCTCGAGTCCGAGCTGCGCCGTCTCGCCGCGCAGCTCGCGGCGGCCGAGTGCGGATTCCTGATGCTGTTCGCGGAGTTCGACCGCCGTGAGGGGTGGGGCGGCTGGGGGATGCGCTCTGCCGCGCACTGGCTCTCACTGCACTGCGGGCTGACGCTGGGCGCCGCCCGGGAACGAGTCCGGGTCGCCCGCTGCCTGGGCACGCTGCCCCTGATCGGCGCCGCCTTCGCGCAGGGGCGGCTGTCCTACTGCAAGGTCCGGGCCCTGTCCCGGGTTGCGACCCCCGCGACCGAGCCCGAGCTGCTCGAGATCGCGCTGGCCGCGACCGGCGCGCAGCTCGAACGGGTCGTCAAGCACTGGCGCACCACCCTGGTCGAGGAGATGTCCGCGTCAAGCCAGCTCCGCCGCGGGCTGCGGCGCCGCGAGCACATCGACGGATCCGTCGTCTACACCCTGCGGGTCGCACCGGAGGACGCCGCGGTCCTCGACGCCGCGATCGAGACCGCCCGCAAAGTTGTCCTCGACGACGAGGGCCGCCCGGTCGAGACTCCCGAGGAGACCCGCCTCGCCGCCCAGCTCTCCGACGAACCTCCTGCCACGCGCGCGAGTGCCGACGCGGTCCTCCTGCTCGCCGAGACCTTCCTCACCACCGGACGCCCCGACCGCGCCAGCTCCGCCGAGGTCGTCATCCACGCGGACCTCGAAGCCCTACCCGCCTTCCACGGCCCGGCCGACCGGAGAGACCGGACCGTGCGGACCGACCGGACGGATGAGACCGACCAGGCGGACGAGCCGATCCGTGCGACCCGGCCACCGACGTCCCAGGCCGGGTCCGCCGGGACTTCGCTGGCGCAACGGTCACACGCGCTGCGCCCACCCACCTGCGCCGTCGTTGACGGTGGGCAGCTCTCTCCCAGCACGATCATGCGACTGCTGTGCGACGCCTCCACCCGGATCATGGTCCACGGCGAAGGCAGCCCCCTCGACCTCGGACGCTCCGGCCGCCACGCCAGCCAAAAGCAACGGCGCGCCCTCAAGACCCGGGACGGCTGCTGCCGGTTCCCCGGCTGCACCCAGACCAGAAGGCTGATCCCCCACCACGTCCGCTGGTGGTCCCACGGCGGCGAAACCGAGCTGGACAACCTGGTGCTCGTCTGCCCCGCCCACCACCGTGCCGTCCACGAAGTCGGTTACACCATCGCCGCCCTGGGCAACGGACGATTCGTCTTCCACCGGCCCGACGGGGCCGCGCTACCCGACACCGGACCACCCAGCGACCTGGAAAGCCGAGAACTCACCGAGCAGCCCATCGACGACACCACCATCGCCCCCACCTGGGCCGGCCAGCGGCTCGACATCGGCATGCTCATCGGCGCCCTCGCCGCCAACACCATCAACGCCGCCGGACACAACCTGATGACCATCCCCAACCACGACCTGCCCGCCACCCTGCGCGAAGCCGCCCAGTGGCCCTTCGACAACCGCCCCACTCCACACGCCCACAGCGCGGCATAGCCCCGAAAGCGTTTCCGCGGAAACGTTTCCGCACCAGGATCCACCGCACCCTACGGCGCGGGCACACCACGCAACCGGGCCCAATCACGAGCCAGCGCGATGCGTTGTGGCCCCGTCGGATGCGTCGAGAACAACCCGAACACCAGCGCCGGCGGATCCAGGTCGGACAGGTTCGTCACCGACAGCCGCCGCTGCATGTCCACGAACGTGGCCGGGTCGCGGGTCAGGTTCAACGCGTGCACGTCAGCCCGTGCCTCGACGCGGCGGCTGACCAGCACCTGCATCGGCCCGGTCAACGCGACGATCACCGCCACCAACGCGAGCACCAGCGCCAGCGCCCGAGGGTCTCCCGCGGCCCCCACTCCGGCCCGTCGTAGCAGGCCCTCGGACCGCAGCAGCAAAGCCAGCGCACACACGACGCCGGCCATCGCAAGGGCACCGACCAGAGTCCCCCACAGAACGTCGCGGCTCTTCGCATGTCCCAGCTCGTGCGCGACGACAAGGCGCACCTCGCCGGGCTCCGCGCGTTTCAGCAACGTGTCGTAGACGACGATGCGCCGAGTCGCACCGAAGCCGGACACGTAGGCGTTCAGGGCGGTCGTGCGCCGGGACGCGTCCGCCACCAGCACGTCGCGCACGGGTACGCCGTCCCGCTCGGCCAGCTCGAGCAGCGACGTGCGCAGCTCGCCCGCCGGCAGCGGCGTGAACCTGTTGAACACCGGCTCAACCACGACCGGGTAGGCGAACGACACCACCACGACCAGCAGCGCACCACCCGCGGCGCCCCAGGTCCACCACCACTGGGGCGACCAGCGGACCAACGCGAACAACCCGAGCAGGACGACCAGCGTGACGGCCAGCCCCACGCCGTACGACTTGCCGATGTCGACCCACCATCCGCCCCAGCTGCGCGTGGATAGCCCGTAGCGGCGGCGCACGGCCTCCGACCACGCGTCCAGCGGAAGCGCAGCGACCCGCCCGACGGCGGTGACGGCAATCCCGCCGAGGAGCACCCGCCATGCCCACCCACCGCCGAGCGGCGCAGCGACCGCCTCGACGAGCCGCGCGCCCAACGGGCTCAGGCCCAGCACCAGGGCAACAACAAGACCAACGACAAGCGATGCGTACGCCGGGGGCCGCACGGCTGCGTGGTAGGCATCCTCCCGGGCGATCTGCGCGGCGGTGAAGTCTCGGGCGGGGTCGACGAGAACTCCGTCGCCCTGGACCGGCAGCGGGCGCCACGGCGTGCCGAGCAGCACGGCGACGGACAGTCCGACCAGCAACACAGCGAGTGTCGCGATCAGCGCCCCGCGACCACTCACCCGCGCGCCAGGGACTTCAGGTAGGCCTTCCAGTCCCGCACCAGCTTGTTCTCGGCGATGCCGAGCACCGTTTTGATGGTGGACTTGGCGGTCTCGTTGTCGCGGTCGGCGAGGGTGACGTACAGGCGGACCAGCTTCTTCTCGCCGTAGCGGTCGCCGATCAGCTTCGCCGCCAGCCACGAGCCCTCATATGCCGGTGCGATGTCATCACTGCTGGTCGGATCGAAGTCGACGTCGGTCGGCAGGTCAGGTGGGACGTCACCGGCTCGAACGTCGTCGAGGACCTGCTCGGCGATCACCCGGACCGGGATGTCGACCGCTTCGTAGGCGACGTAGTCGGCGAAGCCCTCCGACATCCAGATCGGCACCGAGCCGTAGGTCACCTCCCG
>Ga0136617_10003370_pt1 | contig 14272 bp, 13 predicted proteins | sample AntDrymUQ3222106_2_FD_129672 | JGI IMG/M metagenome (GOLD analysis project Ga0136617, IMG submission 129672) | Polar desert sand microbial communities from Dry Valleys, Antarctica - metaG UQ322 (21.06) | ecosystem: Environmental > Terrestrial > Soil > Desert | place: Antarctica: Dry Valley... | reverse complement strand
ATGGGTAAAATGATGGCTTCCGGCGAAGCCGTTCCGATTACCGCTCTGCAAGGCGTCACTTCGGCACAGGCAGAAAGCTTGAAAGACAAAGGCATCGGCGATGTCGAAGCGTTGGCGGCGGTATCGGTTGATGATTTGGTTGATATTCTTGATTTGAGTCTCGACGAAGCCGAAAAAATTATCAATTCGGCGAAAGTGATTGTCGAAGCCCGTAACGCGGCGGTCGAAACGCCCAAAACGGAAGATTCCTCAACGGAGGCAATCGTAGAAGATCATGATGCGGAAACAGAAACCATTATAGCTGAAGAGAAAACTTCCGACGAAACCAGTGAAGCGGATAATACTTCCGCGACGACTGAAGAAGCCCGTGACACGCAAGTCAATAGTGAAACTGTGGACGCGGTTGAAGAAAATGCGGAAAGTATAAGCAACGATAAAGTGGAAAACGACACAGAAAATTCTACTGAGTAAACAACTGCTAACCGGCGGATAAAGATTTTGGAAACCGACAATTTTTGTTTCGGATTTCCCACATTACAAAACAACTATTACGTTGTTTTAGGCGACGAGAATTATTACTTAAGATAAATATGCCCGTAGGATCATCGGTTCGGATATACGATTTAGCTAAAGACCTTAAACAAGATACTAAGCGAGTGATTGAAGAGTTACGGCGCGAGGGCGCAGATGTGTCCGTACCATCTAACTCCGTCAGCAAAGAATTGGCGGATAAAATTCGCAATAAATACTTTCCAAAAACCGAAACCGCGCCGAGACGTGCGATTAAAGTTATCAAGAAAGAAACCGTCGTAAAGTCCGAAGTGCCGGTAGAAGAAACGCCGGTGATTGAAACCGAGTCGCCGGTAATTGAAGCGGAGCAAGAAACAAGGGTAACGGCAACGCCTGCTATTACAGTGGAAGGAACAGCAAAACCGGCTCGCCAGGTTACAAAGGAGTTAAAGAAAAGGGAAATTACAAAACCGCAGGAAGAAGCGGTTGTTGCTGAAGAAATTTCGTCTGCCGTTGAAGAAACCGACCAAACTGTGGCAGCACCGGTTGATACGACCGAGGAAGGCGAGACGGCAGAGGCGCTCGAAGCGCCGGAGAAAACCAAGCAGACGGAAGCGCCGAAATCGATGACACGCGTTTTGCGCCCGACGGGAACTCAATATAAGCAACTTACATTGAAGAAAGGTGCGCTTGAAGCCGGATTTAAACCGGGCGAGCGCGTGGTTAGCGAAACGCCGACTAAAACCGGGAAATTAAGTGCCGATACAGACAAAAAAGAGAAACCGAAGCGCGGACGCGACGGAAAAGGCGGACGTTCGCCGGAATTTCTCGGAACTCCCGGCGAAACTTCCACGCCGAAAACCGTTTATACGCCGCCCGCCGACCAGCGCAAAAAGTTCGGTCGTTCGGCTGGTAAAAAGGGCAAGCAATTCGGGGATAAGGGCGGCAGATTTGAAGAAAGACAACAGGAAGCGCCACGTCCGCTTTCGATTGAAGAACGGCTGCTTCAACAGGTTGGCAAAGTTGACAGCGACAATCTGAAAGTCGTTCGCTTGACCGAAGGCGCGACCATTCGTGAATTCTCCGAAGCGCTCGGCGTCACTCCGCGCGACATCGTTCAATTGCTCGTTAAACGCGGGATTTTCGCCACGCTCAATCAGCCAATCGGCGAAAATATGGCGGCGGAACTCGGTAAATCTTACGGCTATAATGTGAGCTTCGTACCGTTTGAAGAAATGGTTATCGAGCAGGAATTCGAGGAACTCGTCGCGGCTGATGCGGACGATGTAGAAGTTTCGCGCCCGCCGGTCGTGACCGTTATGGGTCACGTTGACCACGGAAAAACTTCGCTTCTCGATGCGATTCGTTCGGATAACGTCGCTGAAGGCGAAGCGGGCGGAATCACGCAGCACATCGGCGCGTATTCGGTTTTCGTCCCGAATCCTGACAATAAAGACGAGCAACGCCGCGTCGTATTTCTCGACACGCCCGGACACGAAGCTTTTACGATGATGCGCGCGCGGGGCGCGAAAGCGACCGACGTGGTAATTCTCGTCGTGGCGGCGGACGACGGCGTGATGCCGCAAACCATAGAAGCTGTCGATCACTCGAAGGCTGCCGGCGTTCCAATAATAGTGGCTATTAACAAAATTGATAAGCCTGACGCTAATCCTGATAAAGTCAAACAAGGTCTTTCCGGTCTTGGCTTGCAGCCGATTGAATGGGGCGGCGAAACGGAAATGGTCGAGGTGTCAGCTAAACAGCGTCAAAATCTCGATATGCTGCTTGAAACGGTTTTACTTTCAGCCGATATTTTGGATTTAAAAGCAAGCCCGACCCGCCGTGCTTCAGGCGTCGTGCTCGAAGCGAAACTCGATAAGGGACGCGGCGCGGTCGCGACAGTTTTAGTGCAGCAGGGAACTCTGCGCGTCGGCGATCCTTTTATCGTCGGAAATTTTTACGGAAAAGTTCGCGCTCTGTTTAGCGACCGCGGCGGAATTATTACAGTAGCGCCGCCTGCCACACCGGTCGAAGTTCTCGGTTTGCAGGGTGTTCCGCAGGCGGGTGATACGTTCCAGGTTGTTTCTGATATTGATAAAGCAGTTTCAATCGCCGGTCAACGTCAAATGACGGCGAGACAATTGGCGATGCTCAAGACGACGAAACGCGGTATCGAATCGCTTGGTTTGGCGGAAATTAAAGAACTGCTCGTTATTCTCAAAGCCGACGTGCAAGGCTCGGTCGAAGTTCTCCGCTCGACGCTTGAAAAACTCTCGACGGAAAAAGTTAAAGTCCGGGTTATTCGTTCGGGCGTCGGCGCGATTACCGAATCCGATGTTCTGCTTGCTTCCGCCACGCAAGCCGACGATACTTCGACGGCGGTCGTCATCATCGGTTTCAACGTGCGCCCAGAGCATCGCGCGGCGGACGTAGCCAAACAGGAACAGGTTGATATTCGCCTGCATTCGATTATTTACAAAGTCGAAGAAGAAATCCGCGCGGCGATGATCGGAATGCTCGACGCGATTGAAAAGGAAAGCATTTTGGGCAAAGCCGTCGTTCAGGAAACTTTCAAAGTTTCCAAAGTCGGAACCATTGCTGGCTGCCGCGTCACCGAGGGCTTGATTCGCCGGCAGGCAAAAGCGCGAATTATCCGCGATGGTGTGGTTGCCTGGACGGGTGATATTCTATCGCTCAAACGCTTTAAGGAAGATACGAACGAAGTTCGGCAGGGTTTTGAATGCGGTATTAGTCTGGTTAATTTCAACGACATCAAAGTTGACGACGAAATCGAAGCGTTTATCATTGAGCGAATTGCGGCGACGGAGCTATAGAAAGTAGGTAGCAGCTGAAAACGTCAAAAATTATGCTAACGGGAATCAGAGAAAAAACGGTTGTTAAAAAAAATGGAATGATAGAAATTTTTGTATCCGATTTGCCGGTTGGAACAGAAGTGGAAGTTATCGTTTTAGCGGAGGAAATGGATACGACCGAATATCTGCTTTCGACCGAAGCCAATCGCCGACATTTAGAGCAAGCGATGCTTGACGCGGAAGACCCGTCAAAACGGATTTATGTTGATATTGAAGATCTATGAGAAAGATTTCATTTCTCCCCGAATCCTTTGAGCATTTCAATCTTTGGGCGCGTGAAAACAAGAAAATCTACGTCCGAATTACTGAGCTCATAAAAGATATCGGGCGCAGTCCGTTTTCGGGAATTGGCAAACCCGAACCACTGAAACATCAATTAAAAGGTCTTTGGTCAAGACGGATAACAAATGAGCATCGTTTAATTTATCGAGTTGATGACGAAGAAATTTTAATTTACTCGTGCCGTTTTCATTACGAAAAATGAGAAGACCGGAAAGATTAGCAGAAGTTTTACGCGCGGAAGTCACCGAGATTGTCGGTTATGAGCTTGACGACCCGCGACTTATCGGCGTGACCGTCACCGATGTTCGCGTGTCGGACACATTACGCGAAGCAAAGGTTTTCGTCGTCGTTCAAGGCGATGAAAAGGAAATAAAAGAAGCACTAAAAGCGCTGCAGCACGCCGCGACTTTTATCCGCCAGCAAGTCGCGCTCAGTCTGGACTTGCGCCACGCGCCGATTATCAATTTTGTCCGCGATACAGTCGAAGAAAACGCCACGCGCGTTGACGCCGTTATTCAGGGATTAGCACAGAAGGGCGAATTACAAGAATTAAAGGAGAATGAAGGATGAAGGAGGGATAATGAAGAATGAACAAGACAAATCTTTCTGTTTTATTCATCCTTTATCCTTTATCCTTTACAAGCGTGTTAAGTCAAGTAGTTGAGTTAATTGAAAATAAGCAAAACTTTGCGATAACGACGCACGTTCGACCCGACGGCGACGGCATCGGGTCGTCTCTGGGATTGTGCTGGTTGCTCCGTTCGCTTGGTAAATCGGCGGAAGTCGTTTTACGCGATGAAATTCCTGTCGCTTACGGGCAGCTTCCCGGCGCGAACGAGATTAAGAAAGTCGCCGAAGTCAACGGCAAATACGACGCGGTTTTTGTGATTGAATGTTCCGACATAACTCGTCCCGGCATTAAAGGTTTAGAAAATCAATTTACCGTCAATATTGACCACCATTCATCAAGCGAACATTTCGGCACAATTAATTGGATTGACGCGACCGCCTCGGCAGTCGGCGAAATGATTTATAATTTATGCAAGGCAATCGGCGGGCGCATTACCAAAGAAATCGCCGAATGCGTTTATCTGGCGCTTGTCACCGACACCGGCTCATTTCATTTTCCGAACACAACCGAGCGAACTTTAAAAGTCGCCTCCGAACTAATCAAAGTCGGCGTTAAACCCGCGCGAATTTCCGAAGCCGTATATAATTCTTACCCGTGGAGTCGCATCGAATTAATGCGGCAGGTTTTGGCAACGGTTAAAAGAAGCGAAGCGGGAAATATCGCCTGGTTGCGACAGAGTTTAGCGATGTCTGAAAATGCCGAAGCCGTGGACGGTGACAACAATGGTTTTGTCAATATTCCGCTTGCCGCCAAAGAAATCGAAGCTGTCATTTATATGCGCGAAGTTCAGCCGAACTGTTATCGCGTCAGCCTGCGCTCGAAAGACAATATAAACGTCGCGCGGGTGGCGGAAAAATTCGGCGGCGGCGGGCATAAAAACGCGGCAGGATGCCGGGTCGAAGGCGACTGGGATTTGAGAGAAAAAGAAATTGCTGCGGCTTTAATGGAAGCGGTCGAAAAAACACACGACGGTAATAAAAAATAGCCACGAATAATCACAGAAAGACACGAGAAAAATAAATTAAATTTGAATTTTTTTCGTGTTCGTTTGTGTTTGTCCGTGGCTAAATCATTTTTCCGAAAAAATATGGCACAAGAAAAACGCTACAAATGGCGGCGTGAAGGTTACCGGGAAAAAACTAAAGGCTTGCTGATGGTTAACACCGGTGACGGAAAAGGCAAAACAACCTGCGCTCTCGGTTTGATGATGCGTGCCGCCGGACGCGGGATGAACTGTTGTATGATTCAGTTTATGAAGTCGAAAACAGACCGCTACGGCGAACACGAATCGGCGGAAGAATTGAACATCGAAATTCATACGATGGGTGACGGTTTTACCTGGGACACAAATAACCCAGAGCAGGATATAAAAACCTCTCAGGAAACCTGGGCGTTGTGCGTCGAGAAAATGCGGAGTGAAGAATACGATCTACTCGTGTTTGACGAACTCGTCTATGTGCTTGATTATAAATTTCTGCCGCTTGAAGAGGTCATTAACGAAATAAAATCAGTGCGCGAAAAACAACCGCATCTGCATATTGTTCTGACCGGCAGAAACGCGCCGCCGGAATTAATTGAAGCGGCTGATCTGGTCACAGAAATGAAAGAAGTCAAGCATCCGTTTAACGCCGGAATTTACGCGCAGCAGGGAATTGAGTTTTGAGATTTTAATTGTATAAAAACATTGTGAATAATGTTCATAATTCATCTTTGATCTTTTTGTCAAAAGTAAATGCGGACGGACATAAATCGTTCAACACGCACTTGGCGCATTTCGGCTTTCTCGCCTGACAAATTTTTCGTCCGTGCGCGATAATCCAGTGCGGAAACATAATCCAATCCTTTTCCGGTACGAGTTCCTGCAAATCTTTTTCTATTTTTTCCGGCACAATCGCTTCGGTCAAACCCAGCCTTTGCGAAAGGCGCGAAACGTGCGTGTCAACGACCACGCCGGAGGCAATGCCGAAAGCGTTTCCCAAAACTACGTTCGCCGTTTTTCGCGCCACGCCGTTTAAGGTTAAAAGCTCGTCCATCGTCGTTGGAATCTCGCCGCCGAAATCATTAATAATTTTTTCCGACGCGCCTCGAATGCTTTTCGCCTTGTTGCGGAAAAATCCCGTCGGGCGGATGTCTTGTTCAAGTTCTTCAGGCGCGACGTTCAAAAAATCCTGCGGCGAACGATATTTGCGAAAGAGTGTTGCCGTAACAATATTGACGCGCTCATCGGTGCATTGCGCCGATAGAATTGTAGCAACGAGAAGTTCAAAAGCGTTCGAGTGATTTAATTCGCAATGCGCCTCGGGATATTCATTTTTTAGTCGTTCGATAATTTCGTCGGTGCGGTTTTGTATGTCGGGTATCATTGAAACTAAATTAAAAAAGAAGTTGGAAAAATGCAAATTCGTTTTTATTTGGGTAAAATCTTTCTAACAAATGAAAGTTCCTTTACTAGATTTAAAAATTCAAAACGAATCTTTACGCCCGGAAATTGACGAAGCGATCAAAAAGGTTCTCGACTCGAACGGATTCATCTTAGGCACGGAAGTTCACGCTTTGGAGAAAGAGCTTGCCGAATATTGCCGAACCGAATACGCCATCGGCTGCGCTTCGGGAACCGACGCTTTACTGCTCGCTTTAATGGCTTTAGATATTTCCGACGGGGACGAAGTTATCACTACGCCGTATAGTTTTTTCGCCACCGTCAGTTCAATTACGCGACTCGGCGCAAAGCCCGTTTTCGTTGACATTGACCCGCAAACTTATAATCTTGACGTTTCGCAAATCGAGGCGAAAATAACGGAAAAGACAAAAGCGATTCAGCCAGTGCATCTTTACGGTCAATGCGCGGATATGAAAGATTTGCGGGAAATCAGCCGAAAATATAATGTGCCGCTCGTCGAAGACGCTGCGCAGGCAATCGGCGCGGAAGACGCGGGCGAACGTGCGGGCGCTATGAGCCAAATCGGTTGTTTCAGTTTTTATCCGTCGAAAAATTTGGGCGGAATGGGCGACGGCGGATTTATGACGACGAACGACGAATACTTGGCGAAAAAACTTTTCGCTCTACGCGTTCACGGTTCGGAAGAGCGTTATTATCACAAATGGGTCGGTTTGAATTCGCGGCTCGACGCGCTGCAAGCCGCCGTTCTGCGCGTTAAACTACCACATCTGGATTCGTGGTCGGAGGCGCGCAAAAGAAACGCCGACAATTACCGAAAACTTTTCACCGACGCGGGCTTGACTGAAGAAATAGTTTTGCCGCTTGAACGCGAAAACGTCCGGCATATATATAATCAATTTGTCGTCCGCGTTCCCGAGCGACGCGACGCGCTGCGACAATTTTTAACCGATAATGAGATCGGAACTGATATTTATTACCCTGTTTCGCTGCATTTACAGGAATGTTTCGCTAATCTCGTACTTAAGGAAAATGATTTTCCCGAATCTGAAAAAGCCTCTCGCGAAACGCTCGCGCTTCCGATCTTTCCGGAATTGACGGGTGCGCAGCAACAGTATGTCGTAGAAAAAATTTCTCAGTTTATAATTGGCGTATAGTCGGGTGTCCTTATTTGAGAAATAAATTTCTTTGTAAATTTAATGCGTTTTGTGAAAGGCGAATTGGAAATGACAAAAGACAAAACACAAATAAAAATTTTAGACGCCCGAAGTTTTTCAGTTCGCCTCGGTATAGTTGGTTCGATACTTCTCGCGCTCGTATTCGGTTGGTTCGGCGTGCGTTGGCAATTGGGAAATATGCTGGCTGAACTGACAACGCCGAACGAACCGAACGCCAGAGAAATTGCTGCTTTCGCCCTAAACCTTTCGCCCGGCGACCCGTTAGCAAATTGGCTTTTCGCCGGAACGAAAAAAAATAATTTCACGCCCGAAGCGATTTCCGCAACCGCGAAAAATTACGAACAAGTTGTCAGGCTTTCGCCGAATAATTATAACTGGTGGGTTGAGCTTGGACGCGCCCGCGAGCAGGCGGAAGACTCAGCAGGGGCGGAAAACGCTTATCGCCGAGCAGTCGAAATCGCGCCGAATTATACTTACCCGCGATGGCAATTGGGCAATTTCTACCTGCGTCAAAATCGGAGTGAGGAGGCTTTTGCCGAATTGAAAATAGCAGCGGAAGCAAACTCGGTTTATCGCGATCAGGTTTTTTCAATCGCATGGGATTTTTACGAAAAAGACACCGCGCGTCTTGAGGAGATTGCCGGAAATTCACCGACGGTCAAAGCCGGTTTAGCAAAGTTTTATGCCGCAAAAGAGCGTCCCGAAGATTCTCTTCGGATTTGGAATACGCTTGCAGCGGAAGATAAAACAGCGAATGCGGCGATTGCCAAGGTCATCGCGCAAGCCTTCTACGAAAAACGCATTTTTCGTCAAGCGCTGGAATTCATACGCGAGTTGGGAATCGAGCCGGCAGCGCGTGCTGAAACTGTGCAGAACGGCGGATTTGAAAATCCTATCGGCGACATTAAGGAAACATATTTCGGCTGGAAACGCGCGCCGCTTGAGAAAGTTGACTTTAAACTCGATCCGACGCAGAAGCGCGAAGGCGCCCGCAGTTTGCGCGTTTCCTTTAACGGTTATTCCGACCCGACTTTGTTCAGCATTTACCAATATGTGACGGTCGAGCCGTCAACAAATTACCGTTTGTCTTTTTGGCTGCGTACGGAAAATTTGAAGAGCGGCGGAACGCCCGCGCTTGAAATTTACAACGCCGGCGACGATAAAAGTATTGTTATCAGCCAGCCGTTTCCGACCGGAACAAATGATTGGCAACAGGTGAAATTAGAATTTACCACGCACGCCGATATCGAAGCCATCGGAATTCGTACAATACGCGCTTTTTGCGGCACGGGCTGTCCGATTGTCGGGACATTTTGGTATGACGATTTCAAGTTGGAACGGCTAAAGTAATTCAAACGAGATAAACTTCATAAATCTATTGATGACAAATGAAATCGAAACAACCTGGGCGAGTAAGATATTATTTTTTCTGCTTTGCGCGACGATTATTTTAACGGCGCTCGCTTATGGTACGGTGCATCAACCTACAATTGCAATTTTTTATATAGCCGCCGTAATAACGATTCTTTTGTGGGCGGCGGACGCTTTTTTTAGCGGCAGTGTTCGTTTAAACAAAAGCCTTTTGCAAATTCCGATTATCGCCACGATTTTGTACGGAATCTTTCAAATTATACCCTTTGGAAGTCTCGCGGAAACCGCAGGCGTGCCAGGCATCTCGCGCACCGTTTCCCTCGACCCGTTCTGGACTAAAATCGCCACGATTCACTTTGTCGCGCTGTTGATCTTTTTTGCCGCTTTTCTCACTTATACAGATAGCGCGAAAAGACTGAGAAAAATCGTTGCCGTTATCACTATTTTTGGTTTTGCCTTCGCGTTTTTTGCCGTTTTGCAAGCCGTATTAAGTCCGAATAAAATTTATGGTATCTACGAAGTTCCGTATGCCAACCCGTTCGGTTCGTTTGTCAACCGGCATAATTTCGCGGCGTATATGGAGATGACTTTGTGCCTGCCACTCGGTTTGATGTTTGTCGGCGCAATCGGCAAAGATCGGCGACTTTTATACATTACGGCAATCGCTTTGATGGGCATTGCGCTGCTGTTAAGCGGGTCGCGCGGCGGGCTGGTTTCGCTTTTGGCGGCGGTGGTTTTTCTCATAATTTTGACGACTAAAACAAAAAATTACAATCAATTTGCCATAAAAATCGGTCTGGCGGTTTTGTTGATTGCTACAATCGTCGTCGGTTCGATTTTAATCGGCGGCGAATCTTCTTTAACTCGATTTGCGGAAACGGCAAAATCTCAGGATTTTTCAACCAGCCGGACGCATATCTGGAGCGTAACATTAAAAATAATTTTAAATAATTTGCCTTTTGGCGCGGGACTCGGCGCGTTCGGCGTCGCTTATACGCCTTATGATTCGCTAAATGGATTGGAGCGCGTCGAGCAAGCGCACAACGATTATCTGGAAGTCTTAGCTAATGCGGGAATTGTGGGTTTAATTATCGGCGCGTTTTTTGTTTACCTTCTTTTTCGCACAGGGTTGGAAAATGCAGAAACATCAAATACGTTTCGGCGCGGCGTTTGTGTCGGAGCGTTGGCAGGCTGTTTTGCGATTTTAGTTCACAGTCTTTTTGATTTCGTTTTACATACGACGGCGATTTCGATGCTGTTTCTGACGCTTGTTTCGCTGGTTGTCGTAAGCGGTAATCGGTTTCCTGATGACAGCTTTGAAAACGAGCCGCGGCGCGGAAGAAAAAGCCGTTCGGCAAGCGTTACACCGATTGAAAAAGGAAGACGAACAAAAAAGAATTAGTTTGTTTCACTGATTTCAACTTTTCTTTTCGACGGTCGCAAAAAGCCGATCAGATACCAAACAATTCCGTGCGCGACGTAAGCGAACGCGATAAGGAAAAGCATATATTGCGAAAAAGCCCAAACCAGCATTCCGAGCGCGGCGATAATCAAAAGCAGGTAAACGCTCTGCTTGCCTTTTCCGACGGTTTTAAAACTTGTATAGCGGATAGTGCTGACCATCAAAAGCCCCAGAACAACCATCAGTATGATCATCAAAATCGTGTAGAGATGCGAACGATTGTCATCCGAAACATTAAGCGGAAGCGGATGCAGATAGACGATTGAAGCGAGCAGCCCGGCAGCCGGCGGAATCGGCAAACCGACGAAGTTTTTCTTATCAACTTTCGGTGTGCCTTCACTCAAAACTCGCGGACGCGTGCCTTGCAGATTAAATCTCGCCAGCCGGAATGTTCCGCACATTAAGTACATAAACAGGACGAAAACGCCAAAACGGTGCAGCGAATTGGCTTCCTCGAAAGTCGCGCCGATTGCCCAGCTATACATTAAAACGGTCGGCGCGATGCCGAATGTCAATACATCCGCCAGCGAGTCTAATTGAACGCCGATTTCCGTCGAAGTGCGCGTCATCCGCGCGACGCGACCATCTAAGGTATCGAAAATGATTGCGAAGACAATTCCGAGCGCGGCATATTTGAAATAAACAGCGGCTTGTTCCGGGTTGACCGCTACCAATTGAAACGCCCGCACAGAGGACAATACCGCCAAAAACCCCATGGCAATATTGGCGGCGGTAAACGCCGTCGGAATTAAATATAAACCTTTTTTTAAACCGCGGTGCGGTGGTTTGATTTCTTCGGTTTCCATCTTTATCGCTCTGTTAGCAGCCGAATTATGCGGAAGCGAAAACTTCGGTCGCCTTTGGAGTGACGGGCGCTTCCTGAAAAACATTTTGCTCAATAAGTTTTCCGATAATCGTTTCGCCGCCGACTACACGGTCGCCGACTTTGACGTAAATCTCGACGTTTTTCGGCATCAGCAAATCGGTGCGCGAGCCGAATTTTATCAGCCCGTATTTTTCGCCGAGCGCGACTTGATCGCCGGCTTTGCGCCAGCAAACAATCCGCCGCGCGACTATGCCGACAATCTGCGTGCAAACAACCGTCATTTTTTCGCCTTCAATCGTCATCGCGTTACGCTCGTTCGTCCGGCTGGCTTCATTGCTCGTTGCGGGCGCTTTTTTCCCCTGAAACATTTCAACTTTAATTATTTTGCCGGCAATCGGGGCGCGGTTGATATGCACGTCAACCGGAGATAGAAAAACGCTGACGAATTTACCGTTTTCCCGGTCTTCGACGCGCGTTACTTTGCCGTCGGCGGCTGAAACGATGATGTCCGCCTCGGTTGGTATTGTTCGTTTCGGATCGCGGAAGAAAAACGCCATAAACAACGCGAGAGCTATCAAGGAAACAACTACTGCCAAAGTTACAACTATAGAAACGTCCAGACTATTTAATAAAAAAGCGCTAACTAAAGCTAATACTATTGGCGCGAAAAAAAATGGAAGCCCTTCTTTAACCATAAAATGTTAGTTGTCAGAAATGTTTAATGTGTCGTCCGTTGAAGATTAAAACCGAAAAAACAACCTTGTTAAATTAATCTTACGTTAATATTAACCGAATGAAAAATAAAAAGCCCGATGCCGCACAGCATCGGGCGTAAAGGAGGATTGTATGAATAGAAGTTAATTATCTAATCGGATTGTCTTTAGCGTAACTATACGCGCACCAGGCGCAAATTAAGTGGACGATCCAACCTAACGTGCCCGCCGAGCCAATCCACGAAACACCCGTTAAAACCAGCCAAATTATGCCGATAATAATTCTACCGTTATAAATTTGTCCAACACCGGGAATTAAAAGACTTAAAATACCTGCAATCAATGGTTCTCGCATATTAGAAAATTACCTCCGCAGTATTATACGGCGCGACTTTTTTTTAGTTCCAAAAATTTATCGGTAAAATATTTTGATAGGAAAAATAGAAGCTTCATCGCTCAGGAATCGTTTGATTCTTGTGTTACTTCAACAATTTTTCCGCGAAAAATTCTTAAAGCCTTTTTAACCATCGGATGATTTTGCGCGTATTGCCACAATTGCTCTTCGCTCGGGTTATCCGGCAAAACGGGAAGTTCCGATAATTCTTCTGTTTCATCGTCAAAATTAGGAATGATAAATGTCGGTTTAGCTTTAGCTGGTGCATAAGCTGTTGCCGCGCCGCCATTGGTCATTTCGATTTTCGCCGCGGCGCTCTGCCGCTGCTGTTCACCGAGCAGCAGCTCAACGATTTGCGTAGCGCTTTTTATCTGGCTTAAATTATCACCAAGCAGCAGCAGCTTTCTTTCATATGCGTCGTCGAGCCAGGCGTCTTCGATGTGTTCGAGTTCTTCGGATGAAATCGGCGGCAGTTTTATCGGCATTGATTCGATAATTCTCGCCGCGTTCTCTGCAAATGAAAGATCGGGAACAGTTTCGGTTTTTAAGATTACCGTTTGATGTTCCATTATTACAGGAATTTTACTGTCAGCCGATTTCTCTTGAATGAATATCTGCTCTGTCTTTTCGCCAACAGATTCTTTCGATTTAGCAATTTCCCCCGTAGAAACTGCTGATTCGGCAACCGGAAAGGGAACTTCTTCAAGCGGAAAATCAACCCCTAAAGTTTTTTTTTCTACAACCTCCGCATTGGGTTTCTCTTGAATCGCAACGTCGGATGGAAAATTTCCTGCGGCTAAATTTTTTTCGAGATTAGCCAGCCGCTCTAAAATTTTCTCAATCGGCATGAGGCGGCGCATCTCGACTAATTTTACTAAACCGATTTCCAAAACATAGCGAGGCTGCGTCGCCTCCCGCAGTTTACTTTCGGTTTCGCCCAGGGAATTAAAAAATCTGACTAAATCGCTTTCCGAAAACGGCGCGGAACTTTCCCGCAATTCGTCATAGCTTAAAACCGCCGTGTCAAGCAGATGTTCGGCGTCGCCAGCCATTTTGAAAACGAGTAAATCGCGGAAAAAAGATAATAAATCTCGGCTGAAGTTTCGCAAATCCTGTCCGCGCCCGATTAAATCGTCAACGACGTTCAGCACTTCGGCAGGCTTGTTTTCGGCGATGGCTTTAGCCGTTTTGGATAGCATTTCCGCGCTCGCTAAACCCAGTGACGCCGCGACGTCCTTGCTTTCGATTTGCTCACCGGAAAAACTGATTACCTGGTCGAAATTGCTTTGCGCGTCGCGCATCGAGCCTTCGCCGGAACGCGCGATTTCGCGCAGCGCGTCAGCCGAGATATTGATTTTTTCCGCCTCGGCAATGATTTTTAAACGGTCGTAAATTTTTTGCGTGGAAATCGTGCGAAACTCAAATTCCTGACAGCGCGATAAAATCGTATCGGGAATACTGTGCAATTTCGTTGTTGCCATTATAAAAGCGACGCGCGGCGGCGGCTCTTCCAGAGTTTTGAGCAGCGCGTTGAACGAAGAATTCGAAAGCATATGAACTTCGTCAATGATGAAAATTTTATAGCGGTCGCGCGCCGGATTGATATTGATGCTTTCGAGAATTATCTCGCGGAT
>Ga0136617_10003369_pt1 | contig 14277 bp, 11 predicted proteins | sample AntDrymUQ3222106_2_FD_129672 | JGI IMG/M metagenome (GOLD analysis project Ga0136617, IMG submission 129672) | Polar desert sand microbial communities from Dry Valleys, Antarctica - metaG UQ322 (21.06) | ecosystem: Environmental > Terrestrial > Soil > Desert | place: Antarctica: Dry Valley... | reverse complement strand
GTGGAGATGAAGCTAGCCGCCGCCGAAGCCATCGCCAGCCTCGCCGTAGATGACGACCTAGTCCCCAAAGTCCTCGATCTGAACGTCCACGAACAGGTCTCCAACGCCGTCCGCGACGCGGCAATAGAGAGCGGCGTCGCCCACCTCGACCGCGCACCAATGGGAATGTAGCACCAGCCGGAGGCGCCCTCTCCAGCCACCAAATAGAGGAGAGTCGCGGGCGTACTCGCTGGAGCGGTTCCGGCCTGGAGACCTCGTATTTGGGGAGTACGAGCCGGGCACGAGAACCCCGCGTTAGCGGAGAGTACTTTGACCAAGAGAGGGGTCAGGAGTTCCAGGCTACCGGCTCCGTTACGGGCAGGGGCTTCTCCACGGAGATCGAGGCTCCGACAGCGGAAAGGTCAGGGCTGTGGCTATTACGTCCGCCTCCAGTATTCCAACGGTCGTCGAGGTCTCGCCTCCTTGTGGGTCACATCGGTTGGTCTCTACCGTACAGACGCGGGTAGAGTTCTTTGTACCTTGCGTACGGAGCATCGTAGGCGGCCGCGTCGTTGCCAGGCGGGAGGCCCTGGCCCGGCTCCGGCGCGAGCGCCAGGGTCTCCGCGGCTGTTGCATAGACCCCGGCGGCGAGTCCGGCCAAGAGCGCGGCGCCCCGCGCCGAGGCATTCCCGGCGACCTCGTCGGGCAGTGGCCTCAAGGGCCGGCCGAGGACGTCCGCGAGGAGCTTCCGCCAGGGCTCGCGCAGCGTCCCGCCCCCGGCGAGCCTTAGCTCGGAGGCCTCGACTCCGGCCTCTTCCAGCGCCTCCAGGCCCTCGCGCAGGGCGAACGCGACTCCTTCGAGGGCGGCGCGCAGCAGGTGGCCGCGCTCGTGGTCGAGCCCGAGCCCCACCCAGGCGCCCCGGGCCTCGGGGTCGAGGTGGGGCGTGCGCTCCCCGGAGAGATAAGGTAGGAAGGTCACGCCCCCGGCGCCCGGCGGCACGGAGAAAGCCTCTTTGTAGACGTCTCTCCAGGAGGCGCCGAGCAGACGCCGGACCCACACCAGCGCGAGCCCGGCGTTCTGCATGGCCGCCATTGAGTACCAGGGGGCTACTGGCTCCGCCGTGGCGGCACGGTAGAGGTGCGTGTGAAGGTTCGGGTCGGGGGAGAAGCTATCACAGGGCGAGAAGATCTGGCCACCCGTCCCAACTGTAAGCTGCACGGGACCCGGCTCCAGGAGACCCGAACCAAGGAGCGCCGCCGCGGCGTCCCCGGCGCCCGCCGCTACCGTCACGCCCGCCGGAAGCCCCAGCGATCCGGCCGCCTCCACGCTCAGCTCCCCCGCGGGCGCCCCCGAAGCGATGAGCGGGAGCAAGAGATCCCCGCGCAACCCCAAAGCCTCGATGACCGCCTCCGACCAGCCGTTGGCCTCCAGGTCGTAGAGGAGGGTGGCGGAGGCGTCGGAGGGCTCGGAGAACGCCTCGCCCGTGAGCCGCAACCGCAGCCAGTCCTTCGGCTGCAACGCCCACCGGGCCGCCCGGTACTCTTCGGGCTCGTTCTCGCGCAGCCACAAAAGGATCGGGCCAGCCATCCCGGCGGCTAAAGGATTGGCGAGGACCTGGAAGAGCCCGGCTTCGAGCGCGCGGTAACGGCAGAGCAGACCGGACGAGCGAGTGTCAGCCCATAGCACGGCCGATCTCAGTGGCCTATCCGCGGCGTCCGAGAGAACCACGCCGTGCATCTGCCCGGAGAGCCCGAGCGCCGATACGTCCGCGCCGCGTTCTCCTACCGCGGTTCGGACCGCTTTGATGCACGCCTCCCACCAGTCCCAGGGATCGGTCTCCGCCCAGCCGGGGCGGGGCGAGCGAACAGGGTAGGACGCCCCACCCTCACCGAGGATGCTCCCGGAAGTCTCCATCAGAAGCGCTTTGACGGAACCGGTGCCAAGATCGAGACCTAACAGCATTTAGCCTTCGATTCCCGGCTTCCCAGTTCAGCCTGCATGCCCGTCTCCCGCAGATGGCCCGCCACTAATGGCCAACCCGCCTGTAGCAACCACCCTGGCGCGATAGAGCGGTCCCAGCCGCGGTCCTTTAGCGCGGCGGGTAACTCTTTCGCGGGGATTCAGTAGAGGAAGTCGCATCCGAACTCTAACCCTCTCCGGAGAACGACGGGGCTGCTCGCCCTCGGGCTCCCTACGGTTGGTCCCCGTTCCAAATATCCCATCGCCAGCATCCCTGCCAGTACGGTCGAACCACGATACCGCACGCACTACCTCCAGATATGTCGCCCCTTGCCCGCATGACATATTACAGTGGTGCGGGTGCCTGTGACTATAGAGAGCGGGTTAGTCCGAAAGGACAGGACCGGCGCTAGGAGGGGGGTAATAAACGCACCGGCCCCGTTGATGAGATAATTGTACTACATAGCACTAACGGTGGAAACTATTTTTGCCGGCGGATATAGAGAAAGGCCGGAGTTTATTCTCCCGGCCTTTCTTCGAGGTCCTCGCGGTGGTGCAAAGTCCCGGTTCTATGCCTTGGTATCGACCAGTTCGGCCTGGACGACCAGGCGCCGCGCGTAGTCCGGGAGGGTGCAGGTCTGCAGGGTGACGATGTTCCTGCCCTCCATGGGCTCTGTTACGAAGAGGTCCGTAGGTTCGACGTCGAGGATCTGGAATACCTCGTAGGTGTATTCCCTACCGTTGGCGTCCTCGACGAAGACCTGATCCCCTTCGACGACGTTGTCGATGTCCCAGAAGGCGAGGAAGCTAGGGGTGTTGGGGTACCCGAGGCGATGCCCGGCTATGTACACGTTGGCCTCGTCCTGCCACGGAAACCCAGTGCCCTCGAGGTGGATACCGGCGAAGTCCCTGAGCGAGTCCTCGTCGTCGCCGGTCGTATCGGGGACGGGGGCGTTCTTTACGCGCTCCATGCTCGGCACCGTGATGTTCAGCGTCGTGTCGTTGGGGGCGAGCGCCTGCTCCTTGGCGCTCTGCTCCTGACCCTTCTCCGGAGCTTGCGGCGCTACCTCCTCGTCGGGTGGGGTCTGCGCCTCCTCCGAGCCCCCACAGGCAACGGCCAACGACGCAACCATTGCCAACGCCGCGATCACTATTAGAAGCTTCCCTATGCGCACGCTCTCACCTTTCATTCACTCTGCCTACGGGACTAGCGGTCGCGGAAGATAATAGTCCGCCGACTCTCACGACACATACTGTATCAAAGTTTCGTCCGGTTTCGCCGACCGAAAGTAGGATTTCCACCGACTGAAAGTAGTAAAGGTAGCGTAACCCCTCGAAGACCTTCATCCACGCCCGCCGGGGAAACGTCGTATTCTAGATCCCCACTCCGTCTGTACGTCTACGGCCGGGAGTCCAGCAACGTGCGCACGAAGTCCTCGACGGTGTAGAGATGCTCGGTCGCGCCAGGGGTAGGTTGGGGGTTGACGGAGACGAGATCGAAGTTCCCTAACATCTTTACGAGGTCATCGGTCTCCAGTAACATCGCGCCCCAGCCTTCGCCGGGGATTCTAGCCCGCCAGTGCATATAAAACTGCTCGGCCTCTATCGTGCTATCGAAGAGACACACTACCTCGCCCTCCTCGACGCCGTAGGACAGATAGCCAGGAACGCCGCCCTCCATGCGCCCCAGCGCGACATACCCCTCCTGCCCCCGCAAGTCATCGAACATTCCGGCTCCTTGTCCAAGATTCGCTACCCAAGGATCTTCTCCAGAGACTCGTGGGGCAGACCGTGCGCCTCGGCGACGGGTTCTGAGATGAGGTTTCCCCGCAGGGTCGAGAGACCGTTGGCGAGCGCCTGGTCTGTCCGCGCCGCGCCCTCCACGCCTTCGTCGGCGATCTTGACGAGGTATGGGAGCGTTACGCTGGTCAGGGCGAGCGTGGCGGTGCGGGCGACCGCGCCGGGGATGTTCGCCACGCAGTAGTGAACCACGCCCTCCTCGACGTAGGTCGGGTCCGAGTGGGTCGTCGGCCGGCTCGTCTCGATGCACCCGCCCTGATCCACGGCGACGTCCACGACCACGCTCCCGGGACGCATGCTCGCAACCATCTCACGCGTGACTATCTTCGGCGCCTTCGCCCCAGCCACGAGGACCGCACCGATTACCACGTCGGCCCCCCTCACGTAGGCAGCCGTCCTCGCCCTGTTTGGGATCACGAGGTCCGCCCGGCCCTCGAAGATGTCGGAGAGATACGCGAGCCGCTTCGGGCTCGTATCCAACACGCTCACGATGGCCCGCATACCCAGGGCTATCTTTGCGGCCTCCGTCCCGACTACGCCGCCCCCGATAATGGTGACCCGTGCCGCTGGCGTCCCCGGCACGCCGCCGAGCAGTAGTCCCGCTCCCCCTTGTGGGCTCTCCAGGTGGTGCGCCGCCGCCTGCACCGCCATCCTCCCGGCGACCTCGCTCATCGGGGTTAGGAGAGGCAGGAGGCCGTCAGGCGTTTCGACGGTCTCGTAGGCGATGGAGTCGATCTTTCGCTGCATGAGGAACTCGGTGAGGTCCTTGTCGGCGGCGAGGTGCAGGTAGGTAAAGAGTTGCTGCCCCTCGCGGAAGCGGTCGTACTCCTCCGGCACGGGCTCCTTGACCTTGACGATCAAGTCCGCCGCCTCAAAGACCTCGCCGACGTCCGCTACGAGACGCGCCCCGCAAGATTCGTACTCCTCATCCTCGAAGCCAGCCCCTACCCCAGCCCCCTTCTCGACGACCACCTCGTGACCGTAATGTACCATCTCCGTGACCCCGTCCGGCTGCATAGAGACCCGCCGCTCGTTGTCCTTGACCTCTTTCGGAACCCCGATAACCGTGGACATACGCTCTCTCTTTCCCGCACAGTTCGCTCGGCTCTACCTGAAACTCTACCTTCGACAGTTTTACCAGAGACGCGCGAGGACGCTAGTCGAGGACGATAGCCGGCCGGGGCAATGATAACCTTACAGGGAACTAGTCGGGAAGGAGAGCCAGGTGGCAGGATCCAGAACGCCCGAACTAATAGCGCCGGGGGTGTACCGGATAAACGCTATCGGCTTGCCGAACGCGGTCTCGGTGTTACTCCTCGAAAACGATGACGGGTGGACGCTCGTGGACACTGGCGTGGAGGGTAGCGTGGCGCGCATCCAGGACGCCATAGCCGCCCTCGACTCTGGGCCGGAGGACCTCAAGCGCATCTTCCTCACACACCAGCACGATGATCACATTGGCGGTCTGCCGGGCCTGCTGGAGTGGGCGCCGCACGCGGAGGCTGGGACGTCCCAGCATGAGGCGGACGTCATATCGGGCAGGCGCGGGCTCGACCCGTTTAGCAACCCGGTGCCGCGCTTCCTGGCCCGCAACGCGCGGCCACCTGGGATACCGATCGGTAAGGTGCTGCATGAGGGAGACCTCGTCTCGGGTTTCCGTGTAATTGCTACGCCGGGTCATACCCTCGGTCACCTCTCGCTCCTACGCGAGGCGGACGGCCTCCTCTTTACCGGCGATGCGTTCGGCGCGCTGCTCGGGCTCCGGGTCGGGGGTATAAAGGCCCTGTGCGCGGATCCCCCGCTCGCGAAGCGCTCGGCCAGAAAGCTACTCAAGGAAGGCTTCGGTACCGTGATAATGACCCACGGCACGCCCTTATATAACGGCGCCCGCGAGCGGCTCGAAGAAGCGGTTGCCCGCTGCAACTACTAGCAGAAAGAGTAGCGGAGAGTTTTAGGGGGAACGCCTCGCAACCTATACGGCAGCCTTCTCAACCTCTCGAAAGGTTCGTAGGCTCTTTATGAACTTGTTTCGTAACAACAGCGAGAAACGTCTGCGCGCATTCTGGCGCATACTTCTCCAGTATACACTCTACAGTTATCTCTCTACGGTACTCGTAGTAGTCTCCGGCCTCGTTTTTCTCGCGGTTTCGGAGGGCATGGTCTTCGCCGACGGTACCGGCGTGCAGCGCGCGGCCTCTCCCGCTCTCTTTATGTCTCGCTACGTGGCGTCTCTCGTCGCGGTGCTGGCTAGCGTATGGCTCGCGGGCCGCTTCCTCGACCGCCGTCCGTTCTCCGGCTTCGGGCTGCGGCCGGATCGGGCGTGGTGGCCGGACTTATGCTTCGGGCTGGCCCTGGGAGCCCTGCTTATGACGGCGGTCTTCTTCTTGGAGTTGGCCGCCGGTTGGATCACCATCACCGGCGCCTTCGAGACTGTCGGCGAGGGGAGCTCCTTCGCCCTGTCTATCCTCTTCGTCCTCGTGGCGTTCGCGTGCGTGGGCTTCTACGAGGAGCTACTCTCCCGAGGCTACCAGTTACAGAACATGGCGGAGGGGCTCAACTTCCCGTCTCTGGGACCCAAAGGAGCGGTCTTACTTGCCTGGGCGCTCTCATCCGCCGTCTTCGGCCTGCTTCATCTAAGGAACCCCGGTGCAAGCCTGGCTAGCACCGCCAACATCGCCCTTGCGGGTCTGCTCCTGGGGGCCGGCTACGTCCTGACGGGACGGCTCGCGATCCCGATAGGGCTACACATCACCTGGAACTTCTTCCAGGGCAACGTCTTCGGCTTCCCGGTAAGCGGCATCAAACCGATAGGCGCGACGTTCGTCTCCATCGAGCAGGGCGGACCAGCCTCGCTCACCGGCGGCGCCTTCGGTCCCGAAGCCGGCCTGCTCGGCACCGCCGCGATGCTCGTCGGGAGCCTACTGATCTGGCTGTGGGTTCGCGCCCGTCACGGCAAGGCTACCATCCAAACCTCCATCGCCGATCCACCAGCCAATAGAACGCAAGAGGCAAAAACTCCCCGAAACGTCTAAACGAGCACGAAGCGGTCTCCCCGGCGGACTTTGCCTCCTCGCAACACCTCGGCGTAGACGCCTACCCGGTTGCCGTTGTAGTGGTAGGTGGTACTCATGATCTTCTGGTCTTCTGGGAGATCCGCCTGCGGCAGAGTAACCATGACACAGCGGGCGACGGACTCCGTGACGCGCAACCGCACCTCATCCCCGATACGGAGTGTCTCCCCGAGCCACTTATCCTCGACGAACCGGGCCTCGCCCGAGTCAAGCTCCAGCACAATATTAGGCCGGAAGCGGCGGGCATCGAAGCGTCCCTCAGCATAGATCTTACCCAGCCTCTTCAGAGAAGCCGTCGTGAGCAGATGGATAACACCGAGATCAAAGTACCCGCCAGCATCCCCCGACCCGAGCCTCGCCTCCCTCCCGAAAGCGCGGGAGAGCTTCTCATCACGGTCCTCCTCCTCACCAGCTACGATCTCTCCGTCCGGCAGGGTTACCCGAAGGCGAGAGAGAGCATCGCCCGGCGCATCTCTCAGGGCGGCGCGAAACTCGAAGAGGTCTTGCCAGCCGGCCCTCTTAGCGTTGCGGATCTGGTTACTCTCCACGTCCACCACGGCGTAGGCCCGGTCCCCGGCAAACCCCTGCTCCGTGACGACGGCCTCCGAAAGTTCCTCGCCCAGCATTGACTTCACCGGGTAACGCCAGAGCGCGGCGACCGTCCCCGTTCTCGCGCCCCGCGCCACTTCTCTCACCGGGGAGCCTCTCCTGGTCCCGGAGAGTTCGTCTCTTCGTAGGTGCGCCCGTACCGGTACACAGTAGTCTCATCCAGTGGCCAGCCGATGATCTGCAGTCCCACCGGCAACCCCGGGGAGACGAGCCCACATCAACTACCGGAGATCATCTGGACGATCCAACTGGCCGCGGCAGCCCTGGCCGCCGCCAGTCTCCTCATCCTCGCCGCGCTTAGAAAGCGGTCACCTTTCGACAAGAAGCGAAAAAGCTGACGGCTTATAGTGGCACCCTCAGCACCAGTATGGCCACGTCGTCGCGGGAGCCGTTCTCCTGGAAGTCGAGTACGGCGCTCTCGATACGGCCGGCGATGGTGGAGGCGTCGAGGCCGGAGCAGGAGCCAAGGAGACACAGGAGGCGCTCTTCGCCGAAGAAGGAGCCGTCCGGGGCGCGAGCTTCGATCACGCCGTCGGTGTAGAACACCAGGGTGTCACCGGGAGCGAGGCGGGTCTCCTGTTCGGTAAGCTGGGGGTCCTCGAACACGCCGATGGCGCGTCCGGGCTCCCCGATCCTACGGACACTACCGCCAGCCTCCAGAAGGACGGGCGCCGGGTGCCCGCCGCGGCAAATAGTGACTTTAACACCACGCTCCGCGACACTGCGCTCCGCGTCGTCCTCCTTCTCCAGCCGCGCGTAGGCCACGGTGCAGAAAGTGTGGTTGTCACGTTCGCGCCTCTGGCGCAGCATGGCCTCGTTGAGTCCGGCGAGGATGGCCGAGGGGCGCTCCTCACACATCGCCACCGCGCGGATGGTGTAGCGGGCGAGCGCCAGTACGGCCGCGGCCTCGGCGCCCTTGCCGCACACGTCCCCGAGCACGACGCCCCACGAGGATGAAGGCCCGGAGGAAGGGAATTCCGGCGAGCCAGGGTTCGTGGTTCGGTCCATGGTCCCCGCGTCGAAGAGGTCGTAGAAGTCGCCGCCGACCTCCTCCATCTCGCCGGCGGGCAGGTAGCGCAGACCCACCTCCACGCCGGGCACGTCGGGGAGGCGGGAGGGTAGGAGACTCTCCTGAAGCGTGCGCGCGGTCTGGCTGCGCGCCTGGTAGAGCCGCGAGTTCTCCACTGCCAGGGCGCAGCGGTGGGCGAGGCTCTCCGCCAGGGCGAGATCCTCCGGTCCATAGCGGAGGTTCTGCCGGGAGGAGACGAGGACCATACTCCCCAAGGTGCGGCGCCAGGCGCGCAGCGGCACACAGATGTAAGACCGGGGCTCTAGCTTGCGGAGCAGTTCCAGATGCTCCTCGCAGGTGGAGCTCTGGATCAGGTGATCGCCGGTGATCTCGGGTAAGAGGGCAGACTCCCCGGTCCTGAGGACGCCCGAAGAGATTCGTCGCGCCTCCCGCAGCGCCTCGGCATCGAGCTCGCGATGCCGGGCGAGCTCTCGCAGGAGCCCCTCCTTACCAGGATCCACGTGCGCCGCCGCGAGCTGCTTCAAGGACCCGTCCTCCTCCAAGATGTCCACAAGGCACCAGTCGGCGAACTCGGGGATCGTAAGCTGCGCGACCCGCGCTATAGTCGTTGAGTACTCGAGCGAAGCCGAGAGCACCTCCCCCGTCCGGGCTAGAAGCCCGAGCCGCCTTCTGGCCGCCTCCGCCTCTTCTTTGACGGCCTGCTCCCGGAGCAGCAGAAGGTCCTTCTCCTCTTCGTCCTTCTTGCGCCAGGTGACATCGTCCTGCACGCCCACGAAGTTGACGAGGTTCCCCTCCTCATCGTACACCGGAGAGACGTGCAACTCGTTCCAGAAGAGCGTACCTTCCTTGCGATAGTTACGCAGGACCACCCGGCACTCACGCTCTTCCCCGAGGGCGGCCCGCAACTCGTCTAGCGCGGGCTGGTCGCGGTCTTCACCTTGGAGGAAACGGCAGTTCTCACCCAGGACTTCCCCGGCCGGGTAACCCGTCATGCGCTCGAAGGCCGGGTTCACGTAAACGATGGGATTTTCGGGCGCAGTGGCGTCAGTGATCACGATCCCGTTGGCGCTGGAATGAACCGCCAGATCGACGAGCCGCATCGTCTCCCGGGCACCTGACCGGCTGGCGCCGGACACCGATTCGAGCCCTACTTCTCGATAATATCCCTGCGAACTCACCGCGCCCATTCTACAGGAGCGACTGCTCCGCGCGAGGGCCGAAGAAAGCCATCCGGCATTACTTAACAAGGCTTAACAAGTACTTTTATGAGAAGCGGTTTTGGGGTAACCTGATATGGTAGTTTGGTATGGTAAACGAAGGAAAGGAAGAAGACTGTGGCTTACGAGCTACCGACGCTGCCCTACGATTACAACGCGCTGGAACCGACGATAGACGAGCAGACGATGCACCTCCACCACGAGAAGCATCACAATACTTACGTCACCAACCTGAATAACGCTTTGGAGCAGCACCCCGACGCGGATCCGGGCGATATAGACCAGCTTCTGGCCAACCTGAACGACGTCCCCGAGGACATCCGCCGGGCAGTCCGCAACAATGGTGGTGGTCACTCTAACCACACTATGTTCTGGCAGATCATGAGCCCCAACGGCGGCGGCGATCCTGTGGGAGATCTGGCGGACGCCATAAACTCTAGCTTCGGCTCCTTCGACGCCTTCAAGGAGCAGTGGTCGGCGGCGGCGGCACCGGGTGCTATCTTTGGCTCGGGCTGGGCCTGGCTGATAGCCGCCCCGGGCGGCTCGCTCACCATCGAGACGACCCCGAACCAGGACTCCCCGCTAATGGAGGGGAAGCTCCCTATCATCGGCCTCGACGTCTGGGAGCATGCCTACTACCTCACCTACCAGAACCGCCGCCCCGAGTATATAAACAACTGGTGGAACGTGGTCAACTGGGAAGAGGCCGAGCGCCGCTACCAGGCCGCCAGGTCCTCCTAGCCCAAGAAGTAGCCCCAACACTCAAGCGCCGAGCCCCTGGAAACTTCCTCCGGGGCTCTTTGCTGTCTAGTGTCTGGTCGCTTGGGGACATAAGGTTCTGTTAAGGCTCTCTCCGGGCATCCTCCGGTACACTTAGCGGGAGAGGTTTCCGGAGTGGAAGGGGTTTCAGAGGATGCGTCTGGTCGTAATTGGAGGGGTGGCGGCGGGTACGAAGGCCGCTTCGAGGGCTCGCAGGTTGGATCCCGACCTCGAGATAACCATTTATCAGGAGGAGCCGGAGATCTCCATCAGCGAGTGCGGGCTGCCGTACTTGCTCTCCGGCGTAGTCAAGGACCGTGAGAACCTGATCGCCCGCACCCCAGAGGACTTCACCGGGAGAGACATCGAAGTCCTTGTCCGCCACCGCGTCGAGAAGATCTTTGCGGAAGACAAAAAGCTGACCATCGAGAACCTCATCACCGGCGAGCGATTCGAGGACTCTTACGACCGCCTCATTATCTCCACCGGCGCGAAGGCCAACCTCCCCCCCATCGACGGCGCAGACCTCGATGGCGTCTTCACACTGCGCTTCCTCAGGGACTCTGATGCTATACAGGGGCACATAAAGAAATACTCGCCGCGGAAGGCCGTGGTCATCGGTGGCGGTTACATCGGCCTGGAGGTCGCCGAGAACCTCAAGGAGATCGGGATGGAGGTCGCCATCGTCGAGGTCGACGATAGGGTAGCCAATGCCTACGGTCCAGAGGTCGCGGCAAAGGTCGCGGAGCACCTGAAGGAGAAAGGTGTCGAGGTCCAAACCTGCGAGAGGGTCGAGGAGATGGTGAGCCAGGACAGCCGGGTGCGGGCCATCCGGTTCGACGGCGAGGAGCTGGAGGCGGAGCTGGTCGTCATTGGGATCGGGATAAAGCCCTGCGTGGACCTAGCCGAGGACGCGGGAGTGAAGATCGGGGCGACGGGTGCGATCCAGGTGGATAAATACCTCCGCACCAACCTCCCAGACGTGTGGGCCGCCGGGGACTGCGCCGAATCCACTAACCTGGTGACAGGCGCGGCCTCCTGGGTGCCACTGGGTGACACGGCGAACCAGATGGGCCGCGTCGCCGGCACCAACGCGGCCCGAGGCTCCTCGGACGACGAAGCCCTGGAGTTCCCCGGCGTCCTCGGCACCGGCGTCTTCAAGGTCTTCGACCTCGGGGTGGCGAGGACGGGCCTCTCGGCGGAGGACGCTGATAACGCAGGCTTTGAGGTCGTCACGGCCAGCGTCGATGCCGTGGACACGGCCGGCTACTACCCCGGAGACGGGAAGACGTTCGTCAAGCTAATCGCCGACGGGGCGACGGGGCGCCTGATCGGCGCTGAGGTCGCCGGGGGAAAGGCGGATAAATACGTGGATATCTGCGCCACGGCCATCTGGGGCGGTCTCTCGTACCCGGACCTCGTCAACCTGGACCTCGCTTATGCTCCGCCCTTCGGCCCCGTTTTGAGCCCGATCATCCAGGCCGCCAGCATCCTGGCCAACGAGTTCGAGAAGAGGACCGAAGGCGTCAGGGCCACCGAATAATTATCGGTCGGCTCTGCCGACAAGACGGAGACCAAACCCCCGCCGCCACAAGGATCCTCCCAGGCGTCGCCAGCAGGTGATACGGAATCCGGTTGATCGCTTCGCATCCCCGACGGCCAGAAGGTCAGGACCATCGTGGCGTCTGGATGCCGCCTCATCCATAACGTGCCACTCTTCAAGCGGATTCCGTATGATGCCTCAAGGAGTGGCAGCCCATCTCTTGGGGCAGCATCTCCCAGGGGATGCCGCTCTTTAGCACGAAGACGATGCCGGTGAGGGCGGCTCAGTTGTCGATGCGGGGTCTCTGCCGCCTTCGGGCTTCTTGGGCAGCTCCTCCGGTAGAAGCGGCTCGATGATTTGCCAAAGCTCGTCGCTCACTAGCTGTTTAGTCATACTCTTGGCTTACCCGAATACGGCGGTTTTGAAAGGCTCTCTAAACCTGGGGAGCCGCCAGCGCCTGGTAGGCGGCGAGCGACATCTCCTGGATAGTGTCACGGGCCTCATACTCGCCGGCGCCCCTGGCGAGCACGACCAGATAGTAGTGCTTCTCGACGCCTTGACCGTCCGTGTAGAACACGATGCCGGCGTCGCCGAAGTTGTCTCCGTAGGAGCCGGTCTTGTGGGCCACGCGGACGTCGGCGGGGAGCTTCTCCGGGATGCGGTCCTCGAAGGCGGTCCCAGTCATGGCGGCGAGCATCTCGGCAGAGAGCTCCTCGCTGGTGAACCGCGGGTCGGGGACGTTCTCGAGCATGAGCAGCACCTCGTTCGGAGTGGCGACGTAGTCGGAGAGGTTGGAGTACACGGTGTTCTCGACCCCCATCTCCTCGAGCTCCGCCCTTATCTTCTGGTCTCCCAGGCGGCGGTTCAGCATCGTCCAGGCGGTGTTGTCGCTGTGGTTGACGAGCCGGAAGGCGCAGTCGCGCAGGCTCAGGGAGTGACCCTCCGGGAAGGCGTGGAGTTCGCCGGAGCCGTAGTCCTGGACGTCCGTGGGGAGCAGCGTGATCTCCTCCTCGAGATCCAGCTCTCCACGCGCCGCGGCCCGGTACAACGCCAGGAACGGCGGCAGCTTGCCGATGCTGGCCGTAACGAACCCTTCGTCACCCCGCAACGAGACCCCGGTCCCGGAGACGGAATCTAACACCGCAACCCCATAAACCCCCCCGTGTACCCCGGCTATCTCCTCCAGCCGGCTCCGCAAAGCCTCCGCGTCTAGACCCGCCTCCGGCGGCGGCGGTGGAGACGTCTCCGCGACGACCGGCAACGCGGCGGTCGCGCCGACGACCTGCTCTCCCGATAACCCCCCTGAGAGGAATAGAACCAACCCCGATGACAGAACCGCCATCAAGAGCGAGAGCCCGTGAAAGGGTACACGGTGCCGGTCCCGCTGAGCAGTACGTCTCCGGTCCCTCATTCGGGTCCCATCCGCCGCAGCCTCCAAACCGTCCGACGCCAACGCCGAAAAACACCTCCTTACGGATCAGGAACACAAGCTTCACTCACCACGCGCAAGTTACAGAACTTCGTTCGAATTAACAAGCATTTAAAAGATCTACACAGCATATGGTATCCGAATGGAGTGCTGCACACCACATCAGGTAATTGACAGCGTGGGGCACGGGTGTGCGAAACCTGGCGCGAGTGGCGAAGGACGGGTCATCCCGTTTTTGGTATGGCTCAGGGCTCCTTGAGGGCCAGGTGCTCGTCGAGGAAGGCGGCGATCTTCGGGTAAGCGTCGAGGCGGTTCTCGAGCCTGGCGAGGCCGTGGCCCTCATCCTCGTAGAGCAGGTACTCGACCATGCCGCCGTTCCCACGCACCTTCTCCACGATCTGCTCGGCCTCTCCGACCGGGACCCGCGGGTCGTTCTTGCCGTGGATCACCATGAGCGGCGCGGTTATCTCCTCTGCCTTGTGGATCGGGCTTATAGAAGTAAGGAAGTCCCGATCTCGCTCCAAAGACCCATACTCGGGCTCGCGTAACGCCCGCCGGTAGCTGCCGGTTTTCGCCAGGAAAGTAACCATGTTCGCGATGCCGACTATGTCGACACCGGCGGTCCACAGGTCCGGGTACTCCGTCAGCGCCGCGAGCACCATGAAACCGCCGTAGGAACCGCCCATTACGGCGATCCTCTCGTGCCCCCGGTCGCGCAGCCAGTGGGCGGCATGCGCCAGGTCTTTTACGGAGTCCATCCGCAGGTACACGTCATCCAGATGCGTGTAAGCCTTACCGTAACCCGTCGAGCCACGCACGTTCGGGGAGAGGACCGCGTAGCCCCGCCCGAGGAGGTACTGCGTAACCGGGGCGAAGAGCG
>Ga0136617_10003368_pt1 | contig 14278 bp, 11 predicted proteins | sample AntDrymUQ3222106_2_FD_129672 | JGI IMG/M metagenome (GOLD analysis project Ga0136617, IMG submission 129672) | Polar desert sand microbial communities from Dry Valleys, Antarctica - metaG UQ322 (21.06) | ecosystem: Environmental > Terrestrial > Soil > Desert | place: Antarctica: Dry Valley... | reverse complement strand
TTCTACCCCAGTGTCCGCGCCGGTACCCCGGCCACGGTCTCTCCCGCCCCGACGTCGGCCGTCACCACCGCCCCCGCGCCGATCATCGCGCCGGCGCCGATCGTGACCCCGCCGAGGATCACGGCCCCGGAGCCGATCGTCGCGTCCGTGCCCACGTCGATCGGCAGCAGCTCCCAGTCTTCGGCACCCGCCAGCCCGCCATCGGCGGCCCGCGCGCGGGGGCGCTTGTCGTTGACGAACATGACCCCGTGGCCGACGAAGACTCCGTCGGCGATGGTCACCCCCTCGCAAATGAAGGTATGACTCTGCACCTTGCAATGGGAACCGACGACCGCTCCAACCTGGATCTCGACGAAGGTGCCGATCCGGCTGCCGGCGCCGATCGTGCAGCCGTAGAGGTTGACGAAGGGGTGGACGTTGACGCCGTCGCCGAAGCGGCAGTCGCGGATCAGGCGGTGGGGGGCGTCGTTGGCGGGGAGCTCGGAAGCCAAGGTGGGCTCACTGTAGATGCCGGGCCGTCGCCCGGGCCTCGGCTCGGGCGGGCTCGCCGCGCGGCGGTGGAGCTCGAGCGCTGGGGCGCCGCGCGGGAGTGGCGGGGTCGCGACCCCTACGACGCGCTGAACGGCTCGCGGGCGCGGGTCCTCGGCCGGACCCCGCTCGCCCGCCGGCTCGTGATCCAGCTGGCCAAGCGCTCGCCCTTCGATCTGAGCGCGCCGCTCGGCGTGTCGCGCGGCGAGAACGCCAACACGATCGCTCACGTCCTCTCCGCCTACGCGCGGATGGGGGACGACATGGGGATCGACGCCGCGGGGCGCACCGAGTGGGCGATCGACCGGCTCGAGGCGCTCCGCTCCCCAGGCTACGAGGAGCCCTGCTGGGGCTACCACTTCGACGTCGAGACGCGGTTCTTCTTTTATTCGAGCGAGACCCCGAACACGATCGCGACGGCGTTCGCCGGCCACGCCCTGATCGAGGCGGCGGAGCGCCGCGGGTCCGCCTGCGCGGCGGAGCTGGCCGAGGGCGTCGGCGAGTTCCTCCTGCGCCGGATCGAGGCGACGGCGGACCCCGACCCGGGCGGCGCCGGCGCCTACCTCGGCTACTTCCCCGGCGATCGCACCCCGATCCACAACGCGAGCATGCTGGCGGCGAGCGTCCTCGCCCGCCTCGCCCGGCGCAGCGGCCGCGACGACTTCGCCGCGGCCGCCCGCGGCGCCGTCGCCTACTGCCTCGCCCACCAGCGCCCCGACGGCTCCTGGCCCTACGCCGAGGGTGGTGTCGGAGGCTGGGTCGACAACTTCCACACCGGCTACGTGCTCGACGCGCTGCTGCGCTGCGCCCACGCCCTGGACGACGGCGCGGCGCTCGCCGGCTGGCATCGCGGGCTCGCCTGCTTCCGCGAGCGGCTGTTCGAGCCGAACGGCGCCCCCCGCTTCACCACCGAGCGCCTGCATCCGATCGACGGCCAATGCGTCGCGCAGTCGATCGAGACCTTCGCGCTCGGCTCGGCGCTCCATCCCGAGCTCCTCGCCGACGCCCGCCGCGTCCTCGACTACGGGCTCGAGCATATGCGGCGCTCCGACGGCGCGTTCTACTTCCAGCGTCAGCGCCGCTTCGTCAACCGGGCGCCGCACATGCGCTGGGTGCAGGCGCCGATGCTCTCCGCGCTCGTCTCGCTGATCGCGGCCGAGGAAGCTGCGACATGAGCCCTTCCGACGGGCGGGACGGGCCGAAGGTCTGGATCGACATGGCGAACTCGCCGCATCCGCTCCTGTTCGCGCCGATCGCCCGCCGCCTCGAGCAGCTCGGAGCCGAGATCGTCGTCACCTACCGCGACCACGCTCAGACCGCCGAGCTGACGCTCGAGCGCTGGCCCGCCGCAACCCTCGTCGGGGACCCGAGCCCACCCGGCCGGGCGCGCAAGGCCGCCGCGATCGCCGGCCGGGTGACCCACCTCGCGCGCTGGGCGTGGCGGGAGCGGCCCAACGTGGCCATCTCCCACAACTCCTACGCCCAGATCCTCGCCGCTCGCTCGCTCTGGGTTCCCTCGGTGACCGCGATGGACTACGAGTACCAGCCCGCCAACCACGTCGCCTTCCGCGCGGCGGATCGGATCCTGCTGCCCGAGGCCGTCCCGCTCGACGTGGTCAAGAGGCAGGGAGCCAAGGCGAGGAAGGTGACCCGCTACCGCGGCCTCAAGGAGGAGGTCTACCTCGCCGACTTCGAGCCGGACCGGGACATCCTCGAGCGCCTCGGCGTCGAGCGTCCGCCGGGAGGGGCGGTCGTCGTCGCCCGCTCCGCTCCCGCCGGAGCGGCGTATCACCCGGACGAGAACCCGATCCTCGACGGCTGCCTGCGAGCGCTCTCGGCTCGCTCCGACGTCGTCACCGTCGCGCTGGCGCGACACGCCTGGCAGCGCGAGAGCCTCCGGGGGCTCGGCCTCGAGCGGCTCGTCGTCCCCGACGGCGCGATCGACGCCCGCTCGCTGCTCTTCGCGGCCGACGCTTTCGTCGGCGCGGGGGGGACGATGAGCCGCGAGGCCGCGCTGCTCGGCCTGCCGGCCTGGAGCGCCTTCTCCGGTGAGCGCCCCGCTGTCGACGAGTGGCTCGAGCGCGAGGGCAGGCTGCACGAGCTCACCGACCCGCGCCAGCTCGAGGCGATCGCTCCCCGCCGCGACCCGGGGGCCGACCTCGAGCGGATCGAGGGCGAGGGCGCGCGGATTCGCGACGTCTTCGTCGAGGCGGTCGTCGGGGCCGCCGATGCGACCGCGGCCGCCGGCAGCCCTCGCCGGATCTGAACCGGGAGACTTCCCCCGATGGCCGCAGCACGAACCAACGCCGCGACGAAGGCGACCGCGCCGAACGTCCCGTTCGTCGACCTCGACCCGATGCATGCGGAGGTCCGCACCGAGATCGACGCCGCCATCGCCGCCACCGTCGAGCGCGGGGACTTCATCCTCGGCGCCGAGGTCGGGCGCTTCGAGGAGGACTTCGCGGACTACTGCGGCGTCGAGCATGCGGTCGGGGTCGCCTCCGGCACCGCGGCGCTGCAGATCGCCGTCCTCGCGCTCGGGATCGAGCGCGGCGCGGAGATCATCGTCCCCGCTCATACCTACATCGCCTCGGCGCTCGGGCCGCTGCACGCGGGCGCCGTGCCGGTCTTCTGCGAGGTGGACCCCCGGACCGGCCTGATCGATCCCGCCGCCGCCTCCGCGGCGATCGGCGAGCGCACCGCCGCGATCCTCGCCGTCCATCTATACGGGCAGGTCTGCGACCCGGGGCCGCTGCGCGAGCTGGCCGCCGCTCGCGGGATCGCGCTGATCGAGGACGCCGCCCAGGCCCACGGCGCCTCCTTCGGCGACGAGCGTGCGGGCTCGATCGGCGACGTCGCCTGCTTCAGCTTCTACCCGTCGAAGAACCTCGGAGCCTTCGGCGACGGCGGCATGGTGACGACGAACGCCGCCGCCGTGGCCGACCTCGCGCGCCGCTGGCGCAACCTCGGCCAGCTCGCCAAGGGCGATCACGACGTGGCGGGGATGAACGAGCGCCTCGACACCCTGCAGGCGGCGATCCTGCGCGCGAAGCTGCCGCGCCTCGACTCATGGAACGACTCCCGCCGCGAGGCCGCGGCGAGCTACCGCGAGCTGCTGGCGCCCGAGCTCCCGATCCTGCCCGAGCGCGAGGGCGCGCGCGACGTCTTCCATCTCTTTCCGGTCCTGGTCGCCGAGCGCGACCGGGTCCGCGCCGAGCTCGGCGAGGCGGGCATCGGAACCGGGATCCACTACGCGCCGGCCGTCCACGAGCAGGCGCCGTTTCGCGAGGGCTCTCCCGGCGAGTTCCCGCACGCGGAGCGCTGGGGGCGGGAGGAGCTGTCGCTGCCGATGTTCCCCGGCCTCGGCCGCGAGGCGGTCGGGCAGGTCGCCGAGGAGCTCGCGATCGCCGCCGGCCTGACCGGTCGGGGAACCGGGTAACTGAACTACAACAAGCATGCCACTCTGTTGTAGTAAGATGCTCCGATGAGCGTTTCGATCCGTTCCGATCAGGGACGCGATGTCCTCGACGTCCGCGAGGCGGCCGCCCTGCTCGGGCGTCACCCCGAGACGATCAGGCGCTGGATCTGGAGCGGCAGGCTCACCGCAGCTCGTCGCGGGAACCGGCTCGTCGTCCAGCGAGCCGACCTCGAGGCGATCGCCGGCGTGGCGCAGGGCAAGCCCACCCTGAATGAATGGATGGACCGCGCCGGGGCATTCCGGGAGAGTGCGATCGAAGCCCACGGGTCTCGGGAGAGCGCGGCCGACCTCGTGATCGAGGATCGGTTGACTCGGTCCGAGGTGACCCGATCCCAGTAGTCGACGCCAGCGTGGTCGTCGATTGGATCGCCCCCGTGGAGCGGCGGCAACCGGCGATCGCGGCACTCGAACGACTTTCCAGTCAGGGTTCCGCGCTACTGGCTCCGCCGCTCCTCATCGCCGAGGTCTCGAACGCCCTGCTCACGGGCGTCCGCCGCGGGCGGTGGGACGGCGCGATGGCCGACGGTGCTCGAAGCCTGCTGGCCGAGGCCCCCGTTCGTCTCGAGGACGACTCACGCGACGTCGATCGGGCCTGGGACCTCGCCCGGAGGTTCGACAATCATCCGATCTACGACATGGTCTACGTCGCGCTGGCCGAGCGCACCGGTATGAAGCTGATCACCTCCGACTCCAAGCTCAGACGAGCCCTCGCCGGTCTCGACTTGCTCGTTTCGCCCGAGGAGGTGCTGCGATGAGGCAGGTCGCCCGGCGGCTGCGCGACGGCCGCCTCGAGCTCGTCGACGTGCCCGATCCGGCCCTCGCGCCGGGAACGGTCAGCGTTCGGGTCGAGGCTTCCCTGCTCAGCTCCGGCACCGAGCGCGCCACCCTCGACGTCGCCCGCAAGGGGCTGATCGCCAAGGCCCGTGCGCGCCCAGATCAGGCGCGGCAGGTGCTCGAGCGCGCCCGCACCGACGGCGTCCGCTCGACCCTCGAGCTGGTCCGCCGGCGTCTCGACGAGCTCGGTCCGCTCGGCTACAGCGCCGCCGGCGTGGCGCTCGAGGTCGGCACCGACGTGCCCGCGATCATGCCTGGGGACCGGCTCGCGATCGCCGGGGGCGGCGCCGCCAACCATGCCGAGATCGACATCGTCCCCGGCCTGCTCTGCGCCCGGATCCCCGACGGCGTGTCGTTCGAGGACGCGTCCTTCGCGACGCTCGGGGCGATCGCGATGCACGGCTTCCGCCGCGCCGACGTCCAGGTCGGCTCGCGCGTCGCCGTCATCGGCCTCGGCCTCGTCGGCCAGCTCGCGGCGCGGATCGCGGGGGCGGCCGGCTGCCGGGTCCTCGGCGTCGACCTCGAGAGCCGGCTGCTCGACCTCGCCGCCGGAGCCGGCGCCGAGGTGGCGCTCCGCGGCGACCTCGACGACTCCGCTTCCTGGGCCGGCTGGGCCGACGCCGTCCTGATCTGCGCCTCGGCGCCCGGCAGCGACGACCCGGTCAGGCTCGCCGCGAGCCTCGCCGCCGACCGCGCGAGCGTCGTCATCGTCGGCGACGTCGGCATGGACGTGCCCCGCGGTCCCTACTACGACCGCGAGCTCGACCTGCGCCTCTCCCGCTCCTACGGGCCCGGCCGCTACGACCCCGCCTACGAGCTGCACGGCCGCGACTACCCCAAGGGCTACGTCCGCTGGAGCGAGGGCCGCAACATCGAGTCCTTCCTGGAGCTGATCGGCGCCGGCCGGATCGATCCCGGCCCGCTGGTCACCCATCGCTTCCCCTTCGACCGCGCCGAGGACGCCTTCGAGCTCCTCACGGCCGAGGATCCGGAGGGAGGCCGCCCGATCGGCATCGTGCTCGATTACTCGGGGGAGCAGACAGCGGACAGCGGACAGCGGACAGGGGCTGAAGCCACTCGCCCGCCCGCCCGACGGCGGGGCGTGGGTGCTCCTCGCTTCGGGCTGATCGGGGCGGGGCGCTTCGCGTCGGCGACGATCGTGCCGGGGCTGATCGGCGCCGGGATGAAGCCGGGAGCCGTCGCCTCCGCCGGCGGGCTCTCCGCCGAGGACCTGCGCCGCCGCTTCGAGTTCTCCTCCGCGCACTCCGATCCGGGCGAGCTGATCGAGCGCGGCGATCTCGACCTGATCGCGATCGCAACTCGCCACGACTCCCACGCCGAGCTCGCCGCCCGGGCGCTCGCCGCCGGGATCGCGGTCTACGTCGAAAAGCCGCTGGCCCTGGACGCCGAGGGCCTCGCCGCCGTCCGCGACGCGCAGGCCGCGACCGGCGCGCCGCTCCTCGTCGGCTTCAACCGCCGCCACGCGCCGCTGGCTGCCGAGCTCCGCCGGCTCACCGGACCGCGGCTGATGGACTACCGCGTCAACGCCGGCCGCCTCGCGCTCGACCACTGGACCAACGACCCGGCCGTCGGGGGCGGTCGCCTCCTCGGCGAGGGTTGTCACTTCGTCGACTTCCTCTGCGACCAGGCCGGATCCGACCCGCTGGTGGTCAGCGCCCGCGGGTTCCGGTCCGATCCCGCCCTGCCGCTGCTGGCGACCGACAACTTCTCTCTGCAGGTCGACTTCGCCGACGGCAGCGTCGGGACCGTCGCCTACGCCGCCGACTCGCCGACCGGGCCCGGCAAGGAGCGCTTCACGGCCAGCACCCCCGGTACCCACGCCGTCCTCGACGACTTCCGCTCGGCCTCGATCTGGCGGGGCGCCGGGCGCACCAAGCTGGGAGGCCGCAGCGCCGACAAGGGCTGGACGGCGCAGTACGAGCTGCTCGCCGCCGTGCTCGCCGGTCGCGTCGAGCCGCCTCCGGTAGAGAGCTTCTACGTCTCGACCCTGGCAACTCTGGCCGCCGCGCGCTCCCTGAGCAGCGGCCGGCTGGAGCCGGTCGTCGAGGTCGAGGCGACGGAGCCAAGTCACGGGCGCAGCTGAGGTTCCGAAGAGATGAGGCTGGGGGCCACTTCCCGATCAACCCTGCTCCTGGGCCTGCTCGTCGCTCTGGCGGCCTGGACGCCCCAGTTCGTCAGCCCGACCATCGGGCTGGACCCGAGCTGGCAGAGCGGCCTGTTCATGGCGGCGAAGGACGGGCTGAGCCACGGCACCGAGATCGTCTTCACCTACGGCCCCCTCGGCTACCTCGGTCTGCCCTACGCCGCGCTCTGGTTCGGCGATCTCGCCGGCCTCGCATTCGTCTTCCAGTCACTCCTCTTCGTTGCCGTCTGCCTGCTCGTCGTCCGGGCGCTGAGGACGAGCTCCGGGATGGTCCTCGCCGTCGTCGTCGCCTACGCGGCGCTCGTGATCACCGAGGGGACCGAGCAGGCGATCCTCCTCGCCGTCGCCGGTTCGCTGCTCGTCCTGGAGCCCGAGCGCCCGCGCTTCGCCCTCGAGGGCCTGCTGGTCGGCGGGGCGGTGCTGGCCGCGCTCGAGTGCCTGATCAAGATCTCGGTCGGGCCGATCGTCTTCGCGATCTGCCTGCTCGGCCTGATCGGCGCCCGCGCGCGGCCTCGCGAGATCGCCGCCTACGTCGGCCTCTTCGTGGTCGCGCTGGTCGCCCTCTGGCTGATCAGCGGGCAGAGCATCTCCGACCTCGACGACTACCTCGGCAACAGCCGCGAGATCGTCTCCGGCTACAGCGAGGCGCTGCCGCTCGTCGAGAGCCCCGGCTGGTGGGCCGCGACGGCAGCGGCGAGCGTCGTGGCCCTGACCGCCGCCGCCGCGCTGACCAGCCGCGGCGGCAACCGCGAGCGTCTCTTCGCCGCCGCGCTCGTCCTGGTGGCCGCGTTCGCCGTCTTCAAGGAGGGGGTGGTCCGCCTCGAGCCCGGCCACATGAGCATCTTCTTCTCGACCGCGCTGCTGCTCTGGCTCGTGCTGCCCTGGCGCGGGCGGGCGCGAGCCGGGTTGGCACTCGGCGCCGTCGCGCTCGCCGTGATGACGCTCGTCGTCCGCCCGCCTGAGGCGGGTCTCAGCGCCAACCCGATCGACAACGTCCGCAACGCAGGCGGCAACGTGAAGACCCTGCTCAGCTCGTCGCGTCGTTACGGGCTGATCGAGGGCGCCCGCGTGGCGCTGCAGAACACCTACGACCTCGAGGGTCGCGCCCGGGCGGCTGTCGGTCAACGTTCCGTGGCGATCGAGCCCTGGGAGAGCGCCATCGCATGGGCCTACGACCTCAACTGGTCGCCGCTGCCCGTCTTTCACAGCTACACCGCCTACACCCCCAGGCTGGATCGGCTCAACGCCGACGCCGTGGCATCCGCCGAGGGGCCCGAGGTGATCCTGCGGCACGATCTCGGCGATGCCAACACGTTTCCCACCCTCGCCATCGACGGCCGCTACCCGGGTTGGGAGGCGCCGGCGCAGGCTCTGGCGACGATCTGCCATTTTGCCGCGGTGCTGACGACCGAGCGCTGGGAGGTGTTGCGCAGGATCCCCGACCGTTGCGGCGAGCCGGAGGCGATCGGGACCGCCGAAGCCGCCGACGGCGAGGCTGTGGAGGTACCCGAGGCCCCACCGGGCAGCGTCACATTCATGCGGATCGGGGGCCTCGAGGTCGGCGGAATCGAGAAGCTCCGCTCCCTGCTGCTGCGGGCGAACATCCGCTACGCGCTCCTCGACGGCGAGCAGAGCTACCGGGTCGTGCCGGGCACCGCCGTTGACGGGCTGCTGCTCGACGGCCCTCGGTCGGTGATCGGCTCCGGGGCATTCGCTCAGGCCCCGGAGGCGAGCTCGATCTCGATCCAGGGGTCCGGAGGGGAGCTGCGCTACGAGTTCTTCGCGATGCCGGTGGGGTCCGCGCCGGGAGCAAGGCCCGGATGAAGCAACCGGCGAATCCCTCGACGGGACCTGAGGCCGGCCGCAGGGACATGCGGACGCTCGCCGGCGCGCTGCTCGAGCCGACCGGAAGCCGGCGCCGCAACCGCGCCGCGTGGGTATTGCTCGCTCTGGCGGTGGTGATCTACGCCACCACCGTGCTGGTGATGACCCGGGACTCGATCCCGCAGATCGACGGCCTCGACTGGTTCGTGGATGCCCTCGACGGCTTCGGCCCAGGGGTGCTCGCGACGCCGCACAACGGACACCCGCTGATCCCGACCCGCTTCCTCTACACGGCGACCCTGCACCTGTTCGGCCCCGAGCAGGTCGTGATCCAGCTCTTCACGATCCTCGCGGTCGCGGCGTCGGCGCTGGTCCTCTTCCTGCTGCTGAAGAAGCGGGTCGACAGCATCCTCGCCCTCGCGCCCGCGGTGCTCGTGCTCTTCCTCGGCACGACGACCACCCCGATCGATCCCAACATCGCGGCCTTCGCCCAGTCGATCGCGCTCGGGCTGGGCGCCTTCTTGGCACTGGAACGACGCGACCGCCTCGGCGACCGGCTCGCGTTCGCGCTCCTGCTGGTCGGCGTGCTCACCTTCTCGGTCGGGCTGACCTTCGCGGTGGGGGCGGGCGTTCTCGTCGCGGCGTCGCCCGACTGGCGCCGTCGCGCCTGGATCGTGGTCGTGCCGCTGGTCGTCTTCGCGATCTGGTTCGTCTGGGCGCGGAAGTTCGACGCCGGGGTGGGCACGACCTCGATCGCCAACCTGCGGCTGGCGCCGAGCTATGCCGCGGATTCGCTGGCGGCGGGGTTCTCGGCGCTCACCGGCCTCGATCGCGAGTACGTCAGCCCCGACGGCTACGGCCTGATCGACCTCGGATGGGGCCGTCTCTTCGCGGTCGCCTTCGCCGGTCTCGCCGTCTGGGCCGCCGCCGTCGGGAGGTTCTCGGTTCGCGCCTACGCCTGCGTCGCGGTGCTGGTCGCCTACTGGACGCTCGGCGCCCTGGCCCAGGGTGCGGACCGCTACCCGCAGTCGGTGCGCTACGTGTTCTTCACGGCCGTGCTCTGCATCGTGATCGGCTACGAGCTCCTCCGCAACGTCCCGATCACCCGCCGCGTCTCGATCGCGCTGCTCGCGCTGCTGGCCTTCTCGCTGCCGACCAACGTCGACCGGATGCGCTACACGGGCGCCGTTCTCAGGCAGGTCTCCGGCGACGAGGCGGCCGAGTTCACCGCGATCGAGCTGCAGCGCGATCGCGTCGAGCCCGGTCTTCGCACGAGCTTCGACGGAGTCGTCCAGGTCCCGGCCGTCGACTACCTCGAGCTGTCGGACCGTTTCGGGTCCCTCGCGACGCCACCGGAGGAGCTCCCGCTCGAGCTGGGGTCGGCGCGTGAGCGAGCCGACGCGACCCTGGGCGCGATCCTCGCCCCGCAGGCCGTACCCACCGCCTCGCCGCCCCTCGGGGATTGCCGGACGATCGAGCAGCAGGGCGGTGAGCCGCTCGAGGTCGAGCTACCCAGCGGCGGAGCGCTGCTCCGCGCCGATCAGGCGAGCAGCCTGCAGCTGCGAAGGTTCGCCGACGCGGCGACGGTCGACGCCGGCGCGCTTACGCCGGGCGGCTTCGCGGAGCTGGAGCTCCCGGCCGACGCCTCGACCCAGCCCTGGCTCGCCGTGATCGAGGGGGCGGCGGAGGTCCGGGCCTGCGAGCGCTGATCCGCTCGCGCTCCCCGCGCCGGGACCGTGATCGGGCCGCTGAGCGTGTTCTGCTCCGGCGCGTGACAGCGTCGAACCGCGGATGATCCGGCGTCAAGACCCGCTATCCGACCATGCCGGCACTGCTCGGTTCGGGAACGCGCGATGGCGCTTCGGAACGCCAGGCGTCTCAAGTCCGCCCCTCGCGGCTTGCCCGCTCGCTAGCCCGGAGCGGGTGCGCCCGCGCAGAGCCGTCCCTGCGCACCGCAGCGGATCGGGTTGAGCAGCAGGGACAGCGGGTTGAGCTCCTGCGCCCTGCGTAGCGCGATCAGGGCAGCACCCCTCTTGTCGCCACGCGCGGCCTGGATCCGGCTGAGCAGGTACCAGTTCTCCCAATTGTCCGGCTCGCGATCGACTGCGAGCCGGGCCGCCGTCGCGGCCTTCGCGTACTGCTCCGTCGCCTCGAGCGCGAACGCCTGCTGCACGTGCGGGGCGGCGGCGAACGGCTCGAGGTCCTCGGCGCTCTCGGCCCTCTCGAGGGCCCCGGCGTAGTCCCCCGCGGCGAAGTCGGACTGACTCTCGGAGAGCCGCTCGGCGGTCAGGGTCGGGATCGCGATCACCACGATGGCACCGGCGGCGAGCAGTGCACCCGCCACCCGGCCGAGGGCCGGTGCCGACCTGCGCAGGCGGCTCGGGACCGGGCCCGTCGCACCGTGCGGAGAGATCAGCTGCGCCTCCCCGCGAATCTCGGTTCGCGGGGGGCTCGCCGTGAGGATCGCGGCGGCGACGAACATGAACGCGACCGGGACCACGGCCAGCTCCCAGAGCCAGTCGGCCCCGGCGGCGATCGTGAAGACGAGCGCCGCGGCGGTCAGCGCGGCGAGCTCGTTGCGCCGCTCGCCGGCCGCTCGCAGCGCCCGGGTCGCGCCGAGCCCCAGGATCAGCAGCACGAAGGCGGCGATCAGGATCAGGCCGATCACGCCGAGCTCGCCGAGCGTCTCGACGAAGAGCGAGTGGGCGTCGCGGATCAGCCCCGAGGACTCGCCGTTCTCGCTCCACCAGAACTGGAAGGTGCCGGGACCGATACCGCGCACGACGTCGGTGCCCGCGGCGTCGACCGCCGAGGACCAGTACTGCCAGCGGCCGTTGCCCGCAACGCTCTGCAATCGCTCGTCGCTGTCGCTCAGACCGGCCGGGGCCTTGAACTGCTCGAAGCCGTCCGCGACCCGGGTCGGCCCGCCGATCCCGGCGAAGGCGGCGAGGGCCACGACCAGCACCGCGCCGCCGATCGCGAGGGCGGTTCGCTTCGGCACCGCGGGAATCCGCGGCAGCCAGCCCCAGGCCTCTGACTTCGACAGCGCCCAGACGAGGGCCGCACAGATCAGTGATCCGACTCCGACGACGAAGAGCATCTCGTCGCCCTGAGCGATGGCGGTTGAATCCCCGAGCGCGTCGACGAGTGCCTGCCGCCGCGAGGCCTGCCAGACGACGAGCCCGCTGATCGCCCCGACGATGCCGAGCGTGGGAAGCAGCGCCAGCCGCCGCTCCGAGAGCGCGAGCAATGCGAGCAGGGCGACCGCGGCGACCGCCACCCCGGTCCGCGAGTAGGTGAAGTAGATCGTCAGCGCCATCGCCGGCACGGCCCCCGCGGCGAGCGCCCGCAGCAGGGTCGCGCGGGCCGAGGTCGCCGCCCACAGCATCAGCGGAAGGCCGATCGCGACCAGGCCGGCGAGCGCGTTCCAGTAACCGACCGGGTAGCGCAGCCGGCTCTGCACCCCGACGAGGAGCTGGGAGAGATCGTCATCGGGGAACCAGGCCGGGTGCAGCCTCGAGAGCAGGGCGACGAGCGAGATCACCGCGCAGCCCGCGGCGACCGCGCCGATCACGATGCGGATGCGATCGCGTCCGCCGATCAGCAGGGCCAGCGCGAGAACCCCGACGTAGACGACGACCCGCGCCACCTCGATCATGCTCTTGCCGGCGCTGTCGGACCAGCTCACCCCGAGCGCGGTCCAGCCTGCGAACGCGACGAGCAGGCCGAGGCCGATCCAGCCGGCCCGCCCGACCCGCCTGGCCGGGAGCTGAGCGGCGAGGAGCCCGAGGCACACCGCCCACCACACCGCGACCCCGACCTCGCCCCGGACGGGCTGCTCGAAGCCGCCCCGCTTCATTCCGAGGTAGACGATCAGGGCGAACGGGATCAGCCACGTCGCGACGGTCGCCGGCGAGGACGGCGACCACGTTTCCACGGGTTCGGCGGGACTCACCGCCGCGATTCGCGAGGTCGGCTGCTCCGCTGGATCCGGCGTGGTCAGCGGCTTCGGCGGCGCGGTTGAGTGAGCGGAGTTCAAAGAGGAGGGGGAGCGCAACTTCCGAGGGCGGTCACTGTTACATTCTCCCGACGCCAAGAGAGCGGGTCGTCATGGGGACGGCGACCTCAGGTCGACACTCGAGGCAAGGAGCTTAGCTTGCACAAGCCCGTACCGAAACTGAACACGCGCCTCCGCGCGCCCGCCGCGATCACTGCCGTGATCGCCATGCTCGCGATGGCGGGAACTGCCGACGCTCAGGATCCGGCCGCCGACCAGTACGCGCCGACGACTCCCAGCGGCGGCGGCAACGTGCCGATCTCACCGATCGGCGACACCACCTCACCGGTCGGAGACCCCACCACCCACGCCGCGACCGACGACGGCGTCGCCGACACCACAGGCGGGTCCGGGACGCAGGCGGCCCCGAGCTCGGGGGCAGCCCCGGGCTCCACGACCGCGGCCACCCGGCAGTCCACCGGGAACGAGGACTCCAACAAGGCTCAGCGCACGGTCGACAAGCTTGCCGCCGACGCCAGGAGCGAGCGCGACTCCGCGTCGGGCGGCGCCAATGCCACCCCGGCCGCCGAGTTGCTTCGCACCGACAAGGCGGCGGGATCGGGGATGGGCGCCTTCCTCTGGATCGTCCTCGGGGGCACGCTGCTCTGGGCGATCGTCTCCGGCGTCACCGTCCTTCGCGGCCGCCGAGCGGACCACGGGCCCGATCTCGCGAGCTCCTCGGTTCGTCCGGGTGAGCACCGAGAAAGCCACCAGACCGCATGAGCATCGACAGCTCGCCCGCCAGGCCCGTTCGCCGGGCGCTCGTCGCCGCCCTCGCCTTCGCGATCCTCGTCGCCGGGACGCTACTGGGTGCGACCGGAGCCGGAGCGATCAAGCCGTCGAAGAACTTCGACGTCGGCTTCGCCGATTTCCTCTACGGCGACGCCAAGCGAAGCGACCGCACCCTGAAGCTGACCGAGACGGTCAACGCCGACATCGTCCGCCTCAATATGTACTGGAGCCTGGTCGCGTTCAACAAGCCGGCCAATCCGCGCGATCCCAACGACCCGGCTTACGACTGGGGCGAGTTCGACACGGCGATCGCCAACGCCACGAGCCACGGCTTCGATGTGGACCTCACCGTCCTCGCCGCTCCCGCCTGGGCCGAGGGCCCCAATCGCCCCGCCGACGTCGAGAGGTTCCCGCACGGAAGCTGGCGCCCGGACGCTGCCGCCTTCGGTGACTTCGCCCACGCGCTCGCCCTGCGCTACTCGGGCAACTTCACCGTCAACGGCAAGACGCTCCCGGCCGTGAAGTACTTCGAGGCCTGGAACGAGCCGAACCTGAGCACCTACATCACGCCGCAGTGGGAGGGCAAGACCAACGTCGCCTCCGACATCTACGCGAAGCTGCTCAACGCTTTCTACGACGAGGTCAAGGCGGTCAACCCCGG
>Ga0136617_10003367_pt1 | contig 14278 bp, 10 predicted proteins | sample AntDrymUQ3222106_2_FD_129672 | JGI IMG/M metagenome (GOLD analysis project Ga0136617, IMG submission 129672) | Polar desert sand microbial communities from Dry Valleys, Antarctica - metaG UQ322 (21.06) | ecosystem: Environmental > Terrestrial > Soil > Desert | place: Antarctica: Dry Valley... | reverse complement strand
GCCCGATTCCCTCCCACCAGCCCCTTCCCGTCCTCATCGCATCACACCCACATCGATGCCAGGAGAGCCCGAAAAGAGCTAGTGTGACGATCCATCCAACGGCTTCAGCGCGACCGCTTGCAGCACCCGGCGCAGCGTCGACTCGTGCGGCACCACCAAGTCGACCCCGAGCCGGGCCAGCACCGCCTGACCGGCGTCGTCGGCCCACTCAGCGATGGCGACCAACGACCGGGCCCCGGACAGCATCGCGCACGAGGCCACCAGCAGCACGCTCAGCACGCCGTGACGAACTCTGCGGGGCCGAGCGCGGGTCGGGTACCGCCGCGAGCGCTTGGGTCAACGACAGCTGGACCTGCTCGCAGGCCCCGTCGACCATCCCGCCGAGGACATCCAGCTGGTCAAGAGCGGACAAGATCGGGGAAGATGCGGCAGCGGCACGGGCGTCCTAACGTGATCAAGGATTCGACCCCCTCATGATCACTACGACTCCGTGCCCGCACTCGTACCCGACACAGCGTATCACCGCAGCTCAGCGCAGCTTCATGACGACTTTGCCGGGGCCCTGCAGTTCGCCTGATGAAGTAGCCGCGAAGCGCGAGAGTGTGGGCCGTCCGGGCGAACGTGATCATTCCCGTAACGAAGAAGCACACACGTGCGATGATGAATCACGAGCAGGGACGCATCCCATGGCTCGCCCGTTGACCATGAGGAGGTGGATGGACGAGTTGGCGACGAACCAGGACACCCAGTCGCGCGGATTCGACGTCTTCGTCAGCTACGCCAGCGCCAACCGTGATGTGGTTGCGCCGTTCGTGGAGCTGCTCAAGCGGGACGGCTTCGCGGTGTGGTTCGACATCGAGCAGATGGCCGGCGGGCCTCCAGTGCTGGGACAACTCGCCGACGCGATCGCCAGCTCCGCGCACACGATCGTCTGCCTCAGCGACGCCTACATCGAACGCGAGTGGACCGCCGTCGAGCTCGAGTGGAGCATGCACCGCGATCCCTCGGGCAAGTCGGCGCGCACGATCCCGGTGCAGTTCCGTCCGCTCACCCTCGAGCCGCCCAAGATCATCAGCCACCTGACGATGTGCGACCTGACCGATCAGAAGAACTACTATCGGGTGTACGGCCAGATCATCAGGAAGATCCAGCGGCCGGTCCCGCCGCTACGCCCGATGCTCGGCCGCGAAGACCTCAAACAGGCATGCGACGCGCCCTTCCAGCACCTCGACGAGCCCAACGTGGCGCTGTTCCAGGTTCGCCGTGCGAACGAGGCGCTGTCGAAGTTCCTGTACCGCAGGGAAATCGGTGAGTTGCCGGCTAACGCCACCCTCGACCTGATCATCGAACAGCTGATCGTGTCGGGGAAGCTGCCCGCACACATCAACGCTCCGCTGTCGATCGTCCAGACCTACGGGAACTTCGTAGTCCGCGACCAGATGGACGAGTTCGTCATCACCCGTGAGTCGATCGCCCCCGCGCTGACGGCGTTGAAGGTCCTCACCGAGTGGACCTTCCCCGAGCGCAGGTCCCGTGATCCGTGGGCGGAGATCTGGGACAGCCTCCCGGTCGGCTACGGCGAAGAACGGCAGATCCCCGACACCAGCTACTCCCTGAGCGGACCACAGCTGAGCCGGAATAGTCTCGGTCCGCTCTACGCAGGCCGCAACGCCAGCAGGAACGAGCCGGTGTCGGTGAACCTGGTCGGCATTCCCGAGGACAGCGACGAAGCGTTCTTCGAGGAGGTCGCGCGGTTCACGAGGCTGAGCGACGCGAGCATCGTGTCCCCGCTGGACGCGGGGCGCGTGGTCGTCGATGGCGAGCGCCGGTGCCTGTACCTGATCATGCCGTGGATCGACGGGGGCAGCGCGCAGGACCTCACCGAGCACTTCGGGCGGTTTCCCGCTCGCGCGGCCTACGAGCTGTGCCTGGGCATCGCGCGGGCACTCAAGGGGTTCCACGGGGCCAACCCCCCGACCGTGCACGGCGACATCAAACCGGCGAACGTGCTCATCGGCAGCTTCGGCACGGTGCGCGTGCTGTGCATCGGCAGAGAGCTGGCGACCGCCCCCGCCGACACCCAGGGCGGCACCTCCGACGGCAGGATCGACTCGTTCCTGTTCTCCAGTCCCGAGCAGCTTTCCGGAGCGCCGCTCACGCCGAAGACAGACCTCTTCGCGCTGCACTCGGTGCTGTACTACCTGCTCAGCGGCGACTACCAGCCGCGCGGGGCCACCGACTCCGCTGTGACGCACGCCGATTTCGCCGATCCGGGTGGCGTGCTGGAACGGCTCAGGAACTGCCAGACCGCGGCGCGGGCCTGCATCGTTCTCGAGCGCGCCTGCAAGAGCCTGCCGGAAACCCCGAACCTGAGCACCGTGAACCGGCTGTACCGTAAGGAGAAGGGCATCGTCCCCGAACAGAAGTCGGTCATCATCTCTTCACCCACCGACCGCGAATTCCCGCTGGTCAGCGTCAGCGTCTGCCCGATCCAAAGCCGCAAGGCGTGGCCGCTCGGCGACGGGCTGGTGCTCGCCTGGGAGATGGGCACCGACACGCTGGCTATCCTCGACGGCCCGGACCTGCTCTGGCGCGACACCCACCCGGTGCCGGTCCGCAGGGTCACCGTCGGAGACGGCGGCCAACTGGCCGTGGGCGGCTGGGACGGCGCCGTGCGCTACTTCGCCGACGGTGCGCTCGTCGCGGCCCTCAGTATGGACGGCGCGGTGGGCGATCTCCAGTTCGTTCGAGGCGGTCTGGTGGTCGGGTCGTGGAAGCGGGATCTGTGGCGCATCTCGGCCACCGGGCAGCACGAGGAGCTCCTCGCGGTCCAGCGGGGCGTCCATCGCATCGCGGCCGCTGAGAACAGCGATCGGTTCGCGGTGGCCAACCTGTCGGGAGGGCTGTCGATCTACGCCGACAACCGCAGGGTGACCGACATGCCAGAGCTGGACTCCGTCACCGACCTCGCCTATGCGGCGGCCCGGCTGGTCATCCTGACCGACGACGCGCTCACCAGCATGGGACTGGACGGGTCGATCAGTGCCGCCGAAAACAAGCCGGGGGCACTTCGGCTGCTGTCCGCACCCATTGCCGGCAGCTGCATGCTGCTGGTCGAGACAGACGAGCACAGAGAGTCCGCGCCGGTGCTGGAGGCGTGGCTGATCGACGAGGCGGACCGGCACGTCCGGCACGTCACCTTCCCCGCAGGCCACACACTGCTGTCCACCTGCGGTGTGCGGGGACGGTTCACACTGTCCACACCGGACGGTGGCTGCGCGTACTGGCGGGACGGCGTCGAACAGCAGCACTGGCCGGACGCCCTTTCGGCCACCATCTCCACCGACGGGCGGCTGGTCACGGTGAGCAGGCCAGGAATGGTCGAACTCTACGAGGACCCCGCGTGAGCGCCGTCGAGGTGGAGCGGACGCGCACCGGCCTACGCGACGCCATCGCCGACCTGAGCCGGATGGGCCGCGAACCGCGCGTGCGGCTCGCGCTCGCGGAGGCCGAGTTCCGGCTCGCGATCGCACCAGGAACCGAACCGGCGGAGGCAGTCGAGCTGCTGCGTGCCGCCATCACACACGATCCCTTCCAGCCCAAGCTCTACCTGCACCTCGGCCGGTTGCTGCACCAGTCGGGTAAGCACCTCGCGGCGCTGTCGGAATACCGCCAGGCGGTACAGCTCGCGCCGTCGAGCCGCCGAGCCCACCTGCTCCTTGCGTTGGCACTTCTGGAACTGGACAAGCCGGAGCAGGATCTCGGCCAGACGATGATCAAAGCTCTGGCCTCCGGCTCCGGTGAGGATCTGCGAGCTGCGGTCACGGACTTGGACGCGCTGTTCGACCAGCGGCGGCCCGGGGGCACGACCAAGGCCGCGAGCGCCAAGAAACGACCTCGGCGGGCATTGTCCGGCGACGCCGACGGGAAACCCGACGCCGCCAAGTCAACCGACATCTGGCGGGTCGCACTGGTCGAGCAGCTATCTCGACCGAAACCCCTTCGCGCCCAGGTCGCCGCGCACCTCGGCACCGGGTCCGCTCAGGCCAAGAACGGCGGGGGGGTCGCCGAGTACGCCATCGCGTGCGTGCTCATGCTGATCAACGGGGACAGTCCCGGTGACGTGCACAAGCTCGCCCGCTCCACCATCGCACCTCACCTCGATGACCCGGCCGTCCGCCTGCTCGATGCGGCCATCGGACTTGTCGAGACCGACGATCCCGCCGAATTCGTCACCACCGTGACCGAACACCTCGAAAACAGAGTGCTCCCGCCCGAACTCGTGTGCTGGCTGCATTTCGTGAAGTACGGACCGAACAGCGCGCTCCCTGTGGCCGACACGCTTCGCCTGCTGGATGCCTACCCCGAGCGCGTGAGCACCTTGGACTGCTTTCAGGAGCTGCGACTCGCGGTGCTCGACGGCCACGCCCGAAAGGCATGGGCGGACGAACGCTTCGACGAGGCGAAACTGTTGTGGCGGGAGACGATCCCGCTGGACCCGTACCGGGTGCCGGTCGCGGTCAACCTGGCACTGCTGGCCGCACGCACCAAATCGGTCGAGGAGTACGGGCCTTCGTGGGAACGCCTAGTCGAACTCCTGTACCTGCACGCTGCCGGAGCCGGCGACGTGCAACTGTTCCTCAACGACCGCAAGACCCTGCATCTGGCGCTGAGCCAGCACAGCCGACAACGGCACTGCGCCCCTGCGACGGCCAATGCGACTCCGAGCGACGAGGAGATCGCCGACTGGCTGGCCGACACCGACGCGCTCGAGGTGTGGCTGCGGGAATGGGACCTCTACTACCTCAACGCACGGCTGAGATTCCGGTCGCCAACACACCTGCTCGGCGTGCCGTTGGACGCCCCGATCGACACACTCGCCGCGGCGCGCGACGCCTTCGTCAGCCATGTCGACACCGCGCTACGCGGGCAGAACTGGGCCGGGATCGGCGCGTTCTGCGACCTCGCCGCCGCGAAGGCGAACGAAGCGTTCGACCTCGCCGCCGATCTGGTCGAGCGCGGCAGGGACCTGTACCACGAACTCGAGAAGGCACAGGCGGACGCACTGGCCGACGAGTCGCTACGACGGGGGCTCCTGCTGCGGAGCATGATGCGCGTGCTGGTCGAATACGAAGCCGCGCGCCACATCCAGCTCGGCTGTTCGATCGCTCGCCGCCAGCTTTCCCTGCCGTGGGATATTCTCCAGCCCATCTGCGCCGACCGTGGCCTCATCGGCCACGACGTGGACCTCGTCCCCATATTCGAGGCCGATCTCGTCAGCCTCGCCGTCCACTGGGACCAGCCCAAACCGTCGAGTGACCACGAATGGTCGCGACGGCTCGTGGCGCTGGACGAGTGCGTCGCCGTGCTGCCGCACAGACTGGAACTGCGCGTGCTGCGCTGTCGGCTGCTGAACGACGTAGGCCGTCCCGCGGACGCCTACTCGGCGGCATTGGAGGCGTTGGAACTCCCGATGCCGTCCGACGAGCTCGATCCCGCGCACGATCTGCGCTCTAACCTCGTCGACCTGATCGGCGCCATCGGGTACACCTCAATTCCCGAGGCGCTCCGCCAGCCCAGGGACATCGCATGCGCCGAGCGGACACTGGTCGCCGCGCGGGATGCCCTGCAACGTTTTCCCCACAGCGGCACGCTCCGCGTATTCTTCGTTGATCTGCTGGTCCAGCTCGGCGGCGAGGCCAGGATGACCGAGGCGGTCGAGCTGCTGACCGCGGGCATCGAATCCGCGCTGAACCACAAGCAGCGGGTGGAGTTCGAGACCCAGCTCGCCTCGACCCGCGGTGCGGCAACCACCGACGCGATCCGCCGGCAGGTCAAGGAGCTGGCCGAGCCCGCGATCAACCGGGTGCACGAGGCGGTCGCCCTGCACAACGAGAATCCCGGCGGCGAAGCGGTGCAGGCGACGCTCGAGATCGTGCGGGAAGCGCAGAAGGACGTGTCCGACGCGCTGACGGTGGCGGAGCTGGCAGGGCTGGCCGACGAGGTGGCCCTGCTGCGGGACACGCTCTCACGGTTGGGTGAGATCGAAGGGCAACTCCAGAGAAGGGCGGAGTGACCACGAATGTTCATGATCGATCTCGGTGCCGAGTCCTACTACTCGCTGCTGGGTGTCACGCCGAATGCGACCGCGGCGGAGATCCGCCAGGCACGCGACGGCCTGGTGCGCGAGCTGCGGGAACGACAACGCCGTGAGCCGACGAAACGCAAGGAGTTGGAGGAAAGGCAGAAGGTGGTGAACACGGCGGGCGAGGAACTCGCCAGACCGGCCAACCGGGCGCAGTACGACCAGGACAACGCCCACCTGCGCTTCTTCACGGTCCGCAACGCCGCGGCCCCACTGTTCGCCGACCCAGCCGACCGCATCGACGTGCTGCACCGGGCGATCAGCGCCCATCTCAACAGCGCCGGAGTCGGCATCCGGCCGCTGTCAGATCTGGACCGCACCGACTTCACCGCCGACCAGACGCCCAATCCGCTGCTCGACGAGCGGCTCGGGTAGCGTCCCATGGACAGGAAAGCAGGCGCCGACGTGACCTCCGAACGCCTCGACCAGATCAGCAAACTGCTCGAAGAGGTCGTTGATGACAACACCGCCGTAGTGGCCTCGATGAACCGGCTCAGCCAGGTGCAGGAGAGCCTCGGCTCTGATGTCGCACGGGAGATCTCCGCGCTACGCACGGAACTCACCGGCGCGCTAAACTACCGCACCCTCAAGGACCTGTGCACCGAGCTGATCGGACCGCTGGCCGCGATGGAGGCGATGCTCGACGTGGCCGATTTCTCCGACACCGAGGCCATCGCGGGCCACGTGCGGAGCCTGTCGGTGACCCTGCGCGGTGTGCTGGACCGCATGGGCGCGGAGAAAGTCGTCATCGCGCTCGGCGATGACCTGTTCGACCCCAACCGGCACCGGTGTGTCGGCGTGCTCGACCCCGAAGACTCCCCCTTCCCAGTCGCAGCGCCGCGCACCGTTGTCCGGGTGGTCGAGGACGGCTACCTCCTCGATCACCGGCTGCTCACGCCCGCGACCGTCGAGATCCAGGCCGGCCGAGCGGCTCACGACGGGAACAATGAGTAGGAGACCAATGCCATTTCACAAGGTGATCGGAATCGACCTCGGCACGACCTACTCGGCGGTGTCGATCTGGGACGGCAAGGACACCCACATCATCGAGAGCGCGCTGGGCACCAAGACCGTGCCCTCCGTCGTCGGTCTCGATCCCGAGGGGCAGGTGATCGTCGGGGCGCCCGCGCAGAACAACCTGGTCAACGACCCAGAGAACACCGTCATCGAGGTCAAGCGGGAGATGGGCGCCTACGCCCACGAACCCGCGCAGCCGGGAGATCCGGGTGTGCCGAGGCGCATCCGCTTCCGCGAGCGCGACTACCTGCCGCAGGAGATCTCCGCGTTCATCCTCATGGAGCTCAAGCGGCAGGCCGAGAACTTCGTCGGTGAACCCATCCACGACGCGGTGATCACGGTTCCCGCCTACTTCAAGGAACCGCAACGCGGCGCGACCGAGGACGCGGCGAGGATGGCACGCCTGAACGTGCGACGGCTGCTCAACGAGCCGACGGCGGCGGCTGTCTGCTTCGGCGCCGACAAGATCGAGGACGACCGCACCCACACCTACGCCGTCTACGATCTCGGCGGCGGCACCTTCGACGTGTCGATCATCCAGATCAGCCCAGGCAACGTCGGTGTCGTCGGCACCGGCGGCGACCCCCGGCTTGGAGGCGGCGACTTCGATGACCGGATCACCGGCTACGTGCTTAAGCAGATCCACGACCAGCACGGCGTGGACCTCAGCAGTGACAAGGCGATCTGGCAGCGCATCAAGCGTGAGGCCGAGATGCGCAAGCGCGAGCTGTCGGTGGCTAACGCGGCCACACTGAGCTTGCCGTTCCTCACGCCGACGCTGAGCGTGAACGTGCCGCTGTCAAGGGCGACCTTCGAAGCACTGATCAAGGACCTGCTCGACCAGTCGCTGGACTGCCTTGACCGGGCGATTGAGTCCGCCCAAGAGAGCAACGGGGTCGAACGCGACGAGATCGAGCAGGTGCTGCTGGTCGGCGGTTCGACGCGGGTCGTGTGCGTGCGCTCGATGCTGGCCGAGCACCTCGGCCTCGAGTTCAAGGACATCCGCAGCGACATCAGCCCGGACGAGGTGGTCGCCCGCGGCGCGGGGATGATCGCCCGCGAGTGCCCCGTGGCCGACGGCTACGAGGGCGCCGACATCGCCATCTCCCCCGAGCAGGAGGCCGACGCTCCCACCGCGGCTGAGGGGGCGTTCATCCTCCAGGACGTCACCAGCCACACGCTGGGCATCCTGGCCAACCGCTCGGACTTCGTGCCGATCCTGCCCAAGGACAGCAGGATCCCCGGCGCGCAGACGCAGGGCAACTTCGAGAACGGCGGCGGCGCCAAGGAGATCGACGTCCTGATCTTCCAGGGTGAGAACCCGATCGCGTTCGAGAACGACCTCATCGGCAAGTTGCCGATCGTGCTGCCCGAGGCGCGGGAGCAGGGTTACTATCGGTTCGAGGTCTCCTTCGCGATCGACCATAACGGCCTGCTCAGCGTTGCGGTGAAGTGCCTCAACGACGACCAGGTCTGGCAGACGGAGTTGCAGTGCAACGTCCGGGCAACCCCGGAGAAGATCGAGAGCAGCGCGGTGCACCTCGACGAGGTGATGGCCGCGCGTCCCGGCGCGGGCGACGCGGCCACACCTGTTTCGATGGGCGGGTTGCCCAAGCCTCCCGGCAGGGACGTACGGGAGGGACTGCCGAAGCCGCCGGGAGCCAGCACTCAGGGGGCTGCCACGCTGCAACCGCCGCCCGCGCAGACCCCGGATGAGTTCAAGGCGATCGCCAGGCGGTCGTTCAAACTCGTCGGTCAGCTGCCACCGCCGGACAGCGCGAAGCTGGCCGCCGCCTACACCGCGTTCGTGACGGCGGTGCAGGCCGAGTCGGACGAGGTGGAAAGCCTCGGCGACGAGCTCAGCGACCTGTTCTACCAGTTCAGGTAGCCATGGAAGGTCCAAAGGGGATCCAGCTGGAGGCCACGGTCGGCACCACCGACCGTGGCTCGCTCTGGCGGGCGACGCACGAGAGCAAACACGATCGGATCGTCCGGATCGTCGAACCTCGATTCTGCGACGGGCGGTTCCGGCAGGCGCTGACGAACCTGCGGCAGCGGCAGCACTCGCGCATGCTCGAAATCACCGGCGAGGGCTGGTCCGGAGGGCACTTCTACATCGAGTACGTGGTCGCCTCACCGTGGCGGACCCTTGAGGAGCGGTTGGCCGAGCTGGCGAGCTGGCGCGACCGAATGGTGCTGCTCAACCAGGTCTGCGAGGTTCTCGCACGGTGGCAGAGCAGCCCAGTGCACCCGCTCGGGCTGAACCTGCGCAACATCGTGGTGATGCGCGACGCGGGCCGCTGGTACCCGTGGCTGGCGCCGTGCCCGGCGATTACGGTCTCCTCGCCGTGCGACCTGTTCGGTTTCGACTCGACGGTGGTCGCGGCGCTGGCGCCGGAGGTGATCCGGGGCGCGCAGCTCGACGAACGGGCGCAGGACGCCTACGCGCTGGGAACGCTGGTGGCGCAGGCAATTGGCTGTCCCGAGTCCCGGCTGGCCGCCGCGGACGACGAGAACCGCATCGAAGCGCAGGCTCGGGGAGCGCTGCTGCTCTCGGTGGCAGAGGGGTCGCGGATCCCCTCGTTCCTGCACAGCACGCCGCAGGTCCAACAGCTGTTCCAGACCATCAAGCACTATCGCCACACCAAGCCGGACGCCCGCCCGCACGGAGCGACCGAGTTGTCGTCCGCGGTGAACGCGGTGGCCGACCCGATCGCGCTGGCGGGCACGCTCCGATCGGCGGATCCAGACCGGGCGCTGGAGGTGTTGTCGTGGGCGGGAAACGGCGACGAGCAACTGGCGGTGCGCGCTGCCGTTCTCGCCGCCGAGATCAGCACCGAGGCGGGTGATCCACAGCGGGCGCTGCCGTACCTCGACCAGGCCGTCTCGCTCGCGCCGAACCGGCTCGACCTGCGCCGTCAACGATCGGAGAGCCGGTGGCGGGTGTTCAAGGCTCTGCCGCAGGGTGAGTCCAGTGATCGTGAAGGCGAGCTGCTACTCGAGGACCTCGCCCTGCTCACGGACCCCCGGCTCAAGCACCTGGATCGGAACGCGGACTCGACGCTGTGCCTGCGCGCGGCGGAGGTGCACCGGCGGCGCGGGGATCCGGCCGCCGCGGCGGCGAAGCTCTTCGAGGCGATCAAGATGGATCCCAGCAACCTTGGCGCGCTCTTGTCTTACATGCAGTGCTGGATCGAGCTCGGCGACAGGGACAACGCCGAGCAGACCAGAACCGAAGCGCTCCGCCGCATCGCCAAGTTGGAGAAGAGTCAGATGCTCACGACAAGGGAGGCACAACAATGGCGCGAGTGGTTCGCCACCTTTCCGTACTGATCGTCGCCATCGTCATCGGGCTGATGGCTCTGCCCTCCGCCGCCGCCGAGTCCGATCCCTCCGGCCCGATCACCGTCACGTTGCCGTCGGGTGTGTCGTTGCCGCCGGGAAGCTACGACGCCGTGGTGACTGGTTCAGGTCAGCAGATCCAAGCCAAGATAGTGGTCGGGACGGCGCCGACCGGGCAGTCGGGCCAGACAGGCCAACCGGACCAGCCCGGGCAACCCGGATCGGAGCAGACAGGTGGTGGTGGCGTCATCGGGATCGTCATCGCGGTGCTCGCCACCGTCGTCCTGATCGTGGCCGGAGTCCTGGTGTACCTGAAGGTCCTGGTGCCTCGCAGGCACAGCCGGTCCTACCGCGAGGTGCTCGGCATGGTCGCCGCAGGCGAGTACCGGCGGGCACTGCCCGCGCTGACCCAGGTCGAGGCCAAGCTGCCGGAGAAGCTCCGCGCCGAAGCCAGGTTCTTCATCGCCTTCGCCCTGTTCCAGCTCGACGACCTGGACGAGGCTGAACACCGGCTGGCCGCGCTCAACCGGGAGAACGCCAAGGACGTCAACGTCGCCTACCTGCTGGCTTACCTGCGCACCACCCGCCGCGACTACGACGGGGCCGAGCCGGTGCTGGAGGTCATCGCGTCCGCCGGTCAGCTCGGTGAGGGGCGGGTGCGCAAGCTGTACGGCATCGTCAAGTTCCAGCAGGCGCTGGAGGCGTTGCGGGACGGTCGGATCGACGCCGCGGCGAAGCTGTTCGAGAAGGTCGAGCAACTCGGTGACTTCGGCGACCAGATCCCGACCGACCTCAGGAACCGGCACGTGGTGCTCGGTGCGCAGGCGCTGTTCGACAAGGACGTGGTCGGCGCGCGCAGGCAGTTCGAGAACCTGGAGCAGGCGGCGGCCCAACTCGATCCCGACCAACGCGAGTCGATGACCGCGTCGGCCAAGCTCGGCCTGGCGCTGGCGGCGTGGATCGAGGACGCCCCCGGCTCGCCGTCGAAGGTCGAGAGCCTGCTGGTGGACGCGGCCAAGCGGCTCGATCCCGATGGCCACCTCGAACTGACCTGGCCGAGGACCGCCGACGGAACAAGCATCGCCGATCACCTGGAGGCGTTGACGCGCAAGGCCAGCCGCTCCGCGCAGGACGCCGAACTCGACAGGGCGCTGCGGGATGTGCACTTCCTGCGTGGTGTCGCGGTGCTCCGCTCGTGGGCCAACGCCGAGCAGCCCTCGGACGCCCACCTAACCGAGGCGCTCAGCCGATTCGCCTGCGCACGCGACCGGGACCCTGACTTCAGCGACACCTACCTTGTCGTCGGCCTGCTCAGGTACTACCTCGCCACCACCGACCAGGAACGCGAGCACGGCATCGCCGAGCTGCGCCAAGCGCAGAAGCTCGGTGCCCACGACCCCGAGGTGCTGCAGATCCTCAACCACCACGAGCGAATCGGCCGGGCCAGCAGGGACGCGGTCGACACCTACCTCCAGGTGCTCGACCGGTACGTCCAGGACGGATCAGTCCGCGAACAGGTCCGCTCCGCCCTGGTGCGGCGGCTGTCCAGGTACCGGAAGGTCCGCGACTGGGACAGCCGGCCCGAACTCACCCTGGTGCGCGCCGTCGCCCCGACGGTGGCCGAGATGAACGACCGCTCCGAGTTGCTGCGGGAGCGGGTGAACCAGCTGCTGTCGACCCAGCAGGAGGCCGACGACCTGGCCGCCGCCCGTCAGCTGACCCACAGCCTGGAGAACGACGCCCACGCGCTGTCCGAGCACGCCCGCTCGATCGAGCAGAAGGAGGCCGAGTTGCTGGTGCTCGTCGGAGACCGGCTGCTCGCCGACAACGAGAGGTGACCGCGATGACGAGGCCACGCACACCCGAGCTGACCCCGGCTGACTGCCTGCGCAGGCTGCCGGAGCCGACACTAGAGATCACGGGCAGCGCACAGGGCGATGACCTGCGCCGCATCGAGCTTCGCCGCTCCACGCTGGCGATCGCGGAACTCGATCACATCAGCGAGACGGCACTGGTCCGCGCGGTCGTCACGAACGCGCTCGGCGACGTGCCCGGCGCCGAGGGCTGAGCACGTGACGAGTGAGAACGCCGGTCACCTGCACCACAGGAAGCCAGGAGACCCGCACGACCTGAACACACTCCGGCAGCAGGCCAAGCCGTTGCAGGTCGACATGTCAGTCGACATCGGCAAGCTCAGTGCCTTCGCGCCGCAGGACAAGCTCGACATCAGCGCCATCACCGGGAAACTTGCGCCGGAGTCCGGCGGCCTCCAGGTGAGCGCCGATCTCGGCAAGCTCGACGAGGGGCTGCGCAAGCTGCGGGAGCAGGAGGCGAACGCGAGGCTGCGTCGGCTGCTGGAGCAGGCGCAGCAGAAGATGGACCAGGACAAGTTCCACACCGCGATCACCCTGCTCGACCAGGCGCTGGAGATCGACCGGACCAGCGCGTTGGCGTGGCTACTCAAGGGCCAGTGCCACTACGCGCTCGGCGAGTTCGACCGCGCGCTCGAACTGCTCGCCAAGGCACAGGAGCACACGCAGGACCGCGAGATGGTCATGCTCGTCCTCAGGGTGCGCGCCGCATGCGAGCACGAGATCACCAGGGCGATCGAGTCCGAGCTCGTCGAACTGTTCGACGCCAATGAGCTGGAGCAGGCCGGCGAGCTCGTTGAGCGCGAGCTGCGCAGGCATCCGAACAACCCGGCGCTGCGCTACTACCAGTGCGCCCTCCTGTTCATGATGAACCGGCTGGACGAAGCCAGGGCGGCCATGGACGCGGCGCTCGCCGTCATGGACGAGGTGAACGTCGAGGTCTTCCAGCGGCTGCACCGCAGGATCCTGCTCGCCATCTACGTTCCCCAGCGCGAAGCAGCTCGCAAGTGCCTGCGCAGGCGCAATCCGAAGGGCGCGATCAGGCAACTGGAGAACTGTCCTGACGCGCTACGCGGTGACGAGCAGTTCGAGGCGCTTTGGTCGTACGCGCAAGAGCGGTACGCCGACAGCGCGCGCCTGTCGTTCGTGGGGCGGGCGCGCACGCGGCGAGCCGACGCGGAACCGCTCGACGAGCCCGTGCTCCAGTCGATCCTGTTGTGGCTGCTCAGCGAAGAGCTGGGCGCCGGCGTCGGCGCGGTGGACAAGGACGACTTCATCGGGGCCTGCGCGCACTTTGTCGCGGCAGAGAAGATCGACTCGCGCAGCAGCGTCGTCGCCTTCCTGCACGCGCTGGCCGAGTTCCGGGTGGTCGAGCAGTCGTTCGCGAGCAAGTCGCCGCCGAACTTCGACGACGCCGACCGGCGCCTGCGGTTCGCCGCCCAGCTCGCCGTGAACGCCTCGCAAGATCCCGTCGTGCGGGAGCAGAGCAAGGCGTTGGCCGAGACGATCTCCGCCAACCAGCGCGAGCTGAAGCGGATTCGCAAGGTCACCGAGTGTTTGTCCAGCTTCAGTAACTTGATGTCGCACTACGAGCGGCATCCGATTCGCAACAGGTACGAGCTGGCAGCAGCGAAGAACTCGTTGCGATCCATCCGGAATAACGTCGAGGCGACACGGCGGGACCATCCCGAAGGTTCCCGCGAACGCGAAGTGCTCGACAACCTCAAAGAATCAATCACGCGAGTCCAAGCGCAGTTGCCCTGACCCCGAACCGTCCAGACGAGATCAGCAGGAGCGTCACGTGTCCGACAACGCCCGGTGCCCAGCGGCCAAGATGTGCGCATGACTACTCCGACGAACCCCGGCGACGCGCTCGTCATGGTTTGGCAGCGACAGAGCACAT